>Ga0070717_10000068_pt1 | contig 86088 bp, 89 predicted proteins | sample LARL113metaG_FD_71366 | JGI IMG/M metagenome (GOLD analysis project Ga0070717, IMG submission 71366) | Corn, switchgrass and miscanthus rhizosphere microbial communities from Kellogg Biological Station, Michigan, USA - LAR L11-3 metaG | ecosystem: Host-associated > Plants > Roots > Rhizosphere ...
GGTCATGCCGATCGAGTAGAGCTCGCGGCCGAGGGCGTTCTTCGCGTACTCGCCCATCGGCGTGTTCGCGGCGAAGAGGTGGCGGAGCATCGGGACACCGATCTCGATCGTCCGCACGTTGCGCGCATCGTGGAACGTCGCCGCCCACACGATGATCTTGCGCTTCGCGTAGCGCTCGCGCGCGAGCCAGACGAAAGTCTTCCCCATCTGCCGGTCGCGCATCGCCGAGGACACGAAGTTGTCGCTGAGCTTCGTGCGCCACTCCTCCTCGGCGAAGACGCGGAGGTTCTCCAGGACGTGCTGCCAGTACGGCGACTTCGCCGACGCGCGCCAGCGCTCGACCGTCTTCACGAACGCGGCTTGCTCCTCGGCCGGCGGCCGCGGGTTCGTCTCGACCTCCCACGTAGAGTCGTTGAGTTTCGGAATGATGCGCTCGACGAGCGGATCGGCGAAGCCCTGCGCGTGCAGGTCGGCGAGGAAGGACTGCTCCGGGGCGTCGCCGGAGAACTGGCAATCGAAGCCGGCCAGCTCGAACGGGTGCTGCGCCTTCCGCTGCGCGTCGAAGTAGCCGACCAGCGGCTGGAACTCGCGGCTGTCCATCCAGACCTTGAAGAGGCACAGCGGCAGCGCCGTGCGGGCCGGCTCGCCCGCGGCGAGACGCTCCTGCGCCTTCGTGCAGTCGTAGAGACCGCTCTCGAAGATGATGACGTCGTAGCCCATCCGCTCGTGCAGAAAGCGGATGAGGCGCGTCTTCGCCAGGAACGTCGTGCCGTCGCCGTGGTCCGTCTCGCCGAGCATCACCACGCGCACGCCCGCGAGCGTCTTGCGCAGCGGCTCGAGGTCGGCGAAGTCGTCGTCGTGCGGGTCGATCGTGCGCAGCCGCACCGCATGCGCGGCGAGCCAGGCCACGCGGGGGTCGCGCTCCTCGCCGAGGAGCGGCGCGACGAAGACGATCAACAGGACGAGGGCGAAGGCTCGGCGCATGCGTTCACTCCTTATGACTGCGGTCCATGTGGCGGATGAAGAGTACGCCGTCGACGATGCGCGGCCAATCGGCGCGCAGCTCGATGTGGCTGATGATCTGGCTGAACATCGGCGCCCGCAGCCAGCGCGGCGCGCGATGGAAGTCGACGATGGCGTCGGTCAGACCGGCGCGGACGAAGAGGTCTTCGAGCGAGCCGGGCGTGGCCGGCGGCAGCGGCTTCGCGCTCTTCGCGAACGCGTTCGCGAACTCGCCGTCGTACGACGTCACGCCGAGGGAGTAGAGCTCCTTGCCGAGCGCGTTTTTCGCCACCTCGCCCATCGGCGTGTCCGTGGCGTAGAAGCGGCGGAGTTTCGCGTCGCTCGTCTCGATCGTGCGGACGTTGCGCGCGTTGTGGAACGTTGCGGCCCAGACGATGATCTTCCGGTTCGGGTAGCGCTCGCGCGCGAGCCAGACGAGGTTCTTCCCCATCTGCCGGTCGCGCACAGCCGAGGATTCGGCGCTGTCGGCGGTCGACAGCCACTCCGACTCGGCGAACACGCCGATGCTCTCGATGACCTGGCGCCAGAACGGCGACCTCGCCGCGGCGCGCCATTGCTCGATCGTGCGCATGAACGCGGCGCGCTCGGCGGCGGACGGCAGCGGCTCGGTACCGCTTTCCCACGTGCCGTCGATGAGGTGGGGAATCACGCGCTCGACGCGTTCGTCGGCGAAGCCTTGCGCGTGCAAGTCGGCGACGAGGAAGTCCTTCGACGCCGACGCGGTGAGCTGGCAATCGACGCCGGCGAGCTCCAGCGGATGCGCGCTCTTCATCTGCGCGCCGAGGTAGTCGATCAGCGGCTCGACCTCGCGGCTCCTCGTCCAGATCGCGAAGACGCCGCGCGGCACGGCCGCGCGCGCCGGCTCGCCCGCCTGCAGGTGCTCCCACGCTTTCGCGCAGTCGTAGAGGCCGCTCTCGAACGCGAGGACGTCGAAGCCCATCCGCTCGTGGAGAAAGCGGATGAGGCGCGTCTTGGCGAGGAACGTCGTGCCGTCGCCGTGGTTTTGCTCGCCGAGCATGACCACGCGGACGCCGGCGAGCGTCGCGCACAGCGGCTCGAGGTCGGCGAAGTCGTCGTCGCGCGGATCGATCGTTCGAAGCCGCATCGCGTGCGCCGCGAGCCACGCCACGCGCGCGTCGCGTTCCTCGGCGACGGCCGGCGCGGCGAGCAGCGCCACGATGACGATCGCCGCGAGTGGCGCTTTCTTCGGCATCAACGTATATTGCCCCCTCGTCCCAAAATCGGTCGGAAAGCGTGGTTGTGCCATGAGATTGAAGGCTCTTGCGTTCCTTTTTTGTCTGTTCCTCGCCGGCTCCGCATTCGCCTCGGAAAAAAACTACCAGGTCGCGCACACGCGCTGGAAAGAACACGACTTCGTCTTCGTGAAGGTCGCGCCGTCGTATTTCGACGCGAGCCCCGACCAGCAGCAGCGCTGGTTCACCGACGTGCGGGCCTGCGCGCGCGAAGCGCGGCTGAAAGGCAGCGTCATGCTCGTCGCGCACGCGCGCGGCAAGTTCCGGTTCTACGGCTCGAAGGAGCTGCACGACATCGTCCGGAACCTCGACATGGGCTGGGTGAACGCCCACCTCAACAAAACGCTCGACTGCGAGTTCTGAGTCTTCAACGCCCGCCGAGCGTGGCACGTATCTCGCGGTAGCCGTAAACTGCGAACCGTGCGTCCCTTCGACGAAGACGACACCGACGACCTCGATCGCACGCTGTCAATGCGGCGCGTGCCGGAGTCGGCGTTCACCGACAAGCGCGCCACGCAGGAGCGGCGGCAGTCGTCGAACTGGCGCATCCTGGCCATCACCATCGTCGCCATCGCCGTGCTGTACCTGGCGAAGCCGGTGGTGGTGCCGGTGGCGCTTGCGATTCTCTTCGCGTTCCTGCTCTCGCCGATCGTGTCGATCCTCGAGCGGACGTTCATCCGCCGCACCGGCGCGATCGTGCTGTCGCTCGGCATCGCCGTGGCCGGCCTCGGCCTGGGCGGATGGTGGATCTACCAGCAGTTCAACGCCGTGGCGAAGGAGTTCTCCGAGAGCGCGGCGCTGCACCGCGTCGAGCAGCGGCTGCGCTTTCTGCGGCGCAGCTCGAGCGGCCTGGCCATCTTCGAGCGCTTCGAGCGGACGCTGCAGCGCGTCACGCAGCCGGCCCAGCCGCAGGAAAAGCCGCTGGCCGTGCACGTCGTCGAAGACACGAACCTGCGCCAGCGCTACCGCGACCTGGCGCCGGAGATCGAAGGCGTGGCCTCGATCTTCCTCGTCATCGTCCTCGTCTTCTTCCTCCTGCAGGACCGCGAACAACTGCGGGACAAGATGCTGCGCCTCGCCGGGCGCGCGCATCTCACCGTGACGACGCAGGCGATCGGCGAGACGTCCGACCGCATCAGCCGCTACCTGCTCACGTTCGCCCTGCTGAACCTCGGCTTCGGCACGCTCATCTTCCTCGGCCTGCTCCTCCTCGGACTTCCGCACGCGCTCTTGTGGGGCGTCATCGCGGGACTGATGCGCTTCGTGCCGTACGTCGGCGCGATGCTCAGCGCGGCGCTGCCGACGTTCCTCGCGCTCGCGGTCTTCCCGAACTGGTACACGCCGCTGGCCGTGCTCGGGCTCTTCGTCCTCAGCGACCAGCTCATTGGCGGCTTCGTCGAGCCGATCGTCGTCGGGCACCGCGTCGGCGTCTCGCCCATCGCGCTGCTCATCTCCGCGATCTTCTGGGGCTGGCTGTGGGGTCCGGTCGGGCTGCTGCTGGCGACGCCGATCTCCGTCTGCCTCACGGTCGGGGGCGAGTTCATCCCGGCGCTGCGCATCTTCTCGATCATGTTCGGCGCCGAGGATCCGCTGGAGGGGTACCTCAGCTTCTACAACCGGCTGCTGCTGCGCGACCGCACCGGCGCGATCGCCATCGCCGACCGCCACGCCGAGACCGACACGATGGAGGAGATGTTCACCGATCTCTTCATCCCGACGCTGACGTTCGCGCAGGAGGAGCTGGACCGCAAGCGCATCACGCCGGCGCACGACCACTTCATCAAGGACGTGATCCGCGAGCTGATCATCCGCTTCGGCGACCGCAACGCCGGCACGCCCGACGCGGAGCGGCACATCGTCGCCGTCTCCGTCGCCGGCGAGCGCCTCAGCCTCGGCACGCTGATGCTGACGCAGCTGCTGCGCGAAGAGGGCTACTCGATCGACTACTTCACCGACCTGCCGGACCAGGAGCTGATCGCGTTCATCAGCGAGGTGCACCCCGAGGCGGTGTTCGTGTCGTGCACGAACGCCGACCACCTCGACGCCGGCTACCTGCTGCTGCAGCTGATCGCCGGCAACTTCCCCGACCTGATGATCGTCGCCGGCGGCTCGGCGTTCGCGCGCGAGCGGCAGAAGACGCTGGCCGCCGGCGCGACGTACGTGCCGACGTCGCTGGCCGAGGCGAAGGAAGACTTCCTCACGCGGCGGAAGGCGGCGCGGAAGCGGACGGGGCGCTCGTCGATCACGTTCAGCGGGACGCGATTTCGCGTGCCGCCGCCGGCGTAGGCGTGGAGGACAGGCACTCTTGCCTGTCGTCGGACGAGGGGACAGGCAAGAGTGCCTGTCCTCCACGTTTACCCCGGCGGCCAGCCGAAATTTCGCCCGCCCAGCAGATGAAAATGAATGTGGAAGACCGTCTGCCCGGCGGCCTCGCCGTTGTTGACGACGACGCGGTAGCCGTCGGTTTCGAGATGGAGGTTGCGGGCGATCTGGGCGACGCGGTGAAGGGTCAGGCCGACGACCGGGGCCTCGTTCTCGTCGAGCGTGTCGAGCGACGCGATGTGGCGGCGCGGCACGACGAGGACGTGCGTCGGCGCCTGGGGGTTGATGTCGTTGAAGGCGACGGCGACGTCGTCCTCGAAGACTTTCTTCGCGGGGATCTCGCCGGCGACGATGCGGCAGAAGAGGCAGCGGTCATTTCCGGCCATGCGCGGATGATATGACGACGCGCGGAATTCCGGCGAGGTCGTCGACGACGTCGTCGACGCGGCCACGCAACGCCTCGTATTGGCCGTAGCCGATCTCGATGATCGCGGGGATGCCGCTGCTCAGCAAGCTGTCGATGACCTCGGTGCCGCGCGGGCCGGGCGTGAGGGCGCTGCGGGGCTCGTGATCGCGCACTTCGGTCTGCAGCGTGGCGATGTCGGCGGCGGGGATGTAGGGCGGATTGGAGACGATCAGATCGACGTCGTTGACCGCCTCCAGCAGATCGCACGCGACGAGCGCGACGAGCGCGCCGAGGCGGTCGCGGTTCCGCCGCGCTACGGCGAGCGCCGCGGCGGAGATGTCGGCCGCGACGACGCGCAGGTCCGGCCGCTCGAGCGCGAGCGTCACGGCGATGCAGCCGCTGCCCGTGCCGACGTCGACGACGCGCGCCCCGCGCGGCGCGCGCGCCACGGCCTGCTCGACGAGGAGCTCCGTCTCCGGGCGGGGGATGAGCACGCGGTCGTCGACGAGGAACTCGCGGCCGTAGAAGTCGCAGCGGCCGCGGATGTACTGCAGCGGCTCGCCGGCCGCGCGGCGGCGGACCTGGTCGTCGATGACGTGCTCGTCGACGCCCGCGTCGCCGTGCGCGAAGAGCCAGGCGACCGAGCGGCCGAGGGCGTCGGCGAGGAGGAGGTCGACGTCGCGGGGATCGATGCCGCGGTGGCGTGCGCGAAGCTCAGCCAGTCGTGTCATTCCGAGCGCAGCGAGGAATCCCCGTCTCGTCGCACGGGATCCTTCGCCGTCTGCGCGCCTCAGGATGACACGGGATAGGTCAACTCCAGAAACACATCCTCCAGCGCCCGGTCGCTCTTCAGCGCCGCGGTCGTGCCGGTGGCGATGATCCGTCCATGATTGATGATGGCAATCCGGTCGCACACCGCCTCGGCCACGGAGATCGTGTGCGTCGTCAGGAACACCGTCTTCTTCTCGTCAGCCAGCCGGCGCATCAGCAGCTTCACCTGTTTCTGCGCCAGCGCGTCGAGGCCGACCATCGGCTCGTCGATGATCAGCACTTCCGGATCGTGCACGAGCGCGGAGACGATCACGAGCTTCTGCTTCATCCCGTGCGAGAGGTTCTCGATGCGCGCGTCGACCCAGCCGGCGAGGTCGAAGTAGCGCAGCAGCTCGAGGCCGCGCGCCTCGCACTCGCGCCAATCCTTGCGATAAAGATCGGTGACGAAGTGCAGCAGCTCGCGTCCGGTCAGCTTCTCGTAGAGGTAGGGCCGGTCGGGGACGTAGCCGGTGATCGCCTTCGCCTCGATGCCGACCGCGAAGCCGCCGATGCGCACCACGCCCGAGGTCGGCAGCGAGAGGCCGGCCAGGATCCGGATCGTCGTCGTCTTGCCGGCGCCGTTGGGACCGAGGAAGCCGAAGATCTCGCCGCGGGGCACCTCCAGCGAGACGTCGTCGACCGCGGTGAAGTCGCCGTAGCGCTTGGTAAGGTGCTGAATCTCGATCACGCAAGCTATCATCCCACCGTCGAAAACCTTCCCCACGGCGGACTCGTAAAGGACCATGGCTGAACGTGAGCAGCTCGACGACCGCGCGCTCGTGGCGCGAATCCTCGAGGGCGAAAGGGACCGTTTCACGGAGCTGGTGAGACGCTACGAGAAGCGCCTCGTCAACTACGTGTATCGGATCACCCACCGCTACGAAGAAGCTCACGATCTCGCCCAGGAAATCTTCGTGAAGGTCTATCTGGCGCTCGATCGGTACGATCCTAAGTACCAATTTTCGACGTGGCTGTTCCGCATCGCGCAGAACGCCTCGATCGACGCGCTGCGCAAAAAGTCGATCTCCGAGGTGCCGATGATGCGCACCATCGGCGGCGACGAGGAGAAGGAACGGGAGTTCGCGGACGGCGGCGTGTCGCCGTACCGAGCCATGAAGAACAAGCAGCTCAGCGCGGCGATCGACACGGCGGTGCGCAACCTCCCGCCGGACTACCGCGAGCTGATCCAGCTCCGCCACTTCGCGGAGCTCTCGTACGAGGAGATCGCTTCGATGAAGAAGCTGCCCCTCGGCACCGTCAAAAACAAGCTCTTTCGGGCGCGAAATCTGCTAAAGGAAGAGCTCGGCGAATTCGTGGAACCGCTATGAACGAGGCCTGTCAACGTTATCTCGAGGACCCGGAGGCGAACGCGGAGCACCTGCGCGACTGCGCGGAGTGCCGCAACGTCTTCGACGCCCTCGGACTGGAAGTCGATGCCCAGCCGCTCGCGGTCGGCGAGCTGCCGCTCGCGCCGTGGGAAGGCGCGTCGCATCGCCCGTGGGAGCTGATCGGCGCGTCGGCGATCTCGATCCTGACGCTGGCGATCCTCTTCTTCGCCTACGCCGGGACGTCGCCGCTGAGCGTCCTCTCCTCGGAGATGTCGCGGCTGGAGATGGTGCGCACGATGCTGCGCCTGGCGTCGACGGCGGTGCGCACGGCGCCGCTGACGTGGCAGGTCACGATCGGCGTGCTCTTCGTCGTGGTCAACACGATCCTGGTCCTGCTGCTGCGGCGAGCGCCGAGGGGGATCGATGCGTAACCGCGTCGTCGTGGTCCTCAGCGTCGTCGCCGCGACCATCGTCACGGCGCTCCTGGCCGCCCCCGCGGCCGCGCCGCGCCACGCCGGCGGCCACGGCAACGTCGTCGTCTTCGGCCGCGATGCCACGATCGACCATCCGGTGAGCGGCGACGTGCAGGTCTACCGCGGCACTGCCACTGTGCGCGACGTCGTCGACGGCGACCTCCTCGTGTTCGGCGACGGCGTGGCCTTCGAGGGCAACGGCCGCGTGAACGGCGACGTGATCCTCGCCGGCGGCAGCGTGAAGAACGGCGACGGCCGCATCGGCGGACACCTCTACACGCCGGGAACGATCGAGGGCGCGATGGCGATGATCACGCGCACGGCGGTGATCGTCTCGCTGCTGCTGGTGTGGATGCTGGCCGCGATCGTGGTGACGCTGATGAGCGGCCGCGAGATCCGCCTGTCGTCGATCGAGGTGCGAACGAGCCCGCTGCACTGCTTCGCCCTCGGCCTCGTCGCCGTGACGAGCTTCGTGCTGACGGCGATCGTGTTCAGCTACCTCGTGCCGTACCTGATCGGCATCCCGCTGCTCTTCGCGCTCGCCGTCTTCGCGGTGCTGACGAAGATCTACGGGACGGTGGCGCTGTTCCACGCCGTGGGGACGCTCGTCGCCGGCGCGCGCACGCGCGAGCAGCTCGCGCAGCGCCGCTGGTTCCGCGGCGACCTGGCGATGGTCGTCGTGGGCGTGCTGATCCTCGGCGCGATCCGCCTGATTCCCGTCGTCGGCACGATTTTCTGGGGATTCGCGTCGGTATTCGGCATCGGCGTGGCGCTGGCGACGAAGTTCGGGCGCCGCGAGCCGTGGTTCCTGGCGTGGGCGCCGGCGGCGGAAGCGCGGGCGCGCTGAGCGTCAGTGCCCGGCCGCGCGCGAGCGGACGGTCGGAACCGGCGTGGCGATGCGGATGGCGTCGTTCAGCGTGTCGCCGATGACGATGCGGCCGTCCGGCATGACGGCGATGCCGTTCGGCGCGTCGAATCGCGCAGCGATCCCCGGACCGTTGACGTTTCCCGGCCGCGAAGCCATGCCGGCAACGGTCGTGACGGCGCCGGCCGGCGTCACGCGCCGGATGACGTCGTTGCCGCTGTCGGCCACGTAGAGGTTTCCGTCGCGGTCGAGCGCGAGCGCGTACGGAGAGCTGAACAGCGCCTCGCTGCCGGATCCGTCCGCGAAACCGCCGCTGTCGCCGCCGGCGAGGAGGCTGATGACGCCGTCCGGCGTGACCTTCTTGATCTTGTTGGCGAAGCCTTCCGTGAAATAGACGTTGCCCGTTGCATCGACCGCCACGGAGAACGGATTGGAGATCGAGACGCCGCGGCTGTTGTTCGACGCGAAGGTCGAGACGACGCCGCCCGCCGTGATCTTGCGGATGCGCGAGTTGTTTCGGTCGGCGACGTAGATGTTGCCGCTCCCGTCGACCGCCACGCCGCCGGGGCCGTTGAACGTTGCCGCGGTGCCGATGCCGTCCGCGCTTCCGAACGTGCCGGCGATCCCGGCGACCGTCGTCACGACCCCTTGCGGCGTGACGCGGCGAATCGTGCGGTTGCCGGTGTCGGCGACGATGATGCTGCCGTCGCGCCGGTCGACGGCGACGCCGCTCGGAAAATTGAAGCGTGCCGCGCTGCCGGTCCCGTCCTGCGAGCCAGCCGCGCCGGCCAACCCGGCAATCGTCGTGACGACGCCGGCAGGCGTGATTCGCCGGAGCACGTTGGAGGAATCGGTGACGTAGCTGTTGCCGTCGACGTCGACGGCGATGCCCGCGGGCGACGGAAAGGTGAAGCGCGCGGCCGTCCCGGTGCCGTCGGCGGTGCCCCATTTCGGCGCATCGCCGGCCAGCGTCGTCACGTCGCGCGCAGGCGTCATGCGGCGGATGACCTCGTTGAGATCGTCGGCGATGTAGGCGTTGCCCGCCGCGTCGATGGCGATGCCGGTCGGCGAATTGAAGCGCGCGCTCGGGCCGTTGGCGTCGACGAGGCCGGCCAATTCGTATTTGCCGGCCAGCGTCGTGACCACTCCCGCCGGAGTGATCTGCCGCACCAGGCCCGCGACGTCGTCCGTCATCACGAGATTGCCGTTCGCGTCGAGCGCGAGGCCGCGCGGAGCGATGAAGTGCGCGGCCTTGCCGGTGCCGTCGGCGTTGTCGACGCCGAACTGGCCGGCCAGCGTCGACACCTTTCCATCCGGCCCGACCTTGAAGACGCCGCTCGCGTTCGGCGACGCAACGTAGACGGTGCCGGAGAGCGCATCGACGGCGATGCCCTCGGGATCGGGGACGGCGGCCAGCGTCGAGACGACGCCGTCGGGCGTGATCTTGCGGATGCCGATGCCGTTGGTGTCGGCGACGTAGAGCGTCCCATCGGGCGTGACGGCGAGCGCCAGGGGGTACGCGAAACGGGCGGCGCTGCCGGTGCCGTCGGTGACGCCGGGGATCGGCGCCAGACCGGCCACGGTGCTGACGACGCCGCCGGGCGTGACCTTGCGGATCGTCTGGTTGCCGGTGTCCGCGACGTAGAGGTCGTTCGTGGCCTTGTTGATGGCGATTCCCGCGGGAAAGCGGAATGCGCCCGGCTTGCCGTCCGCGGAGCCAGGGAGGTTCGGCGTCCCGGCGAACGTCGAGACGTCGCCCGCCGGCGTGATCTTGCGGATCACCTGGTTCGCGCGGTCGGCGACGAAGACGTTGCCGAGCGAATCGACGGCGATGCCGGTCGGATCCGAGAAGCGCGCCGCGGTGCCGCGGGCGTCGACGTAGCCGCCGCCGTCCGTGGAGCCGGCGAGCGTGGAGACGCTGAGGACCTGTGCCGAGGCGAAAGAGGCGAACGCGATGAGAACGATGGAGATCGGGAGCGGGCGCATTCCGCCAGTTTAACCACCGGCCGCGCGCGAGCGGACGGTCGGGACCGGCGTGGCGATGCGGATCGCATCGTTATCGAGATCGGCGATGACGATCCGCCCGTCCGGCGCGACCGCGATGCCGACCACGTCGCCGCCGCGCCGGTGCCGTCGTCCGACCCCGCGATGCCTACGTGGCCGGCGATCGTGGTGACGATGCCTTGCGGCGTCACGCGCCGGATGGTGTGGTTTCCGGCATCGGCGACGATGACGCTGCCGTCGCGCGGATCGACGGCGACGCCGTTTGGCGTGTCGAAGCGCGCCGCGCTGCCCGTGCCGTCCTGCGAGCCGGCCGCGCCGGTCGTGACGACGCCACCCGGCGTGATCTTCTTCAGCACGTTCGTCGCGTCGGTGACGTAGGTGTTGTTCGACGGCCACGGCGCGGACGCGCACTTCAACGGCGCGACCGGCGTCGCCGTCGACGCCGCCGGCAATCTCTACGTCGCGGACGAGCTCAACGCGGTGATCTAGCGCATCACGCCGACGCGCGACGTCACGACGTTCGCCGGCGACGCTCCGAAATGGGGCTCCGCCGTGAGACCGGAGTGCCGGTCCGGATGGCCGGCGATCGTCGTGACGACGCCCGCCGGCATGATCTGCCGGACGAGACCGGCACTCGCATCCGTCACTACAAGGTTGCCACCGGCGTCGAGCGCGAGCCCGTGCGGACCGATGAAGTGCGCGGCGGTGCTGGTGCCGTCGGCGTTGTCATCGCCGTACTGGCCGGCGAGCGTCGAGCGCGTTCCGTCCGGAGCGATCTTCACCACGTCGAAGTCGTCGAGCGACGTGACGCCCCGTGAGCACGAGGGCAACCAGGAGCGGGCGCATTCCGCCAGTTTAAATGTTGTCGACGATCGCCCTCGCGAACTCGCTCGTCTTCAGCTTCGTCGCCCCTTCCATTTGGCGCTCGAGGTCGTACGTCACCTTCTTCTGCTGGATGGTCCTGGCGATGCCGCGCTCGATGGCGTCGGCGGCGTCCCACCACTTGAGATGCCGCAGCATCATCACCGCGGAGAGGATCAGCGAGCCGGGGTTGATCACGTCCTTGTCCGCGTACTTCGGCGCCGTGCCGTGCGTGGCCTCGAAGATCGCGAACTCGTCGGACTCGTTCGAGCCGGGGGCCATGCCGAGGCCGCCGACCTGCGCGGCGAGCGCGTCGGAGATGTAGTCGCCGTTGAGATTCGTCGTAGCGATCACCGAGTACTCCGCGGGGCGCAGCAGCACCTGCTGGAACATCGAGTCGGCGATGCGGTCCTTGATCACGATCTTGCCGGCCGGCGCGGGGCCGGTGAGCTCGGACTCGGCGACCGTCACGTCGCCGAACTCCTCCTTCGCGATCTGATATCCCCAATCCTTGAACGCCCCCTCGGTGAACTTCTGGATGTTCCCCTTGTGCACGAGCGTGACGGAGTCGCGCTTCGCCGCGATCGCGTACTGGATGGCCTTGCGCACCAGGCGCTTCGAGCCGAACTCCGAGACCGGCTTGATGCCGATCGCCGAGCCGGGGCGGATCTTCGCGCCGGCGCGGCGCTCGATGTCGTTGATGGCGTCGATCAGCCGGTTCGCGCCGTCGCTGCCCGCGGGCCACTCGATGCCGGCGTACACGTCTTCCGTGTTCTCGCGGAAGATGATCATGTCGACTCGCTCGGGGTGCTTGACCGGTGAAGGCACGCCGTCGAAGTAGCGCACCGGGCGGACGCACGCGTAAAGGTCGAGGACCTGGCGCAGCGTCACGTTCAGCGAGCGGATGCCGCCGCCTACCGGCGTGGAGAGCGGGCCCTTGATGGCCACGCGGAAGTGCTTGATCGAGTCGAGCGTCTCCTCCGGCAGGTAGTCGCCGGTCTGGTCCTTCGCCTTGTCGCCGGCGAGGACTTCGAACCAGTGGATCTTCTTTTTCGATCCGTAGACCTTGGCCAGCGTGCCGTCGATGACGTGCTGCGTGGCGCGCCAGATGTCGGGGCCGGTGCCGTCGCCCTCGATAAACGGGATGATCGGGTCGTCGGGGACGACGATCTGGTTGTTCTCGTAGCCGATGCGCGTGCCGGGAGGAGGCGTCGTGTGACGATGCATAGTGCGGCGGAAGATATAGAAAAGGATGCGCCGAAGTCGAGGTGCCGCACACGCGCGCCGGTGCGATCCGTCACAGAAACGCGCGGAGCGCCGCCAGGTTCCGCCGGTCCGACTCGTGCTCGATTTTCTTCGGCGTCTCGAGCAGCTTCGGGATGCGCCGGAAACGCGCGTCGGTCACGATCGGCCCGAACGCCTCCGCGCCGATGCATCCTTCGCCGATGTTCTCGTGGCGGTCGACGCGCGAGCCGAGCGGCTTCTTCGAGTCGTTGAGGTGGAACGCGCCGACCTTGTCGATGCCGACGTGCGTCTCGATCTCGTCGACGACGCGCTCCCATCCGCCGCGCGTGCGGATGTCGTAGCCGGCGGCGAAGATGTGGCAGGTGTCGACGCAGATGCCGACGCGCTTCTTGTCGTCGACGAGGTCGATGATCCGGCCGAGCTCCTCGAACGTGCAGCCGAGGCAGGAGCCCTGCCCGGCGGCGGTCTCGAGGAGGGTGACGGTCTTGTGGCGCGGCAGGAGCGCGTGCACGTGGTCGAGCGAGCGGGCGATCTGGTCGGCGCCGGCGGCGACGCCCGCGCCGAGGTGCGCACCGGGATGGAGGACGACGGCGTGGATGCCGAGGCGCTCGGCGCGGTCGAGCTCGTCGGCCAGCGCCTCGAGCGACTTGCGGTGGACCTCGGCGTTCGTGGTAGCGAGGTTGATGAGATACGACGCGTGGGTGAGGATCGGTTTGACGTTGCGCAGCTTCGCGAAGAGCGCGACGTCGTCGTCGGTCATCGTCTTCCCCTTCCACTGATTCGAGTTCTTGGCGAAGAGGCCGATGGCCGACGCGTCGATGAGCGAGGCGCGCTCGAAGACGGTGTGCAGGCCGCCCTTCGTGGAGATGTGCGCGCCGATGAGGTCGCCGTGTTTTTCGTGGAAGCGGAAACGGGGCATCGGGACGCGAAGAAGAACGCGCGCGGCTCAGAACGAAATTGCGATGTCTTTCGTGCCGTCGACGGAGAGCGAGCGCGAGTCGCCGGAGCTCAGCGTGACGAAGTAGGAGCCGGGCGGCATGCCGCGCAGGCGCAGCGGCGCCGAGGCGCTGACGCCCGACGGCCAGCCGACGAACGGGAATGCGCGCTCGAGCGGGAAGCCGGTGGGGGCGCGCACGCCGACGGCGGCGGAACGCGCGCTGACGAGCGACAGCGTGACCGGGCGCGGCGCGAAGCGGAGGCCGACCTCCTGCGGCTCGCCCGACGCCGTCACGCTGACGGGCTGCGCGAAGGCCCAGCCGCGATCGGCGGCGAAGGCCGCGCCGCTGCACGTGGCAGACGAGGCAGCCAGGGAGACGTCGGCGACGCCTTGCGCGTCGCTCGTGGCGCTGCGCAGCCAGCCGTCGCAGATGAAGAAGACGGTGGCGCCGCCGACAAACGCGCCGTCCGGCCCGCTGACGCGGCCGCGCAGTGAGAGCTTGGCGCGGTCGTGGAGCACGAGATCGGCGCTCGCCGCCCGTCCATCCTCCAGCGCCAGCTCCCGCGTGGCCTCGGCGGAATCATTGAACGCGCGCAGCGTGACGCGGCCGGGAGGAACGCCGTCGATCGCAAACGTGCCGTCGGGCGCCGCGTCGGTCGTCATCGACGCGTTCGCGCCGCGAATCTCGATGCGCGCCCATTCGGGAGCGCGTCCGCGCTCGTCGCGCACGCTGCCGGCGATGGCCGCCGCGGCGATGTCGAGCCGGAACGAGAACGCGCGCCGGTCGGGCACGGTGACGAGCTCCGCCGGCGACGTGCCGGAGCTGCCGGAATACGAGACGTCGTAGTCGCCGGGCGCGAGCTCCGAGGTCGCGAAGTTGCCGCTGCCGTCGACGGCGGCGAGCGAGACGCGCGAGACGGCGCCGATCACGTCGGACGAGACGGCGGCGGTATCGATGCGGCGCTCGACGAAGACCGGCATCGCCGCGGCCGCGCGCCCGACGAACTGCACGCTGCCGCCCGCGGCGGGACGCCCGCCGCGCATGACGACGCCGGTGATCTCGGTGACCGGCACGTCGATCGCGACGTCCTGCGCGTCGGCGTCGGGAAGGATGTCGACGCTCTTCTCCGCGACGACGGCGCCGCGCTCGAGAAGCCGCAGGCGATGCTCTCCCTCGGGCGCGGGGAGGAGCTCGCCTTTGCCATCTGCGAGCGGCGCGCGCAGCGTCGCCCAGTCGTCGTTCGCGTCGCCGAGGAGCAGCTCGACGCTGCCGCCGCAGCGGCGCGCGGGCGTGCAGGCGATCTTCAGGCGATGCACCTTGCCGAGCTTGAGCGTGCCGGCGTCGGTCTCGTCATCGGCGCCGACGGTGACGTTGTCGCTGAGCAGCGGCGCGTGCCCCGACGCCTCGACGAGCAGGCGGTAATCGCCCGGCTGCACTCCGGCGATGCGGAAGCGGCCGTTCTCGTCGGCGGCGGCGGAGATCCAGTCGTTCATGACGAGCGAGAGACGCGGCCCCGAGGCATTGGGCCGCGGAATGCGCACGCGCGCGGACGCAAGCGGCTCGCCGGTGACGCGGTCGACAACGGCGCCGGCGATGGCGCGGCCGCGGTCGAGCTCGAGACGACCGAGGTCGACGACGTCGCCCGCGGCGATGGTGCGGCGGGCGATCTTGCGCGGCGCGAAGCCGGGTGCGCGGACTTCGAGATCGAGCTCGCCGGCGGCGAGGCCCGCGATGTCGATCTTTCCCGATGCCTCGAACGGCCGGATCGACTTGGTTCCGGCGAGGTCGACCCAAACGCTCCCAGGCCCGGCGGCGGCGCCGGTCTCGCGCGCGACAACGTTGGCCTTCACGACCGCGCCGCGCACGAGCCGCACGACGGGCGGCGTGCGCGCGCCGAGGCGCACGCGAGCCTCGGCGTCGAGGTATCCGGCCGCGGCGATGCGCAGATCGAGCTCGTCGTCGGCGCCGAGCTGGCGAAGGACAGCCACGCCGTCCGCGCCGGTCGTCGCGGAGACGGCGCTCCGCGCCACGCGCAACGACGCGCCGGCGAGCGGCTTCGAGGTCGCGGCGTCGACGACGGCGATGCGCGCGGTGCGCTCGGCGCCGAGCTCGATGCGCCCGAGATCGACGGCGCCGACGGCGAGGTCGAGCTCTCGCCGCAGCGATGCGAACGATTCTTTCTCCACCGTGACGATGCTCTTTCCGGCGGCGAGGCCGCGAAGCGCGAAGCAGCCGTTCGCCTCGGTGCGCGTCTGACGGCGCAGACCGGACTTGCTGCCGGGGATGGCGAAGACGGCCTGTACGCGCGCGCCGGCGATGCCTTCGCCGCCAGCCTTGCGCACGCAGCCGCGCACGGTGGCGCCGGGATGCAGAACGATGGAGCGCCCGAGCTCCGACGCGACGGCGGTGCGCTCGGCCGGCGCGAGCTCGCCGCTCCAGAAGACGGCGCGGACCGTCGCGTTTTTCGGCAGGACGAGGCGAATCGTTCCGTCCTCGGCCGCCCCGTGGATCTTCGGACGATCGTCGGCGGCGGCCTGGAACGCCTCGAACGAAACGCGCACGCGCCGCGCGCGCTTGCCGCTTTCATCGACCGCGTCGATCGTCACGTCCGCGGCCGGCACCGCCGCGAGGAAGCGCGTCTGCCGCACGTCCTGCCACTCGCACGCGAGCGCCGGCCCGGCCACGCGCGCGAAGACCGCTCCGTCGCGCGGCGCCGCGATCTCCGCCACGCCGCGCGCATCCGCCGTGGCCGACGGCAGGAGCGCGTCGGGCAGTTCGGCCGCTATCTTCGCCGTCGCCCAGATCACGCGCGCGCCCGCCGCGGGACGGCGTTTGGCGTCGATCACCTGCACGCGCAGCGCGGCGGGTGCGGTGCAATCGTCCGCAAGCGAAGGCGCGCAGGCGTCGGACCAGGTCCAGAGGTGCTCGTCCGCCGCGATGCTCGCCGGCCGCGCCGCTTCCGCGTGTGCCCAGCCGTCGGCGTCAACGCGCACGAAATGCGCGCCGCCTGACGAGAGCACGGCCGCGACGGCGAACAGCGCTTCGAAGATCCCCATATCTACTTCGCTGCTACGTTGGACGCGGCCAGCTTCGGCAATGTGAATCGCACGAGATACGTCGGCAGCTTGCGCGGGTCCTGCTCGAGGCCGTCGCGCGCCGCCGCCGTCGCCTGATAGACGCAGGCGAGCTCGCGGCCGCGCGCGCCGCAGGCCATGTGGCCAAACGGTCCGTTGCGCGTCACGCCGAGCGTCACCCGCGCGCGCGTGCGGACCGGGCCCGGATACCACAGCTCCCATCCGATCTTCTCGCCGTGCGAAACGCGAACGAGGATGGCCGGGCCGTCGTCGGTGGCGACGACGTCTTCCGCCATCGGCTGCGCGTTGACGACGCGTTGGTAGCGCGCCAGGGCGTCGGTGGCGTAGACGAAGTTGATCTCGTGCATGTGCGGCTGCACCAGCTCGGCGAGCCCGATGCCGAGCGTCCGCAGCAGCTTGCCGGACGGCGAATACTGGAAAAGTCCCGGCTCCGCCGCCGTGAGGACGTCGACGGTGCCGTCGCGTTCGATGGCGAGCGCGCCGCCGTAGCCGGGGAGCGAGTCGTTGAAGATGGCGACGCTGTCGGGACCGGACTGGATGCGGTGCAGCGGCAACAACTGCTCGAAGCGGCCGGTGATGCGGCCGCCCCAGACCGCGACGCCGTCCGGATTGGCGGCGCCGTGCGCGCCAGTCGGCCAGCCGAGGACGTAGAGGTTGTCGCGCCAGACGGCGAGGTCGATGACTTCGAAGCCGCGGCTCGAGCGCGCGAAGATGCGCCTGCCGTCGGCCGCGCTGCAGGCGAACTGCGTGCGCATGAAGCCGTTGCTGGCGATGACGGAGACGCCGTCGGTACGCACCGAGAGCGGGTCCGGCAAGCCGTCGGGAACAGCCGACGGCGGAATGACGAGGGTTTGTTTTCCCGTCGACGGAGAGAAGGCGATGACGCCGGTGCCGCCGGCCAGGAGCAGCGTCTCGCCGTCGAGCCACGCCACGCCGAACGCCGGCGTCTCCAGCTTCCGGACGGAGACCGGTTGCAGGACCGCGCCGGCAGCGTCATGGGCAAGCGCGGCGGCAGCGAGAATCGTGCAGCAGAGCAGCTTCACCAGGCGCATCGGCCTTCCCTCCCTCGTTTGTTGGATTGGATCAGGGCGTGACGACGATCTCTTCCTGGCAGCGCAGGCAGCCGTTGGTTCCCTCGCCGGGGTTGCAGTACCAGTTACCGTTGTAGATGAAGACGTGGCCGGGGTCGCAGGTCATCTCAGGCAACGCGGGGACGGCGCAAAGGAGCAGGAGACCGAGGAGCAATAGAACGACTCTCTTCTTCATAGTGCCTCGCTTTCGGACCGATTGTTGGATTCCGACGAGGTTAACTTGGTAAAACTTTAAATCAAGAGGTAGCGAAAAGCGAACGTCCGTCACTCCTGCGACGCGCCAATCAGGAACTTATCCGCTACAGAACTCTATTGCAGCCGGAAGTTCACCGTCACCGTGTAATAGACGTCGATCGGCTCCCCGCGGTACGTCGCCGGGTGGAACCGCCACCGCCGCACTGCGTCGGCGGCGGCGTCGCCGAGGCCGTAGGGGAGGTCCTTGATCACCTCGACGTTGTCGATCGTGCCGTCGCGGCGGACGATGCCGCGCACCACCACCGGCCCCTGAATCCCGGCGCGGCGCGCCATCGGCGGATAGCGCGGGATCACCCGCTCCACCTCTTCCGGCTGCGTGCCGCCGGCGGGGACGGCGGCGTAGACGCCGGCGCGGTCTTCGCGCGCCGGCACTTGCGCCGGCTGCGGCTCGGGCATCGCCGGCGCGGGCGCCTCGCTCGCCGTCGGCAGCGGGGCGGTCGGCTGGGTGGCGGTCGTGGCCGTGGTGTCGGTCGTCGCCGCGTTCGTATCGGTGCGCACTTCGAGCTGGCGCGTGCCGGCGCTGCTGACGTCGATCGCGTCGACGTCGGCGTAGGCGATCGCGCCGTCGTGGTCGATCGCGTAGAAGTCGTGGTCGCGCGTGTAGACGCGCACCTGCGTCTGCGCGGCGAGCTCGCCGATGAGCGGGTAGAAGATGCCCGGCCCGGCGTAGAGCGGCGTGCGGTCGGTGGCGAGGCCGGAGAGCGCGGGGAGTTTCTTGATGGCCTCGTAGTGCGCCAGGCGGCGCTCGCGCTCGCTCGTCCGCTCCAGCGAATTGCGCTCGGCCCAGCCGGCCACGCCGTCCTCGTCCTGCACCTTCACCCAGGCGCCGCGGTCGTCGAGCACGGCCAGCTTCTCGCCGTTCGTCGCCGTGGCCACGACCGGCGCCTTTGCCGTCGGTTCCGTGCGCAGGCGGATGCGCATCGGCAGCACCGACAGCGTCTCCGACGGCGTCGAGGCCTGCGGCGGCTGCTTCTTGCCGGTGGTGAAGATCAGCGCGGCGATGAGGGCGATGAAGATCACGCCGAGGACGACGACGATCAGCGTGCCGCGGGTGTGGCGCGTTTGCGGCGAGGTACGGGCCATGGCTATCGCTTCATCAGCGCGACCATGATGGCCTTCTGCACGTGCAGCCGGTTCTCCGCCTCGTCATAGATCACCGACTGCGGCGAATCGATGATCTCGGCCGCGACCTCCTCGCCGCGATGCGCGGGAAGGCAATGCATGAAGATCGCCGACGGCTTCGCGAGCGACATCACGCGCGTGTCGACCCGCCATCCTTCGAAGTCGCGCTGCCGCTTCTGCGCCTCCGCTTCCTGCCCCATCGACGCCCAGACGTCGGTCTCGACGACGTCCGCATCCTTCACCGCCTCGTCGATCGACGTCGTGACGATCACCTTCGTCCCGGCGTGGTCGGCGTCGGCCTTCGCCTGCGCGACGACCATCGGATCGGGCGCGTAGCTGCCGGGGGTGGCCACGGCGATGTTCATTCCCACCTTCGACGCGCCGAACATCAGCGAGTGGGCCATGTTGTTGCCGTCGCCGATGTAGGCGATCTTCTTCCCCTTCAACTCGCCGAGGTGCTCCCACGCGGTGAAGTAATCGGTCATGGCCTGGCAGGGATGCGAGAGATCGGTGAGGCCGTTGATGACGGCGACGCTGGCGTACTCCGCGAGGTCGGTGACGGTCTTGTGCGCAAAGGTGCGGGCCATGATGCCGTCGACGTAGCGGGAGAGGACTTTGGCGGTGTCGTAGATCGGCTCGCCGCGGCCGAGCTGGATGTCGCGCGACGACAGGAAGAGGGCGTGGCCGCCGAGCTGGAACATGCCGGCTTCGAACGAGACGCGCGTGCGCGTCGACGATTTCTCGAAGATCATGGCCAGCGTTTGGCCGCCCAAAGCGTCGCGGTAATTCTTCGGATTCCGCTTGATGTCGCGGGCGAGCTCGAAGAGCTGGCGCACGTCGTCCGCGCTGTAGTCGTGGATCTCGATGAAGTCTTTGTGTTGCATCGCGGCGCGTATTATCTGCCGATATGTACTCGATCCCGATGGTGGAGCAGACCGTCCTGGTCGCGCTCCTCGGCACGGATCCGGAGGAGCATTGCGTCTACCTGCAGCCGTCGTCGCCGCGGCGCAGCGGGCCGGAGTCATTGGCCGAGTACCTGAGCAACCCGCGCCGCTTCTATCCGATGCTCTGCGCCGGCGTGCCGAAGATGGTGAACCGCGATCAGATCCTCTGGCTGCGCTCGCCGAAGGAGCTCGACCCGGAGATGCTGGAGACGACGATCATCGAGCGGCTGACGATCCTCGAGCTGACGGACGGCTCGCGGCTCGAAGGGGTCGTGCCGATCGACCGCCCGCGCGAGCAGTCGCGCATCAGCGACGTGCTCAACGACACGCGCGAGATGTTCCTGCGCATCGACGGCGAGGGGGAGACGTATTACGTGAACAAGGGGTTCATTCGGACGGTGATTCCGAGATAGGTGTTAGGTTCTTAGGTGTTACGTGTTAGGAAAAACCTAACACCTAACACTTAACACGTAACACCTAACAACCTACCGTCACAATCCCCACCGCCTTCTCGATCCTCCTCACCGCCGCCGCTTCGAGCAGGTTCCAGTTCACGAGCCCATCGTCGCTGCGCGGCTCCAGCAGATAGAAGATCAGGCGCGCCAGCGGCTGGTTCGTGCGCACGAGGAACGTGCCGGCGGGGAACGTCTCCTCCCGCGACTTCCACTTGCCGGTGACGGTGACCTCGCGATGCTGCTGGAACTCCTGCTCGGCGTGGGTCTCCTCTTTAACGGCGAAGAATTCGACCTTCAGCGTCGCCTCGGCGTCGAGCTTCTCGACGGCGATGCCGTGCGTGCGCAGCACCTCGGCGGCGTGCGTCGCGCCGGCATCCAACAGGTACGCGTACGGCACCTCCTCGCGCTCCGTCGCGGCGAAGACGCCGTAGTCCGGCATCTTCATCGGTACGATCTCGCCGCTGCGGACGATCGCGCCGCACTCGGTCCACGGGTCGGGCGCGCCCTCGCCTTCGGGCGCCGGCAGCGACTTCTCCCACAGGATCTCGACGTTGTCCTTCCACTTCGCGATCTCGAAGCGCAACCCCTGCTTGCGCAGCTTGCCACGCGCGATCCGCTCGTCGGCCTTGGCGGCGGTGCGCATCATCTTCGAGCCGTACTTCTCGACCGCAGCGAGGACCTCGTGCAGGAATTCGTACGTGACCTCGACGCGGGCGCGGAAGTCGATGTAGCTGTACGCCTCGGACAGGATCGTGAAGCGGTTGCGCAGCCCGACGTAGTTGTTGCCGAAGCGCGGCCGGTTGTCGAACGTGTACCACCCCTTCTCCGGCTGGAGCTGCTCGACGAAGTTGCCGTAGTAGTAGGTCTGCTTCCCGCGGCGCTCCTTCATGGCCGCGCGGACGTGCGGCAGGAGCGTGCCGCGGGCGAAGTCGGTGATGTCATCGTCGGCGTTCGGGTTCAGCGTCGGCGCGTACGTCAGTTGATAGCCGTGGTACGAGCCGTTCGTCGTGTGCAGGTCGACGGTGAGGAGCGGATCCCAGCGATCGAGGACGTTGGCGACGAGCCCGCGCGCCTCGGGCGACTCGAGCTTCATGTAGTCGCGGTTGAGGTCGAGCTCCTGCGCGTTCTCGCGCACGCCGACGCCGTGCAGCGGCCCGAGCTGCGTCGTGCGGTGCTCGGGCGAGATGCGCTCGTTGCCGTCAGCGTTGTAGATCGGGGCGATGAGGACGATGACGTCGTCGCGCAGCCTGCGGTGCGTGGAGACGAGGTCGCGCAGCAGCATCTGCGCGGCTTCTTTCCCCTCCACTTCGCCGGCGTGAATGTTGGCCAGGATGAACACGACCGGCTTGCCGCTCGCGCGCGCCGACCGCGGCGTGTACGGCCCGACGACGACGAGCGGCAGCGCCCGTCCCTCGTTCGTCGTGGCGAAGGTCTCGACGCGCACGTCGGCATCGGCGCGCTGGATCGCGCCGACGAAGGCCATGACGTCGGCGTAGCGCGAGGTGGAGAGATAGTTGCTCGTTTCGGCGGTGGTTTTGGGCAGTTCTACGGCCATTGCACGCGTCCTTCTTCGATCAGTTTGGTGAGATGCGCGGTGATCTGGATCTCCGCCGCGCTGCGCAGGCGCGGATCGAGATCGGGGTAGATGCGCTCGCGCAGCTCGGCGGTCGTGCGCGCGCCGGCGGCGAGCGCGGCGACGACCTGCTGCTCGCGCTCCATTCGATGCGCGATGTACTCGTCGATCAGCGCCACGGCGTCGTCGCGCGTCGGGCCGTGCGCGGGGAAGATGCGCCGCGGATGGCGCGCGCGCAGCTTACGCAGCGAGCGGAGGTAGTCGCCCATGTCGCCGTCGGGCGGGAAGATCGTCGTCGTGCCGGCGCCGAGGATCGTGTCGCCGGTGAAGAGCTCTCCGTCGGACGTGAGGTAGCAGACGTGCTCGCGCGTATGGCCGGGCGTGGCGATGACTTCGAGGCCGTCGACGACGTCGCCGTCCGCGACGCGCCGGTCGACGTCGTCGAGCACGCCGGCCGGCGCGGCGATCTGCGCGCCGGTCATCCGTTTCAGCGGGATCGCCGCCGGGGCATGATCGCCGTGCCGATGCGTGATGAGGATCGTCCGCAGCCGCGGCATCGCCTCGGCGATCGCGCGGACGTGCGCGTCGATGGCCGGACCGGGATCGAGCACGATCTCGTCGCCGATCAAATACGTCCGCGTGCCGTCGAGCGTGAACGGGCCGGGATTCGGAGCGACGATGTCGCGCACGTTCATGGCAACACGGGCCTGCCGTCGACGAGGATCGGCTCGATCGGCTCGATGACCGCGCCGCGCCGCGACTCGATCAGCTCCGCGGCGTTGCGGAAGCCGACGAGCGCCTCGAGATTGCGGATCGTCGGAAAGAGCAGCGGGAAGTCCGCCCGCTGGATCGCGTCGGCCGGCGAGATCCACGTCACGTCGACGGCCTCCGCGCGATTCGGCGTGGCCACGACGTCGCGCCCGACGCAGGTCAGAAAAAAGTACGTGTCGAAGCGCTTCGGCGAGCCTTTTGGCGTTATCCAGCGCGAGGTCCAGACGAGCTTCTCGAGGTCGAGCGGCTCGCCGAGGCTGACGCCGGTCTCCTCGAAGAGCTCGCGCGCCGCGGCGTAGCGCATGGCGTTCAAGAGGTCGCCCTCGGCGCGCACGCGGTCGGCGTCGTCGAGCGCGCCGCCGGGAAAGACCCAGACGTCGGGCGCGAAGCTGCTGCGCACGTGGCGGCGCATCATCAGCACCTCGAGCGGCCCGTCGCGCAGCACGATCGCCGACGCCGCGGGGATCGGCGTCAGCACTGGTGCTGCCATCCGACCCACTCCTCGCCGTCGGGCGTCCGTTCCTTCTTCCAGATCGGCACGGTCTGCTTGATGCGGTCGATGGTCGCGCGGCACGCCGCGAAAGCCTCGGCGCGGTGCGGCGACACGCAGGCGATGGCGATCGACGTCTCGCCGACGACGAGGTGGCCGAGGCGGTGCAGGCAGTCGAGGGCGACGTCGGGCCACTCGGCGCGGACGCCGTCGACGATCGCGGCGATCTCCTTCTCCGCCATCGGACGGTAGGCGTCGTAGAAGATCGACTCCACCTGCTTTCCTTCGCTGTGGTCGCGCACGATGCCTTCGAAAACGACGAGCGCGCCGTCTGAGCGGCGGAGGAGGCGCTGCGCGAGTGCGGCGGTGTCGATGCGGTCGTCGGTGAGGTAAGCCATAACGTCATGCTGAGCGAAGCGAAGCATCAGCCAAGGCGCCAGGATGGATGCGCCCCGAGCAGCGCACGTGAGGACGCGCGGCGCGGCGCCTTGGTGGATGCTTCGTCGCTTCGCTCCTCAGCATTAGCCTCCACAAACCGGTGGGATGAAGGCCACCTCGTCGCCGTCGCGCAGCACGGCGTCGGAGCGGACGTACGTCTCGTTCACCGCGGTCATCGGCTGCGGCGCGGCCACGAGTTTCGCGTGCTGCGCGCGCAGGCGCTGCCAGAGGTCGGCGGCGCGCGTGCCGTCCGGCACTTCCAACTCGGTCTCGCTTTTGCCTACGATGTCGCGCAGAACCGCGAAGAAGAGGAGCCTGACCTTCATCGCGGCGATTGTATGACGACGACCACGGAACGCCGCTTCGTGCCCGAGATGACGGTGGACGCCGCGCTGGCGCTGCACCCGAGCGCGCGCTGGGTCTTCGCCGCGTACCACATCGGCGGCTGCGCGCACTGCGCGATCTCGGCCGAGGAGACGCTGGCCGAGGTCGCGGCCGGGTACGAGCTGCCGCTGGAGCGGATGCTCTCCGACCTCAACGCGCTGCTGGCTTAGAATTCGGGCATTCACCGCGCGCTCTACGCTGCGTTCGATCGGTTCCCGTCGAGGAAAGGGGCGGCGATTCACATCGATCGCTTCGCCCGAGCTCTCTTCGACGAATTCGGCGGCGGCGTGCTCTACGTCCTCGGCGGCGACGGGCTGCCGCGCTGGCAGCGCGACGGCTGCGTCGACGTCCTCCGCTACACGTCCGGCGATGAAAACTTCCTCGACCGCGCCCTAGGCTTCGGCCGCGAGCTGTCGGCGGTCATCGACGCGATGCCGGAGCTCGAGCTCGCGCACTTCCGCGACCCGTGGAGCGGCGCGGCGATCGCGCTGCGGCCGCACGACTACGCGACGGTGTACGAGGTGAACGCGCTGCCGTCGATCGAGCTGCCGCATCTGTTCGACGTCGGCGGCGCGACGCTCGACAAGATCCGCGCGCTCGAGCTGGCCTGCTGCGCGGAGGCCGATCGCGTGATCACGCCGTCGCAGACGACGGCGGGGTGTTTGATGGCGATTGGCGTCGCGCGCGAGAAGATCCGCGTGATCCCGAACGGCGCGGACTTATACGAACGCGGCGACGGCGACTACATCCTCTACTTCGGATCGCCGCAGTCGTGGCAGGGCATCGAAACGCTCCTCCGCGCCTTCGCCCGCCTCGCCGACTTTCCGAATCTCCGCCTCGTCATCTGCGCCTCGCGCGAGACGAAGGCGTGGAAGCCGTACGAGAAGCTCGCCGAGAAATTGAAGGTGCCGGTGGAGTGGCACTACGCGCTAGACGAGGAGAAGCTCGCGGAGATCCGCCGCAACGCGTTCCTCTCCGTCGCGCCGCTCAGCGACTGCGCGCGCAACGCCGAGCAGGGCTGCGCGCCGCTGAAGATTCTCGAGTCGATGGCCAGCGGCGTCGCCGTCGTGGCGTCGGACCTGCCGCCGGTGCGCGAGCTCATCCGCCATCGCCAGAACGGCTGGCTCGTCCACCCCGACCGCCCCGCCGAGCTTGCCCGCGCGCTGCGCATCCTCATCGAACATCCGGAGCTCGCGCGCGAGCTGGGCGCCGCCGCGCGGCGCACCATCGAGGAAAACTTCACCTGGGCGCGGTCGCTCGCCGCGCTCCGCTCCGAATACCGCACGCTCGTCGAGGGGAGAGTCGATGCCGAAGCCGCCGCTCAACGCTGAACAAGCCCGCATCATCCAGATGAAAGAGGTCTCGCTCCATCAGCCGATCGACGAGCTCCTCGGAATCCTCGCGCCGGTCGCGCAGTGGGACGCCGCCGGCGACAGCTCGCGCAAAACGCTCGGCTGCAGCGGCGCCGCGCTCCTCGCCGGCGGCGTCGTGCTCCTCTTCGTCCACGCGTTGATCGTCGCCGCCGTGCTGGCCGTCGCCGCGATCGTCGTCCTCATCGTCTGGAACCGCAAGAAAGCGGGCGACATCTCCGACAACCTTCGCCTCTGCGCGGTGCCGATGCTCGTGGCGCTGCGCGAGGACTTCGGCAGCGAGCCGATCGAGCTGAAGCTCGACCTACGCCCGCCGATGTCGCCGGCCAAGCAGACGAGCAAGCAGAAGGTCGACAAGGTGACGACGACGATCTACAGCGACCCGTGGATGTACGGCGAAGGCGTCCTCCACGACGGCAGCCGCCTGCGCTGGAACGTCAACGAAACGATCGTGGAGAAGAGCTACTGGAAGCGCGGCAGCTCCGGCAAGTCGAAGCTGAAGACGAAGCGCAAGAAACGCGTGGAGATCGAAGCGGGCCTGACGCTGAAGGCGAAGACGTACGGCGAGAAGCAGCCGCTGCACGGCGAGGCGAAGCTCAAGCGCGACACGCTCGACCCGATCCCGTGCGACGAGATCATCAACGTGATCGCCGATCTGTACAAAAAGGCGCAGCAGCCGGCGGCGAGTTAGGAGGATAACGATGGCCTGCATGGCAAAACGCGGTCTGCTCACCCTGCGCGATTGCGAGACTGCCGAGGAGCGCACTTGCGCGGACTGCGGCCGCCCGATGTGCCACGAGCACCTATCGGCGCGCAGCGGCTACACGAAGTGCCTCGAGTGCGCCGCCGCCGATCCCGACAAGGACCGGCAGTACGACGCGGAGTGGGCCTCCGGCTACCGCCGCGAGTACTACCGGCGCAGCGGCTACGCGCCGATTCTCCTCGGCGGCGCCGCGCTTCTCGGCGCGGGCGCGCTGGCCGGCGCGTATTGGGATCACGTCGACCACCGCGCCTTTCGCCAGCGCACCGCCGGCGCCTTCGACGAGGACGACGCCGGCGCGACGTTCGGAGACAGCTGATGTACCGCGCGCTTCTCGTCACGGAGAACTATCCGCCGGACCGGGGCGGGATGGCGGAATCGTGCGACCGCATCGTGCGCGGGCTGACGCGCGAGGGCGTGGCCGTCGACATCGTCCACTTCGACCGCCGCGCGGCACGGCCCGAGCTCCGGCGCGGACATCTCCGCTGGCCGCTCGAGCAGGATCCTGCACACACGATCAACTGCGCCTGGAACCGCGCGCGCTCGGCGTTCGACATGAACGCGGTCACGCACGTCGTCGCCTTCGGCGGCTACCTTCCGATGATGGCCGCGCCGGCGTTCGCCGCCTGGATCGACCGCCCGCTCGTGACGCTACTTCGCGGGAACGAGCTCGACGCCGGCCTCTTCGATCCGCGCCGCCGCCCGATCCTCGACGACGCCTTGCGCCGCTCCGCCGCCGTTTGCACCGTGACGACGGAGCAGGCGGAGAAGGTCGCCGCGCTGCACGGCGACGTCGAGCCGCGCGTGATCGCGAACGGCATCGACTTCGAGCTGTGGCAGGCGACGGACGCGGATCGCCGCATCGCGCACACGCGGCCGCGTCTCCTCGGCTTCTTCGGCCATCTCAAGGCGAAGAAAGGCGTGCCGTTTTTTCTCGATGCGCTGCGGCATGCAGGCGATCCGTTCCGGCTTCTGCTCGCCGGCGAAACCGGCGACTTGGACCTGCGCGATCTCGACGCCGATGTCCTGCCCGCGGTCGACCGCTTCGAGCTCATCCCGCACTACCTGGCCTGCGATTTCGTCGTCATTCCGTCGCACTACGACGGCTTTCCGAACGTCCTCATCGAGGCGGCGGCGCTCGGCCGGCCGCTCATCGCCTCGCGCACCGGCGGGATGCGCGACCTGCTAACGGACGGAGAGAACGCATTCCTGTTCGAGCCCGGCGACGAGCAGGGCTGCGTCGCCGCGATCGCGCGCGCGGCCGAGGCGGACGACGCGACGCTCGCGCGCATGGGCGCCGCCGCCGCGCGCGCGGCCCGCGAGCGCTGCGATGCCCGCGACGAGGCGCGGTCCTACGTCGACGTGCTGGCGCAAACTAGGAGGAGCGATGTGGAGAGCCTGGCTGCTGCTGCTGCTGGCCGCCGCTTTGGCGTGCGGCGGCGATAACGACGCCCAACAGCGCTATAAAAAGTTGATCGAGACGCAGCGCGCGAAGGCCGGCGCGCCGCCCGACCAGCTCGTCTCCATCGGCATGTCGAAGGGGCAGAGCGGCACCGACGTCGGCATCGTCTTCTACAGCGGCGGCGACCGCCACGACCTCACCGGCACCGCGCGCACGGTGAGCGGCGACCGCGACTACCAGCTCGACGGCGGCAAGGCATTCATCCGCGCCAGCGACCGCAGCTACGGGTTCAAGCTCGAGACCGAGGACACGCGCGCGGTGCGTTGGAAGGTCCGGCTCTATCCCGACAAGATCAAGATCGCCGACAACGACGACGACACGGCCCCGCGGCGCATCCGCACGGAGTCGCCCGAGCGCGCCACGCTGGCCGGCCCGAACGAGGAGCCGCTCGGCGAGATCGACTTCGACGGCGCGAACACGATCGTGAAGAACAGCGCCGGCGTGGAGCGCTACCGCAAGGCGACGGGGAAGCTGGAGCCGGCGTACGGCGTGTTCCTCTTCGACCGGATGCCGAACACGGAGAAGTACATCGTCCTCGCCGAGCTGATGGCCCGCAACCGATGATCGTTTACTACGCGGCCGGCGGCGGCCTGGGACACGCCACGCGCGCCCGCCGTGTGCTCGACGCGCTGAGGATCGAGGACGCGGTGATCGTCGCGTCCGCGCCGGCCGACGCGCGCGTGACCGGGCGGTATCGCGTCGTGCAGGCGCCCTGCGATCTGCGCGCGCTCGACCCCGAGCGCATCATCGCCGACGTCTTCCCCCTCGGCATGTTCGGCGAGCTCGCGGACATCGGCGTGCCGCTCGACTACGTCGCGCGCCTGCTGCGGTGGGACGAGTACCGCCGCTGCGTGCCGCATCCGCTGCCGCGGTTCGGGACGACCTACCTCGCCGAGGAGGTCACGCACGCGGTGCCGAGCGAGCGCGTGGTGGCGCTCGATCTTCGCGTCGATGCGGCGCCCGCGCCGTTCGAGCGGATCGTGGATCTGACTCGGAGCGCCGGCGTCCTCGCCGGCTGGACAGGCGGCGTCCCGCCGCCGCGCCGGGACGGCGCACAGCCAGCCGTCGGGACGACGGCGCTCCCCTGGCTCGTCGTCCACTCCGGCCCGGAGAGCGAAGTCCGCGAGCTCGTCGCGTATGCCGAGGAACTCCAGCGGATCGAAGGCGACGCGAGCGAGATCGTCGTCGCCAGCCAGTGCGGCATCGGCATCGATGTCATCCCCGCGAGCCCGCTCTTCGCGGGCGCAAAACGCATCGTCTCCGCCGCCGGCTTCAACGTCATGCTCGAGACGGAGCCGTACCGCGACAAACACCACGTCGTTCCGATGCCGCGGCGCTTCGACGACCAATTCGCGCGCGCGGCGCGGCGGCGCTACGACTCGTCTTCGCGGATCTGCGCGGCCAGGTAGTTCTGCACGCCGACCTGCTCGAGCAGCGAGAGCTGCGCTTCGATCCAGTCGATGTGCTCCTCCTCGTCCTCGAGGATCTCTTCGAGAAGGTGGCGCGTGTTGTTGTCGTTGAGCTCGTTGGCGGTGACGATGTGCTTGTTCAGGCGCGCCACCGCGTCCATCTCCAGCGCCAGATCGACTTTGAGCATCTCGGGGACGTTCTCGCCGATGTTGATCTTGCCGAGGCGCTGCATGTTGGGGATGCCGTCGAGGAAGAGGATCCGCTCGATGACCTCCTCGGCGTGCTTCATCTCGCCGATGGAATGCTTGCGGATCATCTGCTGCAGGCGCTCGTAGCCCCAGTTCTCGCACATCTCGCCGTGCACGAAGTACTGGTTGATGGCGGTGAGCTCCGCGGTGAGGACATCGTTGAGGACGTCGATGATTTTCTTGTCGCCCTTCATGCGGGCGAGGGTACCACGGCGGATGCGTGGACCGGGCAGCAGGCCGCGGCGGCGGTCATGGCCTCGCGCTCGGCGGCGGCGACAGCGAGCATTTTCCGCAGGGCGTTGTGGCAGGAGCCGCACTGGCCGCCGATGCCGCAGCGCTGCAGGTCGCGGACGGAGTGGGCGCCGTCGTCGATGGCCTGGTTGATGGTGCGGTCGGAGGCGCCGCGGCAGATGCAGACGATCATGGTGCGATGTTGAGACTAAGTCTCAATCGTGCCTTTGATATTCCGCACGGGGAGCGGTGACGATGATCACAGCGGTTAGCGGTTAGCGGTGGTCGGCAGGCCTAATCGCCAACCGCTAGTCGCCAACCGCTTTCACAGCCCCAGATACCAGTCATACCCCTGCTCCGCCCAGAAATCCGCCGGACGGATATCCGTGTACCGGATCGTCCCCACCCGCTTGATGTTCTTCACGCCGTACTTCACCGGGATCGCCAGGCGCAGCGGCGCTCCGTGCTGCCACGTCAGCGGCGCGCTGTTGAGCTCGTATGCGAGCAGCGTCTGCGGGTGCAGCGCGCTCTCCATGTCCAGGCCGACGTAGTAGCCGCGGTCGGGCGTCTCCATCGACACGTAGCGCGTGGCGTGCTCCGGCGGGAACGCGGCGATGACGTCCGACAGGCGCGCGCCGCTCCACTGATTGATCGTGCTCCACCCCTCGATGCAGCGGAACTCGGTGATCATCGTCTGCCGCGGGAACGACTTGATCTCGTCGAGCGTCAGCACGCGCGCGCCGCCGCGGACGCCCTGCAGCGTCAGCCGCCACGCCGCCGGGTCGTTGTTCGCGGAGAGGCCGAGGCCGCCGTTCACGCGCGGGCGGGTGATGCGGGCGGGCGGGTAGGTCGGGTTCAGGCGCTTCGGGCTGTAGTACTTCATCGCCAGCGCGTCGTCGACGCCGAGCATGGCCCGGAACGGCCGCGGCAACCCGTCGGCGAGCGGCCGCGTGCGGAGGAACTTCCATCCCGCAAAACCCACGGCCGCAGCGACGCCGGCGGTGACGAAGCTCCGGCGCGTCGAGCGCCGCAGCTGCGCCTCGACGTCGCGATCGTTCGCCGCGATGGCCGCCGCGCGCGCGGCCGCGAGCGCCTCCTCGTCCACCTCGGCGATCACCGGCACTTCGCCGGCCGGCTCGGAGTCCGCCGGAACCACGATCTCGTCAGTCATTCGGCACCTCGTGCAGCTCGTAGCCGATCACCATCGACCGGAAGTTGTTCCAGCCGGCGCGCATCACCTGCGCGATGTGGACGAAGAAGAACGCGACGTAGCCGACCGTCAGCCAGAAGTGGACGAAGCGCGCCCCCTGGTAGCCGCCGAAGAGCGCGCCGAGCCAGGCGAACTGCACCGGCTTGTAGATGGCCAGGCCGCTCAGCAGCGAGCCGAGGCCCATGACGATGATGGCGGTGTAGGCGATCTGCTGCGCGCCGTTGAACTTTCGCGGCGGCGGCGCCTCCTTGCGTAGATGGAGATCGTACAGCGTGACCTGGATGGCCTCGACGAAGGAGCGCCGGTTCGGCACCAGCTCGCGCCACTCGCCGGAAAAAACCGTGTAGAGGACGTAGAGCACGCCGTTGACGGCGAAGAACCACATCACCAGGAAATGGATCGACATCCCGTCCGCGAGGCGGAAGGCCATGCCGAGCTTTTTCCAGAGGCTCTGCGGCGGGTTCAGGGGGATGCCGAAGAAGCGGTAGACCGCGTTCGCCCAGTAGATCAGCGCGCCGCTGTAGATCATCAGCGCGAGCAGCGGAAAGTTGATCCAATGGAACCACCGGATAGCCAGCGGGTGCTTCCGCTCGAGCTGTTTCATGGTCGATTGTCCTGATTGATCACGATCATACAATGCCAACGACGATGAAAAGGTTTCTCTTCGCCGTCGACAATTTCTATGGCGACCCCGACGCTATACGGCAACGCGCGCTGACGATGCCGTACTCGCATCCGGAGAGCGTCGTCGGCTGGCGGACGCGCTGTTATCAGCCGCGCGGCATCAAAGAACGCATCGAGCGGAAGTTCTCTGTCCGCATCACGCATTGGGAAACCGACCTCGACAAGATCGAGGGCTGCAACGGAGTTTTTTTTCAGGCGTACAACCGCGGTGATCACGCCGAAACCGTCGGCATCCACTACGACGAGCCGCTGGCGTGGGTGATGTTCCTCATCTACCTGACGCCAGACGCGCCGTACGACGCCGGCACGTCGCTCTGGCAGCATCGCCGGACCGGCCTCGTCTCCCGCCCCAGCGCGCGCGACGCCGAGCGCCTCGACATCGACCTCGGCGAGCTCGAGGAGATGCTCCAGCGCGACTCGCATACGCCGAGCCGCTGGATCGAGATCGACCGCGTCGGCAACGTCTTCAACCGCGCCGTGATGTTCCCCGGCGGCTTCTATCACTCCGCGACGCGCCACTTCGGCTCGAGCTTCCGCAACGGCCGCATCTACCAGTCGTTTCACTTTCCGGTCGAGCTCGGGTGCCGATGAAGCCGGCCCGTTTTCTCATCCGCTTCGCCGTCATCCTCGCGGTGCTCTATCTCCCGCTGACGCTGCAGCCGGTCGACGCGCGCGTGATCGTCCCCTTCAGCCGCGCCATCGCCGTCGCCTCGGCCGCGATTCTCAACGCCTTCGGGCAGCACGTCGTCGTCAGCGGCGTCGTGCTGACGTCGGGCAGCGACGCCGTCTCGATCCAGAACGGCTGCAACGGCATCGAGGCGGTCGTCTTCCTCATCGCCGCGATCCTCGCCTTTCCGGCGACGTGGCGGCAGCGCGCCGTCGGCCTCGTCGCCGCGATCGCGACGATCCAGATCCTCAACCTCGTCCGCGTCGTGACGCTCTTCCTCATCAATAGATACAAGCCCAACCTCTTCGAGCTCTTCCACCTGGCGATCTGGCAAACCGTCATCGGCGGTGCGGCCATCGCGCTCTTCTACGTCTGGACGACGCGCGTTCATGCGCAACGTGCTTAGGTTCCTGGCCGGCGCGCTCGCCGGAGCGCTGCTGTGGTGGTACGCCGCGCCGGCGTACGACGCGTTCGCCGGCGCCGCCGCGGAGCCGCTGCTCCGCCTCGACAAACGCTTTCACGACCTCGATACCGCAGCGCGCGACCGCTGGGTCATCGTCCGCAGCGCCGGCGGCCACTTCCGTCTCGGCGAGCTGCCGGCGGATCAGATGACGTACAACGTGATCCTGTTTTTCGCGCTGATCGCGACCGTGCGCCGGCCGCGGTGGTGGCGCGTCGCCGCGGCCGTGGCGATCCTCTTCGTCTCGCACGTCGTCACGTTCGCGGTCGGCGTCGAGTCGCTCTACGCGAGCGGCCGCGATCCGTCGTCGATCGAGGCAAACGTCTGGATGATGGCGAGCCTCTTCCTGCGCGTCGTCGGGATGCTCGCGGTGGTGTTCGGCTGCTGGTGGTTTCTGCGGACGAACGGCGATCGCGTGTCCGAGCGCCGGTCTCGCGGCCGGCGCTCGGGTCGACGCTGAAACGCTACTTCGGCAGCAAGCTACATGGCACGGGGTGGAATCCGCTGAACTCGATGTTCGACCCGACGGCGATCGGCTGATCCGACGTCACCGTCGCCGTCGCCGGCACGTTGCCGGAGAGGTCGAAGTCGCTCACCGCCGTCGTCCATTTGAAGAGCAGCGTGTTGCCCGCCGCGAGCGGCACGGTGTTGGTGCCGGTCTGGCCGGGGTACGTCGCGGGCGGGTTGCCCATCGACACCGGCACCGCGAGGCCGGCGAGGTTCGTCCCGTCCTTCGCCAGGAGGTGCACGGCGACGTTCGCCGTCGAGCTGCTGCCGTTGAAGACGAAGATCGCCGCGTTCGTGTTGCTGCCGGAGAAGTAGTTCGCCGGCGTGCAGACCCAGACGTACGGCGGGCCGCCGGCCGAGGTGCCGGCCGGGCCTTGCGGACCGGCGGGTCCGGTCGCTCCCGCGGGTCCGGTCGGGCCGACGGGTCCCGCTGGGCCGGCAGGCCCGCTGGGTCCCGCGGGACCCGCGGGTCCGGCAGGTCCGGTGATGTTCCACTGCACCGGCACTTCGTTGGCGTGGCAGTCGGTGCTGTCGCTGACGATGCGCACGTTGCCGCTGCCGGGGTTCACGCAGGCGTTGAGCACCGGGTCGCTCGCGAACGCGGCGAGCGGGACGACGAGGAGAAGGAAAACGAGACCGAGGCTGAGACGGCTCATGAGATCTCTCCTTTAGTTTGTGGTGCGGAGAACTTTATCCCATCGACCGCCCACGCGCCCGGCCCGGCCGCCGCTAAGTAGAGAAACAGCCAGCAATAGAGGATGGCCATCTCGCCCTGGTTGACGATCGGCCAGAAGCCGTGCGGCGCGTGGCCGGTGAAGTATGCGACGGCCATCATGCCGCTGAGGATGAACGCGGTGCTGCGCGTGAAGAGGCCGATCGCGATCAGCAGGCCGCCGAAGAACTCGAGCGACCCGGCCGACCAGATCAGCGCCTTCGGCACGCCGGGCGGCATCCCGCCGAAGACGTTGAAGAGCTTCTGCGCGCCGTGGCAGGCGAAGAGGATTCCGGCGAGGATGCGAAAGGCGCCGAGGATCCTCGGCGCCTGCTGCGTGAACTTGTCGATCATGAGACTCTCCCGAGGTAGTCGGCGAGCTGCTCGAACGTGCCGCCCCACCCCTGCGTCATGCTGGGCTTGCGCTCGATGAACGTGTTCCGCTCTTCCTCGTTCGCGCCGAGCGGGCGCCAATCGATCGTCACCGTCGTCTTGCCGTCGCGCTCCGTGAACGTCGTCTTCGTCAGCATCTCCGCCGGCCACGTCGGCGACATCGGATGGCGCGTGATGCCGCCCTGCGGATCGGAGAACGAGGTCACCAGCACCATGTGCTCCGGCGGCACGATCTCGCGGAAGACCCACTTGCCCCAGATTTCGCCGCCGTCCGGCGTGCGCAGCGAGTAGTGGAACGTGCCGCCGGGGCGAAGGTCGAGCTTCGCGTAAGTCATCGGTATTCCTTTCGGGCCGAACCACTGCATCAGCCGATCTTCCTCCGTCCACGCCTTCCACACCAGCTCGCGCGGCGCGTCGAACGTGCGCGACATCAGGAACGTCTCCGCGAGGTCGTCGTCGAGCCGCTGCAGGGTCTGCGTCCACCCCGCCTCCATTCCTTCGAGCGCGAATGCGGCCTCGGGCGCGACGCGGACGACGATCGCCTCCATCCGCATCTTCGTCGTCTCGCCGACCTCGGCGAACGTGACGGTCGTCAGCACCTGCAGCGCGCCGTCGACGGCGCTCGACGAGAAGACCAGGCGCTCCGGCGCGACGACGTCGTGGAACTGGCCCGGCATCGGGTAGACCGTGCCGTCGGGGCCGCGCATGTCGATGTGGATCCTGCCGCCGGGACGCGCGTCCCACTCGCAGCGCGGGTTCGTGAAGCCGTGCGGCCCCCACCAGCGCTCGACGTGCGAAGGGTCGGTCCAGGCGCGGAAGACGAGGTCGCGCGGCGCGTCGAACGTGCGCTCGATGACCAGGCTGCGGCGGAGCGTCGCCTGCAGCTTGTCCAGCGTCTGCTGCATTCCCTCGACGGCGCCGAACTCCTCGGCCACACGATTCCGCAGCGCCGCCGACTCGAAGATCATCCGCATCCGCACCTCGGTTTTTTCGCCGCGCTCGATGAAGTCGATTTCCGCCTCGAACAGCGGGCCGCTGACGTGCGAGTACGTGAGGCGCGACGGCGCGGCGACTTCGCGGTAGATGACCTTGTTCGTGTAGTCGCGGCCGTCCGGTCCGTGCATGATGAAGTTCCACTCGCCGCCCGGACGCACGTCCATGTTGTGAATCGTGTTCGTGAAGCCGTTCGGCCCCCACCAATGAATCACGTGGCGCGGATCGGTCCACATCCGCCACACCAGCTCGCGCGGCGCGTCGAACACCCGCGTCGCGGCGATCTCCCGTTCACTTGTCGTTGCTGCGCTTGCTGCGGCCATGCTTCTTCTCCTTTTCTTTCAATTCGCGGAGGTAGTCGTCGAGGCGATCGAAGCTCTCCTCCCAAAACTTTTTGTAGTGATCGATCCAGTCGGCCGCGTCCTTCAGCGGCGCCGGCTCGAGGTGGCAGCGGCGCCACTGCGCGTCGCGCGTGCGGGCGATCAGGCCGGCGCGCTCGAGGACCTTGAGGTGCTTCGAGACCGCGGGGAGGCTCATGTCGAACGGTGCCGCGAGCTCGGTGACGGCCGCGTCGCCGGCCGCGAGGCGGACCAGGATCGCCCGCCGGGTCGGGTCGGCGAGGGCGGCGAAGGTGTGGGTGAGCTGCTCTTCGGTCATTTAACTGCTCGGTTAATAAACTAAGCGGTTAAGTGGCATTTGTCAAGGTGACGGGGAACGGATGACAGGCGACAGGTGGGGACCGTGGCGACGCCGCGAAACACACCTGTGACCCGTCGCCTGTTCCCGTCACCTCCCCTCACGCACGCCTCTTGCACCAGCCCGCTACCCGATCGATGACGATCACCTGTGCCGATTGCGGGGAAATGCAGTACATCCCGCCGCTTCCACCCGGCGCGGAAGCCGAGTGCCACCGCTGTGACCGCACCCTGGCGCGGCACTCGCGGGGCGGCTCGAGCCTGACGCTCGTCTGCGCCGCCCTCGTCCTCCTCCTGCTGCCGCCGGCGTTTCTCCTCCCGCTGATGGACTCCACGATCAAGGAGCTCGTCTTCCAGGAGAGCCGCCTCGTCTCCAGCGTTCCCGTCATCTACAGCGAAGTGTGGTTCCCGTTCGCCTTCGGATTCTTCTTCTTCGCGTTTCTCTTTCCGGCGCTGCGCGCGCTCTTCCAGCTCTTCGTCCTCGGCACGCTGAAGCTCGGCGTGCCGCTGTGGCAGCGCGGGCGGATGTTCCGCTGGAGCGAGGAGCTGCGGATGTGGAGCATGACCGACGTCGTCGTCATCGCCGGCGTCGTCGCCTATCTGCGCGCCTCGATCCCCGCCGACGTCGCCGTCGGCGCCGGCGCGTACTTCTACTTCGCCGTCGCCGCGATCGCCTTCATCGGCGACCGCGCCCTCGACCGCCGCGCGGTCTGGAACGCCATCCTCCCCGACCGCGAAGGCCTCCCCGACCGCCGCCTGCCGTCGTGCGACGTCTGCGAGATGGCGGTCGACTACCGCCGCGCCGGCGATCCCTGCCCGCGCTGCGGCAGCCGCCTGAACCGCGACATCGGCCCGCGCTTCGCCCCCGCCCTCGGCGCGGTGGCCGCGGCGATCCCGCTCTGCTTCCCCGCCTACTCCGCGGCGATCATGGTCAACGACCAGATCACCGGCGTCCTCGAGCATACGGTCCTCGGCACGGTGCAGCTCCTCGCCGACCGCGGCTACTGGCAGTTCGGCGTCGTCGTCCTCTTCGCCGGCGTCGTCATTCCGGCGATGGAGATCTTCGGATTGCTGTGGCTCCTCGCGCGCGTCCGCTTCCCGCGAACGCGCGGCCTGGTGCGACGGACGCGCGTCTATCGCGTGCTGCACCGCCTCGTGCGCTGGCCGATGATCCTGCCGTTCATCGCCGCCATCGCCGCGCCGATCGTCAAGTACCGCGGCATCGACGACATCGTGGCCGGCCCCGGCGCGACGCCGCTCTTCGCCATCATCACCTTGCTCATGCTCGCGGTCCGCCTCTTCGAGCCGCGGCTGATGTGGCTCACCGCCGGAGAGTTGCGCACATGAGCGAATACGACGGGCACGAGAAGGAGCGGCGGAAACCGGCGGCCGAGGCGAAGGTCCACATCGCCAAGTGGTCGCCGTGGGTCTGGATCGTGCCGGCCGTGGCGATCTTCGTCGCCGGCTGGCTGGTCGTCCGCTACGGCTTCTTCGGCGGCGGCGACATCACCGTGCGCTTCTCCGAGGCGCGCGGGCTCGATCGGTACAGCCCGGTGCGGTTCCGCGGGGCGAAGGTCGGCACCGTGCAGAAGATCACCATCGATCAGAACCTCGGCCAGGTCGTCGTGCGCATCTCCATGGACGCGTCGATGAACCACGCGCTGAAGACCGGGACGCGCTTCTGGATCGTCGAGCCGGGGCTGGAGACCGGTGGCGTCGGCGGCCTGCTGTCGGGGACGTACGTCGGCATCGCGCCCGGCAGCGGCGACGACACGCGCGACTTCGTCGGCCAGGAGTACGCGCCGGTGCTCTCGCCGCCCGAGGCCGGGCTGACCGTGATCCTCGAAGGGCAGGGCGCCGGCTCGATCGCGGGCGGGACGCCGGTGCAGCTCGGCGGGATGCGCGTCGGCCGCATCCTCGGCACGCAGTATGACGAGAAGCGCGGCGTGACCTCGGTCTACGCCTTCATCGTGCAGCGCTTCGCGAACCAGGTACGGCAGTCGACGCGCTTCTGGCGCGCGGGCGGATTGAACGTGCAGTTCTCCGGCGCGGGATTGTCGATGGGCGGGGGCGGCGGGATCTCGTCGCTGCTGTCGGCGCCGATCGAGTTCTCGACGCCGGAGGTGCTGGCCGGGTCGCCGGTCGCGAACGGCACGAGGTTCGAGCTGTACGACTCGCAGCCGGCGGCCGAGGCGGCGAGCGATGGGCCGCAGCTCGCGTACGTCGTCTACTTCTCCGGCTCGGTGCACGGCCTCGCGCCCGGCACCGCGGTGCAGATGAAAGGCGTGCCGGTCGGGCGCGTGCGCGACGTGCGGCTGCGCTACGTGCCGCAATCGGCGACGCTGGAGACGCCGGTGACGATCGAGATCGATCCGCGCAGGATGGATCTGCCGGTGAGCGACGCGTCGACGCTCGGCGACCTGCGCGCGCAGCTGAACGACGCGATCGGCAAGCTGGTGCAGAAGGGGCTGCGCGCGACGCTGTCGACGTCGCTCGTCCTCCCCGGCGCGGGCGGCGTCGCGCTGGAGATGGTCGGCGCGCGCGGCACGGCGCGGCTGGCGATCGAGCACGACCCGCCGATCATCCCCGCAGCGGCGGGCGGCACCGGCCTCGAAGGCGCCCTCGGCGCGGTCAACGACATCGCCGCGCGCATCAAGAACCTGCCGATCGAGGAGATCGCCGGGCACCTGCGCAACACCGCCGCGCGCATCGACACGCTCGTGCACGACAAGTCGCTCGACGAAAGTATCCAGCGCCTGAACCGCTCGCTCGCCGACGTCGAGCAGATCACGAAGACGGCGCGCGAGAACGTCGGGCCGATCGCCTCGAACATCCGCAAGGCCACGGACAACATCGAGCCGATCGTGAACAGCCTGCGCAACGCGGCGGCGTCGGCGGAGACAGCGGCGAGCCGGGCCACGCAGCTCGTCGGCAACGGCCCGCGCCAGAACTACGACCTCAGCAGCCTGATCGAGGAGCTGACGAAGGCGTCGCTGGCCGTGCGCACGCTGGCGAACTACCTCGAGGAGAATCCCGACGCGCTGCTCAAGGGGAGAGGGAAATGACGATGCGCCGCCTCGTGGTGCTGCTGCTCTTCACCGGATGCGGCTTCTTCTCGAAGTCGGCCGCGCCTAAGCTCTACTCGCTCGACCGCATCGCCCCCGCCGCTCCCGTCGCCGCGGCGGCCGTGCGCACGCTGCCGGTCGGCATCGACGCGGTCGAGCTCCCGCCCGGCGTCGACCGGAAAGAAGTCGTCGTCCGCCAGCCCGACCACCGCCTGGAAGTGCGCGGCAGCGAGCAGTGGTCGGCAACTTTCAAGGACCTCGTCGTCCACACGCTCGCCTTCGACCTCGCGGCGCGGTTGCCGGTGGGAACGGTGATCGTGCCCGGCGAGACGAAGCCGGCTGCGATGCGCTCGATCGACGTGGCGTTCGAGGAGCTCGCCGCGTCGTCCGATCGCACGGTCGTCGCCGACGCGCGCTGGGTCGTGCACGAGCCGGGGCGGGCGGACGTCGCGCATCGCGACCGCATCGTCGTGAACGTGCCGTCGCTCGACTCCGCGCAAGTCGCGACGGGGATCAGTCAGGCCCTGGCCGGGCTCGCGGATCGGATGGCGGCGCAGTAGCGCCGGCGTCCTCGCCGGCTGGCCCGCAGGCGTCCCGCCTGCGTTCGCGAGAGGCGGCGAGGACGCCGCCTCGCCGGCCGCCGAGACGGCGGCGCTCCGGATGTCAATGCCGGCCGTACGGCGATTGAAAATCGCGTACGACGACCGGCCCCTTCGCATCGACCGAGGGGAGGATGAAGTCGGGGACGAGCTCCTGCTGGACGTGCACGGCGGGAGCCCGGTCCGCGTAGTTGCCGGCGAAGATCGCCACGACGAGGTCGAGCGCGGGGATGGCCATGACGGTCTGCCCGCCGTTGCCGGACGCGAAGGCCGCGCGCACGGTGCGGCCCTCGAACGGATATTCGATGTTCCACCAGAGATAGCCGTACTGGATGCCGTTGTAGTCGTGCAGCGGCGACGATGCGTGGCGGGCGAAGTCGCGGCCGACGATGCGTTGGCCGTTCCACGTGCCGCCGTTCACCAGAAGCTGGCCGAACTTGAGGAAGTCGCGCGGCAGGAACTGCACGCCGCCGCCGCCGTACGGGTTGCCCGCGGGATCCAGCGGCCAGGCGTAGGTCGAGATCTTCAACGGGCGCGCAAGCAGGCGGTCGAAGGCATCCAGCGGATCGCCGCCGACGGCGCGGCCGGTCACGCCGAGGGCGAGGTTCGCCATCATGCTGCAGTAGACCGTCTGCGTGTCGGGCGCGGTCGCCTGCGGCACGGCCAGCGAGTAGCGGTAGTAATCGGGCTCCTTCTCCTGCTCGAGGATCGTCTCCTCGTTGCCCGGCGCGTCGGGGTTGCTGTCGTCGCAGAAGAAGCCGCCACGCATCATCAGGAGATGCTCGAGCGTCATGGCGCGCTTGCGCGGATCGAGGTCCTGGCTCGGCTGATAGACGCGCGTCGACAGCGACAGCGGCGCCCCCGCCTGCATCGCCGCGCCCGCGAACATCGCCGTCACGCTCTTCCCCGCCGAGCGCGTCTCGTGGAGCTTGTCGCGGTGCTCGCCGTGGAAGTATTCCTCGAGCACGAGCCGGCCGTGGCGCGCGATCAGCACGCCCTCGACGATCGGCGCGTGCACGGAGTCGATCGGCGTGTCGAGGATGCTCTGCACGAGCCGCTCGATGCCCTCCTTGCTGATGTGCTCCTCGGCCAGCGTCGCCACCGGCCAGCCGTCATCGCGCGCGAGCGGCGGCCGGTACGTGTAGCGCTCCGGCGTCCTGCCGCGCGCGTAGAAGCCGTTCTCGCCGCCGTCCCGCCGGAAGTCGTAGCTCCCGCCGCGGATCCAGAGAGTCAGCACCTTGTCGTCGGGTCGATAGATGCCGGTGGCGAGGTCCTGCTCCTCGCCGCGGCCGTTGCGCTTGCCGACGAGGCGGACGTTGTTGCCGTCGACGACGATGCGCTCGACGTTCGCTTGCACGCCGAAGTTGCGCTCCGGATTGCGCAGGAACGCCTTGTCGCCGTCGATCTCGAGGAACAGCGTGAACGTGTCGTCGCGCGGCGCGACCGTGCCGCGCCATCGATCCGGCCGGTCGCGCGTGAGCGTCACCGGCACCGCGTACTTCGAGCCGTTGACCATCGAGTTCGGCGTGATCCAGTGGCCGCGGATCGTCTCGCCGCTCACGCGTCCGCTGAACGCCCCCGCGCCGCCGGGCAGCGCGAACGAAAGCCTCGTGCGATCGGCGCGGACCGGCACGGAGTAGCCGGCGAGGTCCGCGGTCCAACCCGCGGCCGTCCTCTGCATCACCAGCGTTCCGCGCGCGTCGGGGCCGAAGTTCCGCTTCGCTTTCCAGAGTCCCGTCAGATCGTCCGCGCCCGCGGCGGACGCCGCGAGCATCGCCGCCGCCAGCAGAAGATGCGCGAGTTTCATCGTGCTTCCTCGGACGCCGCGCGTCGGCGAAAGTTAGTAGCCGCACCGGCCGCGCATCCCTTCGCGGAACTGCTCGCGCTCCTCCGGCGTCATCGTCTCCCACCGCCGTTCCAGGATGCGGCGGCGGGCACGGCGGCCGGCGTAGGCGCCGCGGCCGAAGCCGCCGAAGAGGATGCGGCAGAGCGCCAGCAGGCCGAGGGCGCGCCAGAACGTCAGCTCGCGGAAGCCGAAGAGCGGCGGCAGCAGCCAGTTCCACAGCAGCTTCACCACCTCGCCGCCGACGAACGTGAAGACGACGATCCCCACGATGGCGGCCGGCGCGATCCAATACCATTTCCTTCTCATCATTCACCCTTTCATGAATTCGTCGTGGATGCGCTGCAGACGCTCCCGAAGATGGAGTACCGCGTAGTGCTTGCGCGAGAGCAGCGTGTTGATGCCGACGCCGGTCTCCGCGGCGATCTCCTTGAAGCTGCGCCCTTCGAGCTCGTGCGCGATGAAGACGTCGCGCTGCTCGTCGGGCAGCTCGTCGAGCGCATCGTCGATCTCGTCGAGCAGCACGCCGCGCGCGTAGAGCGCCTCCGGCCCGGCCTCCGGAGACGGCAGCAGGTCGTCGAGGATCAGCGGCTCGTCGCCGAAGCTCTCCGGCTTCGTCTCGCGAAAGAGATCGGCGATGCGGTTGCGGGCCACGCGGAACAGCCAGCCGGTGACGTGCTCGATCGGCATGAGCAGGCGGTTCGCTTCGACGAGCCGGTAGAAGATGTCCTGGAGGATGTCCTCGACGTCGCGCGGGTCGGGGACGCGGCGGCGGATGAAGTTGCGCAGCCGCGGCTGCTCCCGCGCGACGACTTCCGCGATCCGCTCGTTTTGTTCGAGTGCCATCGACATCCTTGGTTGTAGACGGAGAACGCTCGCGAATATTGTGGGCGCCGCGTGAAAGAGTCGATCAAATCGGCGGCACCGCTCCTCGTCGTGCCGGCGCTCGTGGCCGTGCTCTTTCGAAAAGTGCTCCGCCTCTGGTGGATGTACGACGATCCGTTCCAGCTGCGCATGCTGCGCGACACGCCGCTCTGGACGCTGCTGACGACGAAGGAGTTCTACGGCGGCTCGTCGGTCTTCACGCCGCTCCTGATCCTCTCGCTGAAGCTCGACTACGCGCTGTTCGGGACGAACGCGCCCGGCTTTTACGCGCACCAACTCGTCTCGCTGGCGCTGATGCTCGTCGCCGAGTACTGCCTGCTCCGCCTCTGGTGCGCGCCGCTGCCGTCACTCGCCGCGGTGGTGGCGACGATGACGGGCGCGCCGCTGCTGCAGATCGTGCCGCTGCTGATGTGCCGGCACTACATCGAAGGCGCGCTCTTCGCGATCCTGGCCACGATCGCGTACCGCAAGGGGTGGCCGTGGCTGTCGGCGGTCTTCTACTTCGTCGCGGCCTGCGCGAAGGAAGTGTTCCTGCCGCTGCCGCTGCTGCTGGCGGTTCTGCCGGATCGGCGCCTTCGCGCGCTGCGCGGCCACGTCATCGCTGCATTGGCATATGCCTCCTGGCGCGTCTACGCCGTCGGATTCGACCTCGGCTCCTACGGCGTCCTCGGCGAGCCGGGCGAGCGGCGGCAGCTCCTCCTGGCGCTGCCGTGGAAGATCGTGCGCGAGCTCGCCGGCTCCGGCAGCGCCGCGGGATGGGCGGCGGTCGCCGCCGTCGCCGCGTGCGCGATCGTCCTCTTCGTCCGGCGCCCGGCGGCGCGGTGGCCGATCGCCGCCGCCTTCATCCTCTCGTTTCTTCCGCTGCTGCCGCTCGCCGCCGCCATCGAGCGGCGCTACGCGTTCACCCTTTGGCTTTGCGCGGCGGCGGCGATCGCGTTTCTGCCGCGGGCCGTGCCGCGCGCCGGCGCGTGGATCGCGCTCGGCGTCGCCGTGCTCTCGCTGCTCGCGTTTCGCGTCGGCTGGCCTGTCGCGTATCGCGATTACCTGCGCATGAGCGACGAGACCCGCATCCTGCCGATGCTGCGCGCCGACGACGTCCTGCGCGATCCGATCACGCCGCCGACGACGATGCTCGAGCTCGAGCACCTCACCGGCGCCGCGGCGCACGCGTACTACGACGAGCTGCAGCTCTGCGCGCCCGGCAAGCGCATCGATCGCATCTTCGAGTACGACGCGGCGCGGCGCGAGATCGCCGAGACCACGCGCGCCGGCCTCGATCGCGTCTGCGCGTCGATCGTCGAGAAGCCGATGCGCGTCGAGATCCGCTTCGACCGCGAGCACGCGCTCTACTGGACGCTCGGCCCGTACGCCGACGGCAAGTGGGCCTTCGTCATCGCCGAGGGGCTCGTCGCGTACGACGTCACGGCGCGCGGCGGATTCCGGCGGCCGGGCTGGGACCGCTTCTACATGCGCGTCCGCTACATCTCGCCCGCGGGGTGGCGGACGTATTCGCCGCCCGTCCCGGTCGACAGCCGCAACCCCGTTTTCGTCTATCGCCGTTGACGTTACGATTGCGCCGGCATGCACGTCGACGTCTCCGAGCTCGAAGCGCACCGCGCCTCGCTCACCGGCCACTGCTACCGCATGCTCGGCTCCGCGAGCGACGCCGAGGACGCCGTGCAGGAGACGTTCGTCCGCGCGTGGCGAAGCCTGGACCGCTTCGAAGGACGCGCCTCGATGCGCACGTGGCTGCACCGCATCGCCACGAACGTCTGCCTCGACGCGCTCTCCGACACTTCGCGGCGCATGCGGCCGATCGAAGAGTTCTCGCCGGGGACGATCGACTCGCCGCTCGACACGCTCGACCGCACGCACTGGCTCGAGCCGGTGCCGGACGCGCGCGTGCTCCCGTCCGGCGCCGACCCGTACGAGCTCGCGGCGCTGCGGCAGAGCATCCGCCTCGCCTTCGTCGCCGCGCTGCAGCACCTTCCGCCGCGCCAGCGCGCCGCGCTGCTCCTGACCGAGGTCCTCGGCTGGTCCGCCGCCGAGGTCGCCGACTGCCTCGAGACCTCCGTCGCCTCGGTCAACAGCGCGCTGCAGCGGGCGCGGGCAACGCTGGCCGGCCGCAACGTGCCGGTGCCGGCGGAGCTCACGTCGGATCAGTGGGACGTCGTCGAGCAATACGTCGACGCGTTCCAGAGCTACGACGTCGACCGCCTCGTCGGCCTGCTGCGCGACGACGTCACGCTCTCGATGCCGCCGTACACGCTGTGGCTGCAAGGGCCCGAGAACGTCCGCGGCTGGCTCCTCGGCACCGGCTCGATCTGCCGCGGCTCGCGCCTCGTGCCCGTGCAGGCGTCGGCATCGCCCGCATTCGGGCACTACCACCTCACCGACGACGGCCGGCTCGAGGCGTGGGCGATCATCGTCCTCGAGCTCGAAGGCGATCGCATCAAAGCGTGGAACGCGTTCCTCGACACCGAGACGCTGTTTCCGCTGTTCGGGCTGCCGCTCGTCCTCGCCTGAAAATTTTTTTCGCCGCGGCCGATGAGTTTCGCGCCGAAGTCCGGTCTATACCCTCAAAAGGAGGAAGCAGCGAAATGACCACCACCATTTTCCCCGACACGTACGAAGCCAGCGGCGCGCAGGTGTGGACCGGGCGCGTGCTCAGCGGCGTCGCCGTGCTGTTCCTGGCGATGGACGCGGCGATGAAGGTGTTGCAGTTGCCGGTCGCCGTCGAAGGGACGAAAAAAGTCGGCTATCCGGCGGGCGTCATCCCGGTGCTCGGCATCGTCCAGCTCGTCTGCCTCGCCGCCTACCTGATTCCGCGCACGCGCGTCCTCGGCGCGATCCTCTGGACCGGCTACCTCGGCGGCGCCGTGGCCACGCACGTCCGCATCGGCGATCCGCTGTTCAGCCACGTCCTGTTTCCCGTCTACGTCGCCGCGCTGCTATGGGGCGGATTGTGCATGCGCGACCCGCGTCTGCGCGCCGTCGTGAAAGGAGCTTGGTGATCATGAGCCGCAAGCTGTTCGTCAACATCGCCGTCCGCGATCTCACGAAGTCGATGGAATTCTTCTCGAGCCTCGGCTTCACGTTCAACAAGCAGTTCACCGACGAGAAGGCCGCGTGCATGGTCATCAGCGACGACGCGTACTTCATGCTGCTGACCGAGCCGTTCTTCCGCACCTTCACCAAGCGCGAGCCGGCCGACACCAGCAAAGTGACCGAGGGGATGTTCGCGCTGTCGTGCAACAGCCGCGCGGAGGTCGACGAGATGGTGCGCCGCGCCATCGACGCCGGCGGCACGCACGCCAACGAGCCGATCGACCACGGCTTCATGTACGGCTGGAGCTTCTACGACCTCGACGGCCATCACTGGGAAGTGCTGTGGATGGATCCGAACGCCATTCAGTGAGGAAATGACCATGCAGAGAATCGCCCCCCACCTCTGGTTCGACACGCAGGCGCGCGAGGCCGCGGAGCTCTACACGTCAGTGTTTCCGGACTCGCGCATCAAGACCGTGACGACGCTCCACGGCACGCCGTCCGGCGACGTCGACCTCGTCTCGCTCGAGATCGCCGGCTACGAGTTCGCCTTAATCTCCGCCGGCCCGCTGTTCAAGTTCAACCCGTCGATCTCGTTCCTGGTCTCGTGCGAGACGAAGGACGAAGTCGACCGGATCTGGCAGGAGCTCTCGAAGGACGGCAAGGCGCTGATGGAGCTCGGCGCCTATCCGTTCAGCGAGCGTTACGGATGGCTGCAGGACCGCTACGGCGTCCCGTGGCAACTCATGTACGGCCAGATGGCGAAGCAGCGGATAACGCCGACACTGATGTTCACCGGCGCGCAGGCCGGCAGGACGGAGGAGGCCATCAACTTCTACACCTCGGTCTTCGATGACTCCAGCGTCGGCATGATCATGCGCTACGGCGCCGGCCAGGAGCCGGAGACGGAAGGGACGATCAACTACGCGCAATTCCGGCTCGAAGGGCAAACGTTCGCGGCGATGGACAGCGCGCGCCCGCACGGCTTCGCGTTCAACGAGGCGATCTCGCTCCTCGTGCATTGCGACACGCAGGAGGAGATCGACAAGTACTGGACGCGCCTCTCCGCCGATCCGCGCGCGGAGCAGTGCGGCTGGCTCAAGGACAAGTTCGGCGTGTCCTGGCAGGTCACGCCGCGGGCGATGGAGACGATGCTCGCCGGCGGCGACCCGAAGAAGATCGCCGCCGTGACCGCCGCGTTCCTGCAGATGAAAAAATTCGATCTCCGCAAGCTCCAGGAGGTGTATGAGGCGGCGTAACGTGTCATCCCGAGCGAAGCGCGGGATCCCCTGCCGAAGCACGGCACTCGCTCCGTCGGCGGGGGATCCTTCGGCGTCTGCGCGCCTCTGGATGACACCTTGCGCGAACGTTCTGCCTAGAATGGCGCCACGTTGAACATGCTCAACATCGCCGATCTGCGGCTCGCCGCGAAACGGCGCCTTCCCCGCGCGGTGTTCGACTACATCGACGGCGGCGCCGAGGACGAGCGGACGCTGCGGCAGAACTCGCGGATCTTCGACGACGTGCTGCTCCGCCCCCGTTCGGCCGTGGCCACGCCCGCGTGCGAGATCGGCACGACGGTCCTCGGCCAGCCGATCGACTTGCCGCTGATCCTCGCCCCCGTCGGCAGCTCCCGCATGTTCTACCCGCGCGGCGAGGAAGCCGCCGCGCACGCCGCGGGGGAGGCGGGCACGATCTACACGCTGTCGACGCTGTCGGGCTGCGCGGTGCGCGACGTGAAGGCGGCGTCGCGCGGGCCGGTCTGGTACCAGCTCTACATCATCGGCGGCCGCGACGTGGCGCTCGCCGCGATCGAGCGCGCGAAGGGCTGCGGCTGCGACGCGCTCGTCGTCACGATCGACACGCCGGTGGCCGGCATGCGCGAGCGCGACTTCCGCAACGGCGTGAAGGAACTCGTGTCGGGCAATCCGCTGGCGATGCTCCCGCACGTCTTCCAGTTCCTGGCGCGCCCGCGCTGGCTCGCCGCGTACCTGCGCGACGGCGGCCTGATGAAGTTCCCGAACATCGTGCTGAAGGACGGCCCGATGCCGTACGCCGACGTCGGCGCCGCGCTCGAGCAGGCGATGGTGTCGTGGGACGACTTCGCCTGGATTCGCGAGGCGTGGCAGGGCCCGATCGTGGCGAAGGGCGCGCACACGGCCGACGACGCGCGCCGCGCGATCGATCACGGCGCATCCGCGGTCGTGGTCTCGAACCATGGCGGCCGGCAGCTCGACGGCGTCGCGCCGACGCTGCGCGTGCTCCCCGAGGTGCTCGCGGCGGTGAACGGGCAAATCGAGGTGCTGCTCGACGGCGGCATCCGCCGCGGCGGCGACGTCGTCAAGGCCCTCGCCCTCGGCGCGCGCGCCGTGCTGATCGGCCGCGCCTACGCGTACGGCCTCGGCGCCGCCGGCGGGGCAGGCGTGGCCCGCGCGATCGAGATCCTCCGCACCGACATCGTGCGCACGCTGAAGCTCCTCGGCTGCGCGTCGATCCACGACCTCGACCGCTCGTTCATCGAGGTGCCGGCGGGGTGGCCGGCGCGTTAGTCGCCGCGAGCTTCAGCACCGTCTCCAGCGGAAGGCGCTCGTCGCCGGCGATGTAGCGGCGGTGAAAGTCGTCCCACTCCTGCTTCGACGCGGCGTCGAGCACGGACTTGATGAGAGGCCAGTCGTACTTGATCCGCCCACCGTCCGTCGACGTCCACAAGTTGCGGTAGACGTCCGCGATGGTGCGTTTGCCGTTCGTCGCGTGGCGGATCATCACGTCCCACGAAAACGCGACGAGCGCGCCTCCGCTGTAGAGCGGCGGGCCTTTGTGCGTCCCCGGCGCCTCGAGCGTCGTCTTCAGATTCGCGTACTGGGCGATGTGCTGCGCGATCTTTTGCCGGAACCCTTCGTCGTCGATCAGGCCGGACGCGCGCATGGCGATGTTCGCGGCGTATTCGGTGAAGCCCTCCTGGAACCATTGCGACGCCGCGTAGTCGGCGCCGGCGAGCCGCCATCCGTTCCAGTAGTGAAAGACTTCGTGCGCGATGAGGTTCGCCCAATCGGCGCGGTTGGCGCGCGACGCCGGCGCGTCGAACGTGAGCGCAAAGCTGCTGCGGAAGGACTCGCCGCCTCGCTCGATCTCGGGCAGGAGAACGACGACGTAGCTCGCCTCTCCCTCGAATCCGATGAGCCGGACCAACTCGGGAATGACCGCGCGCAACGCGCGTCGAAGCTCGCCGCGCGCCTCCTGCCAGTGGCCGATCGGGACGACGGAAACGCGGAACCCGGACGCGGTCACGACGTCGGGCGCCGACCGCATCAGGACGATGAGGTTGTCGGCCAGCTCGGCGGGATCGGCGGCGACGAACGCGGTCGACGACTCCCATTTCCACGGCGTGACCGGCCGCCACGGACGCGGCAGATGGAAGACGACGCGGCTCGACGTGATCGCCGGCGTCGTGACGAACAGCGACCGGCCGACGACGACGAAATGATCGGCGTCGGCGAACGCGGCCTCGCGCTGCGCCGGCCATTTCCGCGCCGCCAGGATCGAGTAGTCGACTTCGTAGTCGACGCGAAGCCGGCCGGCAACGGTCGTCGCGAGATGCCAGCCCTTCGGCCCCGCCCGCGTCGCCGCGACGCGGCGGCCGGTCTCGTCGGACACCTGCAGATCGCCGACGAGCGCCGGCCACCCGCCCACGTCGAGCTCCGCGATGTCGCCCGGCCGCGTCGTGGCCATGTGAAGCGCGTCACCGCTCGCCGGCAGGCTCGCCGTCACCGCGAGGCGCGGAGGCGACAGCCGGACGAGACGGACGTCGTATCGCGCCTGCTCGCCGCTCGAAACACGCGCCGCGCCGATGAGAAGAATGGCGATGAAAGCCCTGAAGGAGAGTCGCATGTACGAAAGATATCGTACATTAGACACGAGGCGCTGCGACGAGTCGCTCTTCGCGGAGCCGGTTGATGTCCCTGGCCGGCGCGCTCCCGAAGAAACGGCCGTATTCGCGGCTGAACTGCGCTGCGCTGGAGTAGCCGACGCGGCGGCCGGCGGTCCCTGCATCAAGCGTGGCCGTGAGCATCAACACTCATGTCCACGAGGTTCGCCAATTCACCTTCGCGCCCTGCGCCACGATGCACAACGACACTCGCTGTACGTAGTGCACCGGTTCGCTGTTCGGCTGCGACACCCTGGCCACGCGCACGCAGGGAAATCGGAGCTCGATGGTTCCATCGTAGGGAACAAGAGCACCGATCATCTTCGCCAGCGTCGAGGTGTCGTGATCGATCTGCCTCGCTCGCATCGTTCGCACTACCTCTCCCGCACGGCCGGTTCACTGTCGAAATCGAGAGAGGTCGAGAGAGCCCGGTCGAACTCGATGTCTTCTTTCAGTGCCGCGACCTTCTGCTCCGCCGTTCCGACAGCATCGGCACCCGCGATGAAACGGCGCGGCGGCGGATCCTGGCCGGCGATCGTGAGAAGCGCCTTTGCCAGCTTCGCCGGATCGCCCGACTGGCGCCCGTTCTGAGCTTTCCAATACTCCAGCAATGGTCCTCTGCGCTCATCGTAATCGTCGATGGACGGCTCGGCATAATTCGTCGATTGTTCCGTGAGAAGCTCCGTGCGGAAGAATCCTGGATTGACGATCGTCGTGGCGATGCCGAACGGCGCGATCTCGGCACGGAGCGATTCCATCCAGCCCTCCAATCCGAACTTCGATGCCGCATAGGCGGAAACGAAGTCGAAGCCGGCAGCCAGTCCGGCTGATGACGAGATCGAGATGATGTGCCCGGCGCGTTGCTTTCGCATCACCGGGAGAACCGCGCGCGTGACGTTCATCGGGCCGATGAGGCTCGTCGCCAATTGCCGCTCGACCTGTGCCGGCGTGAGCTCCTCGAAGTAGCCCGCGTAGAAGCTCGCAGCGTTGTTGACGAGCACGTCGATGCGGCCGAACCGCTCGAGCGCAGCCCGCACCGCCGCTTCGGCATCCGCCGGTTTGGTGACATCCAGTTTGACGGCCAGCAGGTCGTTCGACTTTCCGAGCGCATCGGACACGCGCTCAGCGTCGCGCCCGGTGGCCACAACCGCGTGGCCGGCTGCCAACGCCGCTCGACCGATATCGGCACCCATGCCGCGGCCGGCGCCCGTGATCAACCAGACTTTCCTGTCAGTCATGACGTCGTTTCTCCTATGCACATTGATAACGCCGGCGACCGATACAATCGTTGATCGATCCTTTCAAGGTCTTGCACGATCCTTCCAAATGCGCGAATCGGCGTGGCTCGAAGAATCGCTGACGCAGCCGCGGTCAGTGACGCACGCTGCGGCGCCGCGGCTGCGGCGTCGACGACACGTCGTCGTCGACGATGATCACCGCGGCCGTGGACCGCTCGAGCTTTCCGCCGTTGACCGACGTGAGCACGACCTCGAACGATTCCATCGTCTCGAGGACGGTGTCGTTGATGATCGGAATCGTGATCGCGGAGCCAGGTACGACGGTGATCGTCCCGCGCGTGGCGACGTAGTCGAATCCCGCGAGCGCCGTTCCGTCGCGCGTTTCGTAGGTGACGGTAACCGGCTTCAGCGACGAACGCGAAAGCTGCAGCGGCACGACCACCTTTCCGGCGCTCTCCACGACCGACGCGTCGGCGATGGAAACGCCGGCGAAGTCGTCGTCGACGATGGTGATCTTCGTCGGGGGGACCGCCGCCGCAGTCGCATTCGTCGCAGTGCCGAGGCTCATCGTGAGGAAGCGATCCGGCTCGGGCGTCGTGTTCGCGAGGTACGAGACGGTGACCGTCTTCTGCGTCTCTCCGGGCGCGAACTGAAGCTGGCCGCCGTGCGACAAGCCGGACGGTTCTTCGCTCCAAAACCAGTTCACCGTCACCGGCAACGTCGTCGAACCGGTGAGCTTCACGACGATCGGGATGTCCACCTGGCCGCCGTCGCCTTCCGGAACGGACGAGAACGGCGCCACGATCGAGAGTACCGGAGGATGTTCGTCATCGATGATCGACACCGTCTCCGTCGTGATCGCGCTCAACGTCGCGCCCGCGGGATTCGAGAGCTTCACTTTGAACGTCGAGCCGCCGTTATAGGTCTGATCGTCGATGAGCGGCACGGTAATGGACTTGAAGATCTCGCCGGGACCGAAGGTCAGCGTTCCCGACTGCGCGGTGTAGTTCTTCCCCGCGATCGCCGTGTCGTCCGCCGTCGTGTACTGGACGCTCACCGTGCCATCCGTTCCCTCCGTGCGCTCGACGAGGATCTTCGCGCTGCCGGAATTCTCGAACTCGACCGTCGTCGGCACCGCGAAGCCGAGCTTGCCCGCTCCGTCCGATTCGGAGAGGTGGCTGTCGACGACGTCGCCCCACCACGCCGCCCCCTCGCCGTCGACGACCAGGAAGATGTCGCCCGCTTTGATCCCATCGGCCGGCGGCGGCGCGGTCGTGCCGATCGTCCGCTGCATCGACGACGTTTCGAACGTGGCGCGTCCGTTCGGACCGCTGTCTTCGTCGACGAAAGCGCCGTCGGCCATGACCGTGATCCACGCGCCGACGCCGGGACGCGCCCACGCGAACGTCCACGGCAGGAAACTGTTCGCCGGAAATTGAACGTGCGTGTAGTTTCCGCTGCCGTCGCGCAGGAATGCTTTCGGCGGGAACGGCGACGCCGGCGGCGCCGTGCGGCTGGGATTGTCGGAAACGAGCGTCCGCGCGTCGAGATCGGCGACGATCCAAACGCCGTACGGCGGCAGCGCGGTCACTTTGTACGGGAACGGAAACGTGACGCTGCCGTCATGGTCGGCGTCGGTCACGATGTGATCGATCTGATAGAGCGAGCTCCCGATGCGCGCCAACCCGAACCAGAACGTCATCGCTCCCGGGGTCACGCCCTTGAGCGTCGCCGTGTTGTCGCCGGCGAACGTGAACGGCGACGGAGGCTTCTTCACGCCGGTGACGTTCAGTTTCAGGTGGCCGGACTCCCGCGTACCGTAGGGATCGGGCTGGCTCACCCACACGTCGAGCTGATAGTCGGTCTCGGACGCGAACGGCGTGTAATCGAGCCGCAGCTCCGCCGGCGAGACGAAGGTCGTCCGATATCCGGTCGACGAGATGAGGATGAAGCTGCCGTCGATGAAGTTCGTTCCGTGTACGGTCAGCGTCGTCTTCACTCCCGCGGTGATCGCCGGCGGATCGATCGACGTGAGCGTCGGCGTAACGGCCACGACGTAGAGAGTGCCGCTCCTCGTCGCCGGCGCGACGCGCGCGTCGCCGCTGTACGCGGCCGTGACCGTGTATTGCCCGCGCGGCAGCGACGCGCCGGCGGTCAGCTTGGCGAGGCCGTTGGTCAGCGGCACGGTACCGAGAACGGTCGTGCCCGCGGAGAACGTGACGGTCCCGGTCGGCGTCTGCGGGTACGCGGTCACCGTTGCGCTGAAGTCGATCGGTGTGCCGGTCTGCGGGTAATCGGGCGACACGGTCAGGGAGACGCTCGCGGGAATGGCTCCGAGGTCGGTGAGCGTCACGTCGTTGCCATCGCCGCCGGCATACGAGACCTTGAAGCGGTTCGCGATCATCGATCCTTCCGGAAGATTTGCGAACGTGCCGAGCACCGGTTTCGTGCTGCTGTTGTCGACGAGTTTGTAGACCGCGCCGTAGTTGTACGCCGGCACGGCGTCGATCTGGAGCGTGGCGCCGCCCAGATCGAGCGTGCCGTTCATCTTCATGGCCGCGCCGACGTCGTGCGCCACGATCACGCCGGCGGAGAGCGTCACATCGCCCTCCGACGTGATGCCGCCGAGGTTACTGTGCAGACTGACCGTCCCGCCTTCGGCCGTCAACGATCTGCAGTGCCCGGAGTAGCGGCCTGCCTGCAGATCGACGGCGGACTGCGGCGCGTCGATGCTCACGCTCCCGCCCTTGATCGTCGTCGGGCCATCGTAGGTGGCGCGTCTGAAATTGAGCACGGGGCCGTACGTGCCGTCGCTGAAGGGCGCGGCATTCAAGACGATGCCGGAGCCGGCGGTCTTCTGCCCCGGACCATCGACGGTGTCCCAGGTGCCGAAGTTCGGCGTCGCGTTGATGGTGCGGATCCCTTGCAAGAGGAACGTGCCGGACGTGGAGATGTCGGATTGCGCGGCGCCGGTGACCTCGATGTCGCCGGCGAGGATCACGGTTCCGTTCAACGAGATGAATCCGCTCCACTGCGTGGCGGTCTGCAGCTTCGCGCCGCGCACCATCGTCACCGGCCCGAGCGTTTGCGTCGCTCCGCAGCCGAGCGTGCCGAGGCGGCCGATCGTCACGTGCGACGTTTTCGCGATCTGCTCGTCGTTGAAGATACTGAGGTAGCCGTACTCGTAATTGTTGCCGTCGTCTTCGACGTCGAGGGCACCCGCGATCGAGATCACGTTCGCCGGCTTCCGGAGCTGCAGCTCGCCGTAGAGCACGCGCGTCGTTCCCGTGTACGTGTTCGGCTGCGAGCCGGCATAGATCAGATGACCGCCGCCGCGGAGGGTCACGCCGCCGCTCCCGCTGATCGCGCCGGAGAGCGTGAGACCTTTGCCGTCGTAGATGCCGCCCGTCACGGCGAAGGCGACGTCGCCGGCCAGCACGAGGTTGCACGAGATCGCGTTCGTCCCCTGCGAGGTGTCGATCACGACGGCGTTCGGCGCGAGGGTGATGCCGTTGCCGGCGATCGTGAATCCGGCAGCGGAGAAGGCGATCGATTGGACGGTGAGCCCGCTGAGGTCGTTCGTCGCGGCCGAACGGCTCGACGCGGGAAACGAAATCGCCGCGGAGGCGTCGCCCGCCGGCGGTCCGCCGATCCAGTTCGCCGGGTTGGAGAAGTGATCGTCCGCGGCGCCAGTCCAGACATGCGTCGCCGCCCGCGCGGGAATGGACGCGAACAGACAAAGAATGATCAGAGGAAGCGGCCGGGGACGGACCATTCACTCGGGAGTATAGAGCGTCCTGACGTCGACAGGAGAGTGCGGCCGCATCGCTTTGAATTCTAAAAAATACATCGAATCCAGCGCACGATTCTTGCCTGAAAATCCAATCGACATGCAGATCAACAGGAGTGGTTCGCAGCCGTCCGGCAAGGGACCGGCGCAGTTCTTCACCGGAAGCGTTCGCCTCGATCCGCTGATTCAGACGACTCCGCCGGCGCGTACGGGCGGCGCGTCCGTGACGTTCGAACCCGGCGAGAAGCACTACGGGGGCGACGTCGAAAACGGGAATGACGCACATCGCCGTGCTCGAGAGCGTGGGGGCAAGAACGTCGACTGGATGGAGCACGTCACGGACGAAGAGTACGCGGCTGGAGAAAATGCCGAGTAATCGGTGACCGCAAAAATGAAAACGAGAAAACTCGGAACGCTCGAAGTCTCTGCCTACGACGCGATCGAGTTTTTCAGGAAAAGGGATCTAGGCGATGCTGCACGGTGCATGGCTCGAGCGTCAGCGCGCCCAGTTTTCGACAGCAAGCCCGGTGACCCGACGGAACTCGCGCTCATTGTTCGAGACGAGCGTCAGCTTGCGTGCGACCGCCTGCGACGCGATGAGCGTGTCGAGAGGCCCGATCGGTGTGCCCGCACGCTCGAGCTTCGCCCGTACGTTCGCATAAGCGATGGCATCTTCTGATGTGAAGTCGATGAGAGTCAGTGGGCGAAGAAAGTTCTCGACGAGGTGAAGAGTCTTGATCGGAGATGAGCTCTTCGCCGCGCCGGTGCGCAACTCCGCTTCGGTGATCACGCTGACCAGCACCTCTTCTCTCGTGGTCGAAAGCAGCTGCTGGAGCACGTTTTCGTTCTGCTTGAGAGCGTAGATGCAAGTATCGGTATCGAGAAGAAACGTCATGAGTGCTCAGAGCTTTCGCCGCTTTTCGACGCTGCCCTGAGCGGGACGCTCGAAGTCTTCGGGCACGCCCGCGAATGACTCGACATATCCGGCCGGCCATTCGCGAACCGGCTCGAGAATCACGGAACTACCTTCGCGGTGAACCAACACCGTGTCGCTGTCGAAGCGAAACTCTTTTGGAAGTCGAACGGCTTGACTTCTGCCTGTCCTGAAAACACGAGCGGTTTGCCGCTTCGGCAAGCTCTTGACCATGATATCTACCGATGATAGCTACCACCGAGAGTCTGTCAAGGCAATTCGCCAAAGCGAGATCGAGGGATTGGCTGGGAGGATTGGACGAGTATCGAACTGCAGTGCTCGCTTGGGCCGCATAATGCGGACGCAAACGAGCTGAAGAACAGCGCAGCCCAGACGCGGTAGACCCTGCCGCCGCCGCGCACGCCTGACGGTGACTTTATCTAATCTCCTTCGGTTTGATGACCGTGATTCGGAGCTGAACGGAAGCGCCGCCCTGCGCCGTCGAGCCACGTGCTGTCACGGTGTAGGTCTTGGTTAGCACCTCGTGGGTCGGCGTGCCCCAGATTTCGCCAAAGGTTGTCGACAGCGTGAGGCCATCGGGAAGAGCGGGGGTCACTGTAAATCCTGAATACGGCACCCCACTTGCGAGCGTGGGCTTGTTAGTCGGGATCTGCGTGCCCGCAGTGTACGTGGCGGGATTCTCCGAGTACGTGAGACCTGAGAGCGCAGCGCTCGGATCGCGAACCTCGATCGTGAGTGTTGCGGTCGTGGAGCCGCCCGCGTTGTTGGCCATGATCGTGTAATTCTTGGCCGCTTGAGCCGTCGTGGGTCGGCCCCAAATGTACCCGCTGCCGATCGAGGGATCGAAACCCGTTTCCAGGTGCAACCCCGGTGGCAGAGCGGGTGTCACTGACCACGACGTGACCTTTCCACCGCTATATGTTGTTTTGTTCGTCGCCACGTCTTGATTCATGACATAGATGGCGGGGTTTATCGCATAAGCGAGGTTGGATGGGGTTGCTGGCAGCTTGACGGGAGCCATATGCAGGAGCTTTGTGGTGGACCCATAGGTATTGGCGGCGGTCACTGTGCGGTCCGCCGCCGGGGCCGATGTTTTCGCGACCCCGTCAATCACACCCGTCCCCGGGTCGAGCACGAGGCCGGATGGAAGCGCGGGCGTGATCGACCAGGATGTCGCTGGACCCCGAGCGAGCGTGGGCTTGGAGATGGAGTACTGCCCCACGATGTAGGCGTTCGGATTGTGGGGGTAGTCCAGGCCGTCCGGCGGGAGGTTACCGGTGGATCTGTTAGCCGTGATCTCGATCCATGGTGTATCCACTTTCACAACCACATTAATCGGATTCGTGGCTTTCACATGAAATCGGGCACGGAGATCAAGCTCGTTCAAGGGGGTAGAGCCCTGATAAGACTGGTAGACCTGCTTACTGCTAATGTCATCATCGTTGACAGTGTAGGGTCCGACAGTTTTCCCGCAACGGACATGATAATAGACGGGCGCAAGATCGACCTTTACCGTGGCACCGCTCGTGCCGGGAATGTCCATTTCGGCCCAGAGCGAAAAATAGAAACCGTATCGGGTATAGCCCACAGTTCCTTTAATTTCGATATCTTGAACGATCTGATGAAAGTTCTCCCTACGCCCGCCGATACCGCTCTCCTTGCAGCGTTGAAGAGTTTGACCAGACGCGAGCAGGTCCAGAACAGCGTCGCTCGTCGAGAACTGCCGAATGTTCGGGTTCGACGTTCGCTCCGCAACCAGATCGGCGTACTCCGCTTCATGCGCCGCCGGTAGCGCGTAAACTTTTTCGGTGGTGGGATTGACCTTCACGATGAAGTCGCCGATCTGGACGACGAGGTCGGGGTTCAAGATCGATCGCAAATGGTCGTCTGAGATGAGGGCCGACAGGTTCGGTCTTCCCCCCGCTATTCTCACGGTTGCGTGCGGAGTCTTGGCTAGAGACGTAAATCCGTTGAGTGCTTTCAACCGCTCGAAGACTCGTTCCCTGACATCGGGCTGCGATTCGTTGACCGCCCGTTCGTAGTCGGCCCGTGTCGTGAAGACCAAGCGGTTATTCTTCACCGACACGCTGATCTTCTGCATCGGATCAGCGGCGGGCGTCGACAGTTGCGCCGAAGCGAGGACGGTCACGCAGAAGAACATCAGGATCGACGTTTGAACGATTGTTTTCCGCATCGACATCACGAACCTCCAAAACCGACGTTCTCAACGCATTCCCAAGCAGATGAGTCAACCTGACTAGTAATGAGGGAGGACCTGAATGAGCACGTGCTCCGGTAGTTAGTGAAGAGAGAACTGAATTCGTTTCATCAGTCCGGAAAAAAGGATGATCGAACGCTTGCGGACTGAGCCCATCGCCAAGCGCCGGGAGTGAGTGATCTCGCGAGTCGTGTGGCGGGGTCGGTATCGGGCTTGAACCAAAGGTCGCAGGTTCTGAGCGTGAGGCGAGGCAGCCTTCCGACCGAGATTCCGAACCTAGAGTTCGAGTCCCTGCGAGCCTCGTCGTCGCAAGTCTCGCATTCTGCAGGCGCAAAAACGCTGGCTGGGAGGATTGTCTGCTATTCGAACTTGCGCTCTCGCGGCGGCGTGACCTGGTTGCGCAACTCCGAAAGAAGGCTTAGCCAACTAGCGCAGCGGCACGTTGACGCTGGCTGGCAGGGTTGACTGATATTCGACGCCGTGCTCGCCACAGCGTGAGACCTACGACTTCGCGTTGGCGTTCTGTTCGCCTCCCGTCGAGAGCGGCGTAACGAAGTCGTCGCGCATCCGAAACGCCGCCGACGAGCCACGAGGAACACCCAGTCGAGGAGTTGGCGTCCCCACACATATTCAGCGTCGATGTCGGGGAGCCATCGCGCGGTGCGGACCCGATCAGGCACAGCTTCCAGAGGAACCAGAACCGCCCCGTCGAGTGGTTGCCAACTTCGCGAATGATGATGTCGCGGAGCACACCAGCGACCTTGTCGGCGTGGGTGTCGATGGCGTCCAGGAGGGGCTGAACGATCGTTGCTGCGTCTGCCTCTGCCACGCGGAAGAGATCGTCTTGCACATGGTTCCTCCTGGCAATCGTGAAGCCGGTGGCGCAATAGGCTACGAGGGGGCTGCAACCAAACGTCGCCCGGCCACGTAACCCCTGTCATGCCAACAAGCAAGGTGCGCTCGCGCGTTTTCGACTTCGGCGCCGGGCTCATTGCCCTGATCGTTTTCGTCGTCGCGATCCTGCTGCAGAGCGTGTCGCAAGTGGCGATGGAGTACGCGGCGATCGTTCTTCCGATCCTCGCCTTCCCTCTAGCTACCTGGATGCGAGTCCGAGCCGGCTCTTCGCGATGGTTCGCGTTTTTCGCCGTGAACGTATGGCTCGTCATCGCCGATGCTGCGCTGGGCAAAATGGCGTTGGCGAACGTTGCCGCGCTGCTGTTTCCGATGGCCATCGCTCTCGCGGCGAGCGCCGCCGTGGCGCTGCTGTCGTCCGCGGCCCGAATCGCGGCCATCCCGATCGCCGTTGCCGCGGGGACACTGCTCGTGCCGCTCGTCTGGGATGCCGCGCTGTCATCCTCCGTCCATACGCCTGCTCCCGACGTCACGCTGCAACTGCTCAGCGGCCGCCAGGTCCGGCTGGCAGACCTCCGGGGCCGCGTCGTCGTTCTCAACTTCTGGGGGATGTGGTGCGCCCCGTGCGTTCGAGAGCTTCCGGAGCTCGCAGCCTTCGCTCAGCAGTCGCGAGCCGCCGAAGTCATTGCCGTCAATTCAGGCATCGGAGGTGACAAGCCCGGAGACATCCTTCGATTCCTTCGCGCGCGGCACTTGAACGTCCCCGTGGCGTTCGACTCGAACCGTGTCGCATACCGGGCATTCGCAATCGCCGGAGTTCCGACGACGGTGATCATCGATCCGCAGGGGACGATCCGCGAGCGTCGAGTCGGATTCGCCGCAACGGCAAATTTCGAATCGTGGCTCGTTCGACGAACCGCACGTCTGGCCCGAAAAACGGTTCGCGATCCGGCGCCTGACTAAAGCAATGATTTCTCGAGAATGTCGAGTCCTGCTTTCGCGGTGCGGAGATCGAGCGTCAGCGGCGGAAACATCGTGATCGCATTCCCGGATGTCGTGACCAGGAGGCCGTTCTTGTTGCAGCGAGCGGTGATGGCGGAGACGTAGTCCTCGCCATCGCCTGCCTCGACCGCGATGGCCATGCCGCGGATGCGGATGTCTTTCAGATCTTCGAACTTCATGGCCGCGAGCCGCCGGCCGAAGTAGGCACTGATCTCGACGGCATCGTGGAGAAGCCGTGCCTGATTGCGAATCAGCCAGCGGATGTTGCGGATGGCGATGTCCACCGTCGAGGGATGCCAACCGTATGTCGAATAGAAGCCGACTTCACCTTCGACGGATTTCGCGACCTTGGCCGTGACGATCGTGGCACCCATCGGGGCGAATCCGCCGCTGATCGCCTTGCCCATGCAAAGAATGTCGGGTTCGAGATCGAAATGCTCCGAAGCGAACAGCTTCCCGGTACGGCAGAACCCACACGCCACTTCATCGGCGATCAACAGCGTCCCGTAACGACGGCAGAGTTGCTGCGCGCTCTTCATGAAACCGTCTTCGGGAATGAGCACAGCGAGGTTGCAGCTGATCGGCTCCATGATGAATGCCGCGACGTTGCGCTTCTTCAGGAGCGTTTCCAGCCGCGCGATCGCACGATCGCCGAGCGGTGGCGAGATCGTGTCGCAGTTCGACAGCAGATTCGGATACGGCTCGCGTCCTTCCCTGGATGCGATACTGACCGTGCCGATTGTGTTGCCGTGATAGCTGCCCTCGATCGAGACAAACTTGCGGCGGCCGGTCGACGCCATTGCAATCTGCAGCGCGATGTCGACCGCTTCCGATCCACCGGTCGCGCGGTATGTCTTCTCGAGTTTCACCGGGGTGATCTCCGCGAGCAGCTGCGCGAGCTCCACCCACGGCCGGTACAAGTATTCGGGATAAACGTAATCCGGACGGCGGCGAGCAGCTGACTTCGCGATCGCGGCGTTGTCCCAGCCGAAGTTGCCGACGCACCAGCCCGACAGGAAATCGATGTAGCGTCTGCCGCGGGCGTCGTAAACGAATGCACCGTTCGTTCGCGATACCTCGAGGTCTTGCGCCGGCGACTCGCGCCCCAGGTATTTGCGATCGAGCTGGCGGAGATTCACACGGCGCGGTCGTGCACGAACGAAGCCCGAGATCAGCGCTGCTGGCACCGATCTCGATACCGTCCCGAGCGGTGACCGAGAAGGACATCGAGCGATTCGTCCGCGTGCGCGGCGCGCGCGAGCACAACCTCAAGAACATCGACGTCGAGCTTCCTCGCGACGCGCTGGTCGTGTTCACCGGCGTCTCGGGCTCCGGCAAGTCGTCGCTCGCGTTCGGCACGTTGTACGCCGAGGCGCAGCGGAGATACCTCGAGTCGGTGTCGCCGTATGCGCGGCGCCTGTTCAATCAGATGTCCGTTCCCGACGTCGACGACATCGACGGACTGCCGCCCGCGGTTGCGCTCCAGCAGCAGCGCGGCGGCACGACGACGCGGTCGTCCGTCGGCAGCGTGACGACCCTCTCGAACCTGCTGCGGATGCTTTATTCGCGCGCCGGCGACTATCCGAAAAATCAGCCGCTGTTGTATGCCGAGTCGTTCTCGCCGAACACGCCGGAGGGCGCCTGTCCCGAATGTCACGGCCTCGGCCGCATCTACACCGTCACCGAGGAATCGATGGTTCCGGATCCGACGCTCACGATTCGCGAGCGCGCCATCGCCGCGTGGCCTCCAGCGTGGCACGGGCAGAATCTGCGCGACATTCTCGTCACGCTCGGTTACGACGTCGACCGGCCGTGGAAGGATCTGCCGCGCAAAGTCCGCGATTGGATCCTCTTCACCGACGAGACGCCGACGGTTCCGGTCTATCCCGGCTACACCCCCGAGGAAACGCGCGCGGCGCTTCGGCGCAAAGAGGAGCCCGGCTACATGGGCACGTTCAGCAGCGCGCGGCGCTACGTGATGCACACGTTCGCCAGCACGCAGAGTCCGCTCATGAAGAAGCGGGTGTCGCGGTACATGCTCGGCGCCGATTGTCCGCTGTGTCGCGGAAAACGTCTGCGCCGCGAGGCGCTGTCGGTGAAATTCGCGGGCCTCGACATCGCGGAGATCTCGCGCGTGCCGCTGAAGCAGCTCGCCGCGATCGTCGAGCCGTATGCGAAGGACCTCGATCATGCGCGGCGCGGCGATCGCGCGCGTGCGGTGCTGCCTCACGAGGCGCATGGGGGCGAGACCGATCGCATGCGGCGCGGCCGCGCTTCGAGCCAGATGCACGACGAGGCGCACGATCTCGTCGTCCACCGCATCGCCTGCGACCTGGCCGCGCGTCTCGAAGTTCTCCTCGGCCTCGGGCTCGGATACCTGTCGCTCGAGCGGAGCACGCCCACGCTGTCGCCAGGCGAGTTGCAGCGGCTCCGCCTGGCCACGCAGGTGCGCTCGAATCTGTTCGGCGTCGTATACGTGCTCGACGAGCCATCGGCCGGATTGCATCCGGCGGATACCGAAGCGCTCCTGAAGGCGCTGGATGGACTGAAAGCCGCCGGCAACTCGCTGTTCGTCGTCGAGCACGAGCTCGATGTAGTTCGGCACGCCGACTGGATCGTCGACGTCGGTCCGGAAGCGGGCGAGCATGGCGGCGAGATTCTCTACAGCGGTCCGCCGGAAGGTCTCGCGCGCGTGAAGCGCTCCCACACGCGTGAGTTCCTGTTCGGCGAACGCAACGTGCAGGTGCGCACGCCGCGCGAACAGCGCGAATGGCTGCGGCTCGCGGGGATCACGCGAAACAACCTGCACGATCTCGACGCCGAGTTTCCGCTGGGCGTCCTCACCAGCGTGACGGGCGTGTCGGGCTCCGGAAAGTCGACGCTCGTCAGTCAGGTCCTCGTCGAGCTTCTGTCCGATCGGCTCGGCCATTCCGTGGACGACGAAGAAGAGCTCGACCTGCTGGAGACGCGCGTGACGACGGAAGGAGGCGAGATCGTCTCCGGCATGGAAGGCGTGCGGCGGCTCGTCCGCGTGGATCAGAAGCCGATCGGTCGCACGCCGCGCTCGAATCTCGCGACCTACACCGGGTTGTTCGACTATGTGCGCAAGCTTTTCGCGTCGACCAAAGCGGCGCGCGCGCGGCACTACGATGCCGGCCGCTTCTCGTTCAACGTGCCGAAAGGCCGCTGCCCGACGTGCGAGGGCGAAGGGTTCGTGATGGTCGAGCTGCTGTTCCTGCCGAGCGTCTACGCCCCATGCCCCGATTGCCACGGCGCACGCTACAACGAGAAGACGCTGGAGATCGAATACGACGGACGGAACATCGCCGAGGTGCTGGGCATGACGGTCGACGCGGCGCGGCGGTTCTTCGAGGAGGAGGAGCACATTCACCGCGCGCTCTCCGTGCTGCGCGAAGTGGGCCTCGGCTACCTGCGTCTCGGGCAGCCTGCAACGGAGCTGTCCGGCGGCGAGGCCCAGCGCATCAAGCTCGCCACGGAGTTGCAGCGCGTCGGCCGCGCGGACACGCTCTACATTCTCGACGAGCCGACCACCGGGCTGCATCCGGTCGACGTCGAGCGGCTGCTCGCGCAACTCGATCGCCTCGTCGACGCGGGCAACACCGTCATCGTCGTCGAGCACGACATGCACGTCATCGCAGCGAGCGACTGGATGATCGACATGGGACCCGGCGCGGGCGACGAGGGCGGCCGCATCGTCGCGGCCGGCACTCCGCGCGACGTGCTGAATGTGAAGGCGAGCCGCACCGCGCCTTACCTGCGGCGGACGCTGAGATCACGCGGCGATTGAATTTGGTGGCGTAACCGGCACGTTGCCGCTGGCTGGGAGGCAGGGAGTCGAACCCCGATTCGCTGGTCCAGAGCCAGCTGTCCTACCATTGAACGACCTCCCAGCAATGAGGCCTGGCCGGTGTGGCGGGCGGGAAATGCTACACGCGCCTAACCTCTCCGTCAAACCTCGAATTCCGTGCGACAATCGTCCCGATGCTGCCCGAGGTTTTCGAGTGTCCGGCCTGCGAGCGACAGTTCGTTTTCGAGCTCGTCGACTCCTCCGAGGACCGCTCCATCCACTGCCCCCAGTGCAAGCGCTACCTCGGCGAGAAGGACGTCAGCTTCATCCTCGTCAGCGAGATCGAGGAGCTCACCGAGCGCCTCCGCTTCGAGCGCGACCGCCTCGAGAAAGACGAAGCCGTCTACGGCATGACCGACTGCGACGCCGAGCTGCGCACCTACGGCAGCGAGGTCCACAAAGTCGTGGCCATCCTCCGCAAGACCCTCGCCGAGCTCGAGGCCCTGAAGATCTCCTACCGTTGAACCCGCTCCACGGCATCGTCGTCGCCGACTTCTCCCGCGTCCTGGCCGGCCCCCTCTGCACCCAGCTCCTCGGCGACGCCGGCGCGCGCGTCATCAAAGTCGAAGAGCCCGGCCGCGGCGACGAGACCCGCCGCTGGGGACCGCCGTTCGTGCGCGGCGTCAGCACCTACTTCCTCTCCATCAACCGCAACAAGGAGTCGATCGCCCTCGACCTGACCACCCGCGACGGCGCGGAGATCGCCCGCAAGCTCGTCGACCGCGCCGACGTCGTCGTCGACAACTTCCTCCCCGCGCAGCGTGCGAAGCTCCTGCCGCGAAATCCGCGGGCCGTCCACTGCAGCATCGCCGGCTTCGACAGCGACGGCGCCGAGGCGGGCACGCCGGGGTACGACCTCCTGGCGCAGGCGGGATCGGGACTCATGTCCATCACCGGCGAGCAGCCGACCAAGGCCGGCGTCGCCGTCGTCGATGTCCTCACCGCGCATTACGCCTACGGCGCGATCTGCGCGGCTCTGGTCGCGCGCGAGCGGACCGGCGATGGCGCCGCCATCGAGGTCTCGCTCTTCGGTGCCGCCGTCGCGTCGCTCATCAACGTCGCGCAAAGCGCGCTGCTGACCGATGAGGAGGCGAAGAGCTACGGCAACGCCCATCCGTCGATCGTCCCGTACCAGCTCTTCCACGGCAGCGACCGCGCGTTTGCCGTCGGCGCCGGCACCGACCGGCACTTCGCGCAGCTGTGCGAGCGGGTCATCGGACGGCCCGAGCTGAAGGACGATCCGCGCTTCGCCACGAACGCCGCGCGCGTCGAGCACCGCGAGGAGCTCGTCGCGCTGCTGGAGCGGACGTTCGCGGCCGACGCCGCGGACGTGTGGGTCGCGCGCTGCCGCGACGCGGCCATCCCGGCCTCGCTCGTGCGCGGCGTGCTCGAGGCGCTGCGGACGGCCGAGGGGCGCGCGCTCATCGAGACCATCGAGCATCCGGAGATCGGCCGCTACGAGGCCGTGCGGAACCCCGTCCGCATCGACGGCGAGCGCCGGCCGCCCTCCTCGCCGCCGCCGCGTCTCGGCGAGCACACGGACGCGATCCTCCGAGAATTAGCGGAACGAGATGATCATCAGCGCGACGCAGCAGAGTAGGACGAAGGCGATCACGCCGCCGACCAGGATCGTGCCGCGAAAGTCTTTGTCGCGCGGGTCCTTCGCGGCGAAGGCGCGGAACGCGATGACGAGCGCGCCGGCGGAGATGACGCCGATGGCGCCGCCGACGATCAGCACGCGCGTGATGACGCGCTGGAACTCCGGGTCCACGTGCGCACAGTAGCATTCGACGCCGCGATCTTCGACTTCGACGAGACCATGATCGAGCTCGAGGCGCAGCACACGGCCGCGAGCGAGGCGCTCTGCCGCGAGCTCGGCAGCGACTACCGCGCCCTGCCGGAGTCGTTCCGCCTCTCCTCGGGGCGGCGCATCCTCGACGAAGTGCGCGACATGCGCGAGCGCTTCGGGTGGACGCGGCCGATGGACGAGCTGATGTCCATCCGCCAGCGCTACTTTCGCGACGCGTGCCGCGCCGCCGACCTGCAACTGCTGCCGTGCGTCGGCGAGGTCGTGCGCGCGCTGCGCGAGCAGGGATTGCGTCTTGCCATCGCCTCTTCCGCGGTCGGCGACGAGATCGACGAGATCCTCCGCCGCCTCGGCATCCGCGACGCCTTCGAGCTCATCGTCGACGGCGCCCAGGTCGCGCACGCCAAGCCCGACCCCGAGGCCTACCTCGTCGCGGCGCGGAAGCTCGGCGTCGCGCCGGAGCGCTGCATCGTCTTCGAGGACTCCAACGTCGGCGTCGTCGCGGCGAAGCGCGCCGGCGCGTACTGCGTCGCCGTGCGCAATCCGCACGCGCACTTCCCGCAGGATCTGTCGGCGGCGGACGAGGTTTTCGAGTCGATGTGCGAATTAGCGGTTGGCGATTAGCGGTTGGCGATTAGCGGTTGGCGATTAGGTGGGCCGAATCGCGGTTCGCGAATCGCGATTCGCGATTCGACGATTCGGCGATTCGACGATTCGGCGATTCGCTAAACCAGAGCGTTTCGCGCGCTGAGCTCCGCGAGCAAGCGGATCAGCCGCCGCCCTTCCGCGTCCGCGGCCTCGTACGATTCGCAGAGCGTCGCCAGCTCGTCCTCGTCTTCGTAGGCGGCGACGGTGAAGCCGTCCGGCGGCTGCGTGCCGGACACGGCGAGCTCGCGGCGCCAGAGACCGTTGACGTGGCGGAACGAGACCCAGCCGCGCGAGCGGGCGCGGCGCGCGCCGCCGAGCTGCGAGAGCGACAGCGACTCGTCTTCCGGCTTGCCGCTGGCGTTGGCGCGCTGCGCGGCGAGGACGCGGCCGACGAACGTGGCCATCATGTCGTTGAGGTGCGCGTCGGCGTCGCCGGCTGGGTCGAGAAAGCGCACGCCGCTGTGCGAGACGAGGCTCATCTGGTCGCCGCCGGTGCGCACGACTTCGCTGCGGCGGACTTCGCAGAGGAACTCCACGTCGTTGCGCTGCCAGCGGAAGAGCAGCTTGAAGCGCGCGCCGGGAGGCAGCGCGCCGTAGTGCTCGATGTACGCGCCGCCGACGCCGATGTCGAGGATCAGCGCGTTCTGCCCGTCCATCAGCGCGAGGATCGGCTTGGCCAGCCGGAGGCGCTGAAACTCCCGCCGGTCGTTGGCGACCATTTTCGGGAGTATGGCACGATCGATGGCACGGCAAGCATATTGCTCGGACCGCCGCTAGTGCCGTGTATCAGGGAAATCGGGTGCGCCACTGCAAGCTGGCGGCGCGAGATCAAGGAGCGAGGAGGAGGCGATGCGGGACATCGTTGACGACGAGCGACGCCGAGATCGCGGCGCCAGCTTGCAGCCTCCGGTTGGCGGCGGCGAGGCGGCATCTGCTTCGTTGCCGCTCCTCAGCGATGTCCCGCATCGCCTACGTCGCGGCGCCTCGCATCGGCCGCCTCGGCGCCGTCAACGGCACACTCGATTTCCCTGATACACGGCACTAGCAGTCTGACGCTCGGGAAGACACTCATGGCGACGAGGCCGCACGAGCGGCGCAGCATCTGGCGCGTCGGGCCGGAGAGCACCTGGACCACGGTGCTGCCGGTGGCGTTCATCATCGCCTCGCTGATCTCGCTGGTCATCCTGCCGTTGGTCGTGGCGCGCCACACGGCGCGGATGCGCAGCGAGATCACCACGTTCGCGGAGCCGGCGCGCCGCACCGCCAGCGACATGCAGGTCAAGCTCGCCGCGGAGCTCGACAACATCATCGCCTTTCAGGTCACCGGACAGCTGCACTTCCACGACAAGTACATCAGCCTCGTCCAGCAGCAGGCGCGTGACTACGGCGAGCTGGCGAAACTGACGCCGAAGCTCGACGAGCAGGTCGACCGCGACTTCGCCGCGCTGATCGCGCAGACGAACCGGTGGCACACAGGCGTGCAGCAGGAGGAGTTCCTCAGGGCGCCGATGCCGGCCGAGGTGTTCGCGCACCGGCTGTTCGAGCGGCACCCGAGTTACGAGAAGGCGCTCGACGCGGCCTCCAGCCTTCAGGCGGACATTCAACAAGCCATCGACGACCGCCTCTACTCCATCCGCGACGCCGAGCAGTGGAACATGTCGCTGACGATCATCCTGACGCTGCTCGCGCTCACCTCGGCGATGCTCGTGGCGGGACTGGGGCGGCAGATGCGCCTCCTGGCGCGCGAGGCGATGGCGCGCCGGCGCGACGCCGAGCGCGAGGCGACGGACGCGAAGATCGCCCGCGCCGCGGCCGAGCGCGAGGAGCGGCGCGCGGCGTTCCTGGCCGCGGCCGGGCAGGAGCTGACGGCGTCGCTCGACTTCGCGGAGACGATCGCCGCGCTGGCCCGGCTCTACGTCCCCAACCTCGGCGAGCTCTGCGCGATCGACCTCGCGGACTCCGACGGCACGCTCCGCCGCGCCGCCGTCCGCCACCGCGATCCCGAGCGCGACGCCGCGCTGCAGCCGCACGCCGGCAGCGCGATCGGGCAGGTCCCGGACGCGGTCGCAAACGTGATGGCGGAGCGCCAGCCGCGCATCTTCGAGGCGACGATGGAGCTCGTCGCCTACGTCGCCGGCGAGCCGGCCCCGGAGCCGCGCTCGATGATGGCCGTGCCGCTCGTCAGCCGCGGCCAGACCCTCGGCGTCGTCACCGTCATCGCGCCGCAGAGCCGCGTGTTCGCGCAGGAGGACGCCGCGCTGGCCGGCGAGCTCGCGCGGCACGGCTCCCTCGCCATCGACAACGCGCGGCTCTACCTCGAGTCGCAGCAGGCCGTGCGCGCGCGCGAGGAAGTGCTCGCCATCGTGTCGCACGACCTCCGCAATCCGCTGAACGCCATCATGCTGGCCGTGCAGCTGATGCAGGAGGACACGCCGTCCGAGGAGGTGGAGACGATCGAGCTCTCCGCGCAACGGATGCGCCGGCTGATCGAGGACCTCCTCGACGTGACGCGGCTCGAAGGCGGCAAGCAGCTGCCGATCGAGCCGGCGCCGCTCGAAGTGCGCCCGCTGCTGCAGGAGATCCACGAGCTGTTCAAGACGCAGGCGGCGGCGAGCTCGATCACGCTGCGCTACGACGCCGGCGATGACGTGCCGCCGGTCTACGCCGACCATCACCGCGTCACGCAAGTGCTGTCGAACCTCGTCGGCAACTCGATGAAGTTCACGCCGCCCGGCGGCCGCATCGACTACCGCGCCAGGCCCGACGGCGATCAGGTCTGCTTCACCGTCAGCGACACCGGGCCCGGCATCCCGCACAAGAATCTGAAGGACATCTTCAACCCCTACTGGCAGGCGAAGCGGACGGCGCGCCTCGGCGCGGGCCTCGGCCTGCCGATCGCGAAGGGCATCGTCGAGGCGCACGGCGGAAAGATCTGGGCCGAGAGCGAGCCGGGAAAAGGAACGACGTTCTACTTCACGCTGCCGGTGGCTCGGGTTGCATCCGCGGTGGGATCTCCAGCGCATTCGACACGCTGAGCTCCGCGAAGAGGCGGATGAGGCGGCGCCCCTCGTCGTCGGACGCGGCGTAGACGCGGCAGAGCTGCTGGATCTCCTCGCTGTCCTCGCTGCGCGCGACGGTGAAGCCGGACGCGGGCTGCTCGGGGAGGAAGACGCGGCGGCGGCTCCAGACGCCGTTCTCGAGGCGATAGCAGAGGAAGGCGGCGTCGCGGCCGCGCACGGTTTTGTCGCCGTCGATGGCGGTCGACGGCTGCACGTCGCCGCCGCCGCGCCGCGACTCGAGCGCGCGCACGACGAGGCCGGCGAGCATCTCGCGCAGGCGGTCGCCGGAGTCGCCCAGCGCCGCGACGAAGCGGACGCCCGACTGCAGGCCGCCGTGCGCGTCGCGGCCGGAGAAGGTGCGCACGACGTCGCACTTCATCGCCACCGCGTCGTCGTTCCACGAGAAGTGCAGCTCGCAATGCTCCTCGTCGAGCGGCGCGCCGTGAAGCACGCGCGCGCCGAGGACGCCGATCTCCATGATCGACACCGGCGTCGTGCCGAGCGTCGCCGGCAGCGGCGGATCGAGAAGGAGGCGCTGGAACTCGCGCCGCTCTTCGTTCATAGGGTGATTGTAAGGGGCGCAGGGCGCAGGGGGCGGGGCGCAGGGGGTTGTCCTGCGAATGCACGACTGCCGGCCAAGGGCACACAAACGTGCAGCCGGCAAGGCAACCAGGATCGAGAAGGACGCGCTGGAACTCGCGCCGCTCTTCGTTCATAGGGTGATTGTAAGGGGCGCAGGGGGTTGTCCTGCGAATGCACGACTGCCGGCCAAGGGCACACAAACGTGCAGCCGGCAAGGCAACCAGGATCGAGAAGGAGGCGCTGGAACTCGCGCCGCTCTTCGTTCATGGGTTGATTGTAAGGGGACAGGGCGCAGGGGGCGGGGCGCAGGGGGTTGTCCTGCGAATGCACGACTGCCGGCCTAGGGCACACAAACGTGCAGCCGGCAAGGCAACCATCTGCGCCCCGCCCCCCGCCCCCTGCGCCCTCGTTATTGCATCACCGCGCTCATTCGCGCCGCGGCGCGGAAGCGGTTGTGGATCCGCTGCCGGTACTCCTCGGTGTGCCGCGCCACGCGCTCGACGTAGTCGCGTGTCTCGTCGAACGGCGGGACGCCGCCGAAGCGCTCGATGTTCCCCTCGCCGGCGTTGTACGCGGCCAGCGCCAGGCGCTGGTCGCCGAAGCGGTCGAAGAGGTAGCGCAGGTACTTCGTGCCCGCGGCGATGTTCGCGCCGGGGTCGAACGGATTCTGGCAGCCGAGGATGCGGCTCGTCTCCGGCACGATCTGCATCAGCCCCTGCGCCGACTTGTTCGAGACCAGGCGCGGGCGGAAGTCGGACTCGGAGCGGACGACCGCGGCCACGAGCTCGGGCGGCAGCCCGTTGCGCTGCGCCTCGCGGTAGATGATCTCGCCGTACGGCACCTCGGTCTTGAAGAACTGCACCTTCGTCTGCTCGACCGTCAACGGCTCGGCGGCGCGGCGCGGGAAGAACGAATTCGTCACCGGCGTGGAGGCGAAGAGCACGCGGGCGCTCTCCTTCATCGACGCCGCGTTGTTCATCGCTTCGATCGGAAAGCCGAGGGCGAAGCAGGCGAGCGGGATGCCGACGGCGATGGCGACGCCGCGCCGGCGCAGCTGGCCGCCCACCGCGCGCGCCGCGCGCATCGAGCGGCGCCAGAGCGTCCGTTCGCGCAGCGCGTGGCGCTGGCAGTCGCAAATGATTTCGTAGTGTTGCATCCGCTGCACGACGGCCCGAAAAGGCAAAATACGGACCAGTCCGGCCAACTCCTCTGCCACGTTAGAGTTCTACGTGCTGAACAGCGGCTGCGTCTCGGCCGTCAGCAGCGTCCAGAGTGCGTAGACGCCCAGCGCGGTCCCGATCGGGAAGCTGAAGAGGTGCAGGACGGCGAGGATGATCGCCAGAATGCGCGCCCACGGCCGGAAGCGCAGCAGACCCCAGCCGGCGATGAGGTTGGGGATGGAGATGAGGAAGAGCAGGCAGACGATGAACACGGCCACGCCCCCCGTGGCCAGCATCGCCGTGCGGTCGCCGGAGATCATTCCGCCGCCGAAGATGATGAAGCCGAGGACGCAGCCGACGATCAGGAGGATCACGCCGTAGACGATGAAGAGCCACGCCAGGATGCGGACGTGTTGGGCCATCGAATCCTCCTAAAAGCGAACGGCCCGGATTGCTCCGGGCCGTCGGGGCTCACTTCTTTTTCGGCGTCGCTACCGTCGGCTCCTTTGCCTGGAGCCATCCGTTCCAGCCGCCGAGGAGGGCGGCCGCGTTCTTGATTCCGTGAGTATTCATGTCCAGCACCGCACGGGCGCTCGTGTGCTCGGCGTTTCAAGCACAGTACGTGATGTAGTACTTGCCGAGCGGCAAGTCCTTCCATCGCGTCGGAAGCTCCGAGAGCGGGATGCTGATCGCGCCGGGGATGTGGGAGATGTCGTACTGCTCCTTCGAGCGGACGTCGATCCAGACGGCCTTGTGATCCTTGACCATCTTGATCGCCTCGTCGCGCCCGATGCGCCGCGCGCTGTCGAGCGACGCCTCCGGCGCCGGCGCGAGCGGCGCCTGCTGCTGGTTGGGGATGATCTGCACGGCGGGCCCGTTCGGGTTCACCGCCGGCGGCGCCGCGGGAGCCGGCGCCTGCTTGTACTGCGCCTGCGCCACTGCCGCAAATGCGGTCAGGGCCAGTGCTGCAACCATCGTTCGCATGTTGACTGGCATTCCTCCTTTGGATTTACTCGTGGCAGAACCGCGGTGCTCGGTTAGTCGATTCCCTTGAAGAACCGGTCGAGGCGCGGGGCAAAATAATGCGAGCGGTCGAGCGAGAACGCCACCGCCAGCGCCTTGCCGACGATCCGCCGCCGCTCGATGAGGCCGATGTAGCGGCTGTCGGCGCTGTTGTCGCGGTTGTCGCCCATGACGAAATAGTAGCCGGGCGGGACGACCTGCGGCTCGAACGTCGACTTTTCGCTCTGCATCTGCGGCGTCAGCATGACCTGGTGGGACTTCCCGGCCAGCGACTCCTCGACGATCGCCACCCGCCCCTGCTCCGGGTCCTGCGCCGTGCCGACCGGCGTCCAGCGCGCGGCCTGCCCGTTGACGAAGAGCTGCTCGTCGCGCATCGCGATCTTGTCGCCCGGCACCGCCACCACGCGCTTGACCAGGCGGACGCCGTCGCGCGGCGAGAAGAGCACGACGATGTCGCCGCGCTTCGGATCGCTCCACTTGGCCAGCTCGATCATCGTGAACGGCACCTTGAGGTCGTAGGCGAGCTTGTTCACGACCACACGGTCGCCTTCCTGGATCGTCGGCTTCATCGAGCCGGTGGGGACGTCGTTCCAGTCCGCCAGCGCCGAGCGGAGCGAGCTGATGACGAGGATCATCACCAGGAAGACTTTGATCTCGTGCAGGGCTTTCTTCGCGTTCATCGGATTGCCTGAACAGTGGAGGGCGGCCCGGCATGCCCGCAACGAGGGAACAGGGAACGGGTCACAGGGAACAGGTCGGGCGACACCTGTCACCCGTTCCCTGTTCCCTGTCCCCTGAACTTTACGCCTTCGGCTGCGTCACCGGAAGGGTCGGCGGCGACGGCGGCACGACCGGCGAGGCCTCGACGCGCTGCGGCTTCTCGCCGATCAGGCGCACCTTGCCGAGGAGCTCCGACATCTGCATCCCCGACAGCGCCTCGAACAGCGCCGGCACCTGCGCGGCGATGGCGGTCATGTCGCCGGTGATCTTGTGGGCGCCGGCGGTCTGCGCGTCGCCGGTCGAGACGACGGTGATGCGGTCGATGTTCGCCAGCGGCGCGGCGAGCGCCTTCACGATCTCCGGCATGCCGGTCATCAGCTTGTCGACGACGGCGGCCTGGTTCCACTCCTGGTACGCCTCGGCCTTGACGTTCATCGCCTTCGCCTCGGCCTCGCCCTTCTTGAAGATGATCTCGGCCTCCGCTTCACCCTGGACGCGCACGGACGACGCGCGGCCTTCGGCCTCGCTGATGAGGCGCTGGCGCTCGGCGGCGGCGAGCATTTCGATGCGGGCGCGCTCGATCTCGGCGCCCTTCAGCACCGTGGCGATCAGCTCCTTCTCGTGGCGCGAGATCTCGGCTTCCTGCACCTTGATCTGCGCTTCCTTCTCGATCTGCATCACGCGCACGGTCTCTGTCGTGACCTGCTGCTGCATGACCTGGCTCTGGATCTCGTAGGCCTTGTCGGCCTGGGCCTGCTGGCGCTTGACGATCTCGTTGTATTGCGCCCTCTTCACCTCGAGGTCGCGCTCGGCCTCGGCCTGCGCGGCCTGCGAGAGCGTCTGCGCGAGCACGCGCTGCTTGTCCGCTTCCGCCTGCGCCACCGCGGCCGCGCGCGTCGCCTCGGCGCGCTTGATGGCCGTGTCGCGCTCGGCCTCGGCCTGGGCCACGTCCGCTTCCATCTTGATGCGCACGATGTCGGGGCGGCCCATGTTGGCGATGTAGTCGTTCTTGTCGCGGACTTCCTTGATCGTGAACGAGATCACCTCGAGGCCCATCTTGTTCATGTCCTCGGCACACGTGGAGCGCATGCGGTCGGCGACCATCTCCGGCTGCTTGACGATCTCCTCGACCGTGAGCTGGCCGATGATGCCGCGCAGGTGGCCTTCCATGACCAGGCGGATCAGCCCCTCGCGCTGCGGCGGCGTCTTGCTGAGGAACTGCTCGGCCGCGGTCTCGACCGAGACTTTGTCGGACTTGACCTTGATCTGCGCGACCGCCTCGACCGTCACGGCCACGCCCTGCTTCGTGTACAGGTTCTGCTGCGGCGCGACGTCGAACGACATCAGCTCGAGCGAGAGCGTGCGGAAGGTCTCGACGAGCGGCCAGATCACCGAGCCGCCGCCGGTGATGACGCGCTTCCCGCCGAGGCCGTAGACGACGAGGGCCTCGTGCGGGCCGGCCTTGCGGAAGGCGCGGACGAAGCCCGTGACCATCACGAAGACGACGAAGACGATGCCGCCGCTGATGAACAAGGCTGAATTCGTGAGATGGGTGAGCATGGGGTCTCTCTTTCTGCCCTAACGGGCGATCATGCGGTCGAACTCGCAGACGTAGGCGATTCCTTTGTCGTAGCGAGTGATGACGACTTCGGTGTCGCGCGGGATGGCCCGGCGGTCCTCGGTGCGCGCGCCGGAGCAGCGGCGCTTGCCGTCGACGGTGTAGACGATCTCGCCGGTGCCGCCTTCGCGGATCGGGATCGTCAGCTTGCCGATCATGCCGACGAGCTGGATCGGCTGCAGCGGATGCTCCTGCCGGCGCATGGTCTGGACGATCCGCACGATGGCCGCCGCGCCGGTGATGCCGGCGCCGCCGGCGATGGCCACGATCAGCGCGCTCACGAGATGCGTCCTCTGCTCGAGAAGCAGGCCGACGCCGCCGAACCAGGCCAGGAACATGGTGATCGCGGCGAGGTTGAAGAGGCTTCCGAAGAAGTCGCTGGCGTTCTTCAGCAGCGAGCTTCCGGAGCCGTGATGGAAGTGGAAGTGGACGCCGCCGTGGTGCAGGTGCAGGAAGCTCGCGAACAGCGACACGGCGCTGACACCGAGGCCGACGAGAAAACAGATCAGGAAGAGAGTCGACATTGCTAGCGCTCCACGAGGTTACGGCGGCGACGGCGCCGAGGTTGCGGCGCCGGAGCGAGCCGTTCGATGAGACGTTGGATCAGGACCTTGTTCTCGACGATGGCGCCGAGAAGGACGAGGCAGTCGCGGGAGCGCTCATGCTTGGCGATGGCGATGAGGGCCTGGCTCAGCTCGCCGTCGTCGCGGAACTCCTCGGCGCCGTCGATGAGCCAGAGGTCGATCTTCTCGTCGCTGTCGCGCCGCGGCCGGATCGGCAGGTGCGGCTCTTCGAGGTCATCGACGAGATACCCCGGATGGACCTTGAAGAAGCGCGCCAGCGTCTGCCGCGTGCCGCTGGTGAGGTGCAGCCGCGCCCCGTTCTCGATCTGGGAAAGGTAGGACTGGCTGATGCGCCCCCCGAGCTCGTCGCGGATGGCGTTGGAGACCTCGGTCTGGGTCATCTCCCGCCCCAGCCCCCGCGCGGTGCCTTCGAGAACGCGCAAGCGCGCGATCTTGTCGCCAAGTCTCATTACAAATCGCAATATATTGCCAATTGCGATAATTGTCAAGTCGCGCCGGCGTCTCGCCTGCGTCCCCCAAAGGCGGCGGGACGCCGCCTCTCCAGCCGCCGGGACGGCGGCTCTACTTGGCTCCCCGGCGGTTCACGATCGACATGAACTCCTGGCGCGTCCGCTCGTCCTCCAGGAACTCGCCGCGCAGCACGTTCGTCTCCATGAACGACGACTCCTGCTCCACGCCGCGCATCACCATGCAGAGGTGCAGGCCGCCCATCCACACCGCGATCCCGCGCGGCTCGAGGATGCGCTGGATCGTGTCGGCGATGTCGTGCGCCAGGTGCTCCTGCGACTGCAAGCGCCGCATGTGCACCTCCACCACCCGCGGAATCTTCGACGCGCCGATGATCATCTTCTCCGGGATGTAGCCGACGATGAACTGGCCGAAGAACGGCAGGATGTGGTGCGCGCAGAGCGTCTTGTACGTCCCTCCGACCACCACCAGGTTCTGGCAGTTCTCGTCCGCCGCCGAGCACGCCTTGCGGAACAGCGTGGTCAGCTTCTTCACGTCCGTGAAGTCGTAGCCGCTCGTCATCGTCACCAGCGACTCGGCCCAGCGCCGCGGCGTGTCGCGCAGGTTCTCGTCGTCGAGATTCACGTGCAGCAGCCGCAACGCCTCGCGCAGGTGCTCCTGCAACTTCTCCCGGTCGACGTGCGGCCGCGGGGAGGCCAGAAGACCGCGGTCGTACAGCAGCGCTTCGAGCTCCTGTTTCTGAACGGCAACGGCGTTTTTCATAGGCGCAAAAGCATATCCCGGCAGGACTTTTGCGATTGCTAGCCCGGTGATTGACAACTGAATGAGCGTTCATTCATACTGATCGTCACAGGAGTTTTCATCATGGCTGAAGTCAAATCTCAAGGCGCCGTCGAGGCGATGGAAGTCGCCGAGGCCTCGCGCGAGACCGAGTGGGAAAAGCCGTCCTTCGTCGGCCAGCTCTTCCTCGGCAAGCTCGACACCGACATCATTCACCCCTTTCCCGAGCAGCCCGCGCCCGACAAGGCCGAGGCCGACGAGTTCCTCGCCAAGCTCGATCGTTTCCTCGCCGAGAACGTCGACGCCGACAAGATCGACGAGCAGGGCGAGTACGACTACTCGCTCTTCGACGGCTTCGCCGAGCTCGGCGCCTGGGGGATGAAGATCCCGAAGGAGTACGGCGGCCTCGGATTCAGCGCCACCAACTACAACCGCGCCATCGGCCTCGTGGCCACGTGGTGCGGCTCGACCGTGGCGTGGCTCTCCGCGCACCAGTCGATCGGCGTGCCGCAGCCCCTCAAGCTCTTCGGCACCGAGGAGCAGAAAAAGAAGTATCTGCCGCGGCTGGCGAAGGGCGCGATCTCCGCGTTCGCGCTGACCGAGCCGGGCGTCGGCTCCGATCCGGCGAAGATGATGACCACCGCCACGCCGTCGCCGGACGGCAAGGGCTGGATCCTCAACGGCGAGAAGCTCTGGTGCACGAACGGTCTCAAGGCGGAGCTGATCGTCATCATGGCCCAGACGCCGCCGAAGATGGTCAAAGGGAAGGAGAAGAAGCAGATCTCCGCCTTCATCCTGGAGACCGACACGCCGGGCTTCGAGATCGTGCATCGCTGCCAGTTCATGGGACTGCGCGGCATCGGCAACGTCCTCATCAAGTTCAACAACTGCTTCGTCCCGAAGGAGAACCTCCTGTGGGGCGAAGGCCTCGGCCTGAAGCTCGCGCTGATCACGCTGAACACCGGCCGCCTGACGATCCCCGCCGGCTGCGCGGCCATCGGCCGGCGCATGGTCGACATCGCCAAGGAGTGGGGCCTCGAGCGCGTGCAGTGGGGCGCGCCGATCGCGAAGCATGAAGCGGTCGCGGCGAAGATCGCCTGGATGGCCTCGCACACGTTCGCGATGGAAGCGATCGTCTGGCTGACGTCGGGGCTCGCCGACCGCGGCGACGTCGATCTCCGCCTCGAGGCGGCGATGGCGAAGCTCTTCAACACCGAGGTGGCGTGGCAGTGCGTCGATCACCTCGTGCAGATCCGCGGCGGGCGCGGCTACGAGACCGCGCGGTCGCTGCGCGAGCGCGGCGAGAAGGGCTACCCGGTCGAGCGGATCATGCGCGACATGCGCATCAACCGCATCTTCGAAGGGACGAGCGAGATCCAGCACCTCTTCATCGCCCGCGAGGCGGTCGACCCGCACATGAAGCGCGGCTACAAGATCCTGCAGCCGGAGACGCCGACGGGCGAGAAGCTCGCCGCGGCGGCGAAGGCCGGCGCGCACTACGCGGCGTGGTATCCGAGCAAGTACGTCGGCTGGTCGCGCTTTCCGAAGTACGGCGAGTTCGGCTCGCTCTCCGGCCACATGGGCTACGTCGAGCGCGCCTCGCGGCACCTGGCCCGCTCGATCTTCCACGCCATGATGCGCTTCCAGGCGAAGCTGGAGCGGAAGCAGATGGTGCTCTTCCGCGTCGTCGACATCGGCACGGACCTCTTCGCGATGTCGGCCGCGGTCAGCTACGCGACGATGCTGGTCAAGCAGGGCCACGCGAACGCGGTCGACCTCGCCGACGTCTTCTGCAAGGAAGCGCGGATGCGCATCGACTACAACTTCGCCCACCTCTTCGACAATCACGATGAGGAGTCGTACCGCCTCGTCACGAAGCTGCTGAAGAACGAGTACGACTGGTTCCGCGGCCCGATGGTCGAGCCGGTCATGCCGACGCCGGAACAGCTCGAAGAAGCGATCGCGAAGATGGCGTAGCTACGGGCACGGGTGGAGAGCCGAGATTTTTCGCGACTCGAGGTTCTTTTCGCCGATGTTGAGATTGTTTTTCTCAACTCGAGATCGTTTTTCTCAACTCGAGATTGTTTTTCTCAACTCGAGATTGTTTTTCGCGGCGTTGAAAATTTTTTTCTTAACTTGACGAGATTTTCGTCATCGTCGGGAAAGAATTCTTCAACTTGCGATTTGTTTTCTCAACTTACAAATTAATTTCGCGACCTCGAGGATTTTTTCGTCGTCGTCGGGAAAATTTTCTTCAAGTTACGGATTTTTTCGTCAACTTGCGATCCGCGGCGTCGCCGTCGTCGCGGCTTTCCGTGCCCGGACTTTCATATCCGCGCAGGCACTCACCGCAAATGAGTGTCGGCGCCGTTCCGGGCCGCGGCACGAAGCCGTCCTCGCTCACCACCCGCGCGAAGCAGGCGATGTACTCGTCCGGGATCTCGCCCGAGACCTGGCGGCTCCGTCCGCACTCGGCACACGTCACCGCCGCCCGCGCCTCCACCGCTACCGCTCTCCCGCCGCGGCGAAGACCGGCGTGAAGTCGACCGGGATGTCGGTCAGGCGGCGGTTCATGGCGTCCATCTCCGGCGTGGCGTGGCCGTACTTCGCCAGCAGCGCGTTGGCGCGATTGTAGTCGCCGGTGGCCTCGATCGTCAGCAGCTCCGTGGCGAGGTCGCGCACGGCGGCGCGCATCTTGTCGAAGTCGACGGTGAACTTCGTCCCGGCCGGCGCGATCGCGCCGCGCTCGCGCAGCCAGTTCCACTGCACCGCGTTGCCGCGGCCGTGCGCGTCGCCGGTGCCGAAGCGGAGGGAGCGGAACATGAGGCCCGCGTACGTGGCGAAGAGCTGGCGCTCGTTGAACGACGTGAGGAGGTTGTGCTGCTGCGCGTACTCGATGTTCCAGATGCCGAGGACGTCGGCCTTGCATTCCTCGATCGTCGAGAAGAGCTCCTTGAGCGGCATGCGCGCCTCGACGCGCTGGCCGTTTGCCTGCGTCACGAAGCCCGGGCCGAGGCCGTGCGACAGCTCGTGGAACAGCGTGTGGTTGAAGTAGGCGTCGAACGAGAGGTCGCCGACCAGCGCGGGGTCGAGCACGCGCAGCGCGATGGGACGGCCGCTCAGGCGGAACTTCGCGTCCATCACGTTCTTGAGCAGCACCTTCTTCGAGCCTTTTTTCTCGCGCACCACTTCGTCGTTCGGCAGGTTGAACGCCGACGTCTGCACGCTGTGCCGCGCGTCGCCGGCGGTGTAGATCTCCTGCACCACGCGGATCGGCGACTCCGTGCCGCGGCTCATGTTCTTGTACTGCTCGGGCTCGGGGAGATTGCGCTCCATGTCCGGCAGCGCGCGGGCGTACGCGGCGAGCTTAGCCGTCTCCGGCGCGTCGACGGCCGTCACGAACGCCTCGTACGCGGCCTTGTAGTTGAAGAGGTTGTCCTCGTAGACCTCGTACGGGCCGATGACGACTTCGATCGGCCCGTCGACGTCCATCCAGGCCATGTCGCTGTCGCGGTAGTCGTCGGAGAGGAACGCGTCGGCGCGCTTGGTGAGGTAGGTCTTCAGCGACGCGTTGTTCGACAGCGCCGCGGCATCGCGCAGCGCCTTCGCCGCCGGATCGAGGAAATCGAGGTAGTAGGCGTGGTACGGCACGCCGACGAAGTCGGTGCCGTCGCGGCGGACGATGGTGAAGAGCCCTTCGAGCTCGTCTTTCTTCTTCGGATGGCTGGCCACGTACTGCTCGAGCTCCGCCTTCGTCATGTCGGCGGGATAGAACGCCGCGCCGGCCGGCTTCCTCGCGGTACCGGCGAACGGCTCGTCATCCTTGAGGCGGTCCCACGGACCTTGATTGATGATGAAGTAGTCGTAGCCGGCGCGGTCGAGCGGCGTGGCCTGCGGCGCCGCGGCCTGCTTCGCCAACCGGTCGCGCATGGACGGATTGTCCTCGGAGACCTGGCGCAGGAAGAGCTCGTCGATCTGCTTCGACGCGTCGATCAGCTTGGCCACGACGCGGCGCTCGTCGTCGGTGAGCAGGGCGTGGTCGTAGTCGATCACCGTGCGCGGGAGCTGCGCCACGCGCTGCGGCGTGTCGGGCGCGATCGGGACCTTGTCGACCTCCTGCGGCATGCCGACCGGCGCCGACGGCATGGCCACGGCGGGCGGCGGCGAGGTCGTGCAGCCGGCGGCCAGGAGCGCGCAAAGAGCGGCGAGCGGAAGCAGATAACGTCTCATCGTGCGGCGATTGTATTATCGTCGCTCGCCGTGATCATCGAATGCCCGAGCTGCCACGCGCGCTACCAGTACGACGAGGCGCGCTTCGACCACAAGCCGTCGAAGAAGATCAAGTGCGCGAAGTGCGCGAACATCTTCGAGATCCGGAACCCGGCGGCCGTGGCGGCCGAGCCCGCGCCGGTGTCGCCGGAACGCTTCGAGCGGACGTTCACGCGCCGCGACGAGCCGGCCAAGACGACGGAGACGACCGAGCAGTCGCCGGTCCCCGAGCACAGCACCGACAAGATGCCGGCCGAGCTGCAGCTCCCGCAGGGGAAGCGGATCTCGCTGGCGGTGATCGCCGGTCCCGACGCCGGCTCGGTGTACCGCGTGGAGAAGCCGCGCGTGACGATCGGCCGCTCGAACGCGGACCTGACGCTGAACGACACCGAGGCTTCGCGCACGCACGCGGCGGTCGAAGTGCGCGACTTCCTGATCCAGCTCCGCGACCTCGGCTCGACGAACGGCACGCTCATCGACGGGCAGAAGATCGCCGACGTGGTCGAGCTGCAGGACAAGTCGGAGTTCCAGGTGGGCGCGACGACGCTGATGCTGATAGTGACCGAGGACGCATAATCTCAATGCAGAGGCGGTCGTGAGCGACGAGACATTTCGCTTCGATGCCTTCGTGAGCTATGCCGCCCAGCCGGACTACGCGACGGCGCGGCGCGTCGAAGCATTCCTCGAGTCGTTCCGCAGCCAGTTGGGCGCGGACGAAGCGCGCGTACGTCAGATCGAGATCTGCCGCGACGGCAGCGACTTTCGGCTTCCGGCGCGTCCGCCCGGCGGCGCGATGACGGAGTCGATCTGGTCGATCATCGCCGGGGAGCTCGAGAAGTCGCGGTACCTGCTCGTCCTTTGTTCGCCGGAAGCGACAAAGTCGGAGTGGGTCGCGAAAGAAATCGCGTGGTTTCTCGACCATCGCGGCCCGCAGTCGATCCTCCTGGCCGTAACGCACGGCGCCGATCCCGCCGGCGCGCCGGAAAGCTGCTTCCCGGCGGCGATCCGCGCAACGGGCCTGCACACATCGCAGATCTGGTACGACCTCCGCCGGCTCGATCGCGGCTACACGGGCCAGGCGCGCGATGCCGAGGACGAGCTCGTGCGCCTGGCGCGCGACCTCCTCGGCTGGAATGACGAGGTCTCGGGACCGCTCGGTGCGTTGTGGCTGCGCGAGGAGACGCGGCGCCGCCGGCGCTCCATGCGGTGGACGATCGGTGCGGCCGCGACGCTGAGCGCGCTGGCGATCTTCGCGACCGTCGAGGCGTGGCAGTCGAAGGCCGCTTCGCAACGCGCACGCGGGAACGCGATCGTCGCCACCGCGGACGCGGCATTCGATCCGCTCGCCGGCGTGCTGATGCTCGACGAGCTCGCCGGCGAAGAGGAGCCGCCCGACGGCATGCGCGTGGCGCAGCGGCTCGCCGCCACGCCGATTCCGGAGGCGCTGCTCCGCGGGCATACCGGCAACGTGACCGCGGCGGCGTTTCTCCCCGACGGCGCCGTCGTCACGGGATCGGCCGACGGCACGACGCGGATTCAGCGGCGTGACGGCCGCGACCGAGCGCTGGTCCTCGCGTCCGGCGCGGTGACGGTGCTGGCGATCGATCCGCTCCGCATGCGCATCGCGACCGCGGCGGAGTCGGGCCTCGTGTCCCTCTGGTCGCGCCAGGGTCAGCGCCTCGCTCACGTCTCCGCGAAGGTTGAGGTCAAGTCGATGGCGTTTTCGGCCGACGGCGAATGGCTCGCGCTCGTCGATCGCGACGGCGGCGCATCGCTGTGGCGCTTCGCGGCGAAGGAGCTGATCGCGATGAATCTTCCGAAGCGCATCGATCGCGTGTGGCTCGCGCCCGATGGCCCGCGCGGCTTCGTGGCGACGAGGGACGGCGCGGTGTACGCGCTGGCGCTCGACACGCGTTCCCTCGCGCCGCGGCTCGCCGCGTTCGTCCCCACGTTTGAATCGCTGCCGTCGAGCACGATCGGCGTGAGCGGTTTCAGCCGCGACGGCGCGTGGGTGGCCACACTTTTCTCGAATGAGCTTTATCTCCGCTCCACACGCGCCAATGGCGTGCGGCTGCTGCTGAAGCACCCCGACCTCGTGACCTCGTTCGCGTTCTCGCCCGATGGCGCGTGGCTCGTCACCGCGTCGCTCGATGGCGCCGCGCGCGTCTGGGACACCACCTCCGCCGGCCTCCTGCACCAGTACGCGCCGGCGAATGTTCAGCAGATCATCAACATGACCGGGAGCAAACGCGAGATCACGCCGGAGCGCAGCCCGATGCGCTTGATCGCCTGCGCTCCTTCGGGCGGTCTCGTGGCCATGTTCGGCGACGATGAGGTGCTCCGCCTCTGGCACCCGGAGGCGGATGGACCGCCGCGCGAGCTGCGGGGCCAGCTCGGCGTCGGCGCGATGGCATTCAACGGCGACGGACGCTATCTCATCGCCGGAACGGATCAGGGCACGACGGCGGTTTGGGAGTTGCCCGAACGGATCGATCCCATTCCGCTGCTGCATCCGAAGCCGATCCGCGCCGCTGCGTTATCGCCGGATGGCAACCGCGTCGTGACCGCGGACGGCGACGGCACCGTACGAGTCTGGACGGGCGGACGGGCGGCCGTTTTGCCGGGGCTGAAAGCGCACGCCTGCGCGTTCTCACCGGACGGCGCGATCGTCGCCGCTGCTTACGACGACGGCTTCGTGCGGCTCTGGCGCGGCCGCGGTCCGCCGGCGCTCCTCGGGCGCAAAGGCCCGCCGCTGGAAGGCGTCTTCTTCTCGCCCGACGGCGCGGCGGTCTTCGCCTGGAGCGAGCACGCGATTGCGAAGCGGCGGCTCGACGGCAGCGGCGAGATGTCCTTTGCCGTCAGCCCTTCGAAGCTGTGGAGTGCCGTCCTCAGCGCCGACGGCAAGCGGCTGCTGACGACGCACGACGACGGCGTGTGCGAAGTGTGGGACGCTGCGACCGCGCAACGAATCGCTGAACTGCGCGGGCATACGAAAGTCGCCTACGCCGGCGTCCTCGATACCGACGGCGCTCTCGCCGCAACCGTCTCCGGCGACGGCACGGCGCGCATCTGGAATGTCGCCGATCCCGAGTCCCCCATCGTCGTCGACGCCTTCCGCAAAGACGGCGGTTTCGGTGCCTGTGCCATCAGCCCCGACGGAAAGCGGATTGCGCTCGGCACCGATGCCGGCCGTGTCGTCATCGTCGACCGCCGCGGGCGCGTCGTGACGTCGCTGCGGGCGACCGGCGAGCTCGCGCACGTCGGCGTCGTCGTATCGATGGCCTTCAGTCCCGATGGCCGCCGTCTCGTCACGGCGAGCGGCGTCGACGGCTTCGTACGGTTGTGGGACCTCGATGGAAGGCGCAAGCCGGTACGCTTTCAGCATGCCGGCGCGGTCTGCGCGGCGATGTTCTCCGCGGACGGCGCGCGCGTCCTCACCGCGGCCGAGGACGGTCTCGCGTACGTCTGGCGGACGAACTGGAGCGATCTCGTTCGCACCAGCGCCGCGCGCACGACGGCGACGCTCGACGTCGATCAGCGGATGATCCTCCTCGGCGAGAGCGAGGCCGACGCGCGCCGCAATTACGAGCGCGCCGAGCGTCGCCAACGACGCGAGCCTCTGCCGCGGGGCTGGACTTTCACCTATCCTTCGTTCTGAGTGGAAGAGCTCAAGAACCTTTACCGCTATCGCCAGCTCATCGCGGCGCTGACTGCGCGCGACCTCAAGGCGCGCTATCGCGGCTCGATCCTCGGCTTTTTCTGGTCGCTGGCGAACCCCCTCCTTCTCCTCGGCATCTACACGCTTGCCTTCACGAAGTTCTTTCCGTCGCAGGTCGTGCGGCCGTATCCGCTGTTCCTTTTCACCGGGATCCTGCCGTGGACCTTCTTCGCGGCGGCGGTGCTGGAGTCGACGAGCTCGATCTCGGCGAACGCGGCGCTCATCAAGAAAGTCATGTTCCCGGCCGAGGCGCTGCCGCTCGTCGTCGTCTTCTCGCACCTCGTCCACTTCGCGCTGGCCATTCCGATCCTGCTGCTGGCGCTCGCGATTTACGTGCTGCTGGGGCAGGCCAGCATCTCGATCACCATCCTCCTCGTTCCGGTGCTGATGGTCTTTCAGACCGTCTTCGTCGCCGGCGTGGCCATGGTCATCTCCTCGGCCGCGGTGCTCCTGCGCGACCTGCGCGACATCGTCGCCAACCTCATGACCCTCGGCTTCTTCCTCACGCCGATCATCTACCTCATCGACCGCGTCGACTCGCGGCTCTGGCGCGCGCTGCTGCGGCTCAACCCGATGACGCCGTTCGTCGTCGCGTATCAGGACGTGATCTTCTTCGGCCATCTCCCCGGCGCCGCCGACACGTTCCTCATCGTCGCCTACTCGCTCGTGGCGTTGGGCTGCGGTGTCGTTACCTTTGATCGGTTACGCGATACGTTGGCAGAGGCCATCTAATGCTGAGCGAAGCGAAGCATCAACCAAGGCGCCGCGATGCACGTGGCCAATGCGTCGCGGCGCCTTGGTTGACCCTTCGCTGCGCTCAGGGTGGACTCCGCGAATGACCTACGCCATCGCCCTCGACCGCGTCTCCAAGTCGTACCGCCTGTGGGGCCGCCGCTCGCAATTCGCGACGCTCAAGAGCGCGTTGTTGAAGCGCGATCTCAAGCTCGCGCCCGAGGCGACCGTGCCGGCGGTCAAGGACGTGTCGTTCGCCGTCGACAAGGGCGAGGCCTTCGGCATCGTCGGGCGGAACGGCTCGGGGAAGTCGACGCTGCTCAAGCTCATCTCCGGCATCCTCAAGCCGACGTCGGGACGCCTCAGCGTGAACGGCCGCATCGCCGCGCTCATCGAGCTCGGCGCGGGCTTTCATCCGGAGATCACCGGGCGCGAGAACATCTACATCAACGGCATCATGCTCGGCCTCTCGCGCCGCGAGATCGACCAGCGCTTCGACCGCATCGTCGACTTTTCCGGCATCCGCGACTTCATCGACCAGCCCGTGAAGACGTACTCCTCCGGCATGTACGTCCGCCTCGGCTTCGCCGTGGCCGTGCACGTCGACCCCGACATCCTCCTGATCGACGAAGTCCTCTCCGTCGGCGACGAGGAGTTCTCCGCGAAGTGCATCGCCAAGATTCAGGAGATGAAGTACCGCGGCGTGACGCTCGTCTTCGTCACGCACCAGCTCGACCAGGTGCGCAACCTCTGCGACCGCGCACTCTGGCTCGATCATGGGGAGACGGCGCAGATCGGCGATCCGGTGCGCGTCGTCGACGCGTACCTGCAACAGGTCGCCGCGCCGCACGCGGCGCCGCAGCCCGAGCCGGAGACGCCGAAGGCGCCGGCCGACGAGGAGGAGCGCTTCGGCTCCGGCGAGGTGGTCCTGAGGCACGTCGCGCTCGTCGACCACAAGGGCCTCGAGCTCGTGGCCCTCGGCGCCGGCAGCGCGGTGGCGATCGAGCTCGACGTCGACGTGCGCGTGCCGCAGGACGACTTCGTCTTCGGCCTCGGCATCTACCACGCCGACGGCACGTGCGTGTACGGCACGAACACCGACCTCGAGGGCCTCGCACCGGAGCGGCTGGAGTCGAGCGGGCGCGTGCGCTTCGTCATGCCGTCGCTCGATTTGGTCGCCGGGCAATACCGCGTCGACGCCGCCGTGCACACGCGCAACGGCCGCTCGTTCGATTACCGGCGCGGCGTGCTTCGCTTCGTCGTCGGCTCGCGCGTGCACGACACCGGCGTCTATCGCCCGAAGCACTCGTGGCAGTTCGAGGGGGGAATCTCGTTCAAGTCCGCCGACCCGCGGCAGAGCATCCCCGCGCCGATCGCCGAGGCCATCGAGAGCGTCAAGAAGAAGCGGTGATTAGCGATTGGCGGTTAGCGGTTAGCGGTTAGGGAAGCTCTGCACAAGGCGTCCGTGTCATTCCGAGCCGCGCAGACGGTGAGGAATCCCCCGCCTTTCTGCGAGAGACGGCATGTGGGCAGGGGATCCTTCGCCGTCTACGCGGCTTCAGGATGACTCTTGCGCAGAGCTTCCTTAGCGGTTAGGGAAGCTCTGCACAAGGCGTCCGTGTCATTCCGAGCCGCGCAGACGGTGAGGAATCCCCCGCCTTTCTGCGAGAGACGCGCATGTGGGCAGGGGATCCTTCGCCGTCTA
>Ga0070717_10000069_pt1 | contig 86039 bp, 86 predicted proteins | sample LARL113metaG_FD_71366 | JGI IMG/M metagenome (GOLD analysis project Ga0070717, IMG submission 71366) | Corn, switchgrass and miscanthus rhizosphere microbial communities from Kellogg Biological Station, Michigan, USA - LAR L11-3 metaG | ecosystem: Host-associated > Plants > Roots > Rhizosphere ...
CCCTCCTGCACGTCGGAGGGCGGATGGTCGTCGTTCGGCGGGGTGCAGACGAGGTTGAGGTCCTTGAAGTTCGGGTCGATCCACGAGACGGCCGGCAGGTTCCCCCGCGCCGCGTCCTCGAGGAAGCTCGCGGCGTCCGCGTCGACGAACGCCGCCTCCTCCGCACGCGCCTGGAAGGCGAGCTTGAGCTTCTGCACGTAGGCGAAGCGATCGTGATGGCCGAGCAGGTACTCGCGGTCCACGCAGCGCAACGTCCCGATGTCGTAGCCGTACCAGCGCCACGACACGCCGGCCGCGTCGAGGTGGCGCACGAACGACGGCTTGTCGTACAACGGGAGCTTCTGGTCGTCCAGGCTGCCGGCGGCGCTGCCCGCGACCGCGTAGAGGCGGTTGGGCCACGTCGCGCCCGGTACCGAGCTGTGCCAGCGGTCGCAGACGCAGAAGTGCTCCGCGAGGTGGTCGTAGACCGGCAGGTCCTGCGCGTCGTAGTAGCCCATCGCGACGCCCGGGTCGGCGTCCGCCATGCCGCGCGCCCGCAGCGTCTGCGCGTAGCTCGCCGCGAACCCATCCATCGCCCCACCGCCGATCTGCAGGCGCGTCGCCGACCCGGAGTGGTCGAGGTCCCAGTGCCCGTCCGGAAGGTGCGTCGACCCGAGCCGCTGCACCGGGTAGCGCTGCCCCTCGGCGACGTTCGCCATGTCCGCTCTGAGCCCGTCGACGTCCGCGCGGCCGCCCTCGAGCGAGAGGTAGCCGAGCATGTGGTCGAACGACCGGTTCTCCAGCATCAGCACGACGACGTGCTCGATCTCCTGCATCCCGCCAGCCACGTCAGCTCCCTTCGCCGGCACCCGCGCCGGCTGCCCCGTCCCCGCTCGCGGCCGACGGAGCACCGGCCTGCACATCCTTATAGACCACAACTCGGTCAGAAGGGTTGCCTCCGCCCCGTCGCACCCCTGGGGGCTGGCAGACCCCCGATGAGGTGATCGTGCCGCCGGCGCGGCGAGGAACAGTTGCGCGGCCTCTGTCTGACAACTACGGTCGCGCCAGTCGGTGCTCGACGTTGCTGCAGGTGACGCTCAGCGAGGCGAACGTCGCCGAAACAGATCCGTCCTGGGTCGGATGCCGTCTGCCAAAAGGACGTTCCACGAGGGGGAGGGAACTGGATGTCAATGCTTTCGATCACCGTCGACGAGGTTGCCGCGATCGTCCGCGCTCAGGTCGGCGACAAGCTCCAGGCGGATGTGGCGCTGGGACCCGACGCGGTGCTGGAGGAGCTGGGGCTGTCGAGCCTCGACGTCACCGAGGTGTTCGTGTCGATCGAGGAACTGGTCGACCGGGAGCTCGACTCGGTGCCCGCGGCCGACGCCAGGACGCTCGGCGAGCTCGTCGCCGTCGTGAACGAGCAGCTCGCCGACGCCGAGACGAGCCCGGCGCGATGACCGCCGCCGGCACCCAGCCGTACGCCGGAGCCTCGGCGGATGCGATCGAGCACCACTACGACATCGGGAACGACTTCTACCGGCTGTGGCTCGACGCGACGATGACCTACTCCTGCGCGCTGTGGGAGGGGGACGAGACGCTCGAGCGTGCGCAACTGCGCAAGCTCGACCACCTGATCGCGCTCGCCGGCGCCGCCGGCGCCGAGCGGGTGCTCGACGTCGGCTGCGGCTGGGGCAGCCTGCTGCGCCGCCTCGTCGAGCACCATGGCGTCCACCACGCCACCGGGCTGACGCTCAGCCGCGCGCAGTCCGAGCTGCTGACCGCGCACGACGATCCGCGCATCGAGGTGCGCGTCGAGAACTGGACCGAGCACCGGCCCGCGCAGCCCTACGACGCGGTCATCTCGATCGGGGCCTTCGAGCACTTCGCGCAGTTCGGCCTTCCGCGCAGCGCGCGCGTGGCCGCATACCGCCGCTTCTTCACGCGCTGTCGCGAACTGCTGCGGGGCAGCGGACGGCTCGCGCTGCAGACGAACGTCAAGGGCGCGAATGTGCGCCTCAACCGGAAGACCGCGGCCGAGCTGCGCTTCGTCGCCGAGCGGATCTTCCCGCAGTCGGAGCTGCCGTGGCCGTCGGAGATCTTGGAGGCGAGCGCGAAGCTGTTCGAGGTCGTCAGCGTCCGCAACGACGCGGAGCACTATGCGCGCACGTGCGCTGCCTGGCGCGAGCGCCTCATCGCCCGCCACGACGACGCGACGCAGCTCGTCGGCGCTGCCACGGTGGAGAGCTACTGCCGTTACCTGGACATCACGGCCGGCCACTTTCGCAACCGGCACCTCGGACTGCTGCGCATCGGCTTCGAGCGGGTGTAGCCGGGGCGCTGCGAGCGACGAACTGGAGGACAGGAGATGGATGGACACGCACATCGGAGCTTCATGATCGCCGCGGCGATCGCCCCACCGGCTGGAGTACTGGTGGCGATCGTCCTGCTGTGGAACAGACTTGTCGGCTGGACGGAGCTCGGGCTGTTCCTTGGCCTGTACTTCTTCACGGGCGCCGGCGTCTCCGTCGGCTACCACCGCCTGTTGGCGCACCGATCGTTCAGGGCAGTCAAGCCGGTCCGGCTGCTGTTGGCGCTCGCCGGCACGCTGTCGGCGCAGGGCCCCGCGATCACCTGGGCGTCCCACCATCGCAAGCACCACAGCCTCGCCGACCACGACGGCGACCCTCACAGCCCCCATCTTGAGCACCAAGGCCTCAGCGGCCTGTGGCACGCGCACATGGGGTGGCTGTTCGACCGGACGCTCACGTCGGAGCCGCTGCGCTATGTGCCCGACCTCGGACGCGAGAAGGAGATCCGCTGGATGAGCCGCCACTTCTTAGCGCTTGTGACAGCCGGAATCATGGCCCCGGGCCTCATTGCCTACGCGATCACGGAGCGGCCGCTCGCACTGCTGACGGGCATGCTGTGGGGCGGGCTTGTGCGGATCTTCCTGCTCGACCACGTGACGTGGGCGATCAACTCCGTCGGCCACATAACGGGCCGCCGCCGCTTCATTACGAACGACCACTCGCACAACCTGCCGCTGCTGTCGATCGTCTCCCTCGGAGAGAGCTTCCACAACAACCACCATGCGTTTCCCAGCTCGGCGGTCATAGGCATGCGCCGCACGGAGCTCGACCTCGGCTACCTGCTGATCCGCGGGCTGGAGCGCCTCGGGCTGGCGTCGGACGTGAGGCGTCCCAGCGACAGGCGCGTGCGCGAGCGCTCCCCCGAGGCGCCGGCCCCGGCGGCCTGAGCGGAGGAGCTGACCCGATGAACCTGTGGGACGCGCTCACGCGCCAGCAGCACGGCGACGGCACGCTGCACTGCTGGACCGGCGAGCGGTTCGAGACGGCGTCCTGGGCCGACGTCGTGGCGGACGCGCGCCGGGCCGCCGCGACGCTGCGCCGTCTTGGTGTCGGACCAGGCACCCGCGTCGCGAGCGTGCTGAGCAACTCGCCCGCGGCGGTGCGCGGCGTGCTCGGCGTCTGGCTGGCCGGCGGGACGCTCGCGTCGCTGCCGGTGCCGGCGCGCGGCATGGACGTCGAGACCTACCGCGACCAGCTGCGCACGCTCGTCACGCACCTGGACCCGGCCGTCTTCGCGATCGACGCCGAGCTGTGCGCGCTCGTGCCCACGCCGCTCGCGGAGGCGCGCGTGGTCGCATGGCAGTCGCTCGACGGCTCCTCGCAGCTCGACCCCGAGCCGCCGGACGTCGACGACGTCGCGTTCATCCAGTACTCGTCGGGCAGCACGGACCTGCCCAAGGGCTGCATGCTCACGGCGCGCGCGATCGCCGCACAGCTCGCGACGATTCGGACGATGCTCGACGGCGTGCCGGGCGCCGAGACGGTCTGCTCGTGGCTGCCGCTCTCACACGACATGGGCCTCTTCGGCACCCTGCTGTACGCATGGGCGTGGGACTACGACCTGGTCCTGTCCTCTCCGCAGCGCTTCATGGTCGCGCCGCGCACGTGGTTCGAGGACATGGCGCGCTCCGGCTGCACCCAGACTGCCGGGACGGGCTCGGCCCTGAGCTTCGCGACGCGAGCGCAGCGTCGCGGCGCGCTCCCCGACCGCCTGCGCCTGCGCAGCCTGGTGATCGGCGCCGAGCGCGTCGAGGCGGCGGTGCTGGACGACGCGCTCAGCACCTTCGGCGCCGCCGGCCTGGCGCCGAGCGCCCTGCGCCCCGCGTACGGGCTCGCCGAGGCGACACTCGCGGTCACGGCGACCCCGACCGACTCCGCGCCGCGGGTGCGGACGGTCGACGCAGCCGCGCTGGCGGACGGCGAGGTGCACGCGGCACGGGCCGGCGACGCGGGTGCGACGCAGCTCGTCTCGCTCGGGCCGCCGTGCGGCGGCGTCGAGCTGCGCTTCCCGCGGGCCGACGGCGTGTCCGAGCTGCACATCCGCACGCCGAGCATGTTCAGCGGCTACTACGCCGAGCCCGACAGGACGCGCGAACGCCTGCACGACGGCGAGCTGGCCACGCGCGACCTCGGCTTCCTGCATGACGGGGAGCTCTACGTCGTGGGCCGCACCGACGACATGCTGTCGGTCAGCGGGCGCAACGTCTACACGAGCGAGATCGAGGCCGCCGTGAGCGCGCTCGACGGCGTCCGCCACGGCTGCTGCACGATCATCGACCTGCCCGGCAGACGCATGCCCCACCTCGCGCTGCTGGTCGAGCTGCGCGACGGCCACACCGACTTCGAGGCGATCGCGGTGGCGGCCTCGCGCACCGCGACCGCGAAGGCGGGTGTCAACCTCAGCGAGTGCGTCTTCCTGGCGAGAGGCGTGCTGCCCAAGACGCCCACCGGCAAGATCCAGCGCTTCCGCTGTCGCGAGCTGCTCCTCAGCGGCCAGCTCCCGACGTTGCAACGAGTCGCGACGAACGGCAGAGCCGGTAGCGGAACCTCTGGAGCGACACGTGCCTAGCGCGCCGCCCAGGGCACCGCCGGCCGCCACACTCGTCGAGCTGCTGCGCCACCGCGCGCAACAGCACCCCGACGTGCTCGCCGTCACGTTCCTGCGCGACGGCGAGCACGACGAGTCGTGCTGGGACCACGCCACGCTCGACCGCGCCGCGCGCCGCGTAGCCGCACGGCTGCAGGCGGACGGACTTCTGCCCGGCACACGTGCGCTGCTGATCTATCCCCCCGGGCTCGACTATCTCGCGGCGTTCTTCGGCTGCCTGTACGCGGGTGTGATCGCGGTGCCGGCATACCCGCCGCTGCTGAACCGCCCGTCGTCGCAGCTGACCAGCTTCGTCGCCGACGCGACGCCCGCGCTCGCGCTCACGACCGCCGACCTCACTGGCCTGCGCGAGCCACTCGTCGCGCAGGAGCCAGCGCTCGGCACGCTCCCCTGGCTCGCGACCGACACGCTCGACGCGGGGACCGAGGAGCGCTGGCAGCCACCTGCGCTCGAGGCGGGCACCATCGCCTTCCTGCAATACAGCTCGGGCTCGACGGCGACCCCGAAAGGCGTTGTCCTGAGCCACCGGAATCTGCTCGCGAACACGACCGCGCTGTGCGAGCGGGTCGCGCTCGGACCGCAGTCGCGAGCCGTCAGCTGGCTGCCGCCCTACCACGACGCCGGGCTGATCGGGAAGGTCCTGGTCCCGCTCGTCGGCGGCTTTCCAACCGTACTGATGTCCCCGCTCGCCTTTCTGCAGCGGCCCGCACGCTGGCTGGAGGCGATCGATCGCCACCGTGCGACGTGCAGCGCGGCCCCGAACTTCGCCTACGAGCTGTGCGTGCGCAAGACGACGCCCGAGCAGCGGGCGCGGCTGGACTTGTCCTGCTGGGAGCGTGCGATGAACACCGGCGAGCCCGTGCGGGCGCAGACGCTGCGCCGCTTCGCCGAGGCGTTCGCTCCGGCCGGCTTCAGCCGCTCGGCGTTCTACCCGTGTTACGGACTTGCGGAGAGCACCGTGATGGTCGGCGGTCCCGATCCCGCGAGCGGCCCACGCCTCGTCGCACTCGATCGCGACGCATTGCAGGCCGACCGAGCGATCCCGGCGCGGGAGCGCTCCGACGCGCACGAGCTGGTCGCCTGCGGCCACGCGCTGCCCGGGCATCGCGTCGTCATCGCCGATCCGCGGACGCGCATGCCGCTCGGCGAGCGGCGGATCGGCGAGATCTGGGTCGAAGGACCGAGCGTGGCGGAGGGCTACTGGCACGCCGCCGCGGCGACCGAGGAGACATTCCGCGTCCGCCTTGCCGACGGCGACCGCGCCCCGTTCATGCGCACGGGCGACCTCGGCTTCCTCGATGGCGGGCAGCTCCACATCACGGGTCGGGCGAAGGACATGATCGTCGTGCGTGGGCGCAACCACTACCCGCAGGACGTCGAGTGCACCGCTGAGCAGGCCGATCCCGCGCTGCGACCGGGCTGCGGCGCGGCCTTCGGGGTGGAGCGAGACGGGGAGGAGCGGCTCGTGCTCGTCCACGAGGCGGACCGCGGGCGCCTCGACGACCCCGGCGCGGTGCTGCGCGCCGTTCGGGGCTCGATCCTGCGCCGGCACGGGATCAAGCCCGACGCGATCGTGCTCATCGAGCGGGGGGCGCTGCCGAAGACCTCCAGCGGGAAGCAGCGCCGGCGCACGACCCGCGACCTGCTGCTCCGCGACGAGCTGCCGGTGGTCGCCGCCTGGCGAACCGCGGGCACGCGGCGCGCGGCGGCGCCGCGCAGGGCAGCCGGCGGGCGCAGGACGATCCTGCTGACCGGCGCGTCGGGCGTCGTCGGCAAGGCGCTGCTGCCGGCGCTGGCCGACCACGAGCTGATCTGCCTCGTCAACCGCGGAAGGCTCGACGGCGCGCAGACGGTCGTGCGCTCCGACGTGACGCAGCCGTGGCTCGGTCTCGAGCGGGCGGACTACGAGCGGCTCGCACACCGCGCCGACTGCGTGATCCATGCGGCGGCGGTGACCGACTGGGCAGCGCCGACCGAGCGGATCCGGACGACGAACGTCGAGGGCACGCGCAACGTGCTCGAGCTCGCGTCGGCCGCAGGCGCTCCGCTCTACCTCCTCAGCACCGCCTTCGTCACCGCGATCGGAGCGGACGCCCCGCTCGCGCTGCCGCCCGACCACGTCATCGTCGACTACGTCACCTCGAAGCGCGACGGGGAGCGGCTCGTGCGCGAGAGCGGACTGCCCGCCACGATCCTGCGCCCGACGAACCTGATCGGCGACTCGCGCACGGGCGAGATCGCGCGGAACCAGATCATCCAGCAGGTGATCGGCCTCGTCTGCCGCGGCAAGGTGCCGCTCTACCCGACACGGCCCGGGACGCTGCTCGACGTCATCCCGCAGGACGTCCTCGCGGAGGCGGTGGCCGGCCTCGTGCGCGACGGGGAGGTCGGCGGCGATCACTGGCTCGCCTACGGCGAGCAGACGTTCACCGTCGCACGCGCGCTGGAGCTGTGCGTCGAGCTGATGGACCGCATCGGGCGCCCGATCGAGCCGCCGCGCATCGTCGACCCGGACGCGCTCGAGCTGGACAGCGGCGCGATCGAGGCGCTCGCGCCCTCGGCGAGGACGCTCTTCGGCCGCCTCAGGGAGTTCAGCGACGGGATGACCGCGTGCGGCGTCTTCCCCAGCGACATGGCGTCGCTCGCCGCGCGCTACGACCTTGGCGGCCCCTCGCTCGAGGACGCGTTCCTGCGCGGCCTGGGCCATTGGACGCGCGTGCGGCGTCTCGAACGCCCGCGTGCCGCCGTCCGCTCGGCGTGAGCCGCCCTTTCGCGCGCGAGCCCGCCGACTACCGGCACACCGGTGAAGACCTACTTACTAAAGTTTGGATCAATGCGCAGGGGAGCCATGCACCGGGCGGTCCGGGCGCGGGCGGCACGGCAGCTTGCCGTCGCGCTGATCGTGCTGCTGCCACTGCTGTGCGCTCCGGCGGCGCGTGCCGCGGTGCCCGGCAACGGGCGCGCGTGGGAGCTCGTGACGGCGGGTCCGACGAATGGGGTGCTTCTCAACGGCACGACTGCGTGGAGCGATGATGGGACGCGGGTCGTGTACGTGAGCTTGGGCCCGATGCCCGCAGCGCCGGCGGGCGACCTGCTGGCGGTCGGCCTCGCGACGCGTGGACCGGACGGCTGGGTCGCGCAGCCGGTCGGCGTGGCGTACACGCAGCCTTCGGCAGGGCGCGCGGCCGAACCGCTCGCGGTCGACGGGGACTTCGCCTCGTGGGTGTGGCGCAGCAGCGATCCGCTGCTGCCGGACGCGCCGCCCGCGCCGGGGGACGCCTTCTACCGGCGCGCGCCGGACGGGACGCTGACGCTGCTCGGACCGGTCGGCAACGTGGGCGACACGCAGTTCGTCGCCGCCTCCGCCGGCGCGCAGCACGTCGTGTTCCAGAGCACAGCGCATCTGCTGCCGGCCGACGCCGAGCGGACAGCCGGCGGCGACGCCTACGAGTTCGCCGGCAGCGCCCTGCGGCTCGTCGGCGTCGACACGGCGGGCGCTCCGCTGTCGGCGTGCGGCTCGCTCGTCGGCGACGGCAGCCACGGCGATGCCCCGCTCACCCATCCGGTCTCGGCAGACGGCGCACGCATCTGGGTCTCGGCGCCGGCGACCGGCGATTGCGGCGTGCCGACGCGCGTGTACCTGCGCGAGAACGGGACGCAGACGGTGGAGGCGTCCGCCTCCGCGTGCAGCCGTCCGGACTGCAGCGCGCCCGCGGCCGTCCAGTTCGCGGGCGCCACGCCCGACGGCAGCTCGGCGTTCCTGATCACCGCCCAGCAGCTCACCAGCGACGACGTCGACAGCGCCGTCGACCTCTACCGCTACGACGCGGCCGACCATGCGCTCACGCGCCTCTCGGCCGGTCCGCCCGGCGTCGGCGCCGACGTCGCGGGATCGGTCGTGGCGAGCTCCAACGACGGTGCGCGCGTGTACTTCGTCGCGTCCGGGGCGCTCGTGCCCGGCAAGGGCGAGGCGGGCCGCCCGAACCTCTACCTCAGCGACCACGGAACGCTGCGCTACATCGCGACGGCAGACGACCTCGACCTCCACCACGCCGCCGTCTCCTCCGACGGCCGGGTGCTCGCGTTCGCCACCGCCGCGCCGCTGCTGGGAAGCGACACCGACGCGCAGGTCGACGTCTACCGCTACGACGCGCAGGCCGGCTCGCTGCAGGAGGTCTCGCTCGGCGAGGGCGGCGCAGGCAACGGGCCGTTCGACGTCACCTTCGCAGCCCAGGCTCCCCAGCTCTTCCCGCCGCAGCCGCTTCAGCAGGGCGGCATGCGCTTCATGAGCGCCGACGGTACGCGCATCCTGTTCACGACCTCCGAGCCGCTCGTCGCCGGCGACGTCAACACGACAACCGACGTCTACGAGTGGGCGAACGGTACGCTCGGGCTCGTCAGCTCCGGCGCCGGCGACGCCACCGTCTCGTATCAAGGCCTCAGCGCCGACGGCAGCAGCGCCTTCTTCACCACCGACGAGACGCTCGTGGCCGCCGACCGCAACGGCGGCGACGAGGACCTCTACGACGCCCGTCTCGGCGGCGGCTTCCCCGCCCCGCCGCCTCCCCCCGTTCCATGCGCCGGCGACGCCTGCCAGGGTCCGCTCCCGCCGCGCCTGTCGCTCCCCTCGACGCCGACGCTGACCCACGTCGAGACGCCCCCGGGCGTTCGCATCCACGCGCTCGGCAGCCACGCCCGCCAGCGCCTGGCGGCGACCGGCCGTGCCACCGTCCTCGTCGACGTGCTCGCGCCGGGGCGCATCTCGCTGCTCGTGCGCGCGCGCCTGGGCAGACGCCAGGCGATCGTCGCGCGCGACGCCGCCAACGCGCGCAGACCGGGCTCGGTGCGCCTGCAGGTGCGGCTCGACGCCGCCGCGCGCCGCGTCCTTCACAGCGGCCGACCGCTGCGCCTGACGCTCGTGGTGCGTCAGGGACGCCAGAACGCGACGCTGCTGCTGACGGTGCGCATGGCGAGGAAGCCATGAGGCGGTGCACCGTCCTGGCGATGGCGCTGATCGCGCTCGTCGCGGCGGCTGGCAGCGCCCGCGCCGACTTGGCGATCGTCCCCGGCAGCTTCGATGCGTCGTCGCTCGACGCGAGCAGCCAACCGGAGCTGCGCGCCGGCGCGCACCCCGATCTCCTCGTCACCAGATTCGCATTCTCGACATTCGCCGACGGCACCGCGGACGGCAACGTCCGCGACGTGGCGATCGACCTGCCACCCGGGTTCGCAGGCGATCCCAGCGCAGCTCCGCTCTGCCCGCGCAGCGCGTTCATCCAGAACAGCTGCGACCCGAGCTCGCAGATCGGCGTCCTGAGAGCGACGTTCGCCGGTCTCGGCACCCTGGTCCCGCTCCCGATCTACAACATCGCGCCGACCGGGGACGAGCCTGCGGAGTTCGGCGCCTTCGCGATCTTCTTTCCGGTGCGCATGGTCGTGCGGCTGCGCGAGGCAAGCGACGGGGGCATCGAGATCCAGCTCAGCGACCTCTCCCAGAGCGTCCCGCTGATCGCGGCCGAGGTCGACATGTGGGGCGTTCCGGCCGACCACCAGTCGGGCACGGGGATCCCTCGCCGGGCGCTGCTGACCAATCCGACCGCCTGCGACAGCCCACCCGAGTCCGTGCTGCACGCGCGCTCCTGGCAGCAACCGGACCGCTGGCTGGAGGCGACGTCGACGTTCGCCGGGCCGCTCACCGGCTGCGACCAGCTCGCGTTCGCGCCGTCGCTGAGCGCCTCGCTCGACACGCCCGACGCGGACACGCCGAGCGGTCTCGCGATCGACGTCGACCTGCCGCAGAACGACGATCCCAGCGGGCTTGCCAGCAGCCAAGCAGCTGGCTTCGCCGCGACGCTGCCCGGCGGCCTGACGCTCTCGCCCGGCGTCGCGAGCGGCCTGAGCGCGTGCGACGACGCCGACTTCGGGCTCGGCGCACCCGGTGCGGCTCGCTGTCCCGACGCGTCGGAGCTCGGCACGCTCGAGCTGATCACGCCAGCGCTCCCCGACCCGCTCGTCGGCGCGATCTATCTCGGCCGTCCGCTGCCGTCGGACCGCTTCCGCCTGTTCTTCGCGGCCAGCGGCCACGGCACCACGATCAAGCTCACCGGGGCGTTGCGGCCGGATCCCGACACCGGACGCCTGTCGCTCGCGCTCGACGGGCTCCCGCAGCTGCCCTTCACCCACCTGCACCTCCACTTCAAGGACGGGCCCCGCGCTCCGCTGGCGACGCCCCTCTCCTGCGAGCCCGGCGCCATCGCGGCAAGCATCGCAGCCCGCCGCGGCGGCGCACCCGTCAGACGCGCGGCGATACTCGAGCTGACCGCCGGCCCGAACGGCACGCCGTGCGCGGCCACCGCCCCGTTCGCTCCGGGCTTCGCCGCCGGCAGCGCGCGCGCGCTCGCCGGCAGCAGCGCGCCGTTCTCGGTCACCATCAGCCGCCCCGACGGCCAGCAGCCGCTCGACCGGATGTCGGTGACGCTGCCAGCGGGCGTGAGCGCGGCGCTGACGAGCGCCGTCCGCTGTCCGACGGCGCTGGCCGAGCGGACGGCCTGCCCCGCCGCCAGCCGCGTCGGCAGCGTCGCGGTCGAGGCCGGCGCCGGCAGCCGGCCGACCTCGCTCAGCGGAGACATCTACCTGACCGGCCCGCACGCCGGCGCGCCGTTCGGGCTCGCACTCACGCTCCACGCGCAGGCGGGCCCGCTCGACCTCGGCACCGTCGTCATCCTGGCGGGGATGCGGCTCGACCCCAGCGACGCGCGCGTGACCGTGGCGACCGATCCGCTGCCGCAGCTCCTCGGCGGCATCCCGCTGCGCCTGCGCACGCTCGTGCTCGACATCGACCGCCGCGGCTTCATGCGCAACGCGACCTCGTGCAGCCCGAGCCAGACGACCGCCGAGTTCAGCTCGCTCGACGCCGCCACCGCCCACGCCCAGGCGCGCTATGCGCTCGGCGGCTGCGCCCGCCTGCGCTTCGCACCCGTCGTCGCGATGGGGCTCGGCCCGCGGCGCGAGCTGCGTCGCGACGGCCGCCCCGCGGTCACGATCGCGCTGCGCTCACAGCTCGGTCAGGCGACGCTGCGCGCAGCGACGCTGGAGCTGCCGCACGCGCTCGCACTCGACCCCCCGCTCGGGATGACCGTCTGCACCCAGCTGCAGGCGCGAAACGGCCGCTGCCCCTCCGCCTCGGCGGTCGGCAGCGCACGCGTGCGGACGCCGCTCCTCCCCCACGCGCTCGTCGGCACCGTCAACGTCGTGCAACCGCGCAGCGGCACCCAACCCGAGCTGTGGACGACCGTGCGCGCGATGGGCGTCCGCCTGACGCTGCGCGCCACGACCTCCGCGCCCGCGCACGGCCCGATCTCGACCCGCTTCGTCGACCTGCCCGACGTCCCGATCGCCTCGCTGAGCCTGACCTTCGCCGGCGGCAGGCACGGCGTGCTCAGCGTCACCGGCCGCAACCTCTGCGCACGCGGCGCGCCGCCGCGCACCACCGTCCAGGCGACACTGACCGGCCACAACGGCAGCTCCCGCAAGCTGCGCATCGGCGCCCGGGCCGCCTGTTGAGGCAGCCGCGCCCGCATCGCTCGTCGTGACGTTCATGCCTCCCGGGTCACCGGGACCGCTTCGACGACGTCTTCCCCCGCGTCGCGCGCGAGCACCTCGCGAGCGGCGCGACGACCGGACTCCACGGCGCCGCCCATCGAGCCGATTTCGAGCGGGACCGTCTCAGAGCCTGCCCAGTGGATCTTGCCGACCGGCTCGCGCAGCGCAGGTCCAAACTGCGTGTAGAAGCCAGGCGGCGCGAGGCAGTGGTAGCAGCCGCGCGTGAACGGCTCCCGCATCCAGTCCTGCTCGACGAGCTCGCTCGGCTTCCACGCCCGGGGGCCGAAGAAGCGGGCGAGCGCACCGAGAAGCACCTCCCGACGCTCCGGTTGAGGCACGCCGCTCAGCGCGCGCGCCGCGGGACCGGCCACGAAGCAGGTCAGGACGCCCGGCTCGGCTTCGGCTGAGGAACCGTCGATCACGGCGCGGATCGGCCCCTGCGGACTGATCGCCATCCCGCTCAAGCCCTCGGCCCGCCAGAACGGCTCGTCGTAGACCGCGAGCACCTTGATCACCGACCCGACCGGCATCCGCTGCGTCAGCTGATCGCGCATGCCCGGCAGCGGCGGGTCGTAGACGATGCGCCCGGCGAGCGGGACCGGGACGGCGACGATCGCGTTCCGGCCGCGCACCTCGAAGCCGGCTCCCTTGACGAGGACCGCGTCGCGGCGCTGCTCGATCTCGCGGACCGCCGCACCTGTGTAGGTCTCCTCCTCGACGGCGGCATGCAGCGCCTTCGGGATGCGAGCCGCTCCGCCGACGAAGCGGCTCTCCTGGACCCCGCCGCCGACCGTCGTCAACGCCCTGAAGCTGCCCGCGCCCTTTGCGTAGTAGGCGACGTGCAGCAGCGAGACGTCGGCCGGCGCCGCGCCCAGCATGGCGTTGACCATGAACGTCACCAGCGTGCGGCCCTCCGCCGTCCGCATGTTGCGCCGACACCACGACCAGAACGTCTGGCTGTCCCACGCGACCGCCTCCCGCGCGTCCCATGGCGCATGGTCCGGGATCGACCGCGCGATCCGCTCGAGCCGCAGCATCGCCTGACCGAGGTCGGCAAGCGCCAGCGGGCTCCGCGACGGCACGAAGCCTCTCCATCGCCGGATGCGCCCGTCGAGCTCGAGCAGCCGGTAGCCCCTGTCATACGTGCGATAGGACTCGATCCCGAGCAAGCGCGCCGTGTCGGCGATGATCCTGTTGGAGGGGCCGAAGAACTCCGCCCCGAGCTCCACGGACTTGCCGTCGCCGAGGTCGTGGTTGGCCACTCGGCCGCCGATGCGGCCGCGCGCCTCGAGCAGGCAGACGGCCCGGCCCGCCGCCTTCAGCTCGCGTGCGGCCGTGATGCCGGCGAGGCCCGCCCCGACGACGATCGTGTCGGCCTCGAGCGAGGGCGCTTCTGAGATGTCTCGCATGTCCTCTCCCGTTGGTTGCGCGGCAGGGACTCTGCGCCAGACGCTCCGGCAGGACCGGCCGCACGCCGCGCACAGCCGCCCTCCGGGTGTGAAATCGCGTCCCTTCGGGTGAACCGGCGATGGACGATCGCGCCACAGCGCCGAAGCTCGCCTACAAGCGACTCGCCCTGCATCGCTCAGCAAAGGAGTCACCGTCGTCATGACGCCCGACGCCACGACCACCATCGGGCTCAAGCCCTACGACGTCGTCATCTGCGGAGCGGGGATCGCCGGAAGCGCCGCCGCGATCCGGCTCGGGCGCGCCGGGCTGCGCGTGGCGCTCGTCGAGCGCAGCCCCGACCCAGGGCACTTCAAGCGCACGTGCACGCACACGATCGCGGCAGGCACGGTGCCGATCCTCGACGAGCTCGGCTTGACCGAGGACCTCGCCGCGATCAGGGCCCCACGGCACATCTGGGAGCTGTACACCCGCATGGGCTGGGTCCGTGACGACTTCGACGGCCGCTACCCCAGGCTCAATTGCACCGTGCGGCGGCAGATGCTGGACCCCCTGATGCGCAGACATGCGGTGCAGTCGGGAGACGTCGAGCTGCTGCAGGGCTGGCTGGTCGAGGACGTGCTGCGCAGCGGCCGGCGCGTCACCGGCGTCGTGGCGCGCGACCGCTCCGGCGAGCGCGTCGAGCTGCGCGCCCAGCTCGTGGTCGGCGCCGACGGCCGCGAGTCGCGCGTCGCGAAGGCCGCGGGCCTGCGCGAGCGCCGGCGGCGCCATGAACGGTTCGGGATATGGGGCTACTTCGAGAACGTCCAGCTGGCGTCCCACCCCCACAGCCAGATCTACTTCCTGGACCCGGACTGCGCGTTTCTGATGCAGACGGACAGCGACCTCACGATCCTCGTCGTGGCGGCGCACAAACGCGATCTGCCCGAGTATCGGCGCGACCCCGAGGGCTTCTACTGGCGCTTCCTCGCGCGCCTGCCCAATCCGCCCAGGCTCGACGACGCCAAGCAGGTCGGCGGCTTCGTCGCGCGCTTCGACATGCCCAACGTCAGGCGCCCGGCCGCGGCGCCGGGCCTGGCGCTGGTCGGCGACGCCGTGTGCTCGACCGACCCGGTCTGGGGCTGGGGATGCGGATGGGCGCTCAGCTCCTCGACGCTGCTCGCCGATGCGGTCGTCCCCGCGCTGAAGGCCGGCGCCGGTCTGGAACGCGCGCTGCTGCGCTATCGCGTGCGCCACCTCAGGACGTTCGCCGGCCCGTACCAGCTCGCAGCCGACTATTCGCGCGGGCGTCGCTTCAACGTGTTCGAGCGCATGCTGTTCACGGCTGCGGCGCGCGACAGCGCGACCGCTCGGCACCTGCACGGCTACTTCACCTCGTCGATCGGTCTCGGCCGCCTGCTGGCGCCGCACGCGCTCGCGCGCATCGCGCGTGTGTGCCTCCAGCACGGCTGGTCCCGCTACGGCGGCGCCGAGCTGCCGCCCCCGACCCCGTCGGTCGAGACGGCGCGGTGAGCTTCGGGACGGCCGCGGCAGCGCGAGCGTCATGGACGCGACCGATCGCCTCACGCCCAGCTCGTACGTCATCCTGGGCCTGCTGACGCGGACGGCGCGCGCGACCCCGTACGAGCTCAAGCGGATGCTCGCCGACGGCCCCGGGCAGGTCTGGACGCTGCGGCACACGCACGTCTACTCGGAGTCCTCGCGGCTCGCACGCCTCGGCTACCTCAAGGAGGAGCGCGAGTCGAGCGGCCGCCGCCGCCGCTTCTACGCGCTCGCGCAGCGCGGACGCGATGCGCTGCGCGAGTGGATCGCGACTCCCGCCTGCGAGGGAGCGGAGCTGCGCAATCCGGCGCTTGTCCGCCTGTCCCTCGGCGCAGCGCCCGAGACGCTGGCGAGAGCGCAGGCGGCCCTTCACCGGCAGCGGCTCGCGAGCATCCACGATCGGCAGACCGCGCTCGCAGCCGACGCGCCGATCGGCGACGTGCTGAGCCTCGACGCCGAGGCGGAGCACGAGCGCATGTGGCTCCGCTTCTGGCAGCGGCTGGAGCGCGCCGGGGCCGTCGACCGCTCGCCCGGCCGCGCCTGACGCCCGCCGGAGCCGGCGGCAGCTCGCGCGCACCGCGCGTCGGCGCGGTGCCCGCGCAGCCGACGGCGTCCGCGCGCGGCGCAGCGGCCGGCGGCGTCCGCGCGCGGCGCAGCGGCCGACGGTGTCCGCGGCGCACCCCTCCCCGGTCGAGTCTCGGCACCCAAATGGTGGAATGCGCCTGGCTGAGAGCCGCCGCGGCGCGACGGCGCGCGAGACTGCGGCCATGTCCGACCGAGCGCACACACCCCGCCGCAGCGGGCTGCGCAGCCTCCTGGGCGCCCAGCTCGGCCGGCGCGTCTGGATGCGCGCGCCGACAAGCATCGGCGTCCTGCCGCGGCGCGCCGCCGACACGTTCGGGCGCGTCCCGATCTACCTCGACCGGCCGCTCGACGTCGACCCGCAGCAGCGCCCCGAGCTCGACTACGTCGCGCACGCGCTGCTGGTCGAGCAGCTCTCGGCCGCCTTCCATGCAGCCGGCGTGCGGCCGTGGGACCGCGTCGCGATCGTCAAGCAGCCGAGCTTCGACGTGCTCACGCTCGCGGCCGCGGTCGCGCGGCTGGGCGCGATCCCCGCGCTGGTCTCGGCAAAGCTCGACGGCGAGATCCTCGGCATCCTGCTCGACCGCCTCCAGGCCCCGTTCGTCTTCACCGACCAGGCGACGGTCGAGGCCGCCGGTCTGCCGTCCGACCGCTGGCATGCGTCCGGCGCACGCGTGATCGGCTCCGTCGAAGGCGGGCTGCCGCTGGAGCAGCTGTGGGGCGGCGCGGTGCCGCCGGCGACGCCGCGCAGGGACGACGAGCCGGTCGTCGTCACGCACACGTCGAGCACGACCGGCATCTCGAAGCTGGCCGAGAACTCGGTCGCCGGCGTCGGCTACATGGCGTTCCTCGAGGCGCTGATGCCGTTCGTCCACTCGCGCCGCGAGCTGGTCGCGAGCTGCATCTCGTTCGTGCACGTGCGCGGGGTCATCACGACCATGGCGGCGATGTCGCGCGGATGCGGACTGCTGCCGCTCTCGCGCACCGACGAGGCGACGGTGATCGCGACGTTCGGCCGCCACCGCCCGACCGTCGTCGAGTCGCACCCGAACGTGTTCGTGCGCTGGGAGCAGCTGTGCGACCACCCGGACGACCTGTTCGCGAACGTCAGCGTGTTCCTAAACAGCTTCGACGCCGCCCATCCCCGCACGATCGAACGCTTCCTTGCCGCCTCGCGGCGCACGCTCCCGGTGTGGCTGCAGGTCTACGGCCAGACCGAGGTGCAGGGCATCGCGGTCCGCGGCTATCGGCGCGGCGGGCCGCAGCGCATGAGCAGGCGCGGGACGCGCACGCGCAGCCTCGGCTGGAGGTTCCCGGGCGTGCGCGTGCGCATCGCCGACCCGGCGACGCAGCGGCGCGTGCTGCCCGGCAGGCCGGGCGCGATCCAGGTGAGGACGCCCGCGCGCGCGCTGCAGTTCGTCGGCACGCCGGCGAAGTACTGGGAGCGCCGCCACGGCGACTGGTTCGACACCGGCGACTGGGGCCGGCGCGGCCCGCGCGGCGACATCGAGATCTTCGACCGCATCGCCGACCGCATCGACGGCGTCAGGAGCTGCCTGTGGATCGAGGACGTGCTGATGAGCCGCATCCCGCAGGCAGCCGAGGTCGTCGTCGTGCCGGACGCGGGAGGCCTGCCGGTGCCGGTGCTCTGCATGCGCGACGGCGCGCGGCTCGAGCGCGAGCAGTGGCTGGCCGCGGCGGCGGGGCTCGGGCGGCTGCGCGACCCCGTCGAGGTCGCCGAGTCCGATCTCAAGCGCACCGCGACCGAGAAGGCGCGCCGCTATCTGCTCAGCGAGCTCGTGAGCACGCGGAACCGCAACGGGGAAGCGCCTGACGCGCACGACCGCGTCGAAGTTCTGCTGCGCGAGGGCTCCTAGCCATCGAAGAAGGGGGACACCGTGGAGGTCAGCCAAAGAAGCCTCGTGGACGCTCGGCGTGAGCTGATCGAGCATCCGATCTACGAGCAGATCAGGACGGCGGACGACGTCCGCACGTTCATGAAGCACCACGTCTTCGCCGTGTGGGACTTCTTCTCGCTGCTCAAGCGCCTGCAGCGCGAGGTCACCTGCGTGGAGACGCCGTGGCGCCCACGCGGCTATCCCGAGCACGGCCGCTTCGTGCTGGAGATCGTCCTGGCCGAGGAGACCGACGTCGACCTCGACGGCGGCCACACGAGCCACTACGAGCTCTACCGCCGCGCGATGGACGAGTGCGGCGCCGACGCGCGCCCGATCGACGCCTACGTCGCGCGCGTGGACGCCGGCATGGACCCGATCGCGGCGCTCGAGCACGACACGATCCCCGACAGCGCGAAGGACTTCGTCACGCACACGCTCGACGTCGCGCTCAACGGCAGTCCCGCCGCAGTCGCCGCGTCCTTCTGCCACGGCCGCGAGGACCTGCTCCCCGACGTGCTCGGCGCGCTGCGCGCCAACGTCGGCGGGCTGCTCGACGGCATGCCGATCTTCCGGCACTACATCGACCGCCACATCGAGCTCGACCACGACGAGCACGGTCCGCTCGCGCGCAGGCTGCTGGCGGCGATGACGCACGGCGACCCGGACGCGGAGGCGGCCGCCGAGCGCGTCGGGATCGACGCCGTGCTCGCACGCGCCCGCCTGTGGGACGGGGTCGTCGAGGAGATCCGCGACCGGCAGGAGCGCTGAGCGCCGCCATGACCCTGAGCCGCTTCATCGAGAAGGTCGATCTTCCGGCCGCCGAGCTGCCGGACCGCTGGTACAACATCGTGCCCGACCTCCCACGGATGCCCGACCCCTACCTCGACAAGGACACGGGCGAGCCGCCGAGCGCCGAGATGCGGGACCGGTACGCGCCGCCGTCGATCGTGGCGCAGGAGTTCTCGTTCGAGCGCTGGATCGGGATCCCGCAGGCGGTGCTCGACGCCTACCGGCTGTGGCGGCCGACGCCGCTGATGCGCGCGCTCGCGCTCGAGCGCGAGCTCGGCACGCCTGCCGAGATCTGGTTCAAGTACGAGGGCGCGAGCCCGTCCGGCAGCCACAAGCTCAACTCCGCGCTGGCGCAGGCGCACTACGCCAAGAACGACGGCGTGCGCCGGCTCGTGACCGACACGGGCGCCGGCCAGTGGGGCTCGGCGCTGGCGATCGCCGGCGCGCTGGCGGGGATCGAGGTGCTCGTCTACATGGTGCGCGCCAGCTACCACCAGAAGCCGTACCGGCGCCACCTGATGGAGACCTACGGCGCGACCGTGCTGCCGAGCCCCGGCGACGGGACCGCGTATGGCCGCAGGCTGCTCGCCGAGCACCCCGACCACCCGGGCAGCGAGGCGACCGCGGTCTCGGAGACGATCGAGGCGGTGCGCGCCGACGAGAGCGCGCGGATGGCGGTCGGCGCGTTCGCCAACCACGTGCTGCTGCACCAGACGATCGTCGGGCTGGAGCTGCAGGAGCAGCTGCGGCTCGCCGGCCGCAGGCCCGACTACCTGATCGCGCCGGTCGGCTGCGGCAGCAACATGGGCGGCTTCTGCCTGCCGTTCGTGCTGGACAAGCTCGCCGGCGCCGAACTGACGATCCTCGCGGCCGAGCCGGCCGCGTGCCCGACGCTCACGCGCGGCGAGTACCGCTACGACTTCGGCGACGCCGACGGCGCCGGGATGCTCGCGCGCACGTACACGCTCGGACACGAATTCGTGCCGGCGCCGATCCACGCCGGCGGCCTGCGCTTCCACGGCGCGGCGCCGCTGATCGGGCAGCTGCGCCACGAAGGGATCCTCGACGCGGCCGCCTACGACCAGCCCGAGGTGTTCGAGGCGGCGACGCTGTTCGCGCGCCTGCACGGGCTGCTGCCGGCGCCGGAGACGGCGCACGCGATCCGCGCCGTGATCGACGTGGCGAACGGCTGCCGCGCCAGCGGCCGCAGGGCGACGATCGTGTTCTGCTACAGCGGCCACGGCCTGCTCGACCTGGAGGCATACGGGCGCTTCAACGCGGGCCAGATCGAATCGAGCGCGGACGAGCCGTTCGTGCTGCCGGGGACGGCGCCGGTGGCCGGCTGATGCGCTCCTACCCGCTGCACATCGGCGGCGCCGACTGCGCCGGCGGCGCGTGGACCTACGTCGTGAAGGTCGACGAGCTGATCCGCGACCCGCGCAGGGCGTTCCGCGTCAGGCGCGCCTTGGAGCTGGGCGAGGAGGTCGCGCCGGAGGCGGCCTCGATCGTCGCCGGCCGCTGTGCGATCGGCACCGAGGCCGACAACCAGCGCGCGCTGGAGGCGGCCGCCGCCGCCAGCAGGCCGCTTGCGCAGATGCCGGCGGCGACGCGCGAGCGGATGGGCGTCGCGTTCCACGAGCGGCTGCGCGCGCAGGCCGGCGAGCTGGTCGACGTGCTGATCGCCGAGGGTCACCCGCGCCAGGTCGCCGAGCGCGAGACCGAGGGCATCCTGCACAGCTGCTGCCCCGAGCAGCTCGAGTGGACGTTCGGGCAGCTCGCACAGCGCTTCGAGAGCCCCGACAGGAGCGTGCTGCTGACGCGCAAGCCCGACGGCGTCGTGTGCGTCAACCCGCCGCAGAACGCGCCGACGACGAACGCGGCGCTGGGCATGACGGCGCTGCTGGCCGGCAACGCGCTCGTCGTGAAGGCGCCGAAGACGGCGCCGCTCGGCGTGATGCACCTGTTCCGCGAGATCGCGCTGCCGGTGATCGAGGCGCACGGCGCGCCGCCGGGCGCGATGAACCTCGTCTCCGGCTACTCGAAGCAGATCCTCAGAACCTGGGTCGAGAGTCCGCTCGTGGACGACGTGCTGTTCTTCGGCGACAGCCGCGTCGGCCTGCGCTTCGCGCAGGAGTGCGTCGCACACGGCAGGAAGCCGATCCTCGAGCTGTCGGGCAACGACGCGTTCGTCGTGTGGCGCGACGCCGACCTCGACCGCGCTGCCGCGACCCTGACGGAGTCCTTCTACGGCTCCAGCCAGATCTGCATGGTTCCCAAGCAGGCGGTGCTGCACCCGGCGATCGCGGACGACTTCATCCCGCGCTTCCTGGCCGAGGTGGAGCGCATCCGTCCCGCATTCATGGACGCGCCCGGCGCGCTGCTGAGCCCGGTGCTGAAGATGGACCGCTACTTCGACGCCTTGAGCCAGGCGCGCCAGCACGGCGCGCAGCTGCTGTGCGGTGGGGCGCGCGTGGACGTCGACGGCGCCGCCGCGGTCGACGGGCTGTTCCTGGAGCCGACCGTCGTGCGCGTCGACGGGCTCGCCGGCGCGCGCGCGCTGGACTGCGTCGCGCAGGAGACGTTCTTCCCGCTGCTGCCGCTGATCGTCGCCGACGACGACGGCGAGGACGACGACGCGCTGCTGGCGCGCATGGTCGACTGGTGCGACGCCAACCCGTACGGCCTGCGCAACTCGATATGGGCGCGCGAGCAGGCGGTGATCGACGCGTTCGCGGTCGGGCTGCGCAACGGCGGGCTGCTGATATTCAACGAATCGCACCTCGGCGTCGCGCCGCGCCTCTCGACGCACGGCGGCACGGGCCTCAGCGGCGGCCCGTTCGGCGAGCTGCACTACCCGGCGCTGCGCACCTCGCACCTGCAGGGCATCACGTTCGGGCGCGCGCCGGCGGCGGCCGGCGCGCCGCCGCTCGACGCCGCCAGCTCCGCATGACCGAGCTGCTCGCCGGCAAGCGGGTGCTCGTGACCGGCGTGATCACGCAGCGCTCGATCGCGTGGGCGGCCGCACGCGCGGCCCAGCGCCACGGCGCCGAGGTGCTGCTGACGAGCTTCGGACGGGTGCGGCGCCTGACGGCGCGCGCGGCGGCCGCGCTCGAGCGCCCGGCCGACGTGCTGGAGCTGGACGCCGACGCGCCGCACGACTTCGCGCGGCTGCACGACGAGCTGCGCGAGCGCTGGGGCGCCGTCGACGGCGTGCTGCACGCGATCGCCTTCGCGCCGCCGGACGCGGTCGGCGGGCGCTTCCTCGAGACGCCGGCTGCGAGCGCCGAGCGGGCGCTGCGCATCAGCGCGATCTCGCTGCAGGCGCTGGCGGCGGCGCTCGCGCCGTTGATGCCGCGCGGCGCGAGCGTCGTCGGTCTCGACTTCGACGCGCAGCGCGCGTGGCCCGACTACGACTGGATGGGCGTCGCGAAGGCGACCCTGGAGGCCGTCAGCCGCCAGCTCGCGCTCGTGCTCGGGCCGCGCGGGATCCGCGTGAACCTCGTCTCGTGCGGGCCGCTGAAGACGGTCGCGGCGAGCGGCCTGCCCGACTTCGACGAGATCGCCGACATGTGGCACCTGCGCGCGCCGCTCGGCTGGGACCCGCGCGACACACAGGTGGCGGCAGGGCCGATCTGCTTCCTGCTCTCGGACCTCTCGACGGGCGTCAGCGGCGAGATCGTCCACGTCGACGGCGGCTTCCACGCGGTTGGGGCGGCGCGCGGCGTGCACCGCTAGGCGGGCTGGGTGGGGTCAGACGTGCTGCACGACGATCCGGACGCCGTCCTGCGCCAGGCGCGGCGCGAGCTGCTCCAGTGCGAACAGCTCCTGCGGCTCGTGGCAGCCGGGCGGCAGCTCGCGCGCGAGCGCCGCCTCGGCGAACGCGACGCTCGCGGCGGCGGTGCCGCGGTAGTCGCCCTCGCACTCGATCGTCGTCGCAGCCAGGCGCCGGCCCGCCCGTGTGACGGCAACCCACTCGGCTACGGGATCGCGGCTCGCGCCGCCCGCGCCGGCGCGCCGCGGAGCGGCGAACTGCGCCCGCGGCAGCAGCCGGCAGGCGCCGGCGGCATTGGCGGCGAGCAGGCCGAGCTGTGCCGTCCGCTGCACGAGCAGCAGGTGCGTGCGCACGTCGCGGCCGTCGGCGAGCGCGCCGAGCCAGCCGCCGGCGCCCTCCGCGAACTCGATGCACCTCCGGCGCCCGAGCGGCGGCGGCAGCGGGACCGCCGCGGTGCGGTGGCGCGCGCGCGTGCGCAGGTTCTCGTAGGCGAACGCGCCGCCGGCGCGGCCGCGCGTGCCGGCAGCCGAGCCGGTCAGCACCAGCTCGACGCCGTCGGCGTCCGGGTGGGCGCGCAGCAGCTCGGCAGCGGCCAGGTTCGTGAGCCCGGGCATGATGCCCGCGTTGGGGATCACGGTCCCGCGCGCCCGCGGCGCGAGCGCGGCGAGCGGACGCGTCTGCGCCGGCGTCAGCGCGACGACGCTGAAGAGCGTGCCGCCGTGCTCGAGCACGTGGCGCTCGGCGGCCAGCCCGGGATGCTCGACGGTCGTGACGGCGAGCTCGACGCCGGCGAGCGCCGGCGCGAGCGTCTCGGGCCGGTCGAGGTCGACGTGCACCTCGTCCGCTCGCTCGGGCGCGGCGCGCGCCCCCCGCCGCACGCTCCAGCCCGCGCCCTCGAACGCGTCGGCGACGAGGCCGCCGAGGACGCCGCGCGCGCCGATCACGACGATAGACCGCATTGTGGTAAGCCTACATACCGTGTGGTATCTTAGCCTTCAATCCTTTCATTCTTAATGAACGGCGCGCCATGCCTGCTCACGACCGGAACGGCAACCATGCAGACGCGAGAGGAACGTCGCGCGAGCAGCTGCTCGAGGCGGCGGCGACCGTGTTCGCCGAGCGCGGATACAACGGCGCCTCGATGGAGGCGATCGCGACGGAGGCGGGCGTCACCAAGGGCGCACTGTACTGGAACTTCGAAAGCAAGGCCGACCTCTTCTTCTCGCTGCTCGAGGAGCATGTCGACCAGCGCGTGCGCGTGCTGGTTAAGACCGCTGAGACGATCGCGGGCGAGGAGACGGTGACGCCGCTGGTGAGCCGAGAAGTCTCCTCGCTGGCCGACGAAGAGCGCCAAATCCACCTGCTCACGCACGAGTACTGGTCACTCGCGGCGCGCGATCCAGAGCTCGGCGCTCGTTATGCCGAGCGCCAGAAGGCACTGCGTGAGTTGATCTCCCGCGCGCTCGTGGCGCACCACGAGGCGACGTCTGTCGCCCTCACGCACGACCCGCTGGAGCTGGCGACCGCCGTGCTCGCGCTCGCGCTGGGACTCGGCATGGATCGAATCATCGATCCCGACGCAGTGCCTGAGACGTTGTTCGGTGAAATCTTGCAGCTGATATATGACGGACTCATCCTGCGTTCAGCGTCCGCGGCGCTCAGACCCTCAGGCGACGCGGACGACGATTGACATCATACTGACCAGAATGTAGAGTTTTGCCCATGGCGGGCGGGACCGTTCACAGGCTGCGTCGCACCGCGGGCAGGGTCTGAGCGGACCATGAGCGCGCTGACCGCCCTCGCCCTGCGCCGGCCCCGCAGCGTGCTGGCGGTCTGGGGGGTGGTCATCCTCGTCTTCTCGGCGATCGGCCTCGGCGCCGAGAGCAAGCTCAGCACCGGATCGATCGAGACGCCCGGCAGCGCGACGGCGCGGGCGTCGGCGCTGGACCAGGAGACCTTCGGCCCCAACGAATCGGTCCCGGTGCTGCTGACCGGTCCGGCGGCCGCGCTCGACCACCAGGGCCCGCAGCTCGTCAGCGCCCTGCGCAGGCAATGGACCGTGCTCTCTCCGTGGGATCCCGGGCTCGCCTCGCAGCGCCTGCGGCCCGGACGCGGGCGCGCACTCGTGCTGGTGAACCTCACGGCAACGACGCAGAACGCCCTCGCGGCGCGCGTCGGCGCGATACGCGGCGTGGTGCGGCGCACGATCGCAGCGCCGGTGAGCGCGCGTGTCACCGGCTTCGCGGCGATCGGCGCGGCGCTGCGCGACGAGACGCTGCGCTCGGCGGCGCTGGCGGAGAAGATCTCGATCCCGATACTGATCGTCGTGCTGCTGCTCGTCTTCCGCGCCCCGATCGCGGCGGCGGTGCCGGGGATCGTCGGCTTCGCAACCGTCTCGGCCTCGGCGGGGATCATCCGGCTGCTCGCGCACCGGATGGACCTGACGGCGCTCGCCGTCAGCACGGCCGCGATGATGGGCCTCGCGCTCGGCGTCGACTACTCGCTGCTGATCGTCTCGCGCTTCCGCGAGGAGATCGGCGCCTCGCCCCGCGCCGCTCCCGCCGCGGCCGCGCGAACGGCCGCCGCCACGGCCGGGCGCACCGTCCTGTTCGCCGGCGCCGTGCTGCTGATCGCGATGCTCGTCGCCGTCGTCCTCGCGCCCGGCGACACGCTGGTGTCGGTGACCGTCGGCGTGACGGTCGCCGTCGTCCTGAGCATGCTCAGCGGCGCGATCGTCGTCCCGGCGCTGCTGCTGCTGCTCGGGCCCCGCGTCGACCGCTGGAGCATCGGCGGGCCGGTGCGGCCGTCGCGGATCCTGCCGGCGCTCGCCGGCTACGCGGTGCGCAGCGCCCCGATCGTGCTGCTGCTCTCGACGCTCGCGCTGCTGGTGCCGGCCCTGCTCGCGCTGCACCTCCGCACCGCCACGCTCAACCCGCAGGTGCTGCCGCCCGGCGACCAGGCGCGCCGCGACTTCGAAGACGTCTCGCGTCTCGTCGGCGCGGGCTCGGTGATGCCGTTCGAGATCGCCCTGCATGCTCCGCACGGGGTGATCACCGAGCCGCGCACGCTGACCGCGATCGAGCGCTTCCAGCAGCAGCAGCTGCGCGACCCCGGCGTCGCCGGGCTGATCGGGCCGGGCGCGCTCGCGAGCCGCAGCGGCTCGGTGCTCGAGGTTCCCAGACAGATCCCCAGACTGCGCAGGCAGGCGCAGCGCGCGGTGCGGGGCGTGGATCGCCTGCGCGCCGGGCTGCTGAGCGCAAGCGCAGGCGCCGGCCGCCTGCGCGACGGCGCCGCGCAGGCGCAGACCGGTGTCACGCAGCTCCAGAGCGGCACCCACCGGCTCGATGCCGGCGCCGCCGCGCTGCGCGGCGGCGTGCAGGCCGCCGCCGCAGGTACGAGCAGACTCGCCGCGGGCGAGTCCGTCGCCGCACGCGGCGCGAGCAGGCTGCAGGACGGCGCGAGCACCGCGAGCGCCGGCAGCCGCAGACTGCTGCAGGGCATCGACACGATGGGCAGCAACGCGAACGAGGTCGACGCCGGCGCGCGCCAGCTCGCCGCCGGGCTGCTCAGCGCCTCGCATGCGGTGCCCAGCCAGCTCGACGGACCGATCTCCGCGACCACCGAACAGCTGCGCCAGGCATACGACGCGTTGACGCGCATGACGGCCGGGCGCGATGACCCGAGCTACGACGCCGCGCTGACCGCCGTCGGCAACGCCGCCGGCGCCGCGAGCGGGACGAACCCGGTCACCGGCGGCCACGTCGCAGCATCGCTGCCGAGTGCGGTGGCGGCCGCGGGCGCCACGCTGGCGTCGTCGGTCAGCCAGGCGAACGACCTCAGCGCGAGCGCCGACTCGCTCGTCGGCGTCGTCGGGCAGGCGCACGGCGGGGCCACATCGCTCAACGGCGGGCTTGCCCAGCTCGAGCGCGGGCAGGCGCAGCTCAGCTCAGGGCTGGCCGACGCCGCCAGACGCACCGCCGCCGCGCGCTCGCAGTTCGGCCAACTCGTCACGGGCGCCGGTCGGCTCGCCGACGCGACGACGAGACTGTCGAACGGAGTCGGCCAGCTCAGCGGGATCAGCCAGCTCGTCGCCGGCGGCGGAGCGCTCGCCGCGCGCCTCGCTCAGGGCTACCGCCAGGCGGCCCCGCTCGCGCCTGGACTGCGCCGCTCGACGCAGGCGATCAGCGGCTTCCCGCAGCTGCGCGGCGAGCGCGCCGCCGGCTACCTGCTGCTGGCAGGCGCACAGTCGACCGGCACGGCGCGCCGCAGCCAGCTTCAGTACGTGCTCGATCTCACGGGGCCGGGCCAGGGCGCGCGCATGTTCATCTTCCCGCGCATGTACGCGGCCACCGACGCCGGCGCGCATCTCTACGACCGCCTCGTCCGCAACACGGCCGCGTTCGCGCGCGCGCAGGGCCTGGAGGCCGGCGTCGGCGGACCGGGGGCACGCTTCACCGACTTCCAGCGTGTCATTTCGGCGTTCATCCCGCGGCTGATCTTCGTGCTCTCGCTGCTGACGTTCCTGCTGCTCGTCGTGATCCTGCGGGCGCTGCTCGTGCCGGCGATCGCGATCGTGCTGAACCTCGCGATCGTCGCCGCCACGTTCGGGCTCATGCGGGTCCTCTTCCAGGGCGCGCATCCGCTGCTTGGCGGCCCAGGCTTCATCGACGTCACGACCGCCGCGGGCATCTTCACGATCCTGTTCGCGCTGTCCGTCGACTACCAGGTGTTCCTGCTCACGCGCATGCGCGAAGGGTTCCTCAGGAGCGGCGACGCCGACGCCGCGATCTACCACGGGATCGCGCACACCGCGCGCGTCGTGACGGGCGCGGCGATGATCATGGCGACCGTCTTCCTGTCCTTCGGCGCAAGCAGCTTCGCGATCCCGCTGCAGCTCGGCGTCGGCCTCGCGATCGCGGTCCTGCTCGACGCGCTGCTGCTGCGCCTGTTCATGCTGCCGGCCGCACTGCACGTCGTCGGCCGACGCGGCTGGTGGCTGCCCGCCTGGCTCGACCGCGTGCTGCCGCACTTCGATCCCGAGGGCGCGGCGGCCCCGGCGCCGCCGATGCCGCGCGCGCGCCCGCTCCCCGCCGAGGGGTAGGCGCGCTACGCGGCCTGCGCCGCGCGCTCGCGCGCGATCAGCCGCGCGTACTCCTCCGGGTCGACCAGCAGGTGGCCCGAGGAGTCGTAGAAGCGCTTGTCCTGCCGTGCGCGGGCGCGGCGGATCGTCGACCACATCTCGCCGCGCGGCGGCAGGCGCACCGTCCCGGTCAGGAGGTCGCCGATCCACTCCGCCTGCGCCTCCGCGACCGGCATCAGCGCGGTCATCGAGTGCACGAGGCCGACGAAGTAGAGGCCGGGGTGCTCCGGCGAGACGGCGAGGTGATAGAGCGGCGGCGCGTCGTCGCCGCCGACCACGATCCGCTCGTCGAGGAACGGGAACGCGATGCGGTAGCCGGTGCAGTGGACGATCGCGTCGAACTCGCGCCGTGACCCGTCGGCGAAGCGCACGCAGTGCCCCTCCGCCTGCAGAGCCTGCGGCTTGACGGTCAACCGCCCGTGCGCGATCGCCGGCAGCAGCTCGGTCGTCGCGATCAGCGGGCCTCTGCCCGGCGCGTACGGCGGCTTCGGCAGGCCGTAGCTCGTCGGCGAGCCGTTGACGATTCCAAGCATCGCGCGCAGCAGCGGCCGGCGGGCCTCGGGCGAGAGCCTGCGCAGCAGCGGCGAGGTTTCGTCGACCGGTCTGCCGAGCACGAGCTTCGGCACGACCCAGTGGCCGGTGCGCGCCGACAGGCATGTCGCCGCCGCGACGCGCGCGATCTCGGGGGCGACGTCGGCGGACGTCGCGCCGAGGCCGATCACCAGCACGTGCTGCCCGGCCAGCTCGGCCGCGTCGTGGTAGTCGAGCGCGTGCAAGGTGCGGCCGGCGAACGTCCCCGGCAGCTGCGCGAAGACCGGCTCGCCGTGGCGCCCCCCCGAGGCGACCATCACGGCCCGGTAGCGGTGCGCCGCGCCGTCGGCGAGGCGCACCTCCCAGCCACCGCCGGCGAGCGGCTCGACCGCGGCGACCTCCGTCCCGAAGCGGATCCGCCCGCGCACGCCCCAGTGGTCGACGTAGTCGTCGAAGTAGCGCGCCACGAGCGTGTGGTGCGGGTAGTGCGGATAGGCGTCGGGCATCGCCAGGCTCGGGTACTGCATGACCGTCCTCGACGTGTTCGGGCACAGCGAGTCGTAGGCGCAGCTGGGGCCGTCCGCCGGCGCGTAGCGCCACAGGCCGCCGACCTCCGAGCGGCGCTCGAAGCAGTCGAACGAGATGTCGCGCAGGGCGAGCGAGCGGCACATCGCGATGCCGGCTGAGCCGGCGCCGATCACGCAGACTTCAGCGGCGCTCATCGCGCCGCGCCCCGGTCCGCGACGAGACCGGCCAGACCGAGGGCGGTCGCCAGCGCCGCGGCGCCGATGTCGACGAGCGCCGAGGGCCTCGGCTTGCCTTCGCGCAGGGCGAGCAGCCCCGCGCCGACGTCGAGCGCGTCGCAGGCGATCGCCGTCCGCCACCACAGCCGTCGCGCCGGCGGCGCGCTCAGCAGCAGGCCCGCCGTCATCGCGGCGTTGCGCGCCGCGAACAGGCGCACGAGATAGGCGCTGTGCGGGCCGCTCGGCAGCGACAGCACGCGCGTCGCGAGCTGCGGCGCCGCGAACGCCCCGGCGCCGGGGAGGCGCAGGGCGCCGAGCAGCAGTGCATAGGTCTTCATCGGTCCCCCTCCAGGGTCGGTTCCAGCAGGACGCTCGGCTGCCCGGCGCGCGCCAGCTCCCCGAGCGTGCAGCCGTGCGCCCGCAGCACGACCCCCGCTGCCGTCAGCGCGGCGATGTCGGCCGCGGGGCACGCGCTCTGCTCAGGGAAGGAGACGCCGGCCGGCAGCGGCAGGTCCGCCAGCCCGAGCACCCGCTCGGCGGCGAGCGCGGCGCCGACAGCCCCGAGGTGCGCCTGGCCCTGCAGGTCGATCGCGTCGACCGCGAGCGTCCGGCCGGCGCCGGTCACCGCGATCGTGAAGGCGCTCAGATCGCCGCCGCCGGAGCGCTCCAGCAGCCGCCTGCGCACGCCTCGCAGCCGCGGCCGCTCCAGCACCCGCAGCGCGCCGGAGCGCTTGAGCGCGACCACCGCCCACAGCTTCGACGCTTCGAGCATCGCGAGGCGCGCCTCGACGGTGGGCACGTCGAGGGTCATCGGCAGCGTCAGCTGGTCGAGCGTCGAGATGCGCACGCTCGTGCGCGTCTGCCCGTCGGCGCAGCGGACGGGCTGCAGGCCGGTGAACGGGTGCGCGACGCCGCGCACGCGATCCTCCGAGGCGTAGTGCGGCCACGCCCAGCGCCTGCTGAATCTCCAGGCGCCGTCGCCGACGCGATCGCGCGAAGAGACCACGACCGTCAGGTCGATTCGCGACGGGGACGTGGCTGCGCGCACGAGCGCGGCGGCGAGCAGCGCGGCGGTCCCGCCCTTCCACGCGCCCGCGAGCAGCACCGGCGCGCGTGGTCGCTCGCGGCTCGCGTGCAGCATCGCGTCGTGCACCGCGACGACGTCCGCGCGGTCGATGTCGGCGATCGGGATGCCCTCGCGCATCGCTTCGGCGAGCAGGCGGTCGGCGGGGTCGGGGACAGTCGCGAGGATCGCCGCAGGCCGCTCGGCGAGGGCCGCGAGCGGCCGCTCCGAGCGCACGTCGACGCGTGCCGTCGTGGCATCCAGCGCCGCCGCCAGCGCGCTCGCGCGGGTCGGGTTGCGCCCAGCGAGCACGAGCTTCACGCGCGGGTTGCGCTGCCGCAGCAGACCCGCCGCCTGCGCGCCGACGAGGCCGTAGCCGCCGGTGATGACGAGCGGTCCGGCGAGTGCCTCGGCGCCGGCGCCGGTCATCGCAGCGCTCCCGCGGCGGGTGCATCCTCCGCGCCGGTCGCGGGCGCGCCGCGTTCGAGCGCCAGCGTCGTCGACCAGCCGCCCGACCGCGTCGCGCCGGTCAGCACGTAGGCGCGATGGTCGAGGGCGCGCGCCGCGAGCAGCCGCAACCCGATGCCGGCCCCGATGCCGTTGGAGGGTCGCGCAGCGACGCCGTCGTTGAACGCGCTGATGCGAACGGCGCGCTCGTCGACGGTCACCCTCAGCTCGATCGCGCGGGCATCCGCATGCTTGACGGCGTTGCGCATCGCCTCTACGACGAAGTCGGCGACCAGCTCGCCGGTCGGCGAAGAGACCTCCGCGTCGACCTCGAGCTCGAGCCGCACCGCGCATGCGTCGGGTACGGCGGACGCCGCCCGCACCGCCTCGCCGACGGTGCGGAAGCGCCGCTCGGGCGGCCGCTCCACGCGGTCGTTGAGCAGCAGCCGCAGCGCCCCGAGCGCCACCTCCAGCTCGGCGCGGCTGCGCGTCTGATCGGCGCGGCGCAGCGCCCCATCGGAGCCGAGCACGGCGACGACGCTCGACAGACGCTGCACGACCGCGTCGTGCAGGTACTTGGCGAGCTCGGGCGGGCAGGCCGGCGCCTGCCCCTCGTCCGCCCGCGTGGCCGACGTCCAATCGACAGTCAACGTGCCCCTCCCTCGCTCGCTCCACGGATCCGGCGCGCACGCCGAGCCCCCTCCCCGTACACACGCCGTCCCGCGGCGCCGAGCACCTCGGTGATTCCTACTCGATTCCGCGATCACATCGCCCCCCTTGCCTCCCGCCCCCCGCGCCCGTGGCGCAGCAGCCCCAGCCCTGCGCACAGGCGCTCGCGCGTCTCGCACGGCTCGATCACCTCGTCGAGGAAGCCGTCGCGAGCAGACGCGTGCGCCAACTGATGCTCGCCGAGATAGCGCTCGGCGAGCTCGCGCGCGCGGCGCTCCGGCGCCGCTGCAGCTTCGATCTCGCGCCGGTGCACGATCCGCACGGCGTGCAGCGCTCCCATCACGCCGATGCGCGCGCCGCGCCAGGCGAACGCGAAGTCCGCTCCCAGCTCCTTCGAGTCCATCGTGATGTATGCGCCACCGTATGCCTGGCGCGTCACGACGCTCAGGCACGGCACGCGCGCCGCCGCGAACGCGTGCAGCAGGTCGGCGCCGTGGCGGATCACGGCGCGGCGCTCCTGGCTGCTGCCCGGCAGGAACCCGGGCGTGTCGACGAGCACCACGAGCGGGATCCCGAAGCCGTCGCAGACGCGCACGAAGCGCGCGGCCTTCTGCGAGGCTGCGGCGTCGATCGCGCCGCCGAGGTGGCGTGGCTGGTTGGCGACGATCGCGACCGGGCGCCCCTCCAGCCGCGCGAGCGCCGTCACCATGTTGCGGGCCCAGCGCGAGGCGACCTCGCACAGCTCGCCGCCGTCGACGATCGTGCGCACGACGTCGCGCACGTCGTAGACCCTGCGCAGGTCGGCGGGCACGAGCGCGCTCGGGTCGGTCGGCGGCGCATCGCGCGGCGGCGCCTGCGGCGGCGCCGCGCCGGCATGCTGCGGCAGGTAGGCGAGCAGCTCGCGGACGGTGCCGATCGCCTCGAGGTCGTCGTCGGCGACGAACTGGCAGACGCCGGTGCGCGCGTGCACGGCGGAACCGCCGAGGTCGTCCGCGGCGATCTCCTCGCCGAGCGCGTCGCGCACGACCCCCGGGCCGGTGAGGAACATCTCCGCCGATCGCGTCATCACGACGAAGTCGGTGAGTGCGGGCGCGTAGCTGCCGCCGCCAGCGCACGCCCCCGTCACGACGGACAGCTGCGGCACGCGGCCCGAGAGCCCGACGATCGCCCGGAAGACACGCGCATAGCCTGCGAGCGCGGCGGTCCCCTCCTGGACGCGTGCGCCGGCGGAGGCGAACAGGCCGATCGCCGGGACCCCGGCGTCGCGGGCGTGCCCGAGCACGCGGACGATCGAATCGGCGTGCGCCTCCCCGAGCGAGCCGCCGGCGAAGGTCTCGTCCTGCGCGTAGCACACGATCGGACGGCCGGCGACCGTCGCGGAGCCCGCGACGACGCCGTCGCCCCGGCGTGCGGGGCCGGTAGCGCGCCGCGACGCGACGGCCGAGCGGATCGTCCTGACCGAGCCGGGGTCGCACAGCAGCTCGATCCGCTCGGCGGCGCCGAGCCGCAGCGTGCGGGCTTCGGCGGTCGGTGCGATGGCCACGAGCGCCTCCTCACGCGGCGATGCAGAGCACCGCGTTGTGGCCGCCGAAGCCGAACGAGTTCGAGATCCCGACCGCGCGCCGCGCGCGCGCCTCCGCTCGCAGCGGCTGCGCGCGCACGGGTACGTAGTCGAGGTCGAGGCCCTCCTCCGCATCGGCCCAGTTGACGGTCGGGGGCGCGAGCCGCCGGCGCAGCGCGAGCACGGTCGCGACAGCCTCGACGGCGCCGCTGGCCCCGAGCAGGTGCCCGATCGCCGACTTGAGCGACGAGACCTGCAGGCGCGCCGCCGCATCCCCGAAGACGCGCTTGATCGCCTCGGTCTCCACGCGGTCGTTGAGCGGCGTCGCCGTACCGTGCGCGTTGACGTAGTCGACGTCCTGCGCGCCGACGCCCGCCTCCTCCAGCGCCAGCTCGATCGCGCGTGCCGGCCCGCTGCCGGTCGGGTCGGGCGCGGTCAGGTGGTAGGCGTCGGCCGTCGCGGCGTAGCCGAGCAGCTCGCCGAGCGGCTCGGCGCCGCGTGCGCGCGCGGACTCCGCCTCCTCGAGCACGAGCACACCCGCTCCCTCGCCCAGCACGAAGCCGTCGCGCCGCGCGTCGAACGGGCGCGAGACGCCGGTGCGCGAGGTCGCGCGCATGCGCGCGAACGCGGCGACCACCATCGGCGCTATCCCCGCCTCGGCGCCCCCCGTGACGATCGCGTCGACCTCGCCGCTCTGCACGAGCCGCGCGGCCGTCCCGATCGCGTGGGCGCCGGCGGCGCAGGCGGACGCGACGCACCAGTTCGGGCCGGTGATGCCGTGGCGCATCGCGACCGCGCCGGACGCGGCGTTGGGCATCATCATCGGGATGCCGAGCGGCGAGCAGGCGTCGACCCCGCGCGCGTCCAAGGTCGCCTGCTGGCTCGTGAACGTTTCGACGCCGCCGACGCCGCTGCCGACGATGCACCCGACGCGTTCCGGCGGGTACGGCAGCTCGTCGTCCCAGCCGGCGCAGGCGAGCGCCTCGGCCGCGGCGACCAGAGCCAGCTGCGTGAAGCGGTCGCTGCGGTGCATCTGCTTGCGCGAGAGCGTCCGTGCCGGCTCGAACTGCGTGCAGCGTCCAAGCCCGTCCTCGATCCCGCTCTCGCCGGCGGCCCAGCGATCGATCAGCGCGTCGGCGCCGACCCCCAGCGGGGTGACCGCGCCGACGCCCGTGATGACGACGCTGCGTCTCACAGCACGAGCACCCGCGCCGCGATCACGTCGAGCGCGTCGCCGACGGTCTTGACGCCGCCGAACTCCTGCGGGTCGAGCTCGATGCCCCACGTCTCCTGCACGAGCTGCGCGATCTCGACGAGGTCGAGCGAGTCGATGTCGAGATCCTCCAGCGTCGCGTCGCGCGTGATGTCCGAGCGGTCGGGGCCGATCTCGGCAATCGCGTCGAACAGCGTCTCCTCGATTGACTGCGGCGTGGTCTCTGGCGTCGACATCGATCCCCCTTCGTGGTGCGTTGGCTATGCGGTCATGCCGCCGTCGACGACGAGCGTCGCCCCAGTGACATACGCGGCCCCGGGCGAGACGAGGAAGCGGATGCAGTGCGCGACCTCGTCCGGCGCTCCCGCGCGGCGGGCGGGCACCGCGCGCGCGAGCGCCGGGTCGAGCCCCTCGGTCAGGCGCGTGCGGACGAGGCCGGGAGCGACCGCGTTGACGGTGACGCCGCGATGCGCCACCTCCTTGGCCAGCGTGCGCGTCAGGCCGACCAGCCCCGCCTTCGCGGCGGCGTAGTTCGCCTGCCCTGCGTTGGCGACCGTCGCGCCGACGACCGAGGCGACGTTGACGATCCGCCCGAAGCGGTTGCGCACCATCGGCATCACGGCGCGGCGAGAGGTGCGGAAGGCGCCCGACAGATTCGTCTCGATGACACGGCTCCAGCGCGTGTCGTCGAGTTGGGGGACGAGCCCGTCGGACGTCGTGCCAGCGTTGTTGACGAGCACGGCGACGAGTCCGAACTCGCGCTCGAGCTCCGCGAACGCCCGTTCGACCGCGTCCGGGCTGGAGACGTCGGCCGCGATCGGGACGGCGACGCCGCCCGCCTGGCGGATGCGCGCGACGACCGCCGCGGCGCCCTCCTCGTCGGCGCGGAAGTTGACGCCGACCGGCCAGCCGTCCTCCGCCAGCGCGCACGCGGTCGCCGCACCGATCCCGCGGGAGGCGCCGGTCACGAGCGCGCATCCGCGGCGCGCCGCACTCGTCGTCCCTCCCACAACCGCAGGCATCGCTCCCCCTCCTCGAATGTGCTCGGTCGCCGCCGAGCGTGCCAGCCCCGGCGCGTCGGATCGGACTTCGACTCGCCGGGCTCCCCCAGATGGGTGTCCATTTTCAGCTCAGTCGGTGCCCCCGCCCGTCGGCGGGTCACGAGCCGCATCAGCATTTCGTTGCACGAAGCACCTGTTCTCAGTAGTTTGAGGCTGCGGGGTGGGGTTAAGCGACAGAGGGGGCAGCCGGGGTGGGGCTTCCCGCAACGACTGGGCAGGCCAACCAACGACAGCTGCGGGTGCTCGTCGTTGACGACCACGAGGTCGTTCACTGGGGTCTTCGGGTCCTGCTCACACACGAGCCGTGGGTGCAGCGTTATCTGGCGACGGACGAACCCGACAACGCCGTCGAGCTCGCGCGCCGCTACGAACCCCACGTCGCGCTCGTGGACGTCTTCCTCGGCGAGGCGTCGGGGACCGAGCTCTGCACGCGCCTGCGCGACGCCTCGCCGATCACGCGCGTCCTCCTGATGTCCGGCGTCGGCCGGATCACGAGCACTGCGGCGCGACGCGTCGGGGCGTTTGGCTTCGTTCCCAAGAACTGGTCCATCCGCGACATGGCGCACGCTGCGCGGATGGTCGCCCTCGGCATGACGGTCTTCCCGCCGACCGAGCACCCGAGGCCGAACACGCTCTCGGACCGCGAGTGGGAAGTCCTGAAGCTGATCGGAGAGGGTGCGACGAACAAGGAGATCGCCGACCGGCTCTACCTCTCTCACCACACAGTTAAAGATCACACGCGAAGCCTGTATAGACGCCTCGAAGCCCGCAATCGGGCGGAGGCGATCCAGAGAGCTCAGCGGATGGGGCTGCTCGGTTGAACGTAGGACGGGATTCAGCCGAATCACTCTCGCGCTGTCGGCTCTGAGATCGCCCGAGATGGGCCGCCAGGGTCGCCCGGCTCCCAGCCGAGCGCGTCGCGCGCCGGCTTCGGAATCGTGATCTGACCCCGCGTGTCGATCCGGACCTGAAAGCACCGCTGACCTGGCGGGTAGCGAGCCATGCCGACCATCCTGTCGCCTCTTGCCGCGCGGAGACGCAGCTGCACAGATCCCTATGGCATCCTCGACCGCACGCGCTCGCCTTGCCCGATCGGCTCGTAATCCGTACACTTGTACGGAACCAGACGGAGACACCATGGCCGCCAAGACCGATCGCCTCGAAGCACGACTGACCCGCGCCGACCGCAAGCGCATCGAGCACGGCGCCGCGCTCGCCGGCAAGCCGGTCTCCTCGTTCCTCGTGACCGCCGCGCTGGACCTCACCGATGCCCTCATGAGCGAGCACGAGACGACGGTCGTCCCCGGCGACTACTTCGACCAGCTGCTCTCGTCACTTGACGAAGCCGGGCATGCACCCGCGCTCGAGCGCGCCGCGCGCCGCGCGCAGCAGCGGCGACGGATCAAGGCCGCGTGAGCTACCGCATCGAGCCGCTCGTAGACGGCCACGACCTCGACACCTTCACCTGCGGGCACCCCACGCTCGACACCTGGCTACGCGAGCACGCCCACCGTGCGACACGCCAAGGCACCCGCACCTACCTCCTGATCGAAGACAGGACCGCGGCTGTCGTCGGCTACTACGCGATCGCCCCACATCTGATCGGACGCGACGCGACACCGCGCCGCATCGGTCGCGGAGCACCTCAGCAGATCCCGGCGATCCTCCTCGCCAAACTCGCCCTCCACCAACGCCTCCACGGCCAAGGACTCGGCGCCGACCTACTCGTCCACGCCTTGACGACCATCGTCACCGCAGGGCGCGCAGCCGGCGGCCGCCTCATCGTCGTCGACGCGGTCGACGACAACGCAGCGAGCTTCTACCGAGCGAACGACTTCCAACCGACACCCGAGGCCCGGCACCGGCTTATCCTCAGGCTCAGCACCGTCGCCAAGGCGCTCGGGCTTCCATGGCCCTAACCGCGACGCGAGCGGCTCGGCGCGCTCGCCTGGGTTGCCGGACGGCGCCGACACCGGCGAGCGCGTCGGCGCCGGTCGCGATCTCGATCAGCCCGCACCACACGCACAGCAGTCCGCCCGCCAACGCGATGGCCACGAACCTGACACCGCGCCCCCGGAACGTGCAGAAAATGGAACCCTATTGGGGTAGTGGGTCAATTTGAATCTGACCCGTCGTGTGCTCTACGGTCCCCGCCGTTCTAAGGGCAAGTGGCCCGACGGGTGTTAGCGCACCCGCCGGGCCTGCACACGGAAGGGTTGGTTCCGCATGCAGGTGGAGGGTATCTGGCGGCCGGTGCCGCCTGAGCAACGGGCGTTCGGGTGGGCGGTGCGTGAGCTGCGGGCGCGTAGGCGCATGTCGCAAGAGGTTCTCGGGTTCGCCGCGGGCTTGAACCCGAAGCATGTTGGGGCGTTGGAGCGCGGCGAGCTGAACGTCACGTTCCGGACGATGCTGCGGCTCGTCAGAGGACTCGGGCTGTCGCTGAGCGAGATCGTCGCCGTGTACGAGCGGCACCTTCGCGATGCCGGCTGACAGCCCGTCTGCGGGGTGCAGCGATCTGGTGGCGCTCGGGCGGGCGCTCCGCGAGCTGCGTCAGCGGCAGGGCCTCCAGCAGGAGGCGGTCGGTTTCGACGCGGGCCTGGGGCAGAAGTACGTCGGCGCGGTCGAGCGCGGGCGGGTGAACCCCTCGTTCCTGATGCTGGTCGTGATGACGCGCACGATGGGCGTCACGCTCGCGGAGCTGGTCGCCGGCTACGAGCGCATGATCGCCTGTATCGACCCGCAGGCGGGGGCTGAGGTGCCCGCCTGCCCGACGCCAGCGGCGCTTGCGCACCTGCGGCGGATCAGCCGCGACAACGCCGCGTATCTGGAGCGCGCAGAAGCCCGCCGAGCGAAGGGTAGGATGCGGTCATGGACCTGAACCGCCTCGCCGCGAAGATCGTCAACGAGTCCACGGACCCCACGGCACGCGATGACGGGAAGGACCCGGAGGCCGTCGCGCGAGGCCGCAAGGGCGGCCAGAAGGGCGGTCGGATACGCGCGGAGCGCATGACCCCTGAAGAGCGCTCGGAGTCGGCCAGACGAGCCGCGCGTGCTCGTTGGCAAACGCCTTCGAGCTAGGACTCTCTGGCCAACGCGGCGAGCTGCTCGCGGCGATACTCCAAGACGAGCGAGTCCTCGGGCCCACGTCCAGTGGTGTACCGGACAAACCATTCGAGGAGCGCGTCCAACGCGTCAGCGGCGAGCTTGAGGCCCCGATGACGGCTCAGCTTGTCACGTGCCACGGCCTGCACATGATCGAGGCGCGCGAACCCCTCATCGAATGAGGGGCTCTTATGCTCAGGCAGGTAGAAGACGTTGCTGAACTCGTAGGCAGATGCCCGCCTGCGGTCCCGCTCGTCGAACTGGTCAAAACCGTAGATGGGTAGCACCATTACGACGCCAGCGAACTGGCTGCTTCTCGTCTTCAGGTCCGTCGCGGAAGTTCCGCCGAGCACCACGACGGGCCGATCTCTCTTGGTCTTCGCGACTACCGCTGCTTCGCTGGACTCCAGGCCGAGACTGTGGATCGGCGGATGTCTGAAGGTGTCCGCAGTTCGCCCACAGATCTCGAAGTCGAGGCTGCGGTCGTCTTGTGGGTCAACACGGCTGATCTTCAGCCCATGCTTCGGCGGCAGGTAGATCGGCTGGTCGCTCCAGATATGACCCTGCTCGATCTTTGCGTCTGCCTGCTCGTAGAACTGGTCGATGAAGCCGTACACCCCTACCGCTCTATGTCGTCCGAGATCTGCAACTTCCCGCGAATCCCGTCCCCCTCAAGGTCGTCATCCGGACGATTCAGGAATAGGCCGGGGGGATCCAATCGCGTGGATTTCAGACTAGCGTTGCGAGGTCGCCACTGCGCCAACCGCTCCTCGATGTCTGCGGGGGGCGTGGGTGGCCGCAGTGGTGCTTTCCGGTGTTCACGCGGATCACTGCGGGCCAGCGAAAGGTCGAGCCACTGGCCTCGGTGGGCGTCCACCATGGGACCTGTGTGGAAGTAGACGTAGTCCAGCAGCTCATTCAGATCAAGCGGCGCAAATCGGTCGATCACGCCGTCGATGAGGATCTTGGTCCCTGCTCTCCAGTTCTCTGCGTCTGGGGCACCAGGCGCGCTGCGGTAGAGGACGCTGTCCTGCCAGGGAGCGGCGACCAGATCGACGCCCTCCATCGATCTCAGCGTGTCGATCAGTTCGTAGGCATAGGGGCCGTAGTGGTAGAACCGCCATCTGAGCCCCGTCAACGGGTCGCGGCGCGTTCGGACCCGTTCGATGTCTACGAGATAGAGGAGCTTGACCAGTCTCGTGCGGTTGAGCGTGATCCCTTTGCCGCTAGCACGGGCAACGATGTACGCGATCAGTGCGCGAGCATCGGGGTCGATCCTGGGAAACAGCGGCATCGTTTCTCCCTGATCGTATGGTCGGCACCCGGGATCGTGCGCTGTAGGGACGCGCCAAGATCAGCGCCGCGTTTTTCGGGGTTCTGTCCGAACGCTCACGCATAATGGTCAACATGAATCGTCTGAGCACAGAGAAGCGGGCAGCCATCGTGGGCTGCTTGGTCGAGGGGAACTCGATCCGTAGCACCGTCCGCATCACGGGCGCGGCGAAGAACACGGTCACGAGACTGCTGGTCGATCTCGGCGCGGCGTGCGCCGAGTACCAGGACCAGACGCTTCGTGGCCTGCCGTGCAGAACGATCGAGTGCGACGAGATTTGGGCGTTCTGTTACGCCAAGCAGAAGAACGTCCCGGAGCAGTTCAAGGGCACGCCGGGCTACGGCGACGTGTGGACGTGGACGGCGCTGTGCGCCGACACGAAGCTCGTGCCGTCGTGGCTGGTCGGCGAGCGCACGATCGAGGACGCGATCACGTTCGCGCACGATCTGCGCGGCCGGCTCGCCGAGCCGCGCGTGCAGATCACGACCGACGGCCTGCGCGCCTACCGCGAGGCGGTCGGCGACACGTTCGGCGAGGCGGTCGACTTCGCGCAGCTCCACAAGGTCTACGGCCTTGACCCCACGATCAGAGGCGCCCATCGTCGCTACAGCCCGCCGATGGTCACGAGCACCCAGGTCACCGTCGTCTCAGGCGACCCCGACCCCGGCGAGATCAGCACGAGCTACGTCGAGCGGCAGAACCTGACAATGCGGATGGGGATGCGGCGCTTCACGCGCCTCACGAACGGGTTCTCAAAGAAGGTCGAGAACCTCGCGCACGCCGTCAGCCTGCACTACATGCACTACAACTTCGCGCGCGTCCACCAGACGCTCAGATGCACGCCCGCGCAGGCGGCCAGCGTGACCGATAGACGGTGGACGCTGCGGGACGTCGCGGCGCTGCTGGACTGATCCGTCAGCGGTGCGAGAACGGGTGCGGGACCGCCCCCCGGTAGAAGGTGGCGGGAGGGGAGCGGCCCCTTGTTCCGTCCCTACCAGTGGACGAGGCGGCACGCTATCCGCGTGCGAAGACGGAACGGAAAACGGCTGAGCGGTCAGGAGCTATCCGATCCCCGGTCTAGCGTGAGTCGCCGCTCCTCGCTGTGACCTTGGCGGGACATGGGAGAAGGAGCACCCCTACCGAAGGAGGCCGCATGGCCCGCGTTGGCGCGTACCACACGAAGAACCTCGAAGAGGGCGAAGGGCACCGCAACGTCTTCCACAACGACGACGAGTGCCCCGCCGGGAAGCGCATCAAGCCGGAGAACTTGGAGTCCGGCGAAGATGGCCGTGAGCTGTGCGAGGACTGCGAGTAACAGCCACCGGCCGAAAGGTCATCTCCCACTTGGGACCGCACGGCTCCCCAGCGCGATCCACGCGCCAGTAGCGGCGGAGCGTGCGCACCGGCAGTTCCCGCTGAACAGCGACCGCGAGGGCACGGAAGCCCTCGCTTCGCTCCCCATGAAACCGCACGGTCGGCTCAGGGAAGCAATGCCCCTCGCCGCCCTGGCACGACTCGAACGTCTCGACGCCGGCCGCGTCGAGGATGTCCACGAACTCGCGGATCCACCGGATCGAGCGTCGCAAGCCACGCCTCACGTCTCGCATCCGTCACGAGCACTCCTTTCGCTTGGCAGCACCCGCCCAACGCGACGCTGTAGGTCCCTGTGACGCCAGCGCCCACTACCGCGCCGCACCGTCGATGATCTCGGCCTTGCTGGCGACGCCGTGCCCCAGGAAGCAGAAGCGGAACGCATCGCCGAACGGCTTACCGGCCGCGTTGAAGTAGACGCACGGCGGCCAGCTCAACGGCTCATCCGGCAGCAGTGCGGAGAGCGCCCGCGTGGGCTCTGGCCGGCGACCCGCCAGCAGGATTCTTCGCGGCGTTCCGAGTCTTACGGCGCGGAACTCCGCGATAGACATCGCCCGTTGGCGCTCTGCGGCGGACAGCGGGCGATGGTGAGGAGCGCTACTCCCGCCTACGGCTCTGGCGATGACGACGATTACCAGGATCACCGCGAACAGGGCCGCAGCAAGACACCCCGAACCACCATCGGACCTGGCGCGGCGACGGCCGCGGGTTGACGCCGAGAACGGTCCGGCAGTCACGCCAATGCGACCTCTCGACCCGACGCTCGCGGGGCCCACTCGGAGACGAAAGCCCACGGCCCGCACCCTACGGGGCGTCAGCTTATTCTGCGCCGCTTTCGCAAGAGGCCCGACCACCGGCCGGGCCGCCCGCACACGGAGATCTCACGTCACCATGGCCTGGCGGGCGGTGACCGGAAAGTAGGTCCGGCCGAGCTTTCAAACACGCGTCGGTGGCAACGAATGCCCTCGCCGGAGAAGCGCGCATCCTCCGGCAGGCCGCGCCCACGGTCAACGCAAGACTGATAGCAGAAGGACGCCTCGGCGTACCCCACAACCGCCAAGAGTCCGGACACGGCGATGATGACGGCGCACCAGCGGGCGGCCCTCAGCTCGCGCGCAGACGCGAGCACAAGGCCGGCCGCCAAGGCGACCGCCGCAACTCCGACGCATGCGTATACGGGCCACATGACGCGGGACCGTATCCGTGCCGCATCGGAGCGGCGCCGCTACCCCGAAGGCTCAAACTGACCCACTACCCCTATTGGAACCACGAAGGGGGTCCAGAACGCCGAAAGCCCCGCGATTTGCAGGGCTTTCGCCTTATCGGGGCGCCCGGATTTGAACCGGGGACCTCACCGACCCGAACGGTGCGCGCTACCAGGCTGCGCCACGCCCCGACTGAGGGGTCCAGTATTCCACAGCGGCCGCGCGATGGTACGTTGGCGCCGCCCATGTCCGCCGCCGTCGCCGAGATCGTCGCGTTCCTCGACGAGCTGCTCGAGATCGGGCGCTTCGCCGACCTCGGCCCGAACGGGCTCCAGGTCCCCGGCGCCGCGCAGGCGAGCACCGTCGTCACGGGCGTCTCGGCCCAGCGCGAGCTGTTCGAGCGGGCGCTCGCCGAGGACGCGCAGCTCGTGCTCGCCCATCACGGCGTCCTGTGGGACTTCGAGCCGCGCCGCATCGGCCCGGCCCAGGCTGCCCGCCTGAGAGTGCTGCTCGCGCACGACGTCGCGCTCGCCGGCTATCACCTGCCGCTCGACGCCCATCCGATCCACGGCAACAACGCGCTGCTGGCGCAGGCGCTTGGCGCCAGCTCGCACGTACGCGCGTTTCCATACAAGGGCGAGCCGATCGGGACGATCGCGCGCTTCGATCCCGCCGGCGTTGCTGCCGCCGAGCTGCTCGCCCGCGTCGCGGCCGTCACCGGCCGTACCCCGCTCGTCTTCGACGCCGGCCCGGAGACGGTCAGAACGCTCGGGATCGTCTCCGGCGCCGCGGCGAACACGCTGCAGGAGGCGATCGACCTCGGCCTCGACGCGTTCCTCACCGGCGAGCCGAAGGAGCACGTGATGGCGCAGGCGCGCGAGAGCGGGATCCACTTCCTCGCCGCCGGCCACTACGCGACCGAGACGCTCGGGATCCGCCGCCTCGGCGAGCTCGTCGCCGAGCGCTTCGGTGTGCGCCACGTGTTCGTCGACATCCCGAACCCGGTGTGACCGGCCGGCCCGCACAACGATCGCCCCAGACGGACCGCATTCCGGCTCAGACCTCACAAAAGCTGACGCGAACCGTCCCGCGGCCGTTGCGCTCCGTCCCACGGCAGCGGTATAAGAGGCGTATGTAGCGTTCTTCCCCAAGAGGAGGTTTCGCCCGATGGCCATCCACCTGACGCCGACCGAGCTTGCACGCGAGGCCGGGCTCGAGCGGCGCGACGTCATCAGCAAGTGCCTCGAGATGGGCGTCCCGATCTTCCAGGGACGGATCGACAAGACCCTCTTCATGGCGAGCCTCATGCACGAGCACCCGGCGGCCGCCGCCCCGCCGCCGCGCCTCGCCACCGGATAGCGTCCGCCGGCGACGCTCCGCGTCCACGCCGGCCCGCAGCCGCCCCGGCCCGGCGGTCGGGCGCGCGCACCCGGCGCGCGGCGCGCCTGGGGCCGTCACGCCGCGGTCGATCGGTCGGCGCACCGCGCAGTCCTCGCACCTAGAATCGGAAACAGCGTATTTTCCGGCACGCGAGGAGGACGCCACAGATGGACGCCAGCGCCAGCGCCACGGGCGCAATGAGCGGCACCGAGGCATCGACCGGCTCGAAGACGATCGCCGACCTGCTGCCGCTGGCGGCCGAGCGCTACGGCGACCACGTCGCCGTCAAGTACAAGCGGGACGGCGCATGGCAGGACGTGACCGTCGCCGAGGTCGCCGCAGTCGGCCGGGAGATCGCGCTCGGACTCGTGGACCTCGGCGTCGCTCCCGGCGACCGCGTCTCGATCCTCTGCCGCACGCGCCCCGAGTGGACCTACTGCTCCTTCGGCGCGACCGAGGCGGGCGCGTGCGTCGTGCCGATCTACCCGACGAACTCGCCGGAGGAGTGCGAGTGGGTCCTGGCCGACTCGGGCGCGCGCGTCGTGATCTGCGAGGACGCCGCGCAGGTCGCGAAGATCGCCGAGGTCCGCGCGAGACTGCCGGCGCTCGAGCACGTGATCGCGATCGACGCCGAGGGCGCGCCCGCCGCTGCGACCGCGCTCGCCGACCTGCGGGCGCGCGGGGCGCAGGGCGACCCGGCCGAGCTCGACCGCCGCATCGCGGCCGTCAAGCCGGAGGACCCGTACACGATCATCTACACGTCCGGCACGACCGGGCCGCCGAAGGGCTGCGTGCTGACGCACGGCAACTACCGTGCGATCCTCACGATGGCGCAGTCCACGCGTGCGGTCGAGGGCGACGAGCTGACCTATCTGTACCTGCCGCTCGCGCACTCGTTCGCGCTGCTGATCCAGCTGCTGAGCTTCGACGTCGGCGCCTGCCTCGCCTACTGGAGCAACGATCCCCAGCAGATCGTGCTGGAGCTCAACGAGGTCAGGCCGACGAACTTCCCGTCGGTGCCGCGCATCTTCGAGAAGATCTACACGCTCGTCACGTCCAACGGCGATCCGGAGCTGATCGCGAAGGCGGTCCAGGTCGGCATGCGGGTTCGCGAGCTGGAGCTGGCGGGCCAGCCCGTTCCCGACGAGCTGCGCGCTCACTTCGAGCGCGCCGAGGAGGAGCTGTTCTCGAAGGTCCGCGCGGCCTTCGGCGGCAGGATGCGCCAGGCGGTCTCCGGGGCGGCGCCGATCGCGCGGGAGATCCTCGAGTTCTTCTTCGCCTGCGGCGTGCCGGTGTTCGAGGGCTACGGCATGACGGAGACGGCGACTGCCGCCACCTTCCAGTCGCTCGAGGACTACAAGTTCGGCACCGTCGGCAAGCCCTTCCCGGGTGTCGAGCTGAGAATCGCCGACGACGGCGAGGTGCTGATCCGGGGCGAGAACATCTTCGCCGGTTATCACAACAACGCCGACGCCTCGTTCGGCGCCGTCGAGGACGGCTGGCTGCACACCGGCGACCTCGGCACGATCGACGAGGACGGCTTCCTGTCGATCACCGGCCGCAAGAAGGACATCATCATCACCGCCGGCGGCAAGAACCTCACCCCGGCGAACATCGAGAACGACATGAAGCAGTGTCGCTGGGTCTCGCAAGCGGTGATGTACGGCGACCGCCGCCCTTACCCGGTGATGCTCGTCACGCTCGACGCCGAGGAGATCCTGCCGTGGGCGCAGCAGCAGGGGCTCGCGGGCGACCTCGAGCGGCTCGCGCAGCACCCCGACGTGCATGCGCTCGTGCAGGAGCACCTCGACCGGGCGAACGAGAAGTACGCCCAGGTCGAGAAGGTCAAGAAGATCGCGATCCTGGGCCACGACCTCTCGCAGGAGACGGGCGAGCTGACGCCGACGCTGAAGGTCAAGCGCAACGTCGTCAACGAGAAGTACAGAGCCGTCTTCGACTCCCTCTACGCGGGCTGAACATCAGGGTGGATCTCAGGGTCGCGATCCGCGCAGACCGGCCAGCCTAGCCTCTACCCTCTCCAGAGACGCATGCGCACCGACCCTTCCGACACCGGCGGCCTCTTCATCACCCGCCGTCCCGGCACGCGCCCGGTGCAGTACCGCACGGCACCGAGAGTCGGCGATGCCGGCCGGCAGCGCATGGACGGGCTCGTCGCCGCCGCGCTGCTGGCGGGCATGGTCGTCGTCAACCTCTGCTTCTGGGGGCCGCTGCCGCTCGCCTGCCTGTTCCTCGGCGGCCGCACCCAGTACCTGACCGGCAGCATCTTCGCCGGCCTCACCGTCGCGTTCGCGACGATGATCGCCGGACTGCTGCTCGGCCTGATGGCGCTCAAGCGGCTCGACTACGCCTGGATCCTCGTGCGCCGCGCCGCCGGCCACGACCAGCGCCAGGGCGTCATCGGGAAGATCTTCATGATCTGCTGCATGATCGGCGTGCCGATCTTCAGCGTGTGGTTCCTGTTCTTCAGCGGTGCGTCGCTGGCCGGCGTCGACGTGCAGGGGCTGCTCGGCGGCTGACGCCGCGGCGCGATGGGTCTGCTCGACTACTACCGGCAGTTCGCCGGGATGAGCGACGAGGAGATCAGCGCGCAGCTGCGCGAGCAGGCCGAGGAGCGCCGCCGCCGCGCGCTCGCGCGCATCGAGCAGCTCGACCTCTCGCGCACGACCTGGCACGAGCTGCCCCACCCGGAGGTCGTCAACGCCGTCACCTACGCAGCGCGCGGCGCGCTCAACGTCGCGCCCGACCCCACGGCGGAGGAGCTGCGGCGCGAGCTGGGCCGCCGCCACGGCGTCGAGCCTGAGCGGATCGTCGTCGGCCACGGCGCGGCGCAGCTGCTGGCGTCGGCCGCGCGCGCGCTGCTGGAGCCCGGCGACGAGCTGCTGACCCCGTGGCCCTCCTACGGCCTCTACCCGCTGATGGCGCAGCGCACCGGCGCCCGCGCAGTCCCGGTCCCGGGCGGACTCGACGTCGAGCGGCTGCTCGCCGCGGTCACCCCGCGCACGCGCGCGATCGCGCTCTGCAACCCGAACGACCCGACCGGCGAGCGCCTCCCCGGCGCCGCCCTGCGGGCGCTGCTCGACGCGCTGCCCGAGCACGTCTCGCTGCTGCTCGACGAGGCGCTCGTCGACTTCGCGACCGCCGAGCGCGACGCTGCGCTCGCGCTGCTCGACGACCACCCGCGCCTGCTCGCCTTCCGTACCTTCTCGAAGATCTACGGGCTCGCCGGCCTGCGCGCCGGCTACGCGCTCGGCGCCCCCGGCGCCGAGGAGCTGCTTGTGCGGATCGCGCCGGAGCTGGGCGTCGGCCTGCCGGCGCAGATCGGCGCGCTGATGGCGCTGCGCAGATGCGACGGGCAGCTCGCGCAGCGCCGCGCGGCGGTCGCCGCCGAGCGCGAGCGCCTGCTCGGGGCGCTCCACGAGCTGCCGCTCGACGCCGCGCCGAGCGAGGCGAACGTCATGTGGCTGCGCCCGGCGGGCCTCACCGGGGCGGAGCTGGCGCTGCGCCTGCAGCGCAGCGGGGTGCTCGTGCAGAGCGGCGCGGGCGTCGGCGACGAGCACCACGTGCGCGTCACGCTGCAGAGCGAGCGCGCGACCGAGCGCCTGCTCGAGGCGCTGCGCACCGCGCTCGGCGTCGCCTGAGCCGGGCTACTCCGAGGCCGACTGGCGCACGAGCGCGCCCGTCGTCTGCTCGAGGATCTTGCGCCAGCGCGCCGTCTGCTCCGGCTCGGCGGCGAAGTGCTTGACGACCTTGCGCACGCGCGTGGCGGACAGCTCGATCCCGTGGCGCGCGGCGATCGCCTTGAGGTCCGGGTAGTCCTGCGCCAGCTTCACCGTCACCGAGCGGAACCCGTGGCTGGCGATCCGCACGCGCGACTGGTAGTCCATCACGCTCGTGCGGAACATCAGCTCGTCGGAGGCATCGGGCTCGATCAGCACGAAGTCGACGCCGGGGTAGCGCTCCTTCCACATCGTGCCGATCTCGTGCAGGCGGCGGTATGTCATCAGCTTGAACGCCTGGTAGCCGATCTGCGGAAAGCCCATGTCGGAGACGCGCGGATGCAGCGGGTTCGCGCGGCGCGCCTCGTTGACGTAGGGCACGAGCGGGTTGACGACGACCACGAGTCTCGCGCCCGCCTCGACGGCGAGGTCGAGGTTCGTCGTCGAGATCAGACCGCCGTCGACCAGCTCGCGGTCGCCGACGCGCACCGGCTCGTAGACCATCGGCAGCGCGGTCGAGGCGCGCACCGCGGTGGAGATCGGGACGTCGTCGAGCCCGTCTGAGCCGAACACGACGCGTTCGCAGGTGTCGAGGTCCGTCGCGGTGATGTAGAGCTGGCGCCGCAGGCGGCGGAAGTCGTCAGTGCGGCCGTCGTCCTCGAGCACGCGCTGGACGTAGCCCTCGATCCCGCGGCCGGAGTACATCCCGGACGGCAGCCCCTCGGCGATCCCGAGCACGACGTCGAGCGCGGAGACCTGCCCGACGTGGCGCGCGAGCGACCAGCCGAGCCTTGCCAGCCGCCACGGAAACGCAGCCGCCTTGCCGGCCAGCTCACGCACGTTGAGCGAGAGCAGCGTGCCGAGCGCGATCTCCGGGAACGGCGTCGGCGCCTGGCGGTCGAGCACCCGCATCATCTCCTCGGGCGTGATGCCGTTGGCGGTCATCGCCGCGACGAACGAGCCGGCGCTCGTGCCGACGAAGATGTCGAAGTCGGTCACCGAGCGGTTGACCGACAGCAGGTCGAGCGCGCGCAGCGCCCCGATCTCGTAGACGGCGCCGGTGAAGCCGCCGCCGCCGAGCACGAGCGCCGTCTTCGAGCGCCGGCCCGCGTCGCCCCTCGCAGCCCGCCGCTGCGAGGATGTCGTCGCCCCGCGCGCTCTCGCAGACGTCTCCAGGCTGACAACCTTGCCCATGGCCTTTCATTGTACGGCGGTGTACGGCCGCTCAAGCCGCGACTCTGGCGCCCCGCGGCTGTTGTGAACCGCGTGCGCCGCCTCGTCCTGCTCCTCGCCGTGCTCGCGCTCGCGGCGAGCGCCGCCTCCGCCGCGGCGGCGCCGTTCGACCGGCTCGTCGCGAGCGGCCTCGCACGCGCCGGCGGCGCCTCAGGCGGCTACGTGCTCGACACGACGACGGGCCGTCTGCTCGCGTCGGTGCGCGCCGACGTCGGCCGCAGCCCGGCGTCCGTCGAGAAGCTCTACACGACCTCGACCGCGCTGCTGCGCTACGGCCCCGCCGCCACGCTGCGCACGCGGGTGCTCGGCGACGGCTCGCTCGACCCGCTCACCGGCGCGTGGACCGGCGACCTCTACCTGCGCGGCGGCGGCGACCCGACGCTCGGCTCCAGCGCCTTCGACCGCATCGCCTACGGCACCGGCGCGACGCTGGCGGCGCTCGCCGCGCGCGTCCGCGCCGCCGGGATCCGCAGCGTGAGCGGCCGCGTGCTCGGCGACGAATCGTGGCTCGACCGCCTGCGCGGCGGGCCGGCGAGCGGCTACGGGCTCGATCTCGACATCGGCGGCCCGCTCAGCGGCCTGCTCTACGACCGCGGCCTCGCGAAGGAGGATGGCAGCGCGCTGCAGCGCCAGCCGGCGCTGTTCGCCGCCCAGCAGCTCACGCTCGCGCTGCGCGCCGCCGGCGTGAGCGTGCCGCGCGGGGCCACTGCGACCGGGACCGTTCCCGCCGGCGCCGCCCAGCTCGCCGCGGTCGACTCGCCGCCGATCGCGACGCTCGTGCGGCTCACGCTCGTGCCGTCCGACAACCTGTTCGCGGAGATGCTGCTGAAGGACCTCGGCGCGAGCTTCGGCACCGCCGGCTCGACCGCCGCCGGCGCCGCGGTCGTGCTGGGCACGATCGCGCGCGCGTTCCACGTCCACCCGCGGATCGTCGACGGCTCGGGTCTCTCGCGCGCCGATCGCACCTCGCCGCACCAGGTCGTCCTGCTGCTGAGCGCCATGCGCGCGAACGCGGCCCTGCGCGCGGCGCTGCCGGTTGCGGGCCGCACCGGCACGCTCGCCGACCGCATGCGCCGCACGCGCGCGCAGGACCGCTGCCAGGCGAAGACGGGCACGCTCTCGAACGTCTCCGCGCTCGCGGGCTACTGCACCGCCGCGAACGGCCACCTGCTCGCGTTCGCGTTCATCGAGAACGGCGTCTACACGCCGACCGCGAAGGCTGCCGAGGACCGCCTCGCGATCGCGCTCGCGAGCTCGCGCCCGTCCGGCGCCGCGCCGACGACGCCGGTCACGACGCCGACCACCCCGACGCCGAGCGGCGGCGGGGCCGGCGCGCGCTGAGCGTCAGCCTGCGGGGCCCGCCGCCAGCGCCCACGTGCCGCTTCCGGCACCCGCCGGGCCGGCTCCGACACGCTAGCCGCGCTTGACGAAGACCGCGACGTCCTGCACGTAGTCGATCGAGAACGTCTTGCCTTCGAACTTCGCGAAGTCCGAGTAGCCGATCGCGCCTCTCTTGATGTGCACTCTGATCGTCTCTCTGCCGTCACTCGCGGTGGAGCCTCTCTGGCGCCCGGACGTGTAGCCGATCTCGCCGAGCAGCTCGCTGTCGACCGTCGGGTTGTCCATCACGACGGCCGCCTCGGCGCCGCAGATCGTGTAGCCCTTCCTGACTCTCCAGGTGACGTACGGCGCCGTCGTGCTCACCTGGAAGGTCACCAGGCGCTGGCGGCTTCCCTTCGTGTACGGCGGCGCGCCGGGCACGCGTTCGACCTTCGTCGTGGCCGTCGCGGTCGCGGTGCAGCCGTGCCACTCGTACGTCGGCACCGGGTAGCCCAGCAGATAGCCGGCGTTCGCGGTCGGCGGCAGTCTCTCGGTCTCAGGGCTTCTGGGCGCCCTCGCGGCGGCCGGCGCGGCGAGGATGAGGACAAGGAGCGCGAGCGCGCAGAGCACGGCGCGGCGATGGAGGCTCATGGCGCGGGACTCTACGCGTCCGCGGGCGCGCCGGCGTCGGCGTCTGCGCCATCCGCCGTAGGCGGCGGCACCCCGCCCGCGAGCAGCGCCTCCAGCCCCGCCTCGTCGAGCACGGCGACGCCGAGCCGCTCGGCCTTCTCGAGCTTCGACCCGGCCGCCTCGCCGGCGACGACGTAGTCGGTTCTTCTCGACACCGACGTGGTGACGCGCCCGCCGGCGGCGAGGATCCGCTCGGTCGCCTGCTCGCGGGTCAGGGTGGGCAGCGTGCCGGTCAGCACGATCGCCTTGCCGTTGAGCGGGCCCTCCTCCGGCGGCGGACCCTCCTCTTCGAGGCGCAACCCGAGCGCTCTGAGGTCGGCGAGCAGCGCGCGCATGCGCTCGTCTTGGAGCTGGTCGTGGACGAGCTGGCCGACGATCGGCCCGATCCCCGGCGTGGCGGCGATCTGCTCCGGCGTGGCGGCCATGAGCGTGTCGATCGAGCGGAAGCGCTGGGCGAGGTTGCGCCCGTTGATCGCGCCGATCCCCTCGATCCCGACCGCGAACAGCACTCGCCCGAACGGCCGCTGCTTCGACGCCTCGATCGCCGCGACCGCGTTGCGCGCGGAGACCTCGCCGAAGCGCTCCAGCGCGACGAGCTGCTCAGCCGTCAGGCGGTAGAAGTCGGCGGCCGTTCTCACCAGCCCGCGCTCCATCAGAACGGTGACCTGCTTCTCGCCGATCCCGTCGACGTCCATCGCCCCGCGCGAGACGAAATGCGTCAGCAGCTGCCAGCGCCGCCCCGGGCAGTCGCGGTTCGGACAGTGCGTGAAGACGCCGTCCTCGGGCTTGTGCGTCGGCGTCTCGCAGATCGGGCACCGCGCCGGCGGCAGCGGCGAGGGCCCGCGGTCTGCGCGTTCGACGACGTGCGGAGCCGGCGAGACGACCTGCGGGATCACGTCGCCGGCGCGCAGCACGATCACGTCGTCACCGGGGCGCACGTCCTTGCGCGCGAGGTCCTCCTCGTTGTGCAGCGTCGCCTGCCTCACCGTCACGCCGCCGACGTGGACCGGCTCCAGCTCCGCGAACGGGTGCAGCGAGCCGAACTTGCCGACGTTCCAGTGCACCGCGAGGAGTCTGGTGACGGCGGTCGTGGGCGGGAACTTCCACGCGATCGCCCAGCGCGGGTCGCGCCCGACGACGCCGAGCCGCCGCTGGAGCTCGTAGTCGCTGACCTTCACGACCGCGCCGTCGATCTCGAACGCGAGCTGCCCCCGGCGCCGCTCCCACTCACGGCAGCGCTCGATCACGCCGGCGTCGCTCGCGAGCTTCTCGACGTCGGGGTTGACGCGGAAGCCGTGCGCTCTGAGCCACTGCAGCGCTTCCCAGTGGCTGGAGATCGTCAGCCCCTCGTGCACGCCGATCCCGTAGGCCCACATCGACAGCGGCCGCTCGGCCGACTGTCGCGGGTCGAGCTGGCGGATCGCGCCGGCGGCCGAGTTGCGCGGGTTCATGAACGTCGAGAGCCCGGCCTCCGCACGCTTGAGGTTGACCTGCTCGAAGTCGGCGAGCGAGATGTAGATCTCGCCGCGCACCTCGACGCGTCTGGGCGCCTCCGCGATCGAGAGCGGGATCGAGCCGACCGTGCGCAGGTTGTGCGTGACGTCCTCGCCGACCTCGCCGTTGCCGCGCGTCGCGCCGCGCACGAGCAGGCCGTCCTCGTAGAGCAGCGAGATCGCCAGGCCGTCGACCTTCGGCTCGACGACGTACTCGAATCGCGGGTCCTCGATCCCCTCGCGCGCCAGGTGCGCGCGCATGCGCTCGATCCACGCCTGCAGCTCCTCGTCGCTGCGCGCGTTGGCGAGCGAGAGCATCGGCTGCAGATGGCGGACCTTCTCAAGATGGGAGACCGGCTCGCCGCCGACGCGCTGCGTCGGCGAATCGGGCGTCAGCAGCTCGGGGTGCGCGGCCTCGATCGTGCGCAGCTCGTCGAGCAGCGCGTCGTAGCTGTCGTCGCCGATGACCGGGTCGTCGAGGACGTAGTAGCGGTGGCCGTGGTAGGCGAGCTCTCTGCGCAGCGCGGCTGCGCGCGCGGCCGGGCCCGCGGTCGCCGCGGCGCCGCCTCCGCCAGGCCCGCTCCCGCCGCCGGCCGGCGCTCTGCCGCCCCTCTCGCTCACTCCACCTCGCGCGCGGCCGGAGCGATCAGCCGCGCGAGGTCGTGCTGCTCGAGCGCGCCGATGCCCGCGCGATGCGTCAGGTCGAAGTGGACGGGCGTCACCGCGATCCGCCCGGCGACGATCGCCGCGATGTCGGTTCCGGCCTCGTCGCCCGTCTGCACCGCGTCGCCGTAGATGCGGAACAGGCGGCGGTTGGGGTGCTCCTCGTCTTGCAGCTCGAGCACGTCGTCGTAGATGCGCTTGCCGAGGGTCGTCACCTCGACCCCCGCCGGCTCGCCGCCGGGCACGTTGACGTTCAGCAGCGTGCCGGTCGCGAGCGGCACCTCCTCGACCTCGGCCACCAGCCGCGCGGTGAACGCGGCGGCCAGCTCGAAGTCGAACGTGCGTCCGAGGCGGAAGTCGATCTCGCGCGCATCCGACTGCTGCGAGACCGCGATCCCCGGCAGTCCGAGCAGCAGCGCCTCGAACGCGGCCGCGACCGTGCCCGAGTAGGTGATGTCGTCGCCGAGGTTGAGGCCGTGGTTGATGCCGGAGACCACCAGCTCGGGCTTGAAGCGCTCGATCAGGCCGAGTCGCGTGAGCCGCACGCAGTCGACCGGGGTGCCGTCGGTCGCGAAGCCGTGCGTGCCGTCGTCGAACTCGACGCGCTCGACCCACAGCGGCCGCCGCGTCGTGATCGAGCGTGCGGTGGCGGAGCGGTTGCCGTCCGGCGCGACGACGACCAGGTCGACGCCGGGCACGTCGAGCAGCGCCCGCCGCAGCGTCTGAAGGCCCTCCGCCCCGATCCCGTCGTCGTTGGTCAGCAGGACCCGCATCGGCCTCGGATGGTAGTCAGCGCGCCTGCGGCGCGCGCGTAGCGCCGAGCCGTCCTGGCCTGGTGTCCTCAGGCCGCGCCTATCCAGGACGCCGTGGCGCATCCAGCACGGGTCGGCCGTCGTAGCCCACCCCGGCGAGGTAGAGCCCGTGCGGCGGCGCGGTCCTGCCGGCGCGCGAGCGAGGCGCGCCGTCGAGCAGCGCCGTGAGGTCCTCGACCGTGCGCCGCCCGCCGGCGACCTCGAGCATCGTCCCCACGAGCACGCGGTTCATGTTGCGCATGAACGCGTCGGCCTCGATCCAGAACGCGAGCAGGTCACCGTCCTCGTCGGTCCACGCCGCATGCCGCACGTCGCGCTCGAAGCGCACATGCTCCGTCTCCGCCGGCGTGAACGCGGTGAAGTCGTGCGTGCCGACGAGCGCAGCCGCGCAGGCGTCGAGTGCGGCGCGGTCGAGCGGGTGAGGCCACCACAGCGCCCGGCCGTGCTCGAACGCGCTGCGCTCGCGGCGTGCAAGCACGCGGTAGCAGTAGGCGCGGCTCGTCGCGTCGTGGCGCGCGCTGAAGCCGGGCGCGACCGCGTCGCTCGCATGCACGGCGACGTCGTCGGGCAGCAGCGCGTTGAGCGATCCCGGCCGCGCGGGCGGCCCGTCATAGGAGGCGACCTGCTCCCACGCGTGCACGCCCGCGTCGGTGCGGCCGGCGACCGTCAGCGGAACCGCCTCGGCCCGCAGCACGACCGCGAGCGCGCGCTCCAGCTCCTCCTGAACGGTGCGTCTGCCAGGCTGACGCGCCCAGCCGGCGAAGTCGCGGCCGTCGTACTCGAGCGTGAGCTTCGTGGTGCCGCTCACGGCGGCGCGCCGCTCAGACCAGCTCGAGGAAGACCATCTCGGTCGCGTCCGAGCGGCGCGGACCGAGCTTGAGGATGCGGGTGTAGCCGCCCGGCCGCTCGCTGTAGCGCGGCGCGATCTCCTCGAACAGCTTGTACACCATGAACTTGTCCTGCCCGAGCGCCGAGAGCGCCTGCCGGCGCGCGTGCAGGTCGCCGCGCTTGGCGAGCGTGATCAGCTTCTCCAGCTCGGGCTTGACGGCCTTCGCCTTCGTCTCGGTCGTTCTGATCCGCTCGTGCTCGATGACCTCCTTGCAGAGGTTCGCCAGCAGCGCCTTGCGATGCGAGGCGCTGCGCGAGAGCTGGTAGCGGTTGCGTTGGTGGCGCATGGGCTGGGAGAGGGTACCGGACGCTCAGTCCTGGCGCAGGGAGAGCCCGCGGCCCTCGAGCGTCTCGATCACCTCGTCGATCGACTTCTTGCCGAAGTTCGGGATCGCGTTCAACTCGTTCTCGGTCTTCGAGATCAGGTCGCCGACCGTCTGGATGCCCGCGCGCTTGAGGCAGTTGTACGAGCGCACGCCGAGCTCCAGCTCCTCGATCAGGATGTCGTCCATCGCGTTCGCGGGACGCCCGCCGGGACCCGTGCCGCCGGCGCCGCCGGCGCCGATCCCGCCGGCGCCGCCGACGAGGCCCGGATCGAGCGCGCCGAGCCCGCCCGTGTCGCGCAGCTCGATCACGCGGTCGGCGTCGGTGAAGATCGCCAGCTGGCTGATCAGGATCTCGGCTGCCTCGCGCAGCGCGGCGTGCGGGTCGATCGAGCCGTCCGTCTCGATGTCGAGCGTGAGCTTGTCGAAGTCCGTCTTCTGCCCGACGCGCGCCTGCTCGACCGCGTAGGCCACGCGGCGCACCGGCGAGAAGATCGAGTCGATCGGGATCACGCCGATCGGCTGGTCGGCGGACTTGTTCTCCTCCGCCGGACGGTAGCCGCGGCCGCGGCCGATCGTCAGGTAGACCTCGAGCTTCGTTCTTCTCTCGAGCGTCGCGATGTGCGCGTCGGGGTTGAGGATCTCGACGCCGGAGGGCAGGTCGATGTCCTTCGCGGTGATCTCGCCCGGGCCCGTGACGACGAGCGGCGCCTCGATCTCCGTCGCGTCGGAGTGCATGCGGCAGACGATGCCCTTGAGGTTCAAGACGATGTCGGTCACGTCCTCCTTGACGCCCGGGATCGTCGAGAACTCGTGCGCGACGCCCTCGATGCGCACGCTGGTGACCGCCGCGCCGGCGAGCGAGCTCAGCAGCACGCGCCGCAGCGAGTTGCCGAAGGTGTAGCCGAACCCGCGGTCGAGCGGCTCGATCGTGAAGGAACCGCGGTTCTCCTCGACGGTCTCGGTGGTGATTCGGGGGACTTGGAAATCGAGCATCGGGGTTCGGTCCTAACGTCGTCGTGTCATGAGCGCCGCCCGCCGGGCGGTCATGGGCGCGGCGCGCGCGGCCGTCGGTCGAGCCGGCCGCTGCGCACGCGATGCGGCTTACTTCGAGTAGAGCTCGACGATCAGCTGCTCCAGCACCGGCGCGGCGATCTCGCGCCGCTCCGGCTTGCGCAGCACCTTCGCGGTCAGCGCGTCGTGGTCCGCCTGCAGCCATGCCGGCACCTGGCCGGTCAGCTCCGTCGCCTCGCGGATCACCTGCGCCGCGCCGCTGGACGCCTTCACGGCGATCACGTCGCCGTCGCGCAGCTGGTAGCTGGGGATGTCGACGCGCTTGCCGTTGATCGTCCAGTGGCCGTGCCGGATCAGCTGGCGCGCCTGGCGCCGCGAGGCCGCGAAGCCGAGCCGCACGAGCACGTTGTCGAAGCGGCACTCGAGCATGCGCAGCAGGTTCTCGCCGGTGATGCCGGGCTGGCGGCTGGCCTTCTCGTAGTAGGCGCGGAACTGGCGCTCGAGCACACCGTAGTAGCGGCGCGCCTTCTGCTTCTCGCGCAGCTGGACGCGGTACTCGGACTGTCTCTGGCGCCCGCGGCCGTGGTCGCCGGGCGGATAGGTACGGCGCTCGACGCCGCACTTGTCGGTCAGGCAGCGCTCGCCCTTGAGGAAGAGCTTCTGCCCCTCCCGCCGGCACTGCTTGCACTGTGGGCTGGTGTCACGAGCCATGGCGGCGACTCCTAGACGCGCCGCCGCTTGCGCGGCCGGCAGCCGTTGTGGGCCTGCGGGGTCACGTCGCGAACCGCGGTCACCTCGAGGCCGGCGGCCTGGAGCGAGCGGATCGCGGTCTCGCGGCCGGAGCCGGGACCCTTGACGAAGACCTCGACCTTCTGCAGGCCGTGCTCGATGCCCTTGCGCGCGGCCGCGTCGGCGGTCACCTGCGCGGCGAAGGGCGTCGACTTGCGCGAGCCCTTGAAGCCGGCGCCGCCGGCGGACTCCCACGCGATCACGTTCCCCTCGCGGTCGGTCAGCGAGACGATCGTGTTGTTGAAGCTCGTCTTGATGTGCGCCTGGCCGACCGGGATGTTCTTGCGGACTCTGCGGCGGCCGCGCTGCGGGCGCTTCGGTGCGGGGCTCACTTACTTCTTCCCCGCCTTCTTCTTGCCGGCGACCTGCATGCGCTTGGGGCCCTTGCGCGTGCGCGCGTTCGTCTTCGTGTTCTGGCCGCGCACGGGCAGGCCGCGGCGGTGGCGCAGCCCGCGGTAGCAGCCGATCTCCATCAGGCGCTTGACGTTCTGGGAGCGCTCGCGGCGCAGGTCGCCCTCGACGACGAGATCTCTGTCGATCTGGTCGCGGAGCTTGCTGACCTCGTCCTCGGTGAGGTCGCGCACATACGTGTCCGGCGAGATGCCGAGCTCCGCGAGCAGCTTGTTCGACTGCGACCGGCCGATGCCGTAGATGTAGGTCAGACCGATCTCGACGCGCTTGTTCAGCGGGATGTTGATGCCTGCTATGCGAGCCATCGCGCGAGCCCTACCCCTGCCGCTGCTTGTGACGGGGGTTCGAGCAGATGACCAGCACGCGCCCGTGGCGGCGGATGATCTTGCACTTCTCGCACATCGGCTTGACCGACGGTCGTACCTTCATGATCCCTTTCGGCTGGTTCCGATCGCCGCGGCTCTGGCAACCGGGGCGGCTGCCGCTACCACGTCGAGGACTTCTCGCGCAGGACGAAGCCTGACGGCTCCGAGCGCGACGATGAAGAGTAGCAAAGGAACGGAGGCGAGCGCGGCGTACTAGGCGGCCGCCCGCTTGCCGTGCTGATGCCATGGCGTCAGCACCCGCGGACCGCCGGCCGTGATCGCGATCGTGAACTCGAAGTGCGCCGCGAGCGAGCCGTCCTGCGTGAAGATCGACCAGTGGTCCTCGGCCATCCGCACCTGATGGCGGCCGGCGGTCACCATCGGCTCGATCGCCAGCACCATCCCCTCCTCCAGGCGCGGGCCACGCCCCGGCGGGCCGTAGTTGGGGATCTGCGGATCCTCGTGCATCTCGCGCCCGATGCCGTGCCCGACGAGCGAGCGGATGATCGAGAAGCCCTCGACCTCGACATGGCGCTGGATCGCATGCGAGATGTCCCCCAGGCGATTGCCCACCGCACACGCTGGAACAGCCGCGAGCAGCGCGCCCTCGGTCGTGTCCAGCAGCTTCTGCGCGACGGGCGAGATCGGACCGACCGGGAACGTGCGCGCCGCGTCGGCGACCCAGCCGTCGAGCACGACGCCGACGTCGACCGACAGGATGTCGCCGCGCTCGAGTCTGTATCCGCCGGGGATCCCGTGCACCACCATCGCGTTCGGCGAGGCGCAGATCGAGCCGGGAAAGCCGCGGTAGCCCTTGAACGCCGGTACGGCGCCCTGCGAGCGGATGTAGCGCTCGGCCGCCTCGTCGAGCTCCCGCGTGGTGACGCCGGGGCGGATCTTGCCCTCCACCAGCTCGAGCGTGCGGACGAGGACATCGCCCGCCGCGGCCATCTTGTCGATCTGCTCTGGCGTCTTCTTGACGATCACAGCTGGTCTTCGAGGCGCAGCGTCGCGAGCACCGCGCGGACGTGGTCGTGGACCTCCGTCGGGCTGCGCGTGCCGTCGATGCGACGCAGCAGACCACGCTCGTCGTAGTAGGCGACGAGCGGCTCGGTCTCGGCGTGGTAGACGGCGAGTCGCCGCTCGACGACCTCGGGCTTGTCGTCGTCGCGCTGGACCAGGCGCGAGCCGTCGACGTCGCAGCGTCCCTCGTGCTTCGGCGGGTCGCTCTCGACGTGGTAGACGCGGCCGGTCTTGACGCTCACGCGCCGGCCGGAGATGCGGTTCACCAGCACCTCGTCCGGCACGTCGAACAGCAGCACCGCCGTGATCCGGCGGTCGAGCCGCTCGAACGCCCCGGCGAGCGCGTCGGCCTGCGCCCGCGTGCGCGGGAAGCCGTCGAGGATGAAGCCGTCGCGCGCGTCGTCGGCGTCCAGGCGATCGATGATGAGGTCGATCAGGAGCTCGTCGGGCACCAGCTTGCCGGCGTCCATGAAGCCCTTCGCCTTCAGCCCCAGCTCGGTGCCCTCTCTGACGGCGGCGCGCAGGATGTCGCCCGTCGCGACGTACGGCAGGCGGAAGTCTTCCTGCAGGCGCGCGGCCTGCGTGCCCTTGCCCGCCCCGGGCGGGCCGAAGAGAATGAGATTGAGCTCGCTCACGAAGGCCGAAACGTACTAGACCGGCGACCTCGCGACCATCCCACGCATCCGCCGCGCGGGGCGCGGCGCAGGAGCGCCGACGCGCCAGGGACGAGCTGCTACTTCAGGAACCCCTCGTAGTTGCGCATCATCAGCTGCGCCTCGAGCTGCTTCATCGTGTCGAGCGCGACGGCCACGACGATCAGCAGCGAGGTGCCGCCGAAGAAGAAGTTGGCGCTGGTCGAGTTGATCAGCAGCGTCGGCAGCGCGGCAATCGCCGCGAGGAACAGCGCGCCGGGGAACGTCAGGCGGGCGAGGATGCGGTCGAGGAACTCCGCCGTCGGGCGGCCGGGACGCACCCCGGGGATGAAGCCGCCGTAGCGTCTGAGGTTGTCGGCCTGCTCGACCGGGTTGAACGTGACCGCCGTGTAGAAGTAGGTGAAGGCGATGATGAGCAGCGTCTCGCCGACGAGGTACGCCGTGCCGCCGGGGTTGAAGAAGCTCGCGACGCTGTGCGCCCACGGCTGGTTGATCAGCTGGCCGACCGTCGGCGGGAACGCCATCAGGCTCGCCGCGAAGATGACGGGGATCACGCCCGCCATGTTCACGCGCAGCGGCAGATAGGTCTGGCCGCCCTGCGTCATGCGCTGGCCGATCACGCGACGCGCGTACTGCACCGGGATGCGGCGCTGGCCCTCCTGCACGAAGACGACCGCGGCGATCACGCCTATCGCGAGGAACGGCATCATCACCTTGAAGACGGGATCCGGGCTCGTCCACCACGCCTGCAGTCCATGCGGCAGGCGCGAGACGATCGAGGCGAAGATCATCAGGGAGATGCCGTTGCCGATGCCGCGCTGGGTGATCAGCTCGCCCATCCACATCACGAGCATGCAGCCGGCAGTGAGCGAGACGGCGATCAGGATCAGCTTCGGCAGGCCGAAGTTCGTGACCACCGGCAGGCCTGCCTGCGCCTGCAGCGAGCGGAACAGGAACACGTAGGCGATCGACTGCGCGCCGGCGAGGCCGACGGTCAGGTAGCGCGTGTACTGCGTGATCCGGTTGGTGCCGACCTCGCCTTCTCTCTGCAGCTGCTCGAGCGACGGCACGACGACCGTCAGCAGCTGCATGATGATCGAGGCGGTGATGTACGGCATGATCCCGAGCGCGAACAGCGCGATCCGCGAGAGGCTGCCGCCCGAGAAGGTGTTGAGCAGGCCGAGGATCCCGTTGTTCAGGCTGTGCTGGATCTGCTGCACGGCCTGGGTGTTGATCCCGGGCGCTGGGATGTGGGCGCCGAGCCGGTAGAGGCCCAGCAGCGCAGCGGTGAACGCGAGCTTCTTGCGGATGTCCGCGACTGTGAAGGCGCTCAGGATCGTCGCGAGCATGCTCGAGCCCCCTACTCGAGTATGTGGCAGCTACCCCCGGCGGCCTCGATGCGCTCGCGCGCGGCCGCACTGAAGGCGTGGGCGTGGACGGTCAGCGGCTTGGTGATCTCGCCCTTCGCGAGCACCTTCACCGGGATGCCTCTGCGCGTGGCCAGGCTCTTGGCCTGCAGGGCCTCCATGGTCACCTCGGCGCCGGACTCGAAGCGCGCCTCGAGGTCGAGCAAATTGACCGGCTGCGTGTGCGTCCGGAACGGCTCGAAGGGCATCGACTTCTTCATGTGCGGACCGCGCAGCTTGCGCATCCGCATGTGGATCGGCATCTGGCCGCCCTCGAAGCGGGCGCGGTCCTTCGCGCCGGAGCGCGAGCCGTAGCCCTTCTGTCCGCGGCCGGCGGTCTTGCCGGTGCCGGAGCCCTCGCCGCGGCCGACGCGCTTGCGCGGCTTGCGGCTGCCGGGAGCCGGTCTCAAGCTGTGCAGGCCGATGCGCTCCTCGCGCTCGTCCTCGGCCTTCGCCTTCGCAGCAGGGCTCACTTCGCCTCCTCGAAGGTCACGAGGTGGCGCACGGCGTGAACCATGCCGCGCACCTGCGGCGTGTCTCGCTGCTCGACGGTGTGGCCGATGCGGCGCAGGCCGATCGAGCGCAGCGTGTCGAGCTGACGCTGGTTGGAGCCGTTGCGCGACTTGACCTGGGTGATCTTGAGCGTGCTCACGACTCGTCCTCCGCGGCCCCGACGGCGACCGGCTCCGCGGCGGCTTCCTCGGCCGGCGCGTCGCCGTTCTCGCTCAGCTCCGCCGTCGCCGCGTTGCGGTTGGGGTCGAGACCGAGCACCGCATCGACGGACAGGCCGCGCAGCTGGGCGACCTCCTCCGGCTTGCGCAGTCCCTCGAGGCCCGCCATCGTCGCCTTCACGAGGTTGATCGGGTTCTGCGTGCCGAGGCTCTTGGAGAGGATGTCGTGGATCCCCGCGAGCTCGAGCACCGCGCGCACGCCGCCGCCGGCGATCACGCCCGTGCCGGGCGAGGCGGGCTTGAGCAGCACGCGGCCGGAGCCGAAGATGCCGAGCGTCTGGTGCGTGATCGTCGAGCCGTGCTTCGGCACCCGGATGAGGTTCTTCTTGGCCCGCTCGACGCCCTTCTGGATCGCGACGGGCACCTCGTTCGCCTTGCCGTAGCCGACGCCGACGATGTCGCGCTCGTCGCCGACCACCACGAGGGCGGTGAACGAGAAGCGCCGGCCGCCCTTGACGACCTTCGCGACGCGGTTGATCTCAACGACGCGCTCTTGCAGGTCGAGGCCGGCGGCGGATACGGATCGGTCGAGTGCCATGAAGTCCTGAGGGTAGCGGTTCGGAGCTGGTCGGTCGGTGGTTAGAAGGCCAGGCCGCCCTCGCGGGCGCCCTCGGCGAGCGCGCGCACGCGGCCGTGGTACTGGTAGCCGCCGCGGTCGAAGACCGCGGTCTCGACGCCAGCCTCCTTGGCGCGCTGCGCGAGCAGCTCGCCGGCGCGCCTGGCCTGGTCGGCGCGCGGCAGCGCGCGCAGCTCGGCCTCGGTCCAGTTGACCGCGGCGAGCGTGCGCCCGGCGACGTCGTCGACGAGCTGGGCGCTGATGCCGCGGTTGGAGCGGAAGACCGAGATGCGCGGCCGCTCGGCCGTGCCCTGGATCTTCGCGCGGACGCGGCGGCGGCGCTTGAGGCGCCGCGCAGGAGCGGTGAGAACGGTCATGCGCGCTTCCCGACCTTCCGGGCGACGTACTCGCCCTCGTAGCGAATGCCCTTGCCCTTGTAGGGCTCCGGCTTGCGTTGCTTGCGGATGTTGGCGGCGGTCTCGCCGACGAGCTGCTTGGAGATGCCGCGCACGACGATGCGCGTCGGCTGCGGCACCTCGAACTCGATCCCGTCCGGCGCTCTGATCGGCACCGGGTGCGAGTAGCCGAGCGCGAGCTCGAGGTCCTTGCCCTTGAGCTGGGCGCGGTAGCCGACGCCCTGGATCTCCAGGCGCTTCTCGAAGCCGGCGGTCACACCCTCCACCATGTTCGCCACGAGCGAGCGCGTGAGGCCGTGCAGGGCGCGATGCTCGCCGCGGTCGGTCGGGCGCGTGACGAGCAGCTCCTCGCCCTCCTGCGCGACGGTGATGTCGCGGTGGATGCGCTCGGTGAGCTCGCCCTTCGGGCCGTTGACGGTGACGCGCTCGGGCTCGATGGCGACGCTGACGCCGGCGGGGACGGGGATGGGCTTGCGGCCGATGCGACTCATGCCCAGCTCACCACACCTTCGCCACGACCTCGCCGCCGAGGCCCGCTCTGCGCGCCTCGTGGCCGGTCATGACGCCGTGCGACGTCGAGATGATCGCCGTTCCGAGGCCGCCCTGGATCTTCGGGATGTGGGCGTGGTCGACGTAGGTCCGCTGGCCGGGCCGCGACACCCGCTGGATGCCCTGGATCACCGGCTTGCGGTTGCCCGAGTACTTGAGCTTGACGTTGATGATCTCGCCGGGGTGCTCGGCGTTCGCCGGCTCGACGTCGAAGCCCTCGATGTAGCCCTGCTCCTTGAGGATGCGGGCAAGCTCCTTCTTGAGCTTGGAGGAGGGAATCGCGACGACGTCGTGCGACGCGTGCGCGCCGTTGCGCACGCGCGTGAGGAAGTCGGCGATCGGGTCCGTCATCGACATGCGATCACCACGACGACTTGGTCATGCCCGGGATGTAGCCGTTGTGCGCCAGCTCGCGCAGGCAGATGCGGCACAGCCCGAACTTGCGGAAGACCGAGCGCGGCCGGCCGCAGCGGCGGCAGCGCGTGTATCCGCGGGTTCTGAACTTGGGGGTCCGCTGCTGGCGGACACGCAATGAGGTCTTGGCCATAGCGGTTCCTTAGCTTCCGTTGGTCGCCGCGCCGGGCGCGCCGCGGCGGTCTCTCGAGAACGGCATCCCGAACAGCTCGAGCAGCGCGAACGACTCCTCGTCGGTGCGCGCGCTCGTGGTGATCGCGATGTCGAGGCCCCGGACCTGGTCGACCTTGTCGTAGTCGATCTCCGGGAAGATGATCTGCTCCTTGACGCCCAGGTTGTAGTTGCCGCGGCCGTCGAAGGAGCGCGCGGAGAGCCCGCGGAAGTCGCGGATCCGCGGGATCGCTATCGACATCAGGCGGTCGAGGAACTCGTAGGCGCGCTCTCCGCGCAGCGTGACGCTGACGCCGACGGCCATCCCCTCGCGCAGCTTGAAGGCGGCGATCGACTTGCGCGCTCTGCGAATGCTCGGCTGCTGGCCGGTGATGCGGGCGAGCTGCGTGCTCGCCTCCTGCAGCACTCTCGAGTCCTGCTTGGCGTCGCCGACGCCCATGTTCACCGTGATCTTCTCGATCTTCGGCGCCTGCATCGGGGTGGAGTAGCCGAAGCGCTCGATCAGCGCCGGTCGGATCTCGTCTGCGTACTTGGTCTTCAGTCGTGCGGGCATGGGTCTCAATCGATGGCGGCGCCGGAGCGGCGGGCGATGCGGAAGCGTCTGCCCTCGCGGACCTCGATGCCGACGCGCGTCGGCTTGCCGTCCTTGGGGTCGAGCAGCATCACGTTGGAGATGTGGATGGGGCCCTCGCGCTCGATCACGCCGGCGACCGCGTCGGGCCGGCCGGGGGTCGGGCGCTGGTGGCGCTTGACGATGTTGAGGCCTTCGACGAAGACCTTCTGCCTGGCGCGGTCGACGCGCAGGACGCGGCCGGTCTTGCCGCGGTCCTTGCCGGCGATCACGATCACCTCGTCGTCTCTGCGTATGCGTGCCGGCATGCTCAGAGCACCTCCGGCGCGAGCGAGACGATCTTCATGAAGTTGCGCTCGCGCAGCTCGCGCGCGACCGGGCCGAAGATGCGGGTCCCACGCGGGTTGTTCTGCGCGTCGATGATCACGGCCGCGTTCTCGTCGAAGCCGATGTACGTGCCGTCCTCGCGGCCGTACGCCTTCTTCGTGCGCACGACGACGGCGGTCACGACCTCGCCCTTCTTGACCGAGCCCTGCGGGGCGGCCTGCTTGACGGTCGCGACGATCACGTCGCCGACGCCGGCGTAGCGCCGGCGCGAGCCGCCGCGCACGCGGATGCAGAGGATCTCGCGGGCTCCCGTGTTGTCGGCGACCTTCAGGCGCGTCTCGTTCTGGATCATCGGGCGCGCTCCACGACCTCGACCAGGCGCCAGCGCTTGAGCCGCGAGAGCGGCCGGGACTCGCGCACGATCACCGTGTCGCCCACATGCGCGTCGTTGCGCTCGTCATGCGCGTGCAGCGTCGTGGAGCTGCGCACGATCTTGTGGTAGCGACGGTGCTGGCGCGCTGTGTCGATGCGCACCGTGATCGTCTTGTCGGCCTTGTCGGAGACGACGACGCCCTGGCGCACCTTCTGACGCCCCTCGCCGTGCTCGCGGGGCGGCGTCGCCGCGCCCGTGTGGGCGGCCTTCGCCCGCTCGCGCGCTCTCGCCCGGGCGGCACCGCGGCGCGCGGCCTTCGCCTTGCGGGCGGCGTCGCGCTCGGCCTGGCGCTCCTCGGGGCTGCGCTGCGGGCGCGCGCCGGCAGCGGCGGCGACCTTCGCGGCGCGCGCCTCGCGGCGCTGCTCCTTCGCGCTGGCCGACACGGCGGCAGGCACGGCCTTCTCGCCGTCCGCATCCGCGGGCGCCTCGGCCTCGGGAGCCTCGCCGGTCGCGGCCTCGTTCTCGGTCGCCTCGGGCGCCTCGGCCTCGGCGGCCGCGGTCGTCTCCTCGACGTTCTCGTTCTGCTGTTCGTCGGCCATCGCTTACCGGCTCAGTTCCTTGTTGACATCGACTCCCCGCTCGCGCAGGACGGTCAGCGCGCGTGCGACGTCGCGCTTCGCGTCGCGCAGACGCGAGGTGTTCTCCAGCTCGCCGGTGGCGTGCTGGAAGCGCAGCCCGAACAGCTCGCGCCGCGCGGTCCGCAGGTGCTCGACGAGGACAGCGTCGTCCATGTCGCGCAGCTCGATCGCCTTCGTGCCGGCCATCACCCGTCCTCCCGCATGACGAATCTCGTCTTGACCGGGAGCTTGTGCCCGGCGAGGCGCATCGCCTCGCGGGCGAGCGGCTCCGGGACGCCGGCCAGCTCGAACATCACGCGCCCGGGCTTGACGACGGCGACCCACCCTTCGGGCGAGCCCTTGCCGGAGCCCATGCGCGTCTCGGCCGGCTTCTTCGTGTACGGCTTGTCGGGATAGACGTTTATCCAGACCTTGCCGCCACGCTTGATCTTGCGCGTCATCGCGATACGGGCGGCCTCGATCTGGCGGTTCGTCAGCCAGCCCTCGTCGAGGGCCTTGAGGCCGTACTCGCCGAACTGGACCTTGACCTGCCCGCGCGAGAGCCCGCGGCGCCGGCCGCGATGCTGCTTGCGGAACTTCACACGCTTGGGAGAGAGCATCAGCGCGTCACCTCGGGAGCACGGGGCCCGCTGCGGAAACCGCCCCCGCCCGATCCGCCGCGACCGCCGCCCGGGCCACCAGGACCGCGGCCGCCGCCGGGACCGCCGGGACCGCGCCCGCCGCCGCCACGACCGCCAGGGCCGCCACGGCCCGGCCCGCCAGGACCGCGTCCGCCCGGACCGCCGCCACGACCGCCAGGGCCGCCACGGCCCGGCCCGCCAGGACCGCGTCCGCCCGGACCGCCGCCACGACCGCCGCGACCGCCGCGACCGCGGCCGTCGCCGCGCTCGCCACGCTCGCCGCGGCGCCCGCGGTCGGGCTGCGCCGGCGGCTCGTCCATCTGCGTCAGGTCGGCGCCGGTGTAGCCCTCGGGCATGATCTCGCCCTTGTTGATCCAGCACTTGACGCCGATGCGGCCGAACGTCGTTCTCGCCTCGTGGAAGCCGTAGTCGATGTCCGCGCGCAGCGTGTGCAGCGGGACGCGGCCGTCGGAGTAGCCCTCGGTGCGCGCCATCTCGGCGCCGCCGAGGCGGCCGGAGACCTGGATCTTGACGCCCTTGGCGCCGGAGCGCATGGCGCTCGTGAGCGCGCGCTTCATCGCGCGGCGGAAGGCGACGCGGTTCTGGAGCTGCTCGGCGATCGACTGCGCGACGAGGCGCGCGTCGAGCTCGGGGCGCTTGATCTCGAGGATGTTGACCTTGACCTGCTTGCTGGTGATCTTGTGCAGGTCGCGGCGCAGCGCGTCGACCTCGGAGCCGGACTTGCCGATCACGATGCCCGGACGCGCCGTGTGGATGTTGACCTCCACCTCGTTCGCGTTCTTGCGGATCGTGATGTCGGAGAGGCCGGCGTGCGAGAGCCGCCCGACGATGTGTCTGCGGATCTGAATGTCCTCGTGCAGGTAGTCGGCGAACTGCTTCTCGTTGAACCAGTTCGACTTCCAGTCGTGGATGTAGCCCACGCGGAGCGACTCGGGATGAACCTTTTGTCCCATGCTGTCGTTACTCCTTCGGCGCGAGCAGGATCGTGAGGTGGCTGGTGCGCTTGCGGATCGGCGTCGCGCGGCCCATCGCGCGCGGCCGGAAGCGCTTCAAGGTCGGCCCTTCGTCGGCGTGCGCCGCCTTGACGATCAGGTCCTCGCCGTCGAGCTCGTTGTTGTGCTCGGCGTTGGCGACGGCGGACTCGAGCACCTTGGACCAGTCGCGGGCGACCGCGCGGGGCGTGAACGCGAGGATCGCGCGCGCCTCCTCGACCGACTTGCCGCGGATGTGGTCGCAGACGAGCCGCGCCTTGCGGGCGGAGCTCCTCACGTACTTGGCCTGCGCGCGCACGGTGACGGGCGCCGGTCGCGACTCGCGTCTGCGCGGCGCGGCTCCGCTCGCTCTCGGAGCGGGCGCCTCGTTCTCCGCGTCGGCGCCGGCGCTCGCCGCCGCTCTCGCTCTCGCGACCCTTCTGGCTCTCGCTCTCGGAGCGGGCGCCTCGGCGCCCTCGGCGTCGGCTCTGGCGGCCGCTCTCGCTCTCGCCGCTCTTCTGGCTCTCGCTCTCGGAGCGGGCGGCTCGGCGGCTGGCGTCTCGGCAGCCGCCGGCTCGCCGGCGGCGGGCACAGGCGCATCGCCGGCGGCCTCGGGAGCCTCGGGCTCGGCGTTCTCAGTGGTGTCTCTGTCGTCTGCCATGAAGTCTGTGGGAGCTAGCGGCGCTTGCCGGTCTGGGCGTGGCCGCGGTAGAGGCGCGTCGGCGCGAACTCGCCGAGCTTGTGTCCGACCATCGACTCGCTGATGAAGACCGGGACGTGTCTGCGGCCGTCGTGGACGGCGATCGTGTGTCCGACCATGTCGGGGAAGATCGTCGAGGTCCGCGACCAGGTCTTGATCATCTGCTTCGTGTTGGCCGCGTTCATTCTCTCGATCCGCGCCATCAGGCGCTCTTCGACGAACGGGCCCTTCTTGCTCGAGCGGCTCATGTCCTAATCCCTCAGCGCTTCTTCCCGCGACGGCGGCCGCGGACGATGTAGCGGTCGGATGCCTTGCCCTTCTTGCGCGTGCGATACCCGAGCGTGGGCACGCCCCACGGCGTCACCGGATGACGGCCGGGCGTGGTCGAGCCCTCCCCACCGCCGTGCGGGTGGTCGACCGGGTTCATCGCGGTGCCGCGCGTCTGCGGGCGCACGCCGAGGTGGCGCTTGCGACCCGCCTTGCCGATCTTGACGTTCTGGTGGTCGGCGTTGCCGATCGTGCCGATCGTCGCGCGGCACTCGGCGCGCACCATGCGCATCTCGCCGGAGGGCAGGCGCAGCGTCGCCATGTCGCCGTCCTTCGCGAGCAGCTGGATGCCGGTGCCGGCCGAGCGCCCGAGCTGGCCGCCGCGGCCCGGCGTCAGCTCGACGTTGTGGACCACGGTGCCGGCCGGGATGTTCTCGAGCGGCAGCGCGTTGCCGACGCGGATGTCGGCGTCCCGGCCGCTCTGCACCTTCATGCCGACGGTCAGTCTGTTGGGCGCGAGGATGTAGCGCTTCTCGCCGTCGACGTAGTGCAGCAGCGCGATGTAGGCGGAGCGGTTCGGGTCGTACTCGATGTGCGCGACCTTCGCCGGCACGCCGTCCTTGCGGCGCTTGAAGTCGATCCGACGGTAGAGCCGCTTGGCGCCGCCGCCGCGGTGACGGGCGGTCTTGCGCCCGCGCGCGTTGCGCCCGCCGGACTTCGTGAGGCCCTCGACGAGCGACTTCTCCGGCTCGCTGCGGGTGATCTCCGCGAAGTCGGGATAGGTGACGAAGCGCCGGCCCGGGCTCGTCGGCTTCGGCTTGCGGATCGGCATTACTCAGTCCCCTCCAGGCCCTGGAAGATCGGGATCGTGTCGCCCGGGGCGAGCTGCACGATCGCCTTCTTCCACGAGCGCGTGCGACCGGCGTGGACGCCGCGCCGCTTCGGCTTGCTCCTGACCGACACGGTGCGCACGTCGCGCACGCTCACGTCGAACAGCTGCTCGACCGCCTGCCGGATCTGCGTCTTGTGCGCGCCGTCGGCGACACGGAACGTGTACTTGCCGATCTCAGCCTGCACGAAGGACTTCTCCGAGACGACGGGGCGGATGATGACCTGGCTCGCATCCATGGCTACGCAGCCACCTCCTCGCCGACCTTCTCGCCGCTCGCGCGCGCCGTGAGCTGCTGCAGCGCGGCCTCCGAGATCAGCAGCGAGGCGGCGCCGATCACGTCGGCGACGCCCGCGTCCTCGACCGGCATGGCAAGCACGCGCTCGAGGTTGCGGAAGGAGAGGCCGGCGTTCGCCTCCTCGGCGTCGAGCAGCACGAGCGTCGCGAGCGGCTGGCCCCAGTCCTTCAGCAGCGCGGCGGCTTGCTTGGCCGACGGCTCGGCGAAGCTCGAGGCGTCGAAGACGGCGACCGATCCGCGCTCGGCGTGGACCGACAGCGCGCTGCGCAGCGCGGCGCGGCGCGCCTTGCGGTTGACCTTGACGGTGTAGTGGCGCGGGCTCGGGCCGAAGACCGTGCCGCCGCCCTTCCAGATCGGCGAGCGCGAGGACCCGGCGCGCGCGCGGCCGGTGCCCTTCTGGCGCCACGGCTTCGAGCCGCCGCCGCTGACCAGGCCGCGCGTCTTCGTCGCCGCGGTGCCCTGGCGCAGTGCGTTCAGCTCCGCGCGCACGGTCTCGTGCACGAGCGGGCCGTTGAACTTCGCGGTGAAGGCGGCGTCGTCGAGCGTGACGTCGCCGCCGCCGAGCTTGGGAGCGACAACCCTCGAGGGTCCGCTTCCGCCGGCCACATGGCCGGCTCCAGCACCTCTAGCCATCGGTGCGCACCTCCACCGTGCCGCCCTTCGGGCCCGGCACGGCGCCGCGGACGAGCATCAGATTGTCCTTCGCGATCACCTCGACGATCTCGAGGCCCTTCTGGGTCACGCGTCTGCTGCCCATGTGGCCCGGGCCGCGGATGCCCTTCATCACGCGCGCGGGCCACGCGGAGGCGCCGATCGATCCCGGGGCGCGAACATTGTGCGAGCCGTGCGACTTCGGGCCGGCGTTGAATCTGTGGCGCTTGATCGTGCCCTGGAAGCCCTTGCCCTTCGAGGTGCCCGCGATCTTGACCTTCTGACCGGCCTCGAACGCCTCGACGGTGACGGTCTCGCCGACCTGCAGCTCCCCGGCCTCGTCGCGGAACTCGACGAGATGGCGATGCGCGGAGGCGTCGGCCTTCTTGAGGTGGCCGAGCTCGGCGCGCGTGAGCTGCTTCTCGCGGCAGGCGCCGAACGCGAGCTGGACGGCCTCGTAGCCGTCGCGCTCGTGCGTGCGGATGCCGGTGACCGGGCACGGGCCGGCCTCGAGCACGGTGACGCGCTCGACGCGGCCGTCGTCGAGGAAGCGCTGGGTCATGCCGAGCTTCTTGGCGAGGATGGCGGCCATCAGCTTGCGAGCCGGATCTCGATGTCGACGCCGGCGGGCAGGTGGTCGAGCCGCTGGAGCGAGTCGACCGTCTTCGGCGTCGGCTGGTGGATGTCGATCAGCCGCTTGTGCGTGCGGATCTCGAAGTGCTCGCGCGAGTCCTTGTCCTTGAAGGGCGAGCGGATCACGCAGTAGACGTTCTTCTCGGTCGGCAGCGGCACCGGCCCGGACACCGTCGCGCCGGTGCGGGTCGCCGTCTCGACGATCTCCTTCGCCGCCGTCTCGATCGCGGAGTGATCGTAGGACTTCAGGCGAATGCGGATCTTGTTCTGGGCCAGGGTTGCCACGGGAGCCTTTGGTTCTTTCCGTCCGGTGTCTGGTGTGTCGTGTTGGCTGGTTCTTTGCGTGCGTGAGGCGAGTCCCCGGGTGTGCTGCGGGACCCGCCCCTTGCTCGTATCGCTTGCCGTCGTGATGGCGGCGGGCCGAGCCCGCCGCCGAAACTGCTGCCTACTGCGCTACTGGATGACCTCGGTCACCACGCCCGAGCCGACCGTGCGGCCGCCCTCGCGGATCGCGAAGCGCAGGCCCTGGTCCATGGCGATCGGCTGGATCAGCTCGATCTCCATCTGCACGTTGTCGCCCGGCATGACCATCTCCGTCCCCTGCGGGAGGTTCGCCACGCCCGTCACGTCCGTCGTGCGGAAGTAGAACTGCGGACGGTAGCCGGTGAAGAACGGCGTGTGGCGGCCGCCCTCCTCCTTCTTGAGGACGTAGACCTCGGCCTTGAACTTCGTGTGCGGCGTGATCGAGCCCGGTCTGCAGAGGACCTGGCCGCGCTCGATCTCCTCGCGCTTGGTGCCGCGCAGGAGGCAGCCGACGTTGTCGCCCGCGCGACCCTCGTCGAGGATCTTGCGGAACATCTCGACACCGGTCACGACCGTGTTCGTCGTGTCCTTGATGCCGACGATCTCGACCGTGTCGCCCGTTCTGATGATGCCCTGCTCGATGCGGCCGGTCGCGACGGTGCCGCGGCCGGTGATCGAGAAGACGTCCTCGACCGGCATCAGGAACGGCTTGTCGAGCTCGCGGACGGGCTCGGGGATGTAGCTGTCGAGCGCGGCGGCGAGCTCGATGATCTTCTGCTTGTACTCCTCGTCGCCCTCGAGCGCCTTCAGCGCCGAGCCCGTGATGAACGGGATGTCGTCGCCGGGGAAGTCGTACTCGGAGAGCAGGTCGCGGACCTCGACCTCGACGAGCTCGAGCAGCTCCGGGTCGTCGACCATGTCGGCCTTGTTGAGGAACACGACGATGTAGGGCACGCCGACCTGGCGGGCGAGCAGGATGTGCTCGCGCGTCTGCGGCATCGGGCCGTCGGCGGCCGACACCACCAGGATCGCGCCGTCCATCTGCGCGGCGCCGGTGATCATGTTCTTGACGTAGTCGGCGTGGCCCGGGCAGTCGACGTGAGCGTAGTGCCGGTTCTCCGTCTGGTACTCGACGTGCGAGGTGGCGATGGTGATCCCGCGCTCCTTCTCCTCCGGAGCGTTGTCGATCTCCTCGAAGCTCCGGGCCTCGCCGCCCATCTTCTCCGCCAGCACCGTCGTGATGGCAGCGGTCAGCGTCGTCTTGCCATGGTCGATGTGACCGATGGTGCCGACGTTGACGTGCGGCTTGTCGCGCTCGAACTTCTCCTTCGCCACTTTGGGTTCGCTCCTTGTGAAGTCGGGTGTGGCTCGCCGTGCCGGGCGAACCTCGGAAATCTATCTCAACCGCCGCGCTCGCGCCGATCCAACGGCGCCGCGGGGCGAATCGCGAGAGCTCTAGGCTGCCTGCTCGCCTCCCGAGCGGCTCTCGACGACCTTCTCGGCGATGTTCGGCGGGACCTCTTCGTAGCCCTCGAACACCATCGTGTACGTCGCGCGCCCCTGCGTGTTGGAGCGCAAGTCGGTCGCATAGCCGAACATTTCGGACAGCGGGACCGAGCCCGTCACGACCTGGGCGTTGCCGCGCGCCTCCATGCCGTGCACGCGGCCGCGGCGGCGGTTGAGATCGCCGATCACGTCGCCCATGAACTCCTCGGGCGTGACGACCTCGACGGCGAAGACGGGCTCGAGCAGGACGGGCTTGGCGCGGCGCGCCGCCTCCTTGAAGGCGAGCGAGCCGGCGACCTTGAAGGCGATTTCCGAGGAGTCCGTGTCGTGGTACTTGCCGTCCACGAGCGTGACGCGCACGTCGACCATCGGATAGCCCGCCTTCACGCCCGTCTCGAGCGCCTCCTCGACGCCCTTCTCGACGGCCGGGATGAACTCGGACGGGACGGCCCCGCCCTTGATTCTGTTCACGAAGTCGAAGCCCTCCCCCGGGGCGGGCTCGATGTCGATGTAGACGATGCCGTACTGGCCCGAGCCGCCGGTCTGGCGCACGAAGCGGCCCTCGACTCTCTCGGCCTTGCTGCGGATCGTCTCGCGGTAGGAGACCTGCGGCCGCCCGACGTTCGCGTCGACCTTGAACTCGCGCAGCATGCGGTCGACGAGCACCTCGAGGTGCAGCTCGCCCATGCCGGAGATCTCGGTCTGGCCGGTCTCCTCGTTCGTGCGCACCTGGAAGGTGGGGTCCTCCTCGGCGAGGCGGCCGAGCGCGACCGACATCTTCTCCTGGTCGACCTTCGTCTTCGGCTCGATCGCGACCTTGATCACCGGCTCGGGGAACTCGATCGTCTCGAGCTTGATCGGTCTGTCGGGCGCGCACAGCGTGTCGCCGGTCACGACCTGCTTGATGCCGACGGCCGCCGCGATGTCGCCGGCCGAGACGTCGTCGAGGTCGACGCGCTCGTTCGCGTGCATCTCGAGGATGCGCCCGACGCGCTCGGTGCGGCCGGTCGAGACGTTCAGCACGCGCGCGCCCGCCTCGAGCTTGCCCGAGTAGACGCGGAAGTAGGTGAGCTTGCCGACGTAGGGGTCGGCGGCGATCTTGAACGCGAGCGCCGAGAACGGCGCGTCGTCGGCGGCCTCGCGCGTGGCGGTGCGGCCCTCGTCCTCGCCGCGGACCGGCTCGACCCCCTCGACCGCCGGCACGTCGAGCGGCGACGGGAGGTAGTCGATGATCGCGTCGAGCAGCGGCTGCACGCCCTTGTTCTTGAAGGACGAGCCGCACAGCACCGGGGTGAGCTTGAGCTCGAGCGTGGCCTTGCGGATCGCGGTCTTGATGCGCTCGGCGGGGATCTCCGCCTCCTCGAGGATCAGCTCGACGAGCTCGTCGTCGTAGTGGGAGATCTCCTCGAGCATGTGCTCGCGCGCGGCGACGGCCTCGTCGGCGAGGTGTGCGGGGATCTCGACGACCTCCTGCTCCTTGCCGAGGTCGTCCTTGTAGACGATCGCGTTGTTGGCGACGAGGTCGATGATGCCTCTGAAGTCGCCCTCGGCGCCGATCGGCAGCTGGATCGGGACGGGATGCGCGCCCAGGCGGTCGATCATCGTCTGCACGCCGCGCGCGAAGTCCGCGCCGATGCGGTCCATCTTGTTGATGTAGGCGATGCGCGGGACGTGGTACTTGTCGGCCTGGCGCCAGACGTTCTCCGACTGCGGCTCGACGCCGGCGACCGAGTCGAACAGCGCGACGGAGCCGTCGAGCACGCGCAGCGAGCGCTCGACCTCGACGGTGAAGTCGACGTGGCCGGGCGTGTCGATGATGTTGACGCGGTGCCCGTTCCACTCGCAGGCGGTCGCGGCCGAGGTGATCGTGATGCCGCGCTCCTGCTCCTGCTCCATCCAGTCCATCGTCGCCGCGCCCTCGTGCACCTCGCCGAGCTTGTGGGTGCGCCCGGTGTAGAAGAGGATGCGCTCGGTCGTCGTCGTCTTGCCGGCGTCGATGTGCGCCATGATCCCGATGTTGCGGGTTCTGTCGAGGGCGTATCTGCGGGGCATGCGGGTGCGGTCTCTTCTCGGTCTGCGGTCGGTCGTGGCGCCGGGCACAAAAACGGGCCCAGTGGGCCCGGTCGTGACGTGGGGTGTCGTCCCGGGGCGCTCGTGTTATCGAGTGGAAGTCTCCATGGCTCGTGACCTCCCTTGTGACGGGCGCACGCACCGAAGCGCGCGCTCGCCGGAGGCGGCGAGGGAATATAGCAGAGCCGCGGGGATCTGCTCGGCCGCGCACAAGGCCAAATCGCCAGCCACACCAGCGGTCCGCTGGGCGCGGTGCCGGTCGCGAAATCGGTCGTCGGCTGCCGAGCCGGAACCCGAGCAGCCGGAGGACGCAGGGCATGCGCGTAGCAGCGCTACGGGCAGATGCGCGGCGCAGGCGTGCGACCGGCAGACGGCCGCCGAGGGCGCGACCGGTGCGCTACCAGCGGTAGTGCGCGAAGGCCTTGTTGGCCTGCGCCATGCGGTAGATGTCGTCCTTGCGCTTGTACGCGGAGCCCTGCTGGGACTGCGCGTCGAGCAGCTCGTTCGCGAGCCGCTGCGCCATCGTCTTCTCGCGGCGCTGGCGGGCGAACTGGACGAGCCAGCGGACGGCGAGCGTGCGGCTTCGGCGCGCCGGCACCTCGACGGGCACCTGGTAGGTCGCGCCGCCGACGCGTCGAGAGCGGACCTCGAGCTGCGGGGTGAGCGCCTTGATCGACGTCTCGAGCTGCTCGATCGGGTCCTTGCCGGTGCGCTCGCCGATGATCGCGAGCGCGTCGTAGACGATCCGCTCGGCGGTCGACTTCTTGCCGTCGAGCATGACGCGGTTGACGACCTGCTGGACGAGGCGGGAGCGGTGGATCGCGTCCGGCTCGATCGTCCGGATGGAGGCTGCTGCGCGGCGCGGCATTACTTGGCCTTCACGCCGTACTGGGAGCGGGCCTTCTTGCGGTCGCTGACGCCGGCGGCGTCGAGCGTCCCGCGCACGACCTTGTAGCGCACGCCCGGCAGGTCCTTGACGCGGCCGCCGCGCACGAGCACGACCGAGTGCTCCTGCAGGTTGTGACCCTCGCCCGGGATGTAGACGGTGACCTCCATGCCGTGCGTGAGCCGCACGCGCGCGACCTTGCGCAGCGCCGAGTTCGGCTTCTTCGGCGTGGTCGTGTACACGCGCGTGCAGACGCCGCGGCGCTGCGGTGCAGCGACCTTCTTCTTGCGGCCCTTGCCGGACTTCAAGCCCGGGGTCGCGAGCTTCTTCTTCGGCGTCTTGCGTCCCTTGCGGACGAGCTGGCTGGTCGTAGGCATGTGGCGCGAGATCGTAGCAGCGGTTGGCGGGTGGCGGCGCCGTGGCGCGCCGTGCACTTGCCGGCGGCGTCCGACACGTGCGCTGCCTGGCTGGGGAGGGGGTGATCAGGTGGCGGTTGCGCGGCCGCCGTCGGCGCCTCGCGGTCTGCGCCGCCCGGCCTTGCGCAGGCGCTCGCGCGCTCTGAGCAATCCGCCACGCGATCTGCGGAAAGTGTGACGATGGTCATCCTAGAGCGACAAGTTTTCCCCGCACAGCGGGGAAAAGTCGTCGATCGTCGGGGCAGGCCGGTGAGCGGCCGCGGGACGGGCGGACTGCGCAGCGAGGCGCGCGACACGTCATGGGAGAGCGCGCGGACGCAGGCAGCACTGCTCCCGGGCCGGCGGCGCGACGAGCGGAGCGCAAGGACGAACGTCAGTGCACCAGCTCCCGCCCACGCAGCGCGAGCCAGAACTCGATCCGGTCGCGGGCGTTGGCGAGGCTGCGGCCGGTCAGATCCTCGACGCGGCGCATGCGGTAGCGCAGCGTGTGACGGTGGCAGTAGAGCCGCTTCGCCGCCCGCTCCCACTGGCCGTTCTCCTCGATGAACGCCTCCAGCGAGCGCATCAGCTCGCCGCCGTAGGCGCCCTCGCTCTGCTCGATCGGCGCGAGGATCGAGTCGCAGAAGAGCCGCAGCGCGTCGTCGTCCTGGAGCGCGAGCAGCAGCTGGAAGGAGCCGAGGTCGCGGTAGGTCGCGACGGTCGCCGCGGGCGGGCCCGCGGGAGACTCCGGGCCGTTGCCGTTGCGCGTGGACTGGTGAACCTCGCCGTCGATCCCCGCCAGCGCGCGCGCCTCGAGCGCGCAGCGCGCCTCGTGGAAGGAGCGCCGGGCCTGGGCGCCGGTCACCGCGCGACCGGCGCCCAGGCGCACGCTCGCGTCGAGCCCGCGCGCGACGCGCGCGCCGACGCGATCGGCGAGCGCGAACAGCTCCTCCTCGTCGAGGCCGGGGACGAGCGCGCAGGCGAGCGCTTCGGAGCGCGCGACCAGGCTCTGCGTCGACTCCGCACGCAAGGCGACGGCCAGCGCCGTCTCGGCTTCCGCGAGCGCGGCGCCGCCGGGACGCGGAGCGGCCAGCACGATCGCGCCGACCTGCTCGGAGAGGCCGAACGGCTCCAGGCGGCGCACAAGCTCGGGCCCCGCGAGGTCGCCGCTGACGATCGCGTTCAGGACGTCGCCGGCGAGCCGGCGCTCGGTGTCCTCCGCGATCCGCCGGCGCAGCAGCTCCAGGGCGACGATCGTGACCGCCTGATGGAGCGTCAGGCGGTCGAGCTCCGAGAAGCCGTCCTCGTCCTTGACGGCGACGAGCCACGCCTGCAGCGGCGCGCCGCCCTCGACCTCGCCCAGCTCGCGCGCGCCGCTCGCGCGGACCGGCAGCACGAGCGCGCGGCCGGCGAGCGACGCGGCGCTGGGGGCGAAGCTCTGGCGCTCGCCGGAGCGGGCGCGCTCGGCCAGCTCGGCGCTCAGCTCGGCGAGGGCGGTCTCGTCGAGCTCCTGGCGGAAGGCGCGCCGCACGAGCAGCGCACCGCGCGCGTCGTAGGCGAGCACGCTGCCGCCGATCAGCGTCGCGAGCGCCCCGACGACGGCGTCGAGGCCGCGCTCGGCGAGCACGATCCGCTCGAGCCGCTCATGCGCCGAGATCGCGCGCCGCAGCACCGCGTACTGCTCGTTCACGAGCCGGCTGAAGGCGGCCTCGGTGACGGCGATGAACGGCACCTCGTAGGGCACCTCGACGAGCGGCAGGTCGCGCTCGCTCGCGGCCGCGACGACCGCGGCGGGAACCTGCTTGTGCGCGAAGCCGGTGCCGAAGCCCAGCCCGGCGAGCTGGTGGTCGGCGAGCCGGTCGACGAACGCACGCTGGCGTCTCGGCGTGTCGAGCTGGAGGCCGGTCGTCAGCAGCAGCTCCCCGCCCGACATCCACGGCGTCGGGTCCTCCAGCTCGGAGATGTGGACCCAGCGCACCGGCACCTCGAGGTTCGCCTCGCCCGCGAGCATGCGCAGGTCGAGGCTGCGCAGCAGCTCGCCGATCGTCAGCATCGCCGCGCCTCGCCGCGCATCAGGTTCTCCGCACCCCGACGCGCTCGCCGCCGCCGCGCACGTGCATGCGCCGCGTCGCCTCCTCGAGCACGGGGCGCAGCACCGCCTCGATCTCCTCGAACTGCTCCGGTCCGGCGATCAGCGGCGGGGAGAGCTGGATCACCGGGTCGCCGCGGTCGTCGGCGCGGCAGATCAGCCCGCGCCGGAACAGCTCCCCGGAGAGGAAGCCGCGCAGCAGCGTCTCGGCCTCCTCGTCGTCGAACGTCTCCTTCGTGTCGCGGTCCTTGACCAGCTCGATCGCCTGGAAGTAGCCGGCTCCGCGCACGTCGCCGACGATCGGGATGTCGCGCAGCGACTCGAGCATGGCGCGGAACGGCGCCTCGTTCGCACGCACATGCTCGAGGATCCCCTCCCGCTCGTAGGCGTCGATCGCGGCGAGCGCGACCGTCGCGCAGATCGGATGGCCGGCGAAGGTGAAGCCGTGCAGGAACATCTCGGTCCCCTCCATGAAGGGCGCTGCGACGCGGTCGGAGACGATCAGCCCGCCGAGCGGGGCGATCGCGCCGGTGATGCCCTTCGCGGTCGTGACGACGTCCGGCTGGTAGTCGTAGCGCTGCGCGCCGAACCACGTGCCGAGCCGCCCGAACGAGCAGATCACGTCGTCGGAGATCATCAGCACGTCGAGCTCGTCGCAGATGTCGCGGATCCGCTGGAAGTAGCCCTCGGGCGGCGTGAAGCAGCCGCCGGCGTTCTGGACCGGCTCCATGATCACCGCCGCGACCGTCTCGGGACCCTCGAACAGGATGCGGTCGCGCACGGCCTCCGCGAGCGACAGCGGGTCGAAGCCGTCGGGCTGGCGGTAGAGGTTCGTGTTCGGCACGTGGACGCCGCCGGGCGTGAACGGCTCGAACGGCGTGCGCAGCGCCGGGATGCCGGTCGCCGAGAGGGCGCCGAGCGAGGCGCCGTGGTAGGCGATCTCGCGCGCGACGACCTTCGTCTTGTTCGGGTGGCCGGTGAGCTTGTGGTAGCTGCGTGCGAGCTTCAGCGCGGACTCGACCGACTCGCTGCCGCCGCTCGTGAAGAAGACGCGGTTGAGGTCGCCGGGAGCGAGCGAGGCGAGCTTCGCCGCCAGCTCGATCGCCGGCGGATGCGCGTAGGACCACGTCGAGAAGTAGTCGATCCGCTCGGCCTGCTCGGCGCCGGCGCGCGCGATGTCGGCGCGGCCGTGGCCGAGGTTCGCGCAGAACAGCGAGGAGAGGCCGTCGAGGTAGCGGTTGCCGTGCTCGTCCCACACGTAGCAGCCGTCGCCGCGGACGATGATCGGGACCTCGGCCTCCGCGTAGGCGCCCATGCGGGTGAAGGCCATCCACAGATGCCGCTTCGCCAGCTCCTGCAGCGTGGCCGTGGCGCCCGCGGCCGGCTGCCCAGTCGTCGCCATCGCGCGTGTCTCCTCGTCGGGTATGCGCCTACTCGTACAACGGTAGTTCCCATCGACGGCCTCGATCAACCATCTCGCCGGCCGAGGGGCGGTCGCGGACTTGTACGGAGCGGCTAGGCGGCGGCAGCCCGCACAGGCGCCGGCGTCAGTGCGGCGGCCACGACGACCAGCGCGAACGCGATGCCCTGCAGGACGATGCCGAGCGCGTTGCCCGGCAGCGGGTCGCCGAACACGACGATGCCACCGAGGATGCCGGAGACGTTGGCGGCCACGCCGGTGAGCGCGATCACCGGGACCGCCTCGCCGTCCTGCAGGCCCTTCGCTGAGGCGTAGAAGCCGGCGACCGATGCGGCCGCCGTGACGAGCATCCACGGCGTCAGCAGCGCGCCGAGCAGTCCGTGCGAGCCGACGAGGCCGGTGATCGCCTTGATCGCGACGTCGGAGACGCCGAACAGCAGGCCGGCGGCGGCGCCGAGCATCACGCCGTGGTGGTGGTCCGGAGCGCCGATCCGCTTGCCCATGATCAGCAGCGCGCCGACGGCGACGAAGCCCGCCTCGAAGGCGATCATGCCGGGCAGCGAGAACTGCGAGTGCGCGCTGTGGACCGCAGGGAGCGTGACGCCGAGCAGCACGAGCCCGAGCGCCGTGAGGCCCAGGCCGGCCCACTGGCGCGGGCCGACGCGGAAGCCGAAGAAGCGCTCCGCCATCACCGCCAGCAGGACGACCCCGCCTGCCAGCACCGCCTGCACGACGGACATCGGCGCCAGCGCGAGCGCGCCGACGTGGAGGCCCCAGGCGACGGCCGCGACGAGCATCCCGATCGTGAACCAGCGCGAGCGGAAGAGGTCGCGCGCCGAGCGCCACGGATGGGCGATGTGGACCGCGGGCGCCGCGCACGCACCGCGGTGCTTGTAGAGGAACCCGAGGTTCGTCGTGAGCGCGCAGCCGAGCGCGAGCAGGATGCCGAAGTAGATGGTCATGCGATCGGTGAGACGTCGCCGCCGGCGACGGTTCCGGCGGCGAGAGCGGAGAGCTGCTCACCACGAATCGTCGGCAGCGAGGCGTCGCCGCTTGAGCGGATCCCCAAGATCGGGACAGCGTACCGACCGACCTTCACCGGCGCTAAAGCGCGGCGCGCCAGGCCGCACGCGCGAGAGACTGTGGGCATGGCCGCCCCCGCGAAGCCGCTGCTGCTCGTCGACGTCGACGGCGTGATCTCGCTGTTCGGGTTCCCGGCGCACGCGCGGCCGGCCGGGCGCTTCGAGATGGTCGACGGCATCGCCCACTTCCTTTCGGCGACCGCCGGCGAGCACCTGCGCCGGCTGAGCAGTGCGTTCGAGCCGGTCTGGTGCACCGGCTGGGAGGAGAAGGCGAACGAGTACCTGCCGCACGCGCTCGGCCTCGACGGGCCGTGGCCGCACCTGAGCTTCGAGCGCGCCGCGGGCCCCGGGCGCTCGGTCCAGGGCCACTGGAAGCTCGACGCGATCGACGCATACGCCGGCGCGCGGGCGCTCGCGTGGATCGACGACGCGCACGGGGCGCCGTGCGAGGCTTGGGCGACCGCCCGCGAGGCCGCGGGCGCCGCTACGCTGCTCGTCACGACCGAGCCGGCGATCGGGCTGACGGAGGACGACGTCAAGCGGCTGCTCGGCTGGGCGGAGGCGCGCTGAGCAGGCTACGCGGCGACGAGATCGGGCTCGCGCCCGGGCACACGCAGCGAGCGGTAGAGCAGCGTGCCGAACAGCGCCGAGGACGAGAGGCGCAGCCCGGTCGAGAGCGTCGGTCTGACGGAAGCCGCCGGCCTCAGCGGCCCGGGCGGGTCGCTGTCAGGCCGGCGACGGCGCCGAGTGCGCCGCCGACGAGCGTCGAGGCCATCTCGACCCGCGGATGTAGATCGTGCTCACGACGCGCTCCACATCCAGCGCGAACGCTAGAAGGCGGAGCCCGAGCCGGCGCCGATCGGGCGGGTGGCGGTGAGGATGCAAGCCCGGGGTGCGCGCCTGGATGGGTGGGCCCGGACAGACAGGACCCGCCCGCCACGGCGCCAGAGCCATGGCGGGCGGAAACCCGGCAGCGTCAGGACTCGGAGCCGTCCTCCGGCACGTCCAGCTCCGCCAGCTCCTCGGCGAAGCCATGCGAGTCGCCGTTGCCGATCGCCTCGAGGTCGGCGAGGTCGGCCTCCAGCGCGGCGGGGCCGAAGCCCTGCAGGCCCTCGCCGTCGCCGAGGCCCAGCTCGGCCACGAGGTCGTCGTGGTCGAGCAGGCCGACGTCGTCGATGCCGCGGGGAAGCGGCTCGGCCGGCTCGATCTCGATGCGGCGGTAGCGCTTCAGGCCCGTCGCCGCCGGGATCAGCTTGCCGATGATGACGTTCTCCTTGAGGCCGTTGAGGCGGTCGATCTTGCCCTCGAGCGCCGCGTCGGTCAGGACCTTCGTCGTCTCCTGGAAGGAGGCCGCCGACAGGAACGAGTCGGTGTTGAGCGAGGCCTTCGTGATGCCGAGGATGATCTCCTCCGCCTGGGCCGGCTCGCCGCCGCCGTCGATCACCGCCTGGTTGATCTTGGCGTAGTCGTGCCGATCGACGAAGACGCCGGGCAGCAGGTCCGTGTCGCCCTTCTGGTCGACGCGGACCTTCTTGAGCATCTGGCGCACGATCAGCTCGATGTGCTTGTCGTTGATGTCCACGCCCTGCGACTTGTAGACCTCCTGCACCTCTCTGACGAGGTAGAGCTCGGTCTCGGTGCGGCCGCGGATCGCGAGCAGCTCGTGCGGGTAGAGCGAGCCCTCGTTGAGCTGCTTGCCCGGCTCGACCTGCTCGCCGTTCTCGACGAACAGGCGCGTGCGGCGCGGGAAGGTGTGACGGTGCTCGTCGCCGCCGTCGTCGGTGATGACGACGGTCAGCGCCTTCTCCGTCTCCTCGATCGCGACCTTGCCGCCGACCTCGGCGATCTTCGCGAGGCCCTTCGGCTTGCGCGCCTCGAACAGCTCGACGACGCGCGGCAGGCCGTGCGTGATGTCCGCGCCGGCGATGCCGCCGGTGTGGAACGTCCGCATCGTCAGCTGCGTGCCGGGCTCGCCGATCGACTGCGCGGCGACGATGCCGACCGCGTCGCCGATCTGCGCGAGGTTGCCGGTCGCCATCGAGCGGCCGTAGCACGCCTGGCACACGCCCGTCGGCGCCTCGCACTTGAGCACCGAGCGAACGGGGACCTTGATGCCTCTCTCCTCGCCGAGCGCCGCGAACAGCGCCGCCAGGTCCGCGCGGCTGATCTCCTGGCCCGCCGCGAGCAGCGCTCTTCTGGCCGGCGTTCTTCTGCCGAAGTCGAGCGCGGCGATGCGCCCGATCAGGTTGTCGTTCGGCTCGTCGCCGGCCTTGTGCAGGAACAGCTCGACGTGCTCCTCGGTGCCGCAGTCCTCCTGGCGGATGATCACGTCCTGCGCGACGTCGACGAGACGGCGCGTCAGATAGCCGGAGTCCGCGGTGCGCAGCGCGGTGTCCGCGAGGCCCTTGCGGGCGCCGTGGGTCGAGATGAAGTACTCGAGGACCGTCAGCCCCTCCATGAAGTTGGCGCGGATCGGCCGCTCGATGATCTCGCCCTTCGGGTTCGCCATCAGGCCGCGCATGCCGGCCAGCTGGCGGATCTGCTTGAACGAGCCGCGGGCGCCCGAGTTGGCCATCATGTAGATCGGGTTGAGGACGTCGAGGTTGTCCTCCATCGCCTGGGCGACCTCCTCGGTCGCCGCAGTCCATTGCGCCACGACCGCTTCCTTGCGCTCCTCCTCGGTGATCAGGCCCATGTCGTACTGGTCCTGGATCTCCGCCACCAGCGCCTCGTACTTGGCGAGGATCTGCGGCTTGGTCGGCGGCACGATCACGTCGTTCTTGGAGATCGTGATGCCGGCCTGCGTCGCGTAGCGGAAGCCGAGGTCCTTGAAGGCGTCGAGCACCTGCGAGATCGTCGGGGCCCCGTACGCCTGCACGAGGTCGTCGACGAACTGCGTCGTGTCGCGCTTCTTCATCGAGCGGTTGACGAACTCGTAGGAGCTGGGATCGAAGTCCTCGCCCAGCGTCTCCTTGATCGCGCGCTCGATCTTGTCGTTGTAGATGATGCGGCCGACCGTCGTGAGGATGTGGCCGCCCTCACGCCCGAGCGGGCGGTACTCGGCGAGGTCGTGCAGTCTCACGATGCCGTGCTCGTAGGACCATTCCGCCTCCTGGGCGGTGCGGTACACGTGCGGGCGAGGCGTGTGTCTGGCCGGGTCGAGCTGCGCCAGCTCCTCGCCCTCCGGCCCGTACGTGAGGTAGTAGGCGCCGAGGATCATGTCCTGCGTCGGCGTCGCCAGCGGCGCGCCGTGCGCCGGCGAGAGGATGTTGTTGGCCGACAGCATCAGGATGCGCGCCTCCGCCTGCGCCTCCGCGGAGAGCGGCAGGTGGACGGCCATCTGGTCGCCGTCGAAGTCGGCGTTGAACGCGTGGCAGACAAGCGGGTGGACCTGGATCGCCTTGCCCTCGACGAGGACCGGCTCGAACGCCTGGATGCCGAGGCGGTGCAGCGTCGGCGCGCGGTTGAGCAGGACCGGGTGCTCGTGGATGACCTCCTCGAGCACGTCCCACACCTCGGGGATCATCGAGTCGACCATCTTCTTGGCCGCCTTGATGTTCTGCGCCGCCTTGCGCTCGACGAGCCGGGCCATGATGAACGGCTTGAACAGCTCGAGCGCCATCAGCTTCGGCAGCCCGCACTGGTGCAGCCGCAGCGACGGGCCGGCCACGATGACCGAGCGGCCCGAGTAGTCGACGCGCTTGCCGAGCAGGTTCTGGCGGAAGCGGCCCTGCTTGCCCTTGAGCATGTCGGAGAGCGACTTGAGCGGGCGGTTGCCCGGGCCCGTGACGGGCCGGCCGCGGCGGCCGTTGTCGAACAGCGCGTCGACGGCCTCCTGCAGCATGCGCTTCTCGTTGTTGACGATGATCTCCGGCGCGCCGAGGTCGAGCAGCCGCTTGAGGCGGTTGTTGCGGTTGATGACGCGGCGGTAGAGGTCGTTGAGGTCCGAGGTCGCGAAGCGCCCGCCGTCGAGCTGGACCATCGGGCGCAGCTCCGGCGGGATCACCGGGACGGCTTCGAGGATCATCATCTCCGGGCGGTTGCCGGAGTTGATGAAGGCCGAGACGACCTTCAGGCGCTTGACCGCGCGGGACTGCTTCTGGCCCTTGGCGGTCTTGACCATCTCCTGCAGCTCGTCGCGCTCGTCGTCGAGGTCGACCTGCTCGAGCAGGTCGCGGATCGACTCCGCGCCCATCCCGCCGCGGAAGTACTCGCCGAAGCCGAACGGGCTGCCGAAGCGGTCCTTCAGCTCGCGGAAGAGCGTCTCGTCGTTGACGACGTCCTTCGGCTTCATCGACTGGAAGAGGTCCCACACCTGGCGCATGCGCTCGGCTGCGTCCTCGATGTACGCCTCCGTGTCGTCCATGTCGGCGCCGAACGTTCTGCGCAGCTCCTTGAGCAGTCTCTCGCGCTCCTCGTCGGAGAGCTTTGAGACGTTGACGTCGAGCGCCTCCGCCCACAGGTGGTCCTCGTCGGAGAAGTCGCGCGCCTGCTTGCCCGTCTCCAGGTAGGCGACGCGGCGCTCGAGCGACTCTCTCAGCTCGAGCAGGCGCTCCTCCTTCTCGGCCGCGTAGGAGTCGAGCACCTTGTTGACCTCGTCCTGCAGCGAGTCGACATCCGCGGCGCGCGCCTCCTCGTCGACCCACGTGACGATCGAGGCGGCGAAGTACAGGACCTTCTCCAGCTCCTTGGGCGCCATGTCGAGCAGGTAGCCGATGCGGCTCGGGACGCCCTTGAAGAACCAGATGTGGCTGACCGGAGCGGCGAGGTCGATGTGCCCCATGCGCTCGCGGCGCACCTTGGAGCGCGTGACCTCGACGCCGCAGCGCTCGCACACGATGCCCTTGTAGCGGACGCGCTTGTACTTGCCGCAGTAGCACTCCCAGTCCTTCGTCGGACCGAAGATGCGCTCGCAGAAGAGGCCGTCCTTCTCGGGCTTGAGCGTGCGGTAGTTGATCGTCTCCGGCTTCGTGACCTCGCCGCTGCTCCAGGAGCGGATCTGCTTGGAGGACGCGAGGCCGATCTCGATTGCGTCGAAGTTGTTGATGTCGATCATGTGGTGCCTCTAGGCCTCGATGTCGTCGTTCAGGTCGTCGTCGCCGACGGGAGCGAGCTCCTCGTCGTCGACCTCGGCGCTCGGCTCGCCCTCGTCGCCTTCGCCCTCGTCCTCGGTCGACTCGTCGGCCGCCTGGCCGTCGGTCGCCCGCACGCCGGAGAGGTCGATGCCGAGCTCCTCGGCGGCGCGCAGCAGGTCGTCGTCCTCTTCGCGCATCTCAGCGCGCGTGCCCTCCTCGGAGACGACGTTCACGTCGAGCGCGAGCGACTGCATCTCCTTCAGCAGCACCTTGAACGACTCGGGGATGCTCGGCTCCGCGATGTTCTCGCCCTTGACGATCGCCTCGTAGGCCTTCACGCGCCCGACGGTGTCGTCGGACTTGATCGTCAGCATCTCCTGCAGCGTGTACGCGGCGCCGTACGCCTCGAGCGCCCACACCTCCATCTCGCCGAAGCGCTGGCCGCCGAACTGCGCCTTGCCGCCCAGCGGCTGCTGGGTGACGAGCGAGTAGGGGCCGGTCGAGCGGGCGTGGATCTTGTCGTCGACGAGGTGCAGCAGCTTCAGGATGTACATGTAGCCGACCGTCACCTGCGTCTCGAACGGCTCGCCCGTGCGCCCGTTGAAGAGCGTGAACTTGCCGCTCGCCCGCTCGCCCTCGCGGGCCTTCGGGTCGACGTTCATTCTGATGCGGCCCTCGTGCTCCTGCTGCCACTTGAGCAGGGCGGTGTCGACGTCCTGCACCGTCGCGCCGTCGAAGACGGGCGTCGAGACGTAGACGCGGCGCTGGCCGTCGCCGTTGCCGCCTGCCGCTCTGCTCGCGACTCTGAAGGCGTCCGAGCCGTCGTCGTACCAGCCCTGCGCCGCAGCCCAGCCGAGGTGCGTCTCGAGGATCTGGCCGATGTTCATGCGGCTCGGCACGCCGAGCGGGTTGAGGATCACGTCGACCGGCGTGCCGTCCTCGAGGAACGGCATGTCCTGCTCGTCGACGATCTTCGAGATGACGCCCTTGTTGCCGTGGCGGCCGGCGAGCTTGTCGCCCTCGGCGATCTTGCGCTTCTTCGCCACGAACACGCGCACGAGGTCGTTGACGCCCGGCGGCAGGTCGTCGCCGGCGTCGCGGCTGAAGGTCTTGACGTCGATCACGACGCCGCCCTCGCCGTGCGGCACCTTCAGCGAGGTGTCGCGGACCTCGCGCGCCTTCTCCTTGAAGATCGCGCGGATCAGCTTCTCCTCGGCCGTCAGCTCG
>Ga0070717_10000070_pt1 | contig 85495 bp, 70 predicted proteins | sample LARL113metaG_FD_71366 | JGI IMG/M metagenome (GOLD analysis project Ga0070717, IMG submission 71366) | Corn, switchgrass and miscanthus rhizosphere microbial communities from Kellogg Biological Station, Michigan, USA - LAR L11-3 metaG | ecosystem: Host-associated > Plants > Roots > Rhizosphere ...
GGCGATGACCCGGTGAAGGGAAAGATCTTGCGCACGGTGCGCTGGATCAGCCCCTCGGCCTCGCTCGGCTGCTGCTCGTCCGTGGGCACGAAGCGCTCCACGATCGTCCGCGGCGTGATCTTCCCGTAACCGAGGTCGGCGTAGAGGTCGTCGAGCTTCGAGAGGCCGTACTCGTGGAGCACGCCGTCGAGCGCGTTCTCGGTGATGAGCTTCCGCCACGGCACGCGCAGCCGCTTCGCTTCCTTCTCGACGAGCTTCCGCCCCAGCTCGATCGAGCGGTGCTTCTGCTCCGTGTTCAGCCAGTGCCGGATCTTGTGCCGCGCCCGCGAGGTCACGACGAGGTTCAGCCACTCCCGGCTCGGCGTCTGCGTCGGCCCCTGGATGATCTCGACGATGTCGCCGTTCGTCAGCGCCGTCCGCAGCGGCACGAGCTTGCCGTTCAGCCGCGCCCCGACGCAGCGGTGGCCGACGTCGGTGTGGATCCGGTACGCGAAGTCGAGCGGCGTGGCGCCGCGCGGGAAGGCGAAGACGTCGCCCTTCGGCGTGAAGGTGTAGACCTCGTCGGGATAGAGGTCGATCTTCAGCGAGTGCATGAACACCCGCGGATCCTTGATCTCCTGCTGCCACTCCACGAGCTGCCGCAGCCAGAGGAAGTTCGAGTCGTCGGTCGACGCGCCGACGCGTCCTTCCTTGTACTTCCAGTGCGCGGCGATGCCCTGCTCGGCGATGAGGTCCATGTCCTTCGTGCGGATCTGCACCTCGAACGGCTGCCCCTTCTCCGCCACGACGGTCGTGTGCAGCGACTGGTAGAAGTTCGGCTTCGGCATGGCGATGTAGTCTTTGATCCGGCCCGGGACCGGCCGCCAGGTCTGATGGATGATGCCGAGGGCCGCGTAGCAGTCCTTGACCGAGGGCGTGATGATGCGGAAGGCGAGGTAGTCGTAGAGCTGGCCGACGTCGATGTCCTGCCGGCGCAGCTTCTGCCAGATCGAGTACATCGACTTCACGCGGCCGTTCACGTCGCCGGCGATGTCGTTGTCGCGGAGCTTCTTCTCGATGGTGGCCTTGACGCGGTCGACGAGGTCGCCCGACACGGCGATGCGCTCGCTGACGGACTTCTCGAGCTCCTCCGACTCGCGCGGATGCATGTAGTGGAAGGAAAGGTCTTCGAGCTCGCTCTTGAGGCGGCCCATGCCGAGGCGGTTGGCGATGGGAGCGTAGATCTCCATCGTCTCCTTGGCGATCGACACGCGCCGCTCCTCGGCGAGGAACTGGAGCGTGCGCATGTTGTGAAGGCGGTCGGCGAGCTTGACCAGGACGACGCGGAGGTCGCCGACCATGGCCAGGAGCATTTTCCGGAAGGTCTCGGCCTGCTGCTCTTCCTTCGAGACGTAGGCGTAGCGCGAGATCTTGGTGACGCCGTCGACGAGCTCCGCGACGTCGTCGCCGAACATCTGCTGGAGCGTTTCCTTCGTGGTGAGGGTGTCTTCGAGGACGTCGTGGAGCAGCCCGACGGCGATGGAGGTCTCGTCGAGCCGCATCTCGGCGAGGATGTAGGCGACGTTTAGCGGATGGACGAGGTACGGCTCCCCCGAGCTGCGCACCTGCCCGCGATGCTCGCGGGCAGAAAAGATGTAGGCCCGCTCCAACAGCTCCTGATCGAAGTCGGGCTTGTAGCCTTCGACCTTCTCGAGGATTTGTTCGAAGCGGATCATGGCGGCGCTAACAGAGCGGGGAATCGTAACAGTTCCGCCGATCAGCGATTGGCGATCAGCGATTCGCGATTAGGGTGGGCGGGCCTAATCGCCAACCGCGAATCGCCAACCGCTACTCGCGCGTGTGGTCCGCGTCTTGCTGTGTTTGGCGTCCGGATAGCCGTCGCAGGCGCGCCGCGAGCGCGGTCCGCTGGGAGCGCCGGAGAGTAAAAGGAGGTTTTTCAAGTGTCAAAGCGTCTCATCAACTCCGTCTTCATCGTTCTCATCCTGGTGGTCGCCTTCGCGGCCGTTCCGGCCTTCGCCGGTCCGGTTCCGTCAAAGACGGCGTCGAATCAGAGCCTCGATCAGCGCGCGGCCGACATCGCCGTCGTCCGCGACGTCCTTAGCCACGACGAGGTGGCCAAGGCGCTCGAGGCGCGCGGCTTCACCCCCGCCCAGGTCGACCAGAAGCTCGCTCAGCTCTCGCCGCAGGACCTGCATCAGCTGGCGCAGAACCTCGACCAGCTCCAGTCCGCCGGCATGCTGACGCGGCAGCAGTGGATCTGGGTCGGCATCGGCGCGGTCGCCGCCATCATCTTGATCGCCGTTCTCTGACGGTAAAGGAGGTTGTCTGTGTCGAAGCGTTTGATGTTCATCATCCTCATTCTGGTGGCCGCCATGGCGGCCGTGCCGGTGTTCGCCGGCCCGGTTCCGTCGAAGACGGCGGCGAATCAGAGCCTCGATCAGCGCGCGGCCGACATCGCCGTCGTCCGCGACGTCATGAGCCACGACGAAGTGGCCAGGGCGCTCGAGGCGCGCGGCTTCACGCGCGACCAGGTCGACCAGAAGCTGGCTCAGCTCTCGCCGCAGGATCTGCATCAACTCGCGCAGAACCTCGACCAGCTCCAGTCCGCCGGCCTGACGCGGCAGGAATGGCTGTGGGTGGCCATCGGCGCGATCGCCGCGCTGATCCTCGTCATCGCTCTCGGCTGATGTCGCGCGGTCTTCACAGATGGGTCCTAGCGGCGGTCGCGCCGCTAGGACTTCTGCTTTCCGCCTGCATCACGATGACGCCGCGCTCGACGCCGGCCTCCCCCACCGCGCAGGTCATCCCCGACGTGCCGACGCAGAAGTGGGGCATCGAGTCGTGCGGCGCCGGCTCGCTGTCGACGGTGCTGCAGCACTACGGCGATCCGACGACGCTGAAGGCGTGGGACGACGCGCTGCCGAAGACGCGCGGCGGCGTGCTCTCCATCGACATGCTCGTGGCGGCGCGCAAGCGCGGCTTCGACGCGCAGCTCGTCACCGGCACGCCCGACGCCGTCGAGTCCGAGGTCGCGGCCGGGCGGCCCGTCATCCTCATGCTCCGCGTCATCGACTCCATCGGCAAGTCGTACGACTTCTTCCACTACATCGTCGTCGACGGCATCGACCGCGAGAAAGGCCTCATCCGCACGCAATGGGGCGATCAGCAGGGCCGCTGGACGACGTTCGCCAGGCTCGAGAAGCCGTGGGCGGGCGGCGGCCACGCCGCGATCCTCATTCATCCGCGCGACGAGATGAAGGACCAGCTCCGCGCCGCCGTCGCGCTCGAGGAAAAGGGCGACTACGCCGCCGCGGCGAAGAGCTACCGCGATCTCCTCTCCCGCCATCCCGACTCGGCGCTGCTCTGGACGAACCTCGGCAATGCCGAGATGCAGCTCGGCCGGCGCGGCGACGCCGAGGACGATTTCCGGAAGGCGATCGACACCGATCCGCAGGCGCGCGACGCCATGAACAACCTCGCCTGGCTGCTCTATCAGCAGAAGCGCCTCGACGAGGCGGAGTCGTACGCGCGGAAGGCCGCATCGCTGCGCGGGCCCGACTCGTACCTCGTGCTCGACACGCTCGCGCGCGTGCTCGCCGCGAAGGGGAACTGCTCCGAGGCGCAGGCGGCGTTCCAGCAGGCCAGCGCCGAGGCCAAGGCGAAGCTCGATCCGCTCGTCTGCCGCAACTAATTTATCGCGCGCGAAGACGCGGGATCAGCAGAGCACCTGCGCGAGTCGTACTTCGTGGCGCAATCCGCGCAGGTGCGCTCCTGATCCCGCGTCTGCGCGCGGGATAAACTCAGCGCCTCGTGTTCTCACGCCGCGCGCAACAGAGCGCATCGCCGAACCGGTTGTCGATCGCCCGCGCTCAGCATCCCGGCCCGCTGCTCGACCTGACGAACTCGAATCCGACGCGCGCCGGCCTCGAATACCCGCTCGACGAGCTCGCCGACGCGATGGCCCGCGCCGCGCGCGCGCCGTACGACCCCGAGCCCCTCGGCCTGCCGGGCGCGCGCGAGGCGGTCGCCCAGCACCTCGGCTGCGACGCGAGCGAGATCGCCATCACGGCGTCGACGAGCGAGGCGTACTCGTTCCTCTTCAAGCTGCTCTGCGATCCGGGTGATGCGGTCGCGACGCCCGTGCCGTCGTACCCGCTGCTCGAGCACCTCGCGGCGTTGGAGCTCATCGAGCTGCGGCATTTCCCGATGGAGTTTCACAAGCGCTGGGAGCTCGACGACGCGCGCGTGCCCGCTGCGAAGGCGCTCGTCCTCGTGAATCCGAACAATCCGACCGGCTCGTACGTCCGCGAACGGCTCGACCTCTCGATCCCCATCATCAGCGACGAAGTCTTCCACGACTACGCCTTCGCCGAGCCCGCGCCGTCGTTCGGCACGTTCCGCCTCGGCGGCCTCTCGAAGTCGTGCGGCCTGCCGCACTACAAGCTCGGCTGGATCCGCACGAGCGACCGCGCGGCGATGCAAGCGCTCGAGCTCATCGCCGACAACTTCCTCTCCGTCGCCACGCCGGTGCAGGCCGCATTGCCCGACCTCCTGCGCCTCGGCGCGCGCATCCGCGAGCGGATTCGCGAGCGGACGCGCGCGAGCCTCGACGCGCTGCGGCACACGCTCGCCGGCAAGCCGCACGCGCAGCTCCTCGAGCCCGAGGGAGGGTGGACCGCGGTCGTCCGCGTGCCGGCGACCACGACCGACGAGGCCTTCGCGCTCGACGCGCTCGAGCGGCACGGCGTCGTCGTCCAGCCCGGCTATTTCTTCGACTTCGAGCGCGACGGCTACTTCGTCGTCTCGCTCCTCACCGACCCCGAAATCCTGCGAGAGGGCATCGAGCGAATCACATGAAAGAGCACTGGCTTCTCGATCCGGACGTCACGTTTCTCAACCACGGCTCCTTCGGCGCCACGCCGCGCGCGGTGCTCGCGGTGCAGAGCGCGCTGCGCGAGGAGATGGAGCGCGAGCCGGTGCGTTTCCTGGCCCGCGAGATCGAGCCGCGCATCGACGCCGCGCGCGCCGCGCTTGCGCGGTTCGTCGGCGCCACGCCCGACGACGTCGCCTTCGTCCCGAACGCCACCGCCGGCGTCAACGCCGTCCTCCGCTCGCTCGACTTCGACCAGCACGACGAGCTCCTCGTCACGTCGCACGAGTACAACGCCTCGCGCAACGCCCTCGACTTCGTGGCCGGACTCGAGAACGCGAAGGTCATTCCGGTCGACGTCCCGTTCCCGATCGACTCGCCCGACACCGTCGTCGCGCGCGTGCTCGAGAAGGTCACCGATCGCACGCGCCTCCTCCTCATCGACCACGTCACCAGCCAGACCGCGCTCGTCTTCCCCATCGAGCGGATCATCGCCGAGCTCCGCGCGCGCGGCATCGACACGCTCGTCGACGGCGCCCACGCCCCCGGCATGCTGCCGCTCGACCTGCGCGCGCTGAACGTCGCCTTCTACACCGGCAACCTGCACAAGTGGGTCTGCGCGCCGAAGGGCGCCGGCTTCCTCTACGTCCATCCGGACCGCCGCTACGAAGTGCGCCCGGCGATCATCAGCCATGGCGCGAACGCGCAGCGCCGCGACCGCAGCCGCTTCCACCTCGAGTTCGACTGGACCGGCACGTTCGATCCGACGCCGTGGCTCTCCGTCCCCGCGTCGCTCGACTTCATGGCCTCGCTCGTTCCCGGCGGCTGGCCGGAGGTCATGCGGCGGAACCACGAGCTGGCGCTCCGCGCGCGCGACGTCATCTGCACGCGCCTCGGCATCGCGCCGCCCGCGCCCGACTCCATGCTCGGCTCGATGGCGGCTTTCCCGCTGCCGCAAACGGCGAAGCCCTCCTCGCCGTTCGGCGACGCGCTGCACGACGAGCTCGTCGCGCGCGGCTTCGAGGTCCCGGTGCAGAACTGGCCGTGCTGGCCGCAGCGCGTCCTGCGCGTCTCCGCGCAGCTGTACAACGAGCTCGGCGAGTACGAGCGATTGGCTGAGGCCGTCGCCGCGCTGCTCTAGCGCGGGGAACGCTTCGTGCTACTCACGCCGCGGAAGGAGTTTGCACGACATGAAAAACCGTTTCCTGATCCTCATCGCCGCGCTGGCGCTCGTCGCGGCTCTCGCCTGCAAGAAGACCGAGACGACGGAGAACACGTCGACGTCGACGACCGACACGACGTACACCGACACCTCGGCGACCACGACGACGACCGGCACGATGTCGACGACCACCGGCACCGACACGACCGGCACGGCCACCGGCACCGGCTCGACCGGCGGCACGGCGAGCACGCTCAGCAACGACGACAAGGACTTCGCCATGAAGGCCGCGCAAGGCAACATGGCCGAGGTCAGCGGCGGCAGCATGGCCGCGCAGAAGGGGACGTCGCCCGACGTCAAGACCTTCGGCAACCGCATGGTCAACGACCACGGCAAGGCCCTCGACGAGCTCAAACAGCTCGCCCAGAACAAAGGCATCGCCCTGCCGACCGACGTCAACGCCGAGCAGAAGGCGGAGGCCGACAAGCTCTCCAAGCTGAGCGGCAAAGCCTTCGACAAGGAGTACGCCGACGCCATGGTCAAGGACCACGAAAAGGACGCGAAGGAGTTCGAGAAAGCGTCGAAGGACACGAAGGACGCCGACCTGAAGGCGTGGGCCGCGAAGGTGCTCCCGGTCATCCAGGATCACTTGAAGATGGCGAAGGAGATGAAGGGGAAGGTCAAGTAAAGCAAGGGGGCAGGGCGCAGGGGGCGGGGCGCAGATGGTGTTCTTGCAGACGCACGATTTTCGGCCAGAGGCGTGTGCTCGTGGGGCCGCGAGACAACCACCTGCGCCCCGCCCCCTGCGCCCTGCGCCCTAAGACTTCACTGCACCCCACGCTTGTGCGCCGCCCAATCGTCCCACTGTGCGAAGAGCTTCATCTGCTCGACGAGGTGCTGGTCGGCGAGCAGCTTCTCGACCTCGGCGCGCGACTGCTGCGGCAGCCGCGCGTCGTCGTTCGCCAGCGCCCACAGCAGCGCCGCGTCGACCGCCTCGTTCTCCTTCGCCGCCGCCGCGTCGACCTTGTCGAACGTGTCGCTCTCGGCGTGATACTCGGGGAGGTACGGCGCCGGGTCCTGGTTCGCGACGAGGTTCGGCACGCCGAAGAGGATGAAGTCGAAGTTGTCGGTGCCGTCGAGCGCGTCGGGGAGGTTCTGCTGCGCCTTCGGCTCGATCAGCGGCGCCAGCGCTTTCTGCACGACGGGGCGCAGATCGTCGCGCCCGTTGAGGAAGAAGCCGGTGGTCTTGCCGCTGCCGATGTCCATCGTGATCATCGCCACAATCCTCGGCATCTCCGCGCGATGGGCCTCGGCGTACGCGCGCGAGCCGATCATGCCGTTCTCCTCGCCGGTGAAGTCGACGAAGCGGATGGTGCGCCGCGGCTCGAGGCCGAGGGCCTTGATCTGGCGCGCCAGGTCGATGACCGTGGCGGCGTTGACGCCGTTGTCGAGCGCGCCGGTGCCCATGTCCCACGAATCGAGATGCGCGCCGACGACGACGATCTCATCGGCCTTGTCGCTGCCGCGAATCTCGCCGACGACGTTGCGCGCCGCCACCGGTCCGCCGACCTCGTTGTCGAGGCGCAGGGCCACGCTCACCGGGCCGCGCCCCATCAGCCGCACGAGGCGCTCGGCGTTGTCGTGCGCGACGATGGCCACCGGCAGCGGCACGATCCGGCCGTCGAGCGACATCGGATGCCGGTAGAGCAGCGAGCGCCGCTGCGACGACTCGATGAGCATGGCCGCGACGCCGGTGCGCTTGGCCGTGGACAGCAGGGCGTTGATGCGCATGTAGTCGCCGAAGAGATCGTCGAGCGAATTCATGATGCCGGTGTGGACGAAGGCGATCTTGCCGGGCGACTCCGGCACCGCCGCCAGGACCTCTTCCCTGCTGCCGTCGCCGAAGTCGACGAGCGTCCCCTCGATCCGGCCGTTCGTCGAGATCGTGAACGGCGCCGCCGCGACGCGCAGCGGGAACGCCGCCGGCGCGATCGCCTCGGCCATGGCGTTGCGCGAGCGCCACGAGGCCGGGACGATGTAGCTCTCGAACGCCGCCGGCACGCCGGCATCGCGGAACTTCTGCAGCGCCCACGCCTCGGAGCGCTCGCCCGCGGCGGACGGCGTGGGGCGGCCGCCGACGGTGTCGCAGAGCTCGCGCAGGTCGTCGATCATCGCATTCGACGCGCGGACCTTCGCGAGCAGCGGCGCAACGTCGCCCGCGGGCGGCGCGACGAGAAGGGCGAGCAGCAGTGTCGTCAGCATGCGCCCCGAAGTTACTCGCCCACGGCCTTGCGGTTCTTGAAGCGCGCGGCGATGTAGTCGCGGTTCATGCGGGCGATGAAGTCGGTGGAGATCTCCTTCGGACAGACCGCTTCGCACTCGCGGAACATCGTGCAGCTCCCGAAGTACTCTTCCATCACCTCGACCATGTTCAGCACGCGCTCGTAGCGCTCCGGCTGCCCCTGCGGGAGCAGTCCGAGGTGCGAGACCTTCGCGGCGGTGAAGAGCTGCGCGGCGCCGTTCGGACACTGCGCGACGCACGCGCCGCACTCGATGCACTGCGCCGCGTCCATGGCCTTCTCCACGACGACCTTCGGGATGGGGACGCTGTTGGCCTCGGGGGCGCTGCCGGTGTTCGCGGAGATGAAGCCGCCGGCCTGGATGATCTTGTCGAGCGGGCTGCGGTCGACGATGAGGTCCTTGATGATCGGAAAGGCGCGCGCGCGCCACGGCTCGACCCAGATCTCGTCGCCGTCCTTGAAGTGGCGCATGTGCAGCTGGCACGTGGCCGTGCCGCCGATGGGGCCGTGGGCGACGCCGTTGATCATCATCCCGCACGAGCCGCAGATGCCTTCGCGGCAATCGTGCTCGAAGTGGATGGCCTCTTCGCCCTTCTCGATGAGCCCTTCGTTGACGATGTCGAGCATCTCCAGGAACGAGGCGTCAGCGGAGATGCCCGCCGCCTTGTACGTCACGAACGCGCCCTCGTCGGCGCGCGACTTCTGACGCCAGACGTGAAGTGTCAGATCCATGTTTCTCCCTCGCGGCGGCGGGACGCCGCCGGGCCGGCCGGCGAGACGCCGGCGCTCCACATCATTTGTATGACCTCGTCGCCAGCTTCACGTCCTCGTACACCAGCGGCTCCTTGTGCAGGGCTGGCGCGGCGTCGTCGCCGCGGTACTCCCATGCTGAAACGTAGAGGTACTCGTCGTCGTTGCGCTTTGCTTCGCCGTCGGGCGTCTGGTACTCGACGCGGAAGTGGCCGCCGGCCGACTCGTTGCGCTGCAGCGCGTCGACGCACATCAGCTCCGCGAGCTCGAAGAAGTCGGCCACGCGGCCGGCCTTTTCCAGCGCCTGGTTCGGCTCCTCGTTCGTGCCGAGGACGCGCACGTCCTTCCAGAACTGCGCGCGCAGCTCGCGAACGAGGCCGATCGCCTTCTCGAGTCCCTCGGAACTGCGGGCCATGCCGCAGTACTCCCACATGATGCTGCCGAGCTCCTTGTGGAACGAGTCGACGCTGCGCGTGCCGTTCGCGCCGAGGAGGCGGTTCACGCGCGCGGCCACGTCCTGCTTCGTTTGCTCGAACTCCGGGCGGTCCGCCTTCACCTTCTTGCCGAGCTGCCCGGCGAGGTAATCGCCGATCGTCACCGGCACGACGAAGTAGCCGTCGGCGAGGCCCTGCATCAGCGCGCTCGCGCCGAGGCGGTTCGCGCCGTGGTCGGAGAAATTCGCCTCGCCGGCCACGTAGAGGCCCGGCACCGTCGACATCAAGTTGTAGTCGACCCACAGCCCGCCCATCGCGTAGTGCGGCGCGGGGTAGATCCGCATCGGCACCTCGTACGGATCCTCGGCGGTGATGTCGTGGTACATCTCGAAGAGGTTCCCGTAGCGCTCCTCGATCGTCTTCTTGCCGAGGCGCTGGATGGCGTCGGCGAAGTCGAGGTAGACGCCGCGGCCGCTCGGGCCGATGCCCCTCCCCTCGTCGCACACTTCCTTCGCCGCGCGCGAGGCGATGTCGCGCGGCGCGAGGTTGCCGAAGCTCGGGTACTTCCGCTCCAGGTAGTAATCGCGCTCGGCCTCGGGGATGTCCTTCGGATTGCGCTTGTCGCCCTGCTGCTTCGGCACCCAGATCCGGCCGTCGTTGCGCAGCGACTCCGACATCAGCGTCAGCTTCGACTGGTAGTCGCCCGACTGCGGGATGCACGTCGGATGGATCTGCGTGTAGCAGGGATTCGCGAAGTAGGCGCCGCGCTTGTACGCGCGCCAGATCGCCGTGGCGTTCGACGCCTTCGCGTTCGTCGACAGGTAGAAGACGTTGACGTAGCCGCCGGTGGCGAGGACGACGGCGTCGCCGGCGTACGCTTCGATGGCGCCGGTGACCATGTTCCGCGTGACGATGCCCTTGGCCTGCCCCTCGACCACGACGACGTCGAGCATGTCGTGGCGCGGAAACATCTGCACGGTGCCGAGGGCGATCTGCCGCTCCAGCGCCTGAAACGCGCCGAGGAGGAGCTGCTGCCCGGTCTGGCCGCGCGCGTAGAACGTGCGCGACACCTGCACCCCGCCGAACGAGCGGTTCTCGAGGAGGCCGCCGTACTCGCGCGCGAACGGCACGCCCTGCGCGACGGCCTGGTCGATGATGTCGACGGAGAGCTCGGCGAGGCGATGGACGTTGGCCTCGCGCGAGCGGTAGTCGCCGCCTTTGATCGTGTCGTAAAAGAGGCGGTAGATGCTGTCGCCGTCGTTCTGATAATTCTTCGCGGCGTTGATGCCGCCCTGCGCGGCGATGGAGTGCGCGCGCCGCGGCGAGTCGTGGTAGACGAAGCACTTCACGTTGTAGCCGAGCTCGCCCATCGTCGCGGCCGCGGCCGCGCCGGCCAGGCCCGCGCCGACGACGATGACGTCGTACTTCCGCTTGTTGGCCGGGTTCACCAGCTTGTAGTGCGCTTTCGCGTACTCCCACTTTTTCTCGAGCGGGCCGGGAGGAATCTTGCTGTCGAGATCCATTCGTTTCACCTAATCACGTTGGCCAGCACCATCACCGGGAACGAGACGTTGGCGATGGTGATCACGAGCGCGAACGCGGTGGCGAAGACGCGCTTCCAGGAGTTGAACTTGACGTGGTTCAGGCCGACGGAATTGAACATGCTCCAGAGGCCGTGGTAGAGGTGCAGGCCGAGGGCGAGGTTGGCCACGATGTAGATCGCGCTCGCCCACCAGATCCGAAATCCGGTGACGACGTTGTGGTACGGATCGTTCTCGATGAAGGCGGGGTTCAGCGCCTTCACGCCCCACGTGAGATGGGCGAGGTGGTAGAGGACGAAGAGCAGGATGATGACGCCGCCCCAGCGCATGGTCCGCGACGCGTAGTTGGCCAGGACGTAGTCGCGGTCGCGATAGGCGAGCGGCCGCGCCGCGCGGTTCATCAGCGTCAGCCTCGTGGCGGCGTCGATGTGCAGGTAGACGCAGACGAGCATGACGATGCGCGTGACCCAGAGGCCGACGCTGTGCGGCATGGCCGGCGCGCCCATGGTGCGCAGCCAGCGGGCGTACTCGTTGAAGTGCTCGGGCCCGAGGTAGAGCTTGAGGTTGCCGAGCATGTGGGCGAAGACCCAGCCGAACAGAAAGACGCCGGTCACCGCCATGACCGCTTTCTTGCCGATGGCGGAGCGGTAGAAGTTGACGATCCACGACATGGGAGAAGCACCTCGGTCGGTGGGGTGAGTTGCAGGCGTGGCGACGGTCACGTCGGCACATCATATCGATGGAGGTGCGATTGACAAGGGGCGGCGCACGTACGGAGGTGCCGTGGCGCACAGCCGGACTTCACACCTTGTCACCGGAGCGGTTCATGCTTTCGACGCGCTCGTGCCGCTCACGAAGCTGACGCTCACGCTCCTCTACGCCGCCGGCGCGGCGCTGCTGCCCGTCATCGTGCGCGCGGCCGCGCGGGCGTTGCCGCGGGCGCAGGTTGCTGGCCGCCGCGCGCCGCGCAACCGACGCGCGCGTGGCCGAGGCGCAGCCGGCGCTGCAGGAGTTGATGGCACGCTTCCGGACCTGGAGCGGCCGCGGTTGGAGCCGTGCGTCTACGTCCACCTCACCGACAACTGGAACGAGTTGACGCTGCGGTTCCTCGCCCGCGAGCACGGCGTGCGCGACCTCAAGAACCGCATCAGCCGCGCCATTCTGGAGGAATTCACCGCCGCGAAGATCGAGGTGGCGTCGTCGACGATGGACGTGACGCTAATGCCTTCGCCACCTCCTCGCGCACCCGCTTCCCTGTCGCTCGAGCGTTCTTGAAGAAATCGGCGTAGCCGGCCGCGGTGCGGGCCATGTAATCGGTGACCGCCACTTTGTACGTTCGCGACGGCTCCGGCTTCGTGACGCTTTCGACGACCGGAACTGCGTCGCTCCCGGCGCGCGAGGCGCCATAGGCGAGCAATTTCGCGAGCTCCTCGCCGCTCATTTCCGCAACGACGATCTCGTTGTCGTACGGCAGCGCGGCCCGCAGTTGCTCGACGGTAATCGCGCCGCGCGGCAGCGGCTGGCGGAAGCTGCTCGCCGTCGACATGGCCACGTCCGCGCCCGCGGCCTCGCGCATGCGCGCGACGGCGACGTGCGCCAGGCGTTCGACGCTCATCGCCTCCGCCGTCGTGCCGATCGTCGCAAAGAGCGGCGCGTATTGCGGGTCGCGCTCGAGCGCGCGCTGCATTTCGCCGACGGTCTTCGCCAGCGCGGCGTCGGTCTTCATGCGCGCATCGACCGGCACGAGCTCGCCGCGCGCGGCGGCGACGCGGTGGTTCTCGATCGTCAATTGCACGCGGCAGATGTCGGTGAGGTATTGCCCCGGCGAGATGAAATACGTATTCGTCCCCTCGATTTTCGTGAAGGCGCGCCGCAGGTGGCTGTGCGAGCCGAAAATGAGGTCGATGCCGGGCACGGCGTGCGCGAGCGCGTAGTCGTCCTGCAAATGCTCGTGGCCGATCATGACGACGGCGTCGACGTGCTCCTCGTCGCGCAATTTCTTCACGACCTCGCGCGCCGCGGCAATCGGGTCGCGGAACACGAATCCGCTCGCCTTGACGAGGGCGTTGAAATCGGATCCGGCGACGGCGAAGACGCCGATGCGCGCGCCGCCGCGCTCGAGGACGTCGTACGGTTGGAACCCGCCGGTATTCGCGCTGAGGATGGGATAGCGGATGCTCTTGCGGCACTGCGTGAACGTCTCGGCGCCGTAATCGGGATCGTGATTGCCGAGGGCCATGTCGTCGACGATGCCGTTGAGCCACGGCCATTCCACGCATCGGTATTTGTCCGACCACGCCGGCGAGCCCTTGTTGACCATGTCGCCGCCGCTGAAGACGAGCGCGCCGCGCTTTTTCTCCGCAGACAAAAAACCGACCGCGCGGGCAATGCCCCCGCGGTCGGCGCCTTCCTCGGCATAAAACGGTACGGCGTGGGAGTGGTAATCCGAGAACTGCAGAAGGGTCACGGTTACGGCGATCGCCGCAATCACTTCTTGAGCGTTTCCTGCATCTCTTTGATCGCCGCCTCGCGTCCCTTTTCCTTCGCGGTCTTCTGATACTGGCCGCGCTTGCTGGCCGGGATCTGGCGGATCAGACCGAGATAACGTCCCTGAAGCTGGCGAGAGGCGAGCTGCTCCGGCGTCAATGCCGCGCCGCCGCGCTTCTTTGCGCCGCTGCCGGGAGGACGTCCGGGCGGACGGCCGGGACGTCCTTTGCGTCCGGGCGGACGGCCGCGGCGGCGGCCGGTTGGCGCTGCGGCCGGCGGCGCGGCGCTTGCCGCGGCTTGTGCGCCGGAGCCGCGCGGGCGTCCCGGTCCGCGGCCGCGGCCGCGGCGGCGCGGCGTTGCGGCAGTGCCGCCGCCGGCGCTATAAGAACCGCCGCCGCCGGCTGCGCCGCGCAGCGAACTGAGACGCTGTTCGAGGCTGCTGATCTCGCGATTGATGTCACTGAGATAGCGGTAAATCTCGGCCGGCGAAATGCGCCGTTCCGCGACGAGCCGCTCCAGAACGTATGTGGCCTGTCCAGGAGAGAGGGTCGTTGTGGACTGTTGCGATGATCGTGGTCTTGGCACGTTCACTCCTCCTATCAATGGAAGTGATAATAAACGCAAACAGTCAACATGTGAACTAAATTTTTATGAAAATGACTCACATACCGTTCTTAGTAGCGGTAATGGTCGGATTTGTAAGGTCCTTCCACCGGCCGGCCGAGGTATTTCGCCTGTTCGTCCGACAGCACGGTCAGCTCCACGCCGAGGTGCTGCAGGTGCAGGCGCGCCACTTCCTCGTCGAGCTTCTTGGGCAGGACGTAGACCTCTCTCTTATATTCACCTTGATTGCCCCAAAGCGCGAGTTGGGCAAGAACCTGATTGGTGAACGACGCGGACATGACGAACGACGGGTGCCCGGTGGCGCAGCCGAGGTTGAAGAGACGCCCCTCGGCCAGAATCAGCACGCTGTGGCCGTCCGGGAAAATCCATTCGTCGTACTGCGGCTTGATGTTCACCCTGCGGATGCCGGCGATCTTATTGAGCCCGGCCATGTCGATCTCGTTGTCGAAGTGGCCGATGTTGCCGATGATGGCGTTGTGCTTCATGCGCGACATGTGCGCGGCGGTGATGATGTCCTTGTTCCCCGTCGCCGTGACGAAGATGTCGGCGCGGTCGAGCACCGACTCCAGCGTGCGCACCTCGTAGCCTTCCATCGACGCCTGCAGCGCACAGATCGGATCGATCTCCGTGACCACCACGCGCGCCCCCTGCCCGCGCAGCGCCTGCGCGCAGCCTTTGCCGACTTCGCCGTAGCCGCAGACGACGGCGAGCTTGCCGGCGATCATCACGTCGGAGGCGCGATTGAGGCCGTCGATCACGGAGTGGCGGCAACCATAGATATTGTCGAACTTCGACTTCGTCACCGAGTCATTGACGTTGATGGCCGGGAACAGCAGCGTCCCCGCCTCCATCATTTGATATAGGCGATGCACGCCGGTGGTCGTCTCCTCGGAGACGCCCTTGATGTCCTTGCACACGCGCGTGAAGCGCTGTGGGTCGCGGGCGATCTCGCGGCGCAGCAGGTCGAGGATCACGCCCCACTCCTCCGGATCGTCCGCAGGATTGAACTCCGGGACGCGGCCGATGCCTTCGAACTCGGCGCCTTTGTGCACGAGCAGCGTGGCGTCGCCGCCGTCGTCGACGATGAGCGTCGGCCCGCTGCCGTCCGGCCACATGAGCGCCTCGGACGTGCACCACCAATACTCCTCGAGCGTCTCGCCCTTCCATGCAAAGACCGGCGTGCCTTTCGGATCGTCGGCCCTGCCGCCCGTCTCCGGACGTCCGACCACGACCGCGGCCGCGGCGTGGTCCTGTGTCGAAAAAATATTGCAGCTCACCCAGCGCACGTCGGCGCCGAGGAGCTCGAGGGTCTCGATCAGCACGGCCGTCTGCACCGTCATGTGCAGCGAGCCCATGATCTTTGCACCCGCCAGCGGCTTCGACGCGCCGTACTTCTCGCGCACGGCCATGAGGCCCGGCATTTCGTGCTCGGCGAGGCGGATCTCGGCGCGGCCGAACGTCGCCAGCGAGAGATCGCGGACCTTGAACGGCTCGCGCCCCGCCGCGCGCGCGGCGTCGAACTGATGCGTGACTTCGAGGGTTGCGGTCATTTGGAAATAGCTCCTTCCGTCGACGAAAAACGCCGGATTGTACACTTACGCGCCATGATGCGAAACGCCGTCGCCGCAGCCCTTCTTCTCGCCTCCACCGCCCTCGCCCAACAGGTCGTCACGCAGCCGCCGAAGCCGACCGTGCGCGAGCTGACGATCGAGAACATTTTCGATCCGAAAGAGCGCGTGGCCTTCTCCGGCGCGCAGCAGAGCGGCTTCGTCTGGCTCGACGACAAGACCGTGACCTGGCCGCGCACGAACGAGAAATCCGAAGTCGTCGAACAGACCGTGCTCGACGCGGAGACCGGCGCGCGGCGCACGCTCTTCAGCGCGGCCAAGCTCGAGGCGGCGGCGCGGAAAATCGCCGGCGTCGGCGCCGACGACGCCAAGCGCCTCGCGCAGCAGCGGAACTGGAATTTCAGTCCGAACAAGAAGAGCGTCGTGCTGACGCTCGGCAGCGATTTGTACCTGTGGAACCTCGACGCCGACGTGATGACGCGCCTGACGTCGTCGCCCGGCGAGAAGCAGGAAGCGGCGTTCAGCCCCGACGGCCGCTTCGTGTCGTTCGTGCGCAACAACAATCTCTACATCGTCGACGTGGCCACGCAGCGCGAGCGCCAATTGACGACCGACGGCAACGACGAGCTCCTCAACGGCGTGCTCGACTGGGTGTACCAGGAGGAGATCTTCGGCCGCGGCAATTTTCACGCGTATTGGTGGAGCCCCGACTCGTCGCGCATCGCCTACATCCAGATCGACGAGCGCCCGGTGAAGCGCTTCACGGTCGTCGACCACATCCCGCTCATGCAGAACGTGGAGGTCACGCCGTATCCGAAAGCGGGGCTGCCGAATCCGCGCGCGAAGCTCTTCACCGTTTCGGCCGGCGGCGCGGCGCCGCAGGAGGTCGACACGCAGCCGTACAGCGCCGGCGACTTCCTCGTCGTCGGCGTGACGTGGACGCCCGACAGCAAACGCGTCGTCTATCAGATTCAAAATCGCGAGCAGACATGGCTCGACCTCGACGCCGCGGACGTCCCGGGCGGCGCGCCGAAAACGCTGTTCCGCGAAACGACGAAGGCGTGGGTCGAGCCGCAGGGCGAACCGGAGTGGCTCAAGGACGGCTCATTTCTCTGGCTCAGCGAGCGCAGCGGCTACAAGCACCTCTATCACTACGCCGCCGACGGCAAGCTGCTCAAACAGATCACCGACGGGCCGTGGGAAGTGCGGACGCTGCACGGCGTCGATCCCGCGAATCAATCGATTTATTTTTCGGGCACGGAGCGCAGCGTCCTCGGCACGGACGTCTATCGCGTCGCCCTCGACGGCAGCGGATTGAAGCGTATCTCCGACGCGCCCGGAAATCACATCGCCGGCTTCAATCCGTCGATGTCGCTCTGGATCGACTCGTGGACCGACATCCAGACGCCGACGCGCATCTCGCTCGCGCGCAATGACGGGACGCTCGTGCGCGTCGTGGAGGCGAACGACGTCGCGGCGTTGCACGGCCTCCGCATCAGCAAGCCGGAATTCGTGCAGGTGACAGCGCGCGACGGCTTCGTGCTGGAAGGGGTCATGTTCCGGCCGCCCGACTTCGATCCGTCGCGCAAATACCCGGTGTTCGAGCACACGTATTCGGGGCCGCACGCGCAGCAGGTCCGCAATCAATGGTTCGGGGCGACGTATTTGTGGCACCAGCTCCTGGCCCAGCACGGGATCATCGTCTGGATCTGCGACAACCGCACGGCCAGCGGCAAGGGGGCCGTGTCGGCGTGGCCGGTCTACAAGAATTTCGGAGAGCTGGAATTGCGCGATCTCGAGGACGGGCTGAAATGGCTGGAGTCGCAGCCGTATGTCGACGGCTCGCGCGTGCTGCTCAATGGCTGGAGCTTCGGCGGCTTCATGACCACGTACGCGCTGACGCACAGCACGATGTGGTCGGCGGGCATCGCCGGCGGCTCCGTGACGGACTGGCACGACTACGACTCCGTCTATACGGAACGCTACATGCTCATGCCGCAGAACAATCCGGACGGATATCAGAAGAGCGCGCCGCGTTTCGCCGCGAAGAACCTGCACGGCAATCTGCTGCTGCTCCACGGCGCGATCGACGACAACGTGCACCTGCAGAACACCATCCAGCTCGTCTATGAGCTGGAGAAGGCCGGAAAATTGTTCGACATGGCGCTCTATCCGAAGTCGCGCCACGGCGTGACCGACCCGCTGCTGGTCACGCAGATGCGGCGCCTCATGCTGCGCTTCATCGAGCGGAACCTCCTGACGCCGGCCGCGTCTCAGCACTGACGAAAGGAACGCACCGCATGTCTTACAAGAAATCGCTGATCGTCCTGTTGTTTCTCTTGACGCCCATCCTCCTCGCCGCCGACTCGCCCGTGAAACTTCATTCGACGCCGGTGCAGATCGACTCGCGCCCCGACATGGCGGAGGTGTGGGTCGACGGAAAATTCGTCGGCTCGACGCCGCTCAATTACCGCCTCATGGCCGGCGACCACAAGATCGAGCTGGTGCGCCCGCGCTATGCCACGTGGACGCGCACGCTGACCGTCGCGCCCGAAACGCCGACGCGCGTGGCGGCGCTGATGCAGGAGAACGATAAGCCCTGCCAATGAGACGGAGCGCCGCCGCCTCGGCAGCCGGCCAGGCGGCGTCCTCGCCGCCTCTTCTGAATGCAGGCGGGACGCCTGCGCGCCAGCCGGCGAAGACGCCGGCGCTCCGAGCTTCAGCGTGACGGCCATTGCATAACGCCGCGGCCACAGAAACTCGGAACGCAGAATGCGAATGCAGAATGAAGAAAGCCCCGCCGGTTTCTCGATTCTGCATTCGCATTCTGCGTTCCGAGTTTTGTGGCCAATTCCGAGGTAGGGATTCGCCCGGCTCCGTCACTCCTACGGCATGCGCCGGAACATCTTCATCCTCTTTCTGCTCGTTCTCTGCGTCCCGACCGCTCACGCGTTCCTCGAGGACCTCTGCCTCCCCCGCCGCAAAGGTGAGGGCGCGCTGAGCTGGTGCATCCAGCCGAATTCGCCGCGGAGCAATCCGAACCGCGCCAGCGTGCAGCAGACCCTCGACTTCGCCACGATCAAGCCGGGGCGCAGCATGATCCACGCGGACTCCACCTACTTCATCGCCCAGGCCCTCGGCTATCGCGCCGACGTCGCGTACTGGATCATCGCCTACAACGAGAACGCCGACTACAGCGTCTACCAGCCGATCGACCAGTGCGGCGTGCAGGCGTCGACTTCGAACTCCGGCAAGAACTACATCACCGCCGCGTTCAACGGCTTCAAGCGCACGAACCGCAACACCGACGGCCCGCTCGACCATTACATCGTCAACTACTCGCCGAACGGCCAGGGGACCGACGTTCACGGCGCCGGCGGCGTGCAGGCGCTCTATCCGTTCCACTATCCGAAGCCCGGCTATCCGCTGCACATTGACGACACCTACCAGAAGACGCTCGCCAACCTGCGGCAGTGGGCGATGATCGCCACGACCGATCCCGGCCTCCTCTGCACCGTCGGCCTCACCGCGTCGCCGACGATGTGCGTCAAGGACGTGAACATCACCGGCAACGTGCCGCTGATCAACGCCAGCCCGAGAGGGATTCCGCTCAGCATCGCGGCGGGCGAGAAGGTGCTGAACATCGACAGCAACGGCGTGAGCGACTACTACGAGAAGCTGGAGTCGTATCTCAACGACACGAGCAAGACCACCGGCACGCTGTACCTCGCGCCGACTCCCGGCCCGGTGCCACTGCAGATCGCGCGCTTCGGCCTCTACCTCCATTGCCTGCAGGACTCGTCGTCGCACTCGACGTTCTGCGGCGACGACGCGCCCGCCCCTCCGGGCGGCCGCGACCCCGGCACGTACATGTACACGGCCAGCGACGGCCACATCCAGCTCTCGTTCGGCAGCTCGTGCGCGTCGAGCCCGCACCTCGCCGGACACGTGCAGGAGACCGGCACGGGCGACGCGCCGCTGCCGCTGCGCGATTACGTCGCGCTCAACAACACGGTCGACGAGCTGATCGCGTTCGGCAACGCGGTCGCATTGAAGAATGGATGGATCGCCAACCCCGAGCTGCTGCCGCCCGACGTCGGCGGCGGCAAGAACGCGCAGGGCGACAGCGCCGAGACGCTCAAGAGCGCGCTCGTCGGCCACATCGTTTCCGGGACGGAGTACAGCCGCGTCGAGGTGTATGAATCGGGCATCGTCACGCTGCCGCTGCAGCAGCCGAACGTGCTCGACCGGCTGCACGCGATGAACCAGGCGCTGGCGGATTACGGCGCCAAGGCGAAGCAGCGCTCCGCGCATCCGGAGCAATTCGTCGCGTTTCAGCTGATGCCGGGGAACTCGACGGATCGCTACGCGAAGAATGTCTGCTGGCACTGACAGGTAGGGGGCAGGGCGCAGGGGGCGGGGCGCAGATGTAGTCCTCGCGAACGCACGAGCCCGAATCGTGGCCATAACTCGTGCCTACTCCGACGCCATCGCGTCGTGCCGCGCCACCGCGTCGTCGGGCAGTTGCTCGCGGAGCCAGATCCGCTCGACGATCGGGTACGCGGCGACGAACGGCAGGATCAGCACCGCGCCGAGCGCGCCCTGCAGTGTCCCGCCCGCGGCGACGGCGAGGAGCACCGTCAGTGTCGAGAGGCGCATCTGCGAGCCGTAGACGCGCGGGATGATGACGTAGCTCTCGACGAGGTGATAGAGCAGATAGCCGCCGGCGACGAGGAGCGCCTGCAGCGGCCCGACGAGCAGCGCGAGCAGCACCGCCGGCAGCGTCATCACGATCGTGCCGACGACCGGCACGAGGTCGGCCACGAACGCGATCACCGCCAGCGCCAGCGCGGCCGGGACGCGGCAGAGCGTCAGCACCAGATACGCCCATCCGCCGCAGAGGAAGCACGTGATCACCTGCCCGCGCATGTAGGCGAGGATCACGCCGGCGATCTCGTGCGCCGTCCGCTCCAGCTTCCGGCGGTTCCGCGGCTCGGCGAAGGTGATGAGCCACTCGAAGGCGCGCTGTCCTTCTATTAATAGATAGATCGCTACGACCAGGACGAAGATCACGGCGGTCAGCGCCTCGACCGCGACCATCCCGGCGGCGAAGCCGCGCGTCAGCCACGCCTGCAGTTGCGGCCCCTCGGGGAAGTGCGCGCCGCGCAGGCTGCCGAGCGCCGCCTGCGCGGGCGGGAACTGGCGGCCGAGGCGCTCGGCGACTTTGGGGAGATCGCGCGAGAGCTCGACGACCTGCTTGCTCATGATCGGCACGACCACGGCGAGAAAGAAGAACAGGAACCCGAAGACGAGGATGGCGACGACGGTGATGCCGAAACCGCGGCGGACGCGGTGCGCCTCGAGCCAGCGCACCAGCGGGTCGAGCATCACCGCCAGCAGCACCGCGATGACGATCATGAGCACGACCGGCCAAAGCTTCACCACGCAGACGACGAGCAGCAGCGCCAGCGCGATTTTCAAAAGTGTTGCGAACGGGACCCGCAGTTCCGTCACGGCCATCGACTATGCTCCCCGGATGCGAAAACTGATCGTCCTCGCCATCGCCTTGTTCGCCCTCTCCGCCCAGGCTGAGCAAAAGAACGTCCAGCTCCTGACGAACATGTCGGACGCGGAGCTGCTGCGCGCGATGAACATGATGCGCGCCTCCCTCGGCGTGCACTGCGATTTCTGCCACGCCCTCAACAAAGAGACCGGCTGGGACTTCGCCAGCGACGACAAAAAAGAGAAGAAAGTCTCGCGCGAGATGATCTCCATGGTCCTCAAGCTGAACAAGGAGCAGTTCGGCGGACGCACGCAGATCGGATGCAACACCTGCCACCGCGGCGCGATCTCGCCGAAGGCGCTCGTGACGCTGCCGCAGGCGCAGCCGCCGTTCCCGACGCCGAGGCCGGAACGGCCGGAGCTGCCCGCGCTCGCCGACGTGGTCAAGAAATACGCGGCGGCGGCCGGCGACACGGCGAAGTGGGAGAGCCGCACCGAGCGCGGAATGCGCGAGGACTCGACCGGCAAGAGCGCGCCGATCGTGGTCGAGGAGACGGCCGGCAAATGGCACGTCGACGGCGAGACGCCGGCCGGCAAGACCGACCAGGTCGTCGTCGGCGACAACGGCTGGATGCGCACCAAGAAGGGACTGGAGACGCTGAAGCCGGTCGACGTCAGCCGCTTCCACGACCTCGCCGCCGCGTACGTGCCGACGCTGCCGTCCGCGATCCCGCAGGACGCGCGCGTGCTGGCCAAGGAGAAGATCGGCGAGCACGAGACCATCGTCGTCGGCACGCGCGCCGGCACCACGCGCGAGCGGCTCTATTTCGACGCCGCCAGCGGCCTCCTCGTGCGGCGCCTCGTCGTCTACGACTCGCCGGTCGGCCCGATTCCGCAGCAGACGGACTTCGACGATTGGCGCGACGCCGGCGGCGCGAAGTACCCGTTCTACGTGCGCGCCTCGCTGGTCGATCCGTGGAACAGCGCGACGCGAAAGTACAGCGAGGTGAAGCTCGGGCCGATCGATCCGAAGGCGTTCGAGGAGCCAAAGTAGGGCGCGGGCTCGGAGCGCCGGCGTCCTCGCCGGCTGGCGCGCAGGCGTCTCGCCTGCGTTCATGAGAGGCGGCGAGGACGCCGCCTCGCCGGCCGCCGGGACGGCGGCGCTCCAATGGCCATTGGCCCTAGTCGCGTAGAATCAACCGGATGAGCCCCGGCAAGATCGAGCGAGTCAAGCGCCAGCTGCTGCGCGAGGCGGTGGCGGAGAACCTCGACACGATGCGCGGATTGCCGCCGCGCGCGGTGCGGCCGCTGCGCCGCGGCGCGCGCATTTGGCTGCAGCGCGCCCCGCTGCTGCTCGTGCCGATCGCGCTGATCGGCGCCACGTATTTCTCGCACGGCAACGCGCCGCTTCCGCCTCCGCACAGTGTCCTTCCGAGCGCAGCGAGGAATCTGCTGCCTCCCATGCCGCAAGGGGATGTCTCGCCGTCTTCGCGTCTCGACATGACACCGGTCAGCGCGTCGGCCTTCCCGCTCTCCGTCCACCGCGTCATCATCGACGCCGGGCACGGCGGCAACGACCCCGGCACGTCCGCGGCGTCGAAGCTGACCGAGAAGTTCGTCACGCTCGACGTGGCCATGCGCCTGCGCGACCTCCTCGGCAAGAGCGGCTTCGACGTCGTCGTCACGCGCGGCGACGACCGCCTCATCGCCCTGCGCGACCGCGCCCGCATCGCCAACTCCGCGAACGGCGACATCTTCGTCTCCATCCACGTGAACTCCCTCGCCACGCATCAGGCCGAGCACGGCATCGAGACCTACTACCTAGGCCCGACGAACGACCCTACGCTGACGCGCCTGGCCGCCGACGAGAACCGCACCTCCGGCTACTCCGTCGCCGACCTGCGCAAACTCCTCGACGGCGTCTACGCCGACGTCCGCCGCGACGAGTCGCACCGCCTCGCCGGCGCCTTGCAGCAGCAGCTCTTCAGCGGCCTGCGCAGCGTCGATCCTGGGCTGAAGGACTGGGGCGTCAAGCGCGCGCCGTTCATCGTCCTCGTCGCCACCGGGATGCCGGCGGTCCTGGCCGAGGTCGGGTGTCTATCGAATGAGCGCGAGGCGGTCATGCTCGGCCGCCCGGAGTACCGGCAGCAGATCGCCCAGGCGCTGTTCCGCGGGATTCACGCGTACGCGAGCGCGGGCGACGCTCCGAAGAAAGGAAGTGGCAATGGCTGATCAACTCCTGCACGTCGGCATCGACCTCGGCACGTCGCGGAGCGCGATCTCCGCGTCGAACGGCGAACGCTTCGTCGTGGAGAGCTTCGTCGGCTGGCCCGCCGACATGGTGGCGAAGAAAGTGCTCAAGCGCGACGTCCTCATCGGACACGAGGCCGTCGCCAACCGCACCATGCTCGACCTCCACCGCCCGCTCGAGCGCGGCCTGCTGAAGGAAGGCTCGGAGAAGGACGTCGAGGCCGTACGCGAGCTGCTCAAGCACCTGCTGCGCCTCGTCGGCGTCAGCTCGAACGGCAAGATCGACACGAAGAACGTGCGCGCCGTCGTCGGCGTCCCCGCCGCGGCGCTGCGCACGAACAAGCAGTACCTCCGCAACTCGATGAAGGGGATCGTCGACAGCCTGATGATCGTCAGCGAGCCGTTCGCCGTGGCGTACGGGCTCAACGCGCTGCTGCACACGATGATCGTCGACATCGGCGCGGGGACGACGGACTTCTGCGTGATGAAGGGCCGCTATCCGACCGAGGAGGACCAGCGCACGCTGACCGTGGCCGGCGACTCCATCGACGCGCACCTGCTCAAGCTCATCCAGGAGCGCTACCCGCAGGCGAACGTGACGATCTTCATGGTGCGCGAGTGGAAGGAGAAGTCCAGCTTCGTCGGCGAGGCGCCGGAGCGCTGCGTCGTGACCGCGCCGGTGAAGGGCGTGCCGACGGAGCTCGACATCACGAACGAGATCAAGGCGGCGTGCGAGACAATCCTGGCGCCGGTCGTGGAGACGATGCTCGACCTGCTCTCGCGCGTGGAGCCGGAGTTCCAGGACCGCGTGCGCGCGAACATCATTCTCTCCGGCGGCGGCGGCTTGATCCGCGGCCTGGCCGAGGCGATGGAAGCGGCGCTCGGGCAGGTGGGCGGCGGGAAGGTGACGTACATGGCCGACCCGGTGTTCATCGGCTCGGACGGCGGCCTGGCGCTGGCGCTCGACGCGCCCGACGGCGATTGGGAGCGGCTCTCCGCGTAGCGATGGCGACCTCCGAAACGCGCGGCGCCGGCGGCACCTCGGGCGGGATCGGGCTCTTTCTCGTCGGCCTCGGCATGGCCGTCGCCGGCGGCTGGCTGCTGACGAATCAGGTGACCGTGACGTCGGGCTACTGGCACCTGTGGGGCTACAACGCCTTCGGCCTGTCGCTGATCCCGCTGATCCTCGGCATCGGCTTCCTGTTTTTCAACGGCCGCTCCGTGATCGGCTGGCTGCTGACCTTCGCCGGCGCGGTGATCATCTTCGTGGGGATCCTCACGAACCTCGACATCTACTTCCGCCCGACGAGCCTCTTCAACACGCTGCTGATGCTCGTCCTGCTCGCCGGCGGGATCGGGCTGGTGGCGCGGTCGCTGCGGGCGCAGTGACGTTCGCGGGGGCGCCGCCCGCGCGGCCAGCACCTTCAGCGCCGCCTGGTTGTGCGTCTTCTTCTTCAAATCGCGCCAATGCCGCCGGCCGATGCGGCGGTCGGCGGCGCGAAGGATGTTCGCCAGTCCCCAGTGATCGCCGTCGAAGTGCCGCGTCAGCAACTCCTCGGCGGGCGTATCGATGTAGTCGCGAATGAGCTCCGAGATCAGCGGCACGTCCGTCTTGTACGGATAGCCGGGAACGAAGCCGTCGTCGAACCGGCGCGTGCCGCCGGGGCGACGAAGTCGCCGGGATATCCCAGATCGTTTCCTTATCCAGCGTGATCCAGTAGCGCGGCAGGTCGGTGCTTCTCCGGCGCGTGTCCATCCGCACGACGCTGCAGTGAATCTGGAAGCGGATGCGCGGATCGACCAGCAGGTACAGCCGCTTCTGCAGCTTGCTCCAAGGATGCTTCGGCGTCCGCACCGCTACGCCGCCTGCGGCGCCGTGCACGCGCGGCAGCGCCGCGCCGCGGCGGGGATCATCTCCAGGCACTCCGGGCACTTCTTCGTCGGCTCCGCTTTCGTCGCGGGCACCGGCTTCACCAGCGTGCGCACGATGAGGAAGAGCACGAACGAGATGATGACGAAGTCGAGCACCGCGCCGATGAGGTGGCCGTACGTGATGGCGTTCTCCGTCACCTTGCCGGCCGCGTCGGTCGTCGTCCGGAGCACGACCTTCGCCTGGCGCCAGTCGCCGCCCGGCAGGAAGAGGCCGATCACCGGCATGAGGACGTCGGCGGACACCGCGGAGACCACGCTGCCCACGGCCGCGCCGATGATCACGCCGACGGCGAGCGCCAGCGCGTTCGTTTTCGTCAGGAATCCACGGAACTCGGCGATCATGCTCACCCTCCGAACTGCCGTAGATGATGGTCGATGTGCTTGTACATCAATTGTCCCCATTCTTCGCCCGACAGCTTGCCGAAGAACGCGTGCGGCGCGTCGCTGGCCGCGGCGGGCCCGCGCGCCACGAGGCGGTCGATCAGCGCCAGCAGCCGCGCGCGCTCGGCGGCGAAGTCGCGGTCGTCGGCGACGACGAACGTCGGATCGGTCGGCGAATTTTTGCCGAACGGCTTCTCGCCGAAGACCGACTTGCGGATCAGCGGCGTCAGGATCTTGCCGAGAAACGCCTGCTTCATCGGCCGGTCGCCCGTCGCCGTCTCCAATGCCCTGCCGAGATGGCAGAGCATCTGCGCCGGGTTCATCTTTCCCCACTGGCGGGCAGCGCCGGGCTGAAGGGCGCCGATCCGCGCGACGAGAGCGGCGCGGTCGGCATCGTCGAAGAGCGTTTGCATGAAGCAAGCTTAGCAGTGCTCACGAAATAGAGCACCGGAACCGTCATTCGGGAAAGAAGCAGCGACGCCACCTCGCCGGCCATCAGCGAGATCGCCAGCCCCTGAAAGATCGGATCGAAGAGGATCACCGCCGCGCCGGCGATCACCGCCGCCGCCGTCAGCATCATCGGCCGGAAGCGGACGGCGCCGGCGTCGACCACCGCCTCCGCCAGCGGCATGCCCTGGCGCAGGCGCAGCTCGATGAAGTCGACGAGGATGATCGAGTTGCGCACGACGATCCCGGCGCCGGCGATGAAGCCGATCATCGACGTGGCCGTGAAGAACGCCCCCATCAGCGCGTGCGCCGGCAGGATGCCGACGAGCGAGAACGGGATCGCCGCCATGATCGTCAGCGGCGTCTTGAACGACTGGAACCAGCCGACGACGAGGATGTAGATCAGCACCAGCACCGCGGCGAAGGCGAGGCCGAGATCGCGGAAGACCTCGTACGTGATGTGCCACTCCCCGTCCCACTTCATGGCCAGGCGCTCGCTCGTGAACGGCTGCCGCGCCACGAAGCGCTCCATCGCGTAGCCCTCCGGCAGCGCCAGTTTGTCGAGCGCGCGGTTCAGCTTCAGGATCGCGTAGACCGGGCTCTCCTCGTCGCCGGCGACGTCGCCGGTCACGTAGACGACCGGCATTAGATTCTTGTGGTAGATGCTCTTTGGCGCGGTGACTTCGTCGATGTGCACGAGCGTGCCGAGGGGGACGAGCGCGCCGGTCGACGACGCCACGCTCATCGACGCCAGCCGCTCCACGCCGGAGCGCAGCGCCCGCGGCACCTGCACGACGATCGGCACGTCCTCGGCCTCGCGCGGCTGGTGCAGGAGCCCGGCGCTCATCCCGCTCAGCGCGAGGCGCAGCGTGGCGTCGATCTGCTCCTGCGCCACGCCGCTGAGCGCGGCCTTCTCGCGGTCGACGGCGAAGCGGAACTGCGGCTGGTCGTCCTCCACGTACGAATCGACGTCGACGACGCCCGGCACCGTCTCGAAGACGCGCTCCACGTCCTTCGCCACGGCGATCTGCCGCGCGTAGTCGGGCCCGTAGATCTCCGCGACGAGCGTCTGCAGCACCGGCGGTCCGGGCGGCACCTCGGCGACCTTGACGCGCGCGCCGTACGCCGCGGCGATCGGCGCGATCCGCGTCCGCACGCGCCGGGCGATCTCGTGGCTCTGCGCGCGGCGCTCCCCTTTCGGCAGCAGGTTGACTTGCAGGTCGGCGACGTTCGCGCCGCGCCGCAGGAAGTAGTGCCGCACCAGGCCGTTGAAGTTGAACGGCGACGCGGTGCCGGCGTAGAGCTGCCAGTTCGCCACCTCCGGCACCGCGGCGACCTCGGCGCCGATCGCGCGCGCCACCGCCGCGGTGCGCTCGAGCGTCGTCCCCTCGGGCATGTCGACGATGATCTGGAACTCGCTCTTGTTGTCGAACGGCAGCATCTTCACGCGCACGGCTTTCAGCGCGAAGAGCGACACCGCCGCGAGCAGCAGTAGCGCCACGCCGCCGAGGAAGCTCCAGCGGATGCGGGCGTCGCCGAGGATGCGGGTCATGGCCCGGCGGTACATCCGCGTCGACCAGCTCTCTTCGTGGTGCGTTCCGTCCGGCGCGCGCTTCAGCAGGCGCACCGCGGCCCACGGCGTGACGATGAACGCGATGGCGAGCGAGAACAGCATCGCGGCCGAGGCACCGACCGGGATCGGGCGCATGTACGGCCCCATCAGGCCGCGGACGAAGCCCATCGGCAGGATCGCCGCGATCACCGCGAGCGTGGCCAGGATCGTCGGATTGCCGACTTCCGCGACTGCGTGGATGGCCGCGTCGCGCAGCGGCAGGCGGCGGTTCTGCGGCAGCCGGCAGTGGCGGACGATGTTCTCCACGACGACGATGGCGTCGTCGACGAGGATGCCGATCGAGAAGATCAGCGCGAAGAGCGTGACGCGGTTCAGCGTGTAGCCGAAGAGGTAGAAGACGGCCAGCGTCAGCGCGAGCGTGACGGGGATGGCGATGGCGACGATGCCCGACTCGCGCCAGCCGAGGACGAGCGCGACGAGGAGCGAGACGGAGAGCACCGCGAGCAGCATGTGAAACAGCAGCTCGTTCGACTTCTCCGCCGCGGTCGCGCCGTAGTTGCGCGTGATCAGCATCTCGACGTCGGAGGGAACGGCGACCTTTTTCAGAATGCGATCCGCGAGCTCCGTCGCGTTCGCCCCTTTCCGCTTGGCGATGGAGATCGTGACCGCGGGCGTGACGGCATCGCGCGCGCCGGAGTAGACGTAGTCGGCCGGCTCCTCGGGGCCGTCGACGATCGTGGCCACGTCGCCGAGGTAGACGGCCTTGCCGTTCCGCGACGCCACGACCACCTGCCCCGCCTCGCGCGCATCGCGCAGGAATCCGCCGCTCTGCACCAGCACTTCGCGGTCGCCCCGCGCGAACGCGCCGGCGTCGAGCTGCCGGTTGGCCTGCTGCAACGACGACGCGATCGACGCCGGCGCGAGGCCGAACGCCGCCGCGCGGGCCGGATCGATGAGCACGCGGAGCGCGCGCGGCTGGCCGCCGATGAGGCGCACGTCGGCGACGTCGGGAACCTGGCGGATCTCGGTTTCGAGCTGCGCGGCGAGGCGGCGCAGCGTGAAGGCGTCGTAGCGCGCGCTCGTCAGCGTCAGCGCCAGCACCGGCACGTCGTCGATCGACCGCGGCTTGACCAGCGGCACGCCCGCGCCGGACGGCACGCGGTCGACGTTCGCGCGCAGCTTATCGTTCACGCGCACCGTGGCCGCCTCTTCGTTCTGTCCGACCTTGAAGCGGACGACGCACATCGACGCGCCCGCGGACGAGGTCGAGTAGACGTACTCGACGCCGGGGATCTCCCACAGCAGCCGCTCCACCGGCTTCGTCACGCGCGACTCGATCTCGGCCGGCGACGCGCCGGGGAGCTGCACGAAGACGTCGATCATCGGCACGACGATCTGCGGCTCTTCCTCGCGCGGCAGCAGGACGATTGCGCCGAGGCCGGCGGCGAGCGAGGCGGCGATGAGGAGCGGCGTCAGCTTCGAGTCGATGAACGCCGCGGCGAGGCGGCCGGCCAGACCGTGGCGGCTCATCGGACGCGCACCCCGTCGCGGACGCCCCGCAGCGCGGTGACGATCGTCTCGCCCGCGTCGAGGCCGGAGAGGATCTCGACGCGATCGGCGATCGTGTCGCCCGCCGTGACGAGGCGCAGCCGCGCCACGCCGTCGCGGCCGACGACGAAGACGCCGGCGAGCGCGCCGCGCATCTGCAGCGCGGCCGCCGGAACCGCGACGGCGCGCCGCGCCCCGCTGGTAAAGAGCACGTTCGCGAACGCCCCGGGCCGAAGGCTTGGCCTTTGGCTACCCTCTCCCCGCCCCGCGGGGAGAGGGACCGGCGCGGAGCGCCAGGGTGAGGGGCGCCACTCGCCGGGAATGTCGATCTGCACGATCGCGCTGCGCGCCGCCGGATCGAGCGCGGCGACGACGCGCGTGACGCGCGCGGCGATGCGCTTGCCAGCCGCGTCGATCGTCACCGCGTCGCCCTCGCGCACGGCGAGGTCCTCCGGCGCGCTCGTCTCGACGCGAAGCGTGCGGTCATCCTCGACCGTCAGCAGCGGCATGCCGGGCGCGGCTTGCGCGCCGGGATCGACGAAGCGGGCCGTGACGACGCCGTCGATCGGCGCGCGCACCTTCGCGTAGCCGGCGAAGACGCCGGCCTGGGCGCGCTGCGCGGCGAGCTGCTCGCGCGCGCGGCGCGCCCGCTCGAGCTCCGCGCTCGCGACCGTGGCCTTGGCGCGAACTTCGTCGAACTCCGCCGGGCTGATGGAGCCGCGCGCGCGCAACGCGGCAAAGCGCTGCTGGTTCGTGGCCGCCAGCAACGCGTTGGCCTCGGCCGCGGCGACGGCGGCGTTCGCCCCTTCGACGGCGCGCTCGACGGCATCGCGGGCGGCCCGCGCCTCGCGGTCGTCGATCTCGGCGAGGAGCTGCCCGGCGCGGACACGGTCGCCCTCGCGCACGTGCACCGCGACGACGTTCCCCATCACCTTCGCCGCCAGCGGGCTGACGGTCGCGGCGCGTACGGTTCCGGCCACGCTGCGCGTCACCGGCAGCTCGGCCGTGGAGACGAGCGCGGTCGGCGCGTCGACGCACGCGGGCGCCGGCGCGGTCGTCGGATGGCTGCAGGCCGCGAGGAGCAAAACGCTAATCGAAAGGCGTGATGTCATTGAGGTCTCCAGTCGCGCGCAGCAGCTCCGCGTGACCGACGACGGCGTCGTAGCGCGCGGCGAGCAGCCCGAGACGCGCGCGGACGAGCGCGTTCTCGGCGCGGAGCTGCTCGGTAATCGTGGTGAGGCCGTGCTCGTAGCGGTCGCGGACGATGCGCGCGGCCGACTCGGCCTGCTCCGCCGCCTTCGCCGCGACGTCGACGCGCTGCCGCGCCGCGCGGGCGCGATGCCAGGCGGCGACGATCTCCATCGTCACCGCGTCGCGCGCCTCGCTCTCCGCCGCGCGCGCCTCGGCGACGCCGGCCCGCGCCTCGGCCACGCGCGCGACTTTGCCGCGGTCGAACAGATCGAAGCTCGCCACGACCGCGACGGTGTGATCGTGATTGCGGCCGGCGAGCGTCGCGCCGGTCGCCGACCAGTTCGCGAGTGCATCGACGCGCGGCAAACGCGCGCCGCGCGCCGTGCGGACGCCGAGCTCCGCGTTCTGCGCGAATGCATTCGCGGCCGCAACGTCGCCGCGCGCGGCCAGGCCGCGGGCGACGGCCTGCTCGACGTCGATGCCGGCGAACGTCCGCTCCGGCATCGCGCCGTCGACAGCGACGTCGTCGGTCGCGGAGCGCTGCAGCAGCGTCGCCAGCGCCGCGCGGGCGATGGCGAGGTCGCCCTCCGCCTCGATCTCCTGCTGGCGAAACTCGGCGAGCTGCACGCCGGTGGCGAGGAAGTCCGACTCGACAACGAGCCCCTGCTCGAACTTGTCGCGGATTGCCTTCGCCTGCGCCTCGGCCGCGCGCACCGCGCCGGCGGCGACGCCGCGCTTGGCCTCGGCCAGCGCGACGCCGTAGAAGCGCGAGAGCGCCTCCAGGCGCAGCCGCTGCCGCGCCTCGTCGTAGCCGGCATCCGCCTGCGCGACGTCGTTCCTCGCCATCGCGTTCGCCTCGAGGCGGCGAAGCTGATCGAAGATCGTGTAGCGGACGTTCAGCCCGGCGCGGAAGCTTTTCACGGTGGAGACGTCCTCGCCGAACCTCCCCTGCTGCAGCAACGCCGAGAAAACGAACACCGGATCGTCGCTGCGCGCCGCGGTCTCGGTGACGTCGACGCGCGGCAGCCACAGCGCGCGCGCCTCGGCGAGCCGGGCCCGGGCGGCGTCGCCGCGCGCCTTCGCCGCCGACGCCTGCGGCGCCTTGGCCAGCGCCTCGGCGACGGCGTCGCGGAGCGTCAGCGTCGCCGCGATCGCGGTGGCGAGCAGGATCACACCACCGCTCCGGTCCTGCGGAGGATCGTCATCATCGGGCACCAGTTCGTGAAGGCGGACTGGAAGAGGTTCAGGCCGACGAAGGCGGTGAAGAGGTAGTAGTACGGCGAGACGAAGTAGCCGAGGACGACGGAGAGGAGGACGAAGGAGCCGGCGATACCGCGGAGAGTGCGTTCGATGGTCATGAAAGTCTCCTTGTAACTAAATGCTCATATGGTTATATAGTTTCACAGGAGAGCTGTCAAGCGCTATGATGATTTGCATGGCCCCACGCAACCGCCGCCGCCGCGACGTCCTCCCGCCCGAGGCGATCGAGCTGATCGCCGACCGTTTTCGCATCCTCGGCGAGCCGATCCGCATCCGCATCCTCCAGGAGCTGGAGAGCGGCGAGCGCAACGTCTCCGAGCTCGTCGCCGCCGTCGGCTCCAGTCAGCCGAACGTCAGCAAGCACCTGCGCATCCTGCAGGAGAGCGGCGTGGTCGGGCGGCGGCAGGAGGGGAACAACGTCTACTACGCGATCGCCGACCCCGCCGTGATCGACCTCTGCGACGCCGTCTGCTCGAGCGTGCGCGACCGCCTGGCCTCGGCCGTGAAGCTCGCCGCGGAGATGGGGCGGCGGTGATGCCGCGTAATCAGGAGCGCCGCCGTCTCGGCGGCTGGTGAGGCGGCGTCCTCGCCGCCTCGCGAAAGCGCAGGCGGGACGCCTGCGCGCCAGCCGGCGAAGACGCCGGCGCTCCGAAACCGACGGCGGCGACGCCGGCGACTATCATGGCTCCATGCCCTGGCGCCTCCTGCGTATCGCCGCCGTCCTCCTCGTCGCGCTCTTTCTCTTCGCGCAGTACATCCGCCGCACCGGGATGTTCTTTCCGTCGCGCTATCCGGCGGGGAACTGGGACCCGCGCGCGTACGGCGTCGCGGCCGAGGACGTCAGCTTCGCCACGCCCGACGGCGTCAAGCTCCACGGCTGGCTCTTCCGCGCGGGCGGCCGCGCCTCGCCGCTCATCGTCTGGTTCCACGGCAACGGCGGCAACCTCACCGACCGCGCGCCCGTCGCCGCCGAGCTCGCGCGGCGCGGCGTCGCCGTCCTCGTCTTCGACTGGCGCGGCTACGGGAAGAGCGAGGGATCGCCGTCCGAGGGGAAGCTGAAGGTCGACGCGCTCGCCGCGTATGCCTTCGCCACAACGCTCGCCAAGCCCGACGACATCGTCCTCTACGGCGAGTCCCTCGGCGGACCGTACGCCGCGTACGTGGCGAAGGAGCGCAAGGCGCGCTGTGTCGTCATCGAGAACTCCTTCCCGTCGCTCGCCGCGCTCGGCAACGCCCTCTACCGCCCGCTGCCCCTCGGCTGGTTCGCGCCGCTCGCACTGCGCACCACCGCCTGGCTCAACGACGCCGGCCTGCCGGTGCTCGTCCTCCACGGCAAGCGCGATCAGGTCATCCCCTTCGCCCTCGGGCAGAAGCTCTTCGACGGCTTGCGCGTGCCGAAGCAGATGTTCGTCTGCGAGAGCGGCGGGCACTGCGAGATCCCCGCCGTCGAGGGGCCGCGCTACTACGACGCCGTCGTCCGCTTCGTCACGGACACGTCGCGAACGCGCTCGTATCCGTGATCGCCGGCGCGGCCGAGCCGCCGGCGTGGAAGTACGTCTTCGTCGTCCCCTTCTGCGTGTCCGTCACGTAAATCGTGTACTCCACGTCCGTCGTGGCCGCGGAGAACACCCAGTACGTGTTGCTCAGGCTGCAGGCGTTGAGCACCTTCAGCAGCACCTCGATGTTGTCGGGGCCGAAGAACCAGAAGAGCGCCGACGCGTCGGTGTACTTGATGGCCTGGCCGGCGCCGGTCTGGCCGCCGCTCGTTTTCCAATCGATGCGGACGCTGAAGCGGTTGTTGACCAGGCACGCCACCGTGCTCGTCGGCGTGCAGCCGGCGGCGGACGGATTGAGGAACGACTGCAGGAACGGATAGCTGCTGGCGAACGCGCCGTCGACGTTGAGCACCGCCGCGTCGCAGCCCGCCTGCGGGTCGTGTCCCGCCGCCGCGCAGCCGCCGAAGAGCTGGCCGACGACCTGCGCGTTCGCGAGCATCACCGGCGAGCCGGAGCTGCCGCCGTACGTGCCGCCGACGTCGTTGACGGAGAAGATGAAGTTGTTCGTGTCGAGCGAGCAGCGCGGCCCCGACGTGGTGATGACCGACGTCGAATACTGCTGCGGCTGCGGGCCGAAGCCGGCCGGCGCGGGATGGGAGATGCGATAGAGCTCCGTCGAGGCCGGAATGGCGCTGCGGTCGGCGTTCCATCCGAGGAAGTAGCGGTTCGCGGGAACGCTGTCGAGGCGCAGCAGCGTGAAGTCGCTGCCGGTATTGACGTCTTTCGTGGCCAGCAGCGTCGAGCCGCTCTCCTTCGGCACGCTGCTGAGCGGCGGGATGGTCGTGCTCACGCAGCTCGAGTACGTCCAGTCGAAGTACGCCTGCAGCGAGCTCGCCTCGGTCTGCGTGGAGATGCAGTGGTTCGCGGTGAGGAAGTACGGAATGCCGCTGCTCTTCGTGTCGGCGAGGAGACCGCCGCTGCACGCCGCGCCGCCCTCGGGGACGACGAACTCGATGTGCGCGATGGCGCGCTTCACGTTGGCCAGCGGCAGCGGCGTCGACGTCACGCACATCACGTCTTCGAGGCAGGACGGCGTGTCGTTCGGCGCCGGCTTGAGGCTGCGCGCGACGAGCGTCTCGTCGAGGAGCTCGAGCACTTCGTCGACGTCGAACGACGCCGCCGCGCCGGCCGGCACTTCGACCTCGAGGTGGATCGTGTCGCCCCACGCCGCCGGCGTCCAGAGGCCGCCCTGCGGATCGATCAGCTCGCGGCCGAACGCGGTCGAGTCGCTGCCGCCGTAGACCCACAGCACGGCGTCGGCAGGAAGGTTCACATGCTCGAGGTGGAGGCGGAGGCGGCTCGCGCCGGCGATTTTCACGCTGCCCGACCAGGCCACGCCGCGCGCGGTTGCGGCGGCGATGCCGCGGCCGAGCGGCGCCGGACCGTTCTTCGACGCGATGAGCGCGCCGCCGAGCTGGACCTTGACCGGGTCGACGAGCGGGCGCCGCACGCCGTTGCGCCACGGCACGTGCCCGCTCGCGTTCCACTGCTCGATCTCCACGACCTTCTCCGGCATCGCGCGCACGACGGTGTCGAGCGTGACGGCCGGCTCGACCGGCACGAGCTGCGCGAGGCGCGGGGCGGCCGCGTACGCTTTTTCGCCAACCGCGTCGCGCATCGAATAGCCGTTGACCGACTGCGCGAAGGCTGCCGCGGCGACGAGCAGCGACACGAGGAACGAGAGGAGGAGAGCGGGTTTGCGGGTCATATGTGGGACGAACATTGTCGCCGAGGCGGCGGCGTGCCGCAACGGTTCGGTATGATTTGTCCATGACCGATTTCATGACCCGCCACGCGAACGAGCCCCTCGACGGCAAGTACCGTCTCATCGAACGACTCGGCGCGGGCGGCATGGGCGAGGTCTTCAAAGCGGAGCACGTCATCCTCGGCGCGACGCGCGTGATCAAGATCGTGCGGCCGCAAATCTCGTCGAGCACCGAGGCGCACGACCGCTTCATCCGCGAGGCGCGGCTGGCCACGAAAGTCCATCACCACAACGTCGCCACGCTGCACGACTTCGCCACGCTGCCGGACGGCGCCGCGTACATGGTGTGGGAGTTCATCGACGGCGAGAACCTCTCGCAGGTGCTGCGGCACCGCGGCCACCTCGCGCCGCGGCTGACCATCCGCCTGGCCGTCGAGGCGCTGGCGGGACTCGACGCCATCCATCGCGCCGGCATCGTCCACCGCGACATCAGCCCGGAGAATCTGATGATCGCGCGCGACGAGGACGGGGTCGAGCACGTGAAGATCATCGATCTCGGCGTGGCCAAGATGGAGGAAGGCGATCCCGGGATGACGCGCACCGGGATGTTCATCGGCAAGCTGCGCTACGCGTCGCCCGAGCACCTCGGATTCATCGCCGAGGGGGAGCGCATCGACGGCCGCGCCGACCTCTACTCGCTGGCGATCGTCATCTACGAGATGCTCACCGGCCGCGCGCCGTTCGAGGCGACGTCGCCGCATCAGTACTACATCCGCTACTCGCGCGACGAAGCGATGACCCTCCCCGACCTCACCATCGTCCCCGGCGGGCCGGAGCTGCAGAGCGTCCTGGCGCGCGCGCTCGACCGCGACCGCAATCGCCGCTACGCCAACGCGCGCGAGTTCGCCGAAGCGCTGCAGCGCGCCGCCGCGGCGATCCCCGACGAGAGCGCGATGAAGACGATGATGCTGCCGAACGACGCCGACGAGACGATGCGCCTCGGCGCGACGCAGTCACCGTTCATGTCCACGGTGCGCACGGATTACACGAAGAATGCGCCGCCGCCGCCGACCGTCGCGCAGCAGACGCCGCTGCCCGAATCGTTGGCCTACACGCCGCCGGCACCGCCGGCCGTGACGCCCGCACCGGTCGCGGCAACGCCGACGACGCCCGTGGCCGCGCCGCAGCCCGCCGCCCCCGTCACGGTCATCGAGCCGGCGCCGGCAGCGCGGCCGCAACGCTCGTCGGTCCTGCCGATCGTGCTCGTCGCGGTCGTACTGCTGCTGATCGCGTTCGCCGGCCTGGTGGCGTACACGACGCGGGCCATGTGGTGGAAGCCGTCTTCGACGACGACCGCGACGACGACGCAGGCCGCGGTGCTCCCGCCGGCGGCATCGACGACGACGCAGACGGCGAGCGCGCCGCAGCCGCAGTCGCAGACAGCGCTGACCGTGACCGAGCCGGCAACGACGACGTCGTCGTCATCCGCGCCGCCGACAACGTCGACGCAGCCGGTGCTCTCGCAGACGATCGCGACGCCACCTCCGCCTCCCCCGTCGACGACGAGCGTCGCGGCAGTGAAGCCGCAGCCGAGACCGAAGCCGGTGCAGACGCAGACGGCGGAACCGCCGCCGCCCGCGCCCGCGGACGAAGAGCCGGCACCGGCGCCCGCGCCGTCGACGCCGGCGTCGCTGCACACGTACATGGACGCGCGCGGCGACTCGACGTGGAACGCCGACGCGCTGGCGTACGCGCGCAAACAGCTCGCTGGCGTGAAGTCGGTGTCGATCCAGGGCAGCGCCTCGGGCGATCCGGCCCTGACCGAGAAGCTCGAGCAGCTGCTCACGCGCGCCGGCGTCACGGTGTCGCCGTCGTCGAACACGGTCATCAAGTTCCACGGCAAGCTCGATCGCCGCAGCTTCGGCCGGAAGACGCGCTTCGCCGACGCGACCATCGTCCGCGGCGGCCGCGTGGTGTTCCACTACCAGCTGCCGCTCGAGGAGTACCGCGCCGGCGACGACCCGGCCGAGGCGTTCGCGCGCGTGGCGGCGGACCTGCTGCGGTAGAGCATCCAAACGCCTCCCTGTCCCGTAGAATCGGCAGCACCGCACAGGGAGGCTTCATGTCCGCAGATCCGTTCAACGAACGTCCGCAATCGCATTCTCATCCGCAGCATCCGCACACGTCGCACGTCGAGCCGCACGCGGGGCCGCCGCCGCACGCCGTGCTGATGCAGATGGTCATGGGCTCGTGGGTCGCGCAGATCGCCAGCGCGTTCGCGCAGCTCGAGGTTCCGGACAACATCGCGAAGGGGAAAGTGTCGGTCGAGGAGCTCGCCGCCGCGGCGCCGGCGGACGCCGACGCGCTCTATCGCCTGCTCCGCGCGGCCGCGTCGATTGGGCTCTGCGCCGAGACCGCGCCGCGCCACTTCGCGCTGACGCCGGTCGGCGACGCGCTGCGCCACGACGCGCCGCACTCGGTGCGCGACTTCGTCGTGGCCGAGACCGCGCGCGGCCACTGGCTGCCGTGGGGCCGCCTCGCCGACGCGGTGCGCCGCGGCGGGCCGATGACCGAGGAGACGCTCGGCATGAACGCGTGGGAGTACTACGCGAAGAACATCGAGGAAGGGCACTGCTTCGCGCGCGGGATGGGCAATCTCTCCGCGATCGTCTCCGAGGACGTGGCGCGGGTCTACGATCCGGGCGACGTCAAGCGCATCGTCGACGTCGGCGGCAGCGAGGGCATGCTGCTGCGCGGCCTCCTGGCCCGCGTGCCCGGCGCGCGCGGCGTGCTGTTCGACCGCCCCGAGATCATCGGGAAGGCGAAGGGCGCGATCGCGGCGAGCGGCTTCGCCGGCCGCATCGAGCTCGCCGGCGGCGACTTCCTCGCCACCGCGCCCGAAGGCGGCGATCTGTATTTGCTGAAGAGCATCCTTCACGACTGGCCCGACGACGCCTGCGAGACGATCCTCCGCAACGTGCACCGCGCCGCCGCGCCCGACAGCCGCCTGCTGGTGATCGAGATGACGCTCCCCGACGGCCCAGCCGGCGCACCGTCGCAGGTGCCGCTGATGGACATGAACATGCTGGTGATGCTCGGCGGCCGCGAGCGGACGGCCGCGGAGTTCGCCGCGATGCTGGCGCGCTGCGGCTACACCGTCGAGCGCGTGGTGCCGACGCCGGGGCCGTTCAGCGTGATCGAGGCGCGGCGGACGTAACGCGTCCTCGGAGCGCCGGCGTCGCGCCGGCTGGCCCGGCGGCGTCCCGCCGCTGGTGAGGCGGGACGCCTCACCGCCAGCCGTCGGGACGACGGCGCTCCCGCAGCGTTACTTGAAGTGAAAGTCCAGTCCGAACCACGATTGGATGCTGTCGGAGCCGGAGCCGAGGTCGAAGTCGCCGGTGAACTCGATGAAGGGGCGGATGCCGCCGCCAGCCGCTTTCAGGCCGAAGCCGGGGATGTAATGCGGATCGACGGTCATGTAGCCGTCGAGCAGCGCGCGGTGCGAGCGGCGGCGCTGGAAGAGATCGTTCCGGCCGACGCCGAGCTCGAGGAAGCTGCCTTCGAAGCGGCCGCCGACCGCGCGCGCGCCGAGGCCGATGTGGTCGAGGTTGATGACGTCGCCGCCGCCGCCCGACACCGTGAGGAAGCCCGCCTGCGCGTTCACGTAGAGGCGCGCTGGCGAGTCGGTCGACGCCTGCAGCGTCGGCGCGAATTCATAGCGCACTCCGGTGAACGCCTCCAGGCTGCTCGCGCCGCGCAGGATAGCCACGAACTGCTGCGTCGGATTCGACGTGATCGTGCTCGCGTATTGCGAACAGACCGAGAGCTTCACGTTGTTGCCGGCGCTGCAGTCGACGTCGCGGCTGCGCACGCCGTGCACAGTCTCGCCGTAGATCCACCACTGCCGCGCGCCGCCCTGCGCGCCGACCAGGCGGTACGCGAAGTCGGCGCCGGCCATGGCCCGCCACTTCGAGACGTTCGCCGCGTCGGGGTTGAGATAGTTGAGCGTCTGGTCGCCGGCGAACGTGTCGATCACTTCGCCGATGTAGAGCGAGCCCTGGAAGGCGTTGCGCTGATCGCTGCAGTTGGTCTCGCACTGCGCGAACGCCGAGCAGGCGACGAGAATCGCGGCCAAAACCGACACGACATTTTTCATGGGTCGGGATTCTATGCCGAAGGCAAGCTGTGCCTTCCCAATCCGCTGAGAATGGCGAAGAAAATCGCCCGGATCTCCTCGTTCGTGAAGGGGCTTTCCTTGCCGGAGCGCTGGGCGATGAGGCGGTCGCGGATCATCGACTCGGTGGCGCCGAGGAGCGCGGACGACATGGCCGCATCGCTCAGGTCCGTGGTGAACGTCCCGTCCCGCTTTCCTCGGCGGATCAGCACGAGGAGGAGGTTCTCGAACTCGATGAAGCCCTTCGACAGGAGGATCTCGTACGTCCCGCCGCGGATGCGCCGCCCTTCGAAGAGGAGAAGGTAAGCGAGGTCGGCGTCCTTGCCGAAGGCGTCGGTGACGCATTCGAGGACGCCGGCGAGGGCTTCGCGGGCGTCGGCGGCGCCAACGACGACGCTTTGGATGTCGTGGTTCAGCGTGGCCCAGCTCTCGTTGAAGATGGCCTCGAGGAGCCCGGCCTTGCTGCGGTAGTAGCGGACGAGCTGCGATTCCGAGGTGCCGGCTTCGCGGGCGATGTTGGCGGTGGACGTCTGCTCGAAGCCGTATCTCGAAAAGAGCATCTTTCCGGCTTCGAGGAGGCGGCGCCGGGAGGTTTGCGTGCTTTCGCCGTCGACCGACATTCGCAGCGATGGTAGTTGCACGGCGACGAACGGTCAACCAAACGAGCGTTTGTGAAAGCGGTGCTACCGGACGCTAGCTCTCCACCAGCACCCGTAACTGCCGCGAGGCCACCGTGAGCATCGCCAGATCGACGCTCTGCGCGGCACGCACGTCGTTCATCAGCTGGTCGACGCGCTCAACGACGCGGAGGCGGGCGGCGAGCCATGACTCGACGGGGTCGCGGGCGCCGTTCGTCTCGCCGATCACGCGCGAGGCGAGGATGCTCTGGTAGGCGTAGAGATCGTCGACGACGGCGGCGACGGCGGCTTTCTGCCACGGCGTCTCCGCGGCGATCGTCGAGCCGGCCAGGCGGAGGCGCTCCAGGCCGAAGCGCGTGCCGACGCCGAAGTAGACGCGCGCCACCTCCTCGACCGGGCGGCCGCCGCCGGAGAGGCGGACGATGTCGAGCGCCGCCGCCATCACACCGAGCGTGGCCACGCGGTAGGCAAGCCGCTCGGGAAGTCCGTCCGCTTCGAGCTCCCCCTGCCGCGCCTTCACCAGCGACAGCACCGCGGACGGCAGCACGTCGTACAGCCGGTTCCACAGCTGCTCGATGCACGGCCGCATGTCCGCGACGTACCTGGCGATGTCGAGCCGCTCGTAGCTCGTGCGCAGCAGCCACTTCACGGCGCGCTCGACGAGGCGCATGACCTCGACCATCATCTCCGTCTGCACGCGCGCCGGCAGCTCGTTGTCGAGCGCCTCGATGTCGCTCCAAAGCGCCCGCAGGTCGAACGACTCGCGGATGATCGTGAACGCCCGCGCCACGTCGCCGGCCGGCTTTCCGCTCTCCTCGGTCACGAGCCAGTGGAACGCCGGCCGCATGCGGTTGAGGAAGTCGTTCGTGATGACGGTGGCGACGATCTCGCGGCGGAGGCGATGCCGCTCGACCGCGGTGCGGAAGCGCGCGCGCAGCGGCGCCGGGAAATAGAGGATGAGGTCCTCGACGAGCAGCGGATCGTCGGGAAGATCGCTGGCCAGAAGATCGGCGTAGAGATTGATCTTGCTGTAGGCCATCAGCACCGCGAGCTCGGGCCGCGTCAGGCCGGTATTCGCGGCGTGGCGATCGCCGATGGTCTCGTCGTCGGGCAGCCCTTCGAGCGCGCGATCGAGCTTGCCGGCGCGCTCGAGGGCGCGCATGAAGCGGGCCTGATCGTCGAGCACCGCCTCGCCGAGGGAGTGCGTGATCGAGATCGCCTGCGTCTGCTCGTAGTTGTCGCGGAGCACGAGACCGCCGACTTCGTCCGTCATCGCCGCGAGGATGGCGTTGCGCTCCTCGACGCCGGCGAGCTCGCCGTGATCGATGGCGTCGTAGAGCAGGATCTTGATGTTGACCTCGTGGTCGGAGGTGTCGACGCCGGCGGAGTTGTCGATGGCGTCGGTGTTGATCTTGCCGCCGAGGAGCGCGTACTCGATGCGGGCGCGCTGCGTGAAGCCGAGGTTCGCCCCTTCGCCGACGACGCGCACGCGCAGATCCGTGGCGTCGACGCGCAGCGCATCGTTGGCGCGGTCACGCGCCGCGGCGTGGTCCTCGTGGCTGGCCTTGACGTACGTGCCGATGCCGCCGAGCCAGAGCAGGTCGGCCTGCGCGCGGAGGATCGCCTTGATCAAGTCGGCCGGCGCAACGGTCTTCGTCATCATGCCGAATACGCGCGCGGCCTCGTCGGAGACGGTGACGGTCTTCGCGCGGCGCTCGAAGATCGCGCCGCCCGGCGAGAGCAGCTCCGTGTTGTAGCCGTTCCAGTTGAGGCGCTGGTCGAAGAGGCGCTGGCGCTCGGCCAGCGACGCGGCGGGATCGGGATCGGGGTCGACGAAGATGTGGGAGTGGTTGAACGCCGCGAGGAGCCTCGTGTGCGGCGAAAGGAGCATGGCGTTGCCGAAGACGTCGCCGGACATGTCGCCGACGCCGACGCAGGTGAAGGCCTCGCGCTGGATGTCGGTGCCGAGCTCGCGGAAGTGGCGCTTGACCGCCTCCCAGCCGCCGCGCGCGGTGATGCCCATGGCCTTGTGGTCGTAGCCAGCGCTGCCGCCGGAGGCGAAGGCGTCGCCGAGCCAGAAGCCGTACTCGGCGGAGACGGAATTGGCGATGTCGGAGAACGTGGCGGTGCCTTTGTCGGCGGCGACGACGAGGTAGGGATCGTCGGCGTCGCGGCGGACGACGTCCGGCGGCGGGACGACTTCGTGGCCGCGCGAGTTGTCGGTGATGTCGAGCATCCCGCGCAGCAACGTCTTGTACGCCGCCACGCCCTCGGCCTGGAACTTGGCGCGGTCGCTGGACGGGTTCTTCACCACGAAGCCGCCCTTCGAGCCCATCGGCACGATGACGACGTTCTTCACGTTCTGCGCTTTCATCAGGCCGAGGATCTCGGTGCGGAAGTCCTCGCGCCGGTCGGACCAGCGGATGCCGCCGCGGGCGACCTTCCCCATCCGCAGATGGATGCCTTCCATCGCCGGCGAGTAGACGAAGATCTCGAACAGCGGCCGCGGCAGCGGCAGCTCCTTGATCTTCTGCGAGTCGATCTTGAAGGAGAGATAGCTCTTGCGATTGCCGCCGGCGTCGCGCTGGAAGTAGTTCGTCCGCAGCGTGGCCTCGATGAGCGTGACGTAGAGGCGGAGGATGCGGTCCTCGTCGGGATTCGTGACCGAGTTGAGGGCGTCCTCGATCTCCGCGCGGATGCCGAGCGATGCGCCCTGGCGGCCGATCTGCGCGACGTCGAGCGTCGGATCGAGGTGGTTGCGGAAGAGGGCGATGAGGGTGCGGGTGATCTCGGGATTGTTCGCCAGCGTCTGCTGGATGCCGCCCTCGCTGAGCGCGATGCCGATCTGGCGGACGTACTTGGCGTAGGCGCGCAGGACGACGACTTCGTGCCACTCCAGCTCCGCGCCGAGGATGAGGCGGTTGAAGCCGTCGTTCTCCGCGTCGTTGTTCCAGACGCGGGTGAAGGCCTCCTCGAACTTCGTCTTGACCGGCCTGAGATCGTCCTGCATGCCGGCGGCGGCAAGGCTGAAGTCGCGGATGCGCACCGAGTAGGCGGCGTTCAGCGGCTGCACCTCGTATCCGACTTCGGCCATCACTTTGAGGCCCATGTTCTCCAGGCGGGGCATGATCTCGGACAGCGGGACGGGCGGGCCGGCGTGGATGATCTTGCAGTGGAACTGGCGCATGTCGCCGCGATGGCGATAGAGGTCGACGACGAGGTTGTTCTTGGCCAGGACTTCCTCGACGTGGTCGATGTCGTAGAGCGCGGCGCCGGCGGAGAAGCGCTCCGCGTACGCCATCGGGAACGCTTTCTTGTACCGGTGATGGAGCTCGATGCCGGCTTCCTCGCCGCGCGCCTGAATCAACTTCTCCAGCAGGCGATCGCTCCACGTCCGCGCCGCCTCGGCGAGGAAGGCCTCGATGCGCTTGACGTCGACGTCGGGGATGTTGCCGGGGCTGGTCTGGACGATGAAGAGCCCGCGCGCGAGCGGCGCGTCGGTGACGTGGTCGTAGACCTGCGTGTCGCGTCCTTCGAAGGCTTCTTCGAGGATGGCCTTCGCCTGCTCCTTGAAGTCGAGCGTGTAGCGGTCGCGCGGCACGAAGACGTAGCAGGAGACGAAGCGCTCGAAGACGTCCCTGCGCGTGAAGAGGGCGACGCGGTGGCGCTCCTGCAAAAGGAGGATGCCGCGGGCGATCTCGAAGAGCTGGGCGTCGGTGATTTGGAAGAACTCGTCGCGCGGGAAGGTCTCGAGGATGTCGACGAAGGCCTTGCCGTTGTGGCTGCGCGGATCGAGCCCGGCGCGCTCGATGGCGCGCTTGGCCTTGAGGCGCAGCATGGGGATCTCCCGAACGCTGCGGCTGTACGCGGCGGAGGTGAAGAGGCCGAGGAAGCGGTCCTCGCCGATGAGATTGCCGTTCTCGTCGTAGCGTTTGATACCAATACGATCGAGCGGCACGGGGCGGTGGATCAGGCTCCGGCTGTTCGCCTTGGTGACGATGAGAAGGTCTTTCTTGCGCGCGTACTCGCTGAATTCGCGGCTCAGCGGCGCGAGGCTGCGCGCGGCCGACTCGGGGCGCATCTCGCGCAGGATACCGAGGCCGCTCTCGGGGACGGCGGGAAGATAGTCGTTGTCGCCCTGCGTCTCGAAGCCGTAGCGGCGGAAGCCGAGAAAGATGAAGTTGCCGTCGTCGAGCCAGCGCAGGAAGTCGCGCGCCTCGTCGATCTCCTCCTGCGGCATGGGGAGCTTGTGCTGCAGCTCGGCAACGTCCTGGTCGAGCCGCTCGCGCATCTTCCGCCAGTCCGCCACGGCGACGCGTACCTCAGCGAGAACGCGCTCGATGGAGGCGCGCAGCATCTCCAGCTCGGCCCCCGAGGTCTCCTGGTCGATCTCGATGTGCATCATCGACTCGACGATGGCGTCGAGCGGCGCGGCCTGCGTCGACGTCATCTCCACGCGGCGGCCGGCGGCGTCGCGGCGCACGCGCACGACGGGATGGAGCAGGAGGTGGATGGAGCGCTCGCGCCGGTTGATCTCGGCGCTGACGGAGTCGACGAGGAACGGCATGTCGTCGTTGACGATCTCGATGACGGTGTGCTCGAGGGTCCAGCCGTTCTCGGCGCGCGGGTTGAAGATGCGCACTTTCGCGCTGCCGGGCTTGCGCTGCTTGCCGAAGTCCCACAGCGACAAGGCGCCGCCGAGGAGGGTGTCGACGGAGGCGTAGATGATGTCGTCGGGAGCGACGAGGGCGAAGTAGCGGCGGAGAAACGTCTCGACGCTGTCGGCCTCGTGCTCGCCCACGCGCGCCCGCGCCTCGGTGACGAGTTTTTCTACGAGGTCCGACTTGCGCTGCTCGGGTGTGAGCGATGCCATGCGGCGCGTAACTATATCTGTAGTGCAGGGGGCAGGGCGCAGGGGGCGGGGCGCAGGTGATGACCTCGCGACGACCACCACCTGCGCCCTGCCCCCTGCGGCCTGCGCCCTGACGAATCAATCCCCGATCGGCGGCCCCGGCGGTACGTCCGGCGGCTTCGGCTGCGTGCGCGGCTGGTCGGGCCGGGCGAGGAAGCGCTCGATGTCCTCGCGCAGCGCGTGCCGGTGGGCGAGCTCGCTGGCGTCGGCGACGCCTTTGTCGCTCAGCTTTGCGGAGAGGCGGCGCAGGCCTTCGCTGGCGTCGGCGCGCGCTTGCGGGTCGGCGTTCGTGTCGTTCGCCAGCGTCATCAGGTGTGCGGCGAAGCGGCGCGCGGTGGCGCGGGTGATGGCGCCGCCGTAGCCGCTCTCGCGCTTCGTGGTCACGTCGATGACGTCGTCGACGAGCTCGTTGAAGTCGGGATTCTTCGCGTCTTCGGCGTGGAACTGCGACATGCGCGCGGCGCGGCGGGCATCGAGGAGCGCGTCGAGCGTGATCTCCGCGGACGACATCGCGGCGCCGATCGGATCGAACGCCGGCGTGGTGCGGTGCTCGAAGAGCTCGGCCACGCCCTCCTCGGTCGTGTCGGCGCGCGGCGGGATCAGGTCGAGAATCCGCCGCGGGATCTCCAGGAATGACGGCTGCAGCGTCGAGAGCACGGCGGCGATGGCGTCGCGCTGCCGCTCCGGCGCGACGATGTGCCGCACCGGCCGCGGGACGATCGCACCGCTCTCCTTCACCGAGTACGTGTAGTCGAGGCCGCCGATCGACTTCGCCGCGGCCTCGAGCTGATAGCGATGATGGAGGAACAGCGGCACGAGCTTCTCCTCGAGCGACGACAGCGGCTCGCCGACGGCGAGGTTGCGCAGGCCGAACTGCGAGAGGGCGATGCGGCGCACTTCGATCTCGTGGCGCAGCCCGGCAATCGGATCGCCCGGCGCGTCCCACACCGAGGCGAGCGGATGCGCGGCGCTGACCGGACGCGCGTGCGGGTCGTTGATGTAGAGGTGCGTGGGCGCTTCCTCGCGCACGAAGCGATCGAGCTCCTGCTCGTTCGCAAACTGGCCGTACGCATACTTGATCGAAAAAAGGTCGAACGCGCCGAGGCCCCTCGCGTAGGCGTCGGAGAGATCGAGCTTGCCGTCGACGATCTTCACGAGCGGCGACGGGTAGTCCATCACCGAGGCGCGGCCGTAGCTGCTCGCGGCCATGTTGTGCGCGAGGCCGAGGGTGTGCCCGACCTCGTGCGCGGCGAGCTGGCGGATGCGCGCCAACGCCATCAGCTTCGGCGACGTCTTCGGATCGAGCTCGGCGAGGGCGCGGTCATCCAGCTCGTCGTACTGCGGAATGAGTCCGCCGGCGATGAGCACGTCCTGGCGGATGCGCTGCGAGCCGAGGACGACGTTCCCCTTGAGGATCTCACCCGTGCGCGGATCGATCACCGCGCCGCCGAACGACCAGCCGCGCGTGGCGCGGTGCACCCAGTTGATTATGTTGTAGCGGACGTCCATCGGATCGGCGCCGGGCGGCAGCACCTTCACCTGAAAGGCGTTGCGAAACCCGGCGGCCTCGAAGGCCTGGTTCCACCACGACGCGCCCTCGATGATGGCGCTGCGGATCGGCTCGGGCGCGCCGGGATCGACGTAGTAGACGAGCGGCGAAACCGGCTCCGACACCGCGGCGTTCGGATCTTTCTTCTCCAGGCGGTGCCGCGCGATCCAGCGCTTCTCCAGCGGCCCGGTGAACGGCGACGCGTAGTCGGCGAACTCGATGCCGAAGACGCCGGTGCGCGGGTCCTGGCGCCGCGGCGTGTAGCCGGGCGGCGGCAGGGCGATGAACGACTGGTGCTGGCGCACGGTCACGAGCTCCGGCTGTGGCGCGACGCTGCTGATGTCACGCCCGGGCCGCTCATGCGTCTCGAACGTCAGGATCGCCTCGACCTCGGTGTTGCGCGGGAACGCCTTCGTGCGCGGCAGAAAGATCGCCCCGCGGTTGCGGTCGAGCGTGTAGCTCCCCTGCTTGGCGCCACGCAGACGGTCGGCGATGCCGTGCTGGTCGCTGAGGAAAAAGTCGGTAGCGTCGAGGAGGACGGCGTCGCCCTCGCTCGCTTCGACTTTGAATCCCCACAGCACCGACGTCGCGAATGACTCCTCGACGCCGCGCCGCTCGCTCTCGTCGTTGCTCAGCGCGCGATACCGCTCGTTCAACTGCACGAGGAGCACCTTGGGGCCGACGCGATCGAAGCGGACGAGGCGCGACTCCCCCATCTCACCGCGGTCGAGACCGATCGGCGTGGAGCCGACACCGCTGGCCATGCCGGTGACGTGGATCATCTCCTCGCCGGGCCGCGCGATCTGCAGGTACAGCTTGCCGGCGTCGGCGTCCCAGAAGAGCGGCAGGAAGCCGTCGAACTTCTGCATCTTCGCGGTCTTCGCCGCGATGTCGTTGTGCACGACGGGCGCGGGAGGAGGCGCGGGCGCGGGCGGAGGCGGTGGCGCCGCGGTCGCGCATGCGGTGAGGATCAACAGCGGCAGAGCGAACTTTTTCATTCAGGCCCCCAGGCAAGGAATCGTAACGAGAAGCCGAGCGCGCGCGGATCGCCCTCGCTCGCCGGCGTGTAGGTCTTGTCGACGATGAGCTCGAGCGTCGCCGGCGCGCCGTTCGGATGATTCGCGTGGTAATCGCGCTGCCAGTGCTCCTGCGCCGGCACGAAGCGGTCGAGGAGATCGCCGTTCAGCAGGATCCTGACGTTCGGCTTCTGCGGCAGCAACTCGATCGGAAACGTCCCTTCGAGGCGCAGCACCATGTCGCCGGCCGCGGGCGGCAGGCGCGTCACGGAGTGGCCGCCCATCCAGCGCCACTCGTCGACGCCGGAGCGCTCGGGCAGATACCAGCCGGAGACGAACTGCGCCTGCTTCGTCACCGGCTCCAGCGCGACGTCGAAGTAATGCCGCCGCGCGATGCTCCAGAGCTGATCGTGCGGGCGGCGGTAGACATAGCCGGACGGCTTCGTCAGGTCGATCTCCGCGAGGAGCCACGGCCGGCGGTTGCCGATGGAGAGCGGCAGCGCGCGCTCGTCGAGAACTTTGACGTACGTCCGGTCCGGAGCGAGCACCTGCATGAACGGATGCATGGCCACGCCGACGAAGAGGTCGTCGTGCCGGGGATCGAGGGTCTCGATCGCGCGCACGCCGAGGACCGTTGGAGCGTCGCTGCGGCGGACGTCGGCGAACGACGGGAACGCCCACACCGCGAAGGCGAGCGCGAAGGCGCCACCGATCAGCGCTTCCACCGCGGCGCGCTCGCGGGCGATGCGGGCGATGCCGTCGGCGGCGAAGATCGCGAACATCGGGATGTAGCCGATGGAAAAGCGGCTGATGGAGAAGCGGTCGAGCATCAGCCAGGCGCTGATCGCGAACGGACCGAACGTGAGGAAGTTGACGAGCATCGGTCGGTCTCGCCGGCGGATCGCGGAGACGATCGAGACGGTCACGAAGATGGAGATGATGATGCCGAGGGGCGTGCAGTCGTACTGCTTGACGAAGAAGCGGTCGAAGAGCCGCCACAGCGGCGGGCGCTCCGGACTGCGGAAGGAGTCGACGCGGCTGATGTAGTCGCCGTGCGCGCGGACGGCGCTCATGTAGCCGTCGAACGAGCCGGTGGCGGCAATGGCGCCGCCGAAGGCGACGACGATGACGACGAGGCCGATGAGCGCGGCGAAGATGACGTCGCGCCACGAGACGCGCGAGCGGTACCACGTGGCGATGAGCCCCGGCGCGAGGCCGATCATCAGGTTCTGCGGCCGGATCCCCGCCGCCAGCGCGAGCAGCAGCGCGCCCACGAGATACGCCTCGGCGCTCCTGCATCCGCGCAGCAGGAACGCCGAGGCGAAGATGACGAGGACGATGGAGGCGACGTCGCTGAAGGCGCTGCCGCCGAAGAACCAGACGTTCGGAAAGAACGCGCAGAGGACGCCGGCGACGACGGCGGTCGGGAAGCGCAGCCGCAGCTCGCGCGCCAGGAGGAACATCGCCGGAAAGAGCAGCATCCCGGCGGCGAGGTTGATGGCCTGCAGCGCGCGGAAGTCGCTGTGGATGACGAGTCGGACGAGGCGGCCGAGAGCGATGTAGACGGGGAAGCCGGGCGGATGCGGATGGTGCTGCGTCACGTCGTACGAGCGCATGCCGAGCATGAAGAGCGCCTCGTCCCAATCCCACAGCGAGTGCGCCATGGCCGCGAAGCGCGAGAGGGCGCAGACCGCGGCGACGCACCAGAAGACGGCCCGCTCCCGCGCGCTCAGCGGCGCGAGCGGCTCGGTCGGATTGAAAGACGCCAAAGCGGTGCGAAGGATATCGCGACCGCGTCAGCGCCGCGCGTGGGCGTCGTAAAACTTTCCGTCGCCCTGCGCGAGGCGGCGCAGCGGCGCGGTGGCGAGAAAGCGCGCGCCGTGCCGCGACGAGAGCTCGTCGAGGCGCGCCAGGATGTACGGCGTCCCGAGGGCGTCGGCGTAGCGCAGCAAGCCGCCGCGGAACGGCGGGAAGCCGGTGCCCATGATCATCGCCAGATCGAGCTCCCCGGCCGTGGCGACGATGCGCTCGTCGAGGATCAGCGCGGCCTCGTTGATCATCGCCAGGAGAATCCGCTCGACGACGGCGTTCGCGTCGGCCGGCTTCGGCGACCGCACGCCGAGGAGCTTGTAGACGCTCGGGTCCGGCCCCTGCCGCTTGCCGCCTTGATAGAGGTAGAGGCCGCGGTCGTTCTTCTTGCCGTGGCGGCCGTCGGCGTAAAGCGTCTCGACGACGCCGGACGGCTGCATGCGGTCGCCGAACGCGCCGCCGAGGATCTTGGCGACCTTCGCGGCGACGTCGATGCCGACCTCGTCGAGCAGCGCGTACGGCCCCATCGGCATGCCGAAGTTGACCATCGCCTTGTCGACGCTCTCGATCGAGTTTCCTTCCTCGAGGATGAAGCCCGACTCGTTCATGTACGGGCCGAGGATGCGGTTGACGACGAAACCGGGGCCGTCGTTGCAGTAGACGACGGTCTTCCCGAGCTTGCGCGCGAAGTTGGCGACGGTGACGAGGGCTTGCTCGGAGCTCTTCGCGCCGCGGATGACCTCGACGAGCGGCATGCGGTCGACGGGGTTGAAGAAGTGCATGCCGGCGACGTTCTCCGGATGCTTGGCATTCGCGGCGATGTCAGTGATCGGAATCGTCGAGGTGTTCGTGGCGAAGACGGCGCCAGGCTTCTCGATGCCTTCGAACTCGGCGAGGACCTGGCGCTTGACGTCGAGGTTCTCGACGACAGCCTCGATGACGAGGTCGGCACGGTCGAAGCCGCTCCAGTCGGTGGTGGCGGTGATGCGGGCGAGCTTCCGCTGCATTTCGCCCTTCTTCATCCGCCGCGAGTCGACTTTGCGCCGCCAGATCCTCGACGCGGCCTTGTAGCCGCCGGCGATGGCGTTCCAGTTGATGTCGCGCATGCGGACGTTTGCGTCGGTCTTGTCCGCGACGACGTAGGCGATGCCGCCGCCCATGACTCCCGCGCCGAGGACGCCCGCCTCCATCACTTCGGCCGGCTTCGCGTCGTAGCGCTCCTTCTTCGCGTCTTCCATCATGAAGAAGAGGCGCACGAGATTCTGCGCGACCTCCCCCTGCACGAGCGGCACGACGTTCTCGACCTCGGCCGCGAGCCCGCGCTCGACGCCGCCGGAGAGCCCGGCCTCGATGACCTCGAGCGCTTTCAGCGGCGCGGGGTAATGGCCGTGCGTCTGCACGAGCACGGCCTTGCGGGCCTTACTGAAGATGACGCCGCGCGCGAGCGGGTTGCTCTCGATGTAGAACTTCGTGCGCGTGCCGCCGCGGCGCTTGCCCTTCGCCGTAAAGTTCTTGGCAACGTCGAGGAGGATCGGCCCGGGGACGACTTCGTCGACGAGTCCCATCCGCTTGGCGCGCTTCCCCTCGACGACTTTGCCGTTGAGGATGATGTCGAGCGCCGCCGGCAGGCCGATGAGGCGCGGCAGCTTCGTCGCGCCGCCCCACGCCGGGAAGATGCCGAGCTTCACTTCGGGGAGGCCGATCTGGGCCTTGGGGCTGTCGGACATGACGCGCCAGTCGCACGACAGCGCGAGCTCGCAGCCGCCGCCGAGGCAGGCGCCGTTGATGGCGGCGACGGTGACCTGCGGCAGTTTCGAGAAGCGGTGCAGGGTCTGCTGGCCGAAGCGGACGTACTCGCGCGCCTGCTCGGGCGACGTCGCTTTGCTGAACTCGGAGACGTCGGCGCCGGCGATGAAGATCGACGGCTTGCCGGAGGCGACGACGACGCGCTTGATGTCGGCGGCGCGCTCGAGCTCGTCGACGACGGCGGCGAACTCGGTCATCACGGCCGAGGAGAACTTGTTCACTTTCTCGCCCGGGAGATCGAACCAGACGACGGCGAGCTCGCCGTCGCGGTCGATGCGGAAGGCGTTCGCGGCGCGCGGCGCCTCCAGCGTTGCGGTGGTCATGCTTGTTTCGCTTCCCGCTCGTCGTCGAGGTCGTCGGCGTAGAGCTGATCGATGACGGCTTTGTATTTCTTGTCGATGTTCTTCCGCTTCACCTTGAGCGAGGGCGTGATCTCGTCGTCGTCGATGGTGAAGTCACGCGGCAGCAGCGCGAAGCGGCGGATCTTCTCCTGCCGGTCGAGGTTCTTGTTGAAGCGGTCCATCTCCTCCTGGAAGATCTGCCGCACGCGGTCGTTCTGCACGAGCTCCTGGCGCGAGTCGAAGCGCACGCCGAGGGCCGTGGCGTCGCGCTCGAGCTTCTCGAAGTTCGGGACGATGAGCGCGGTGAGGAACTTGCGGCGGTCGCCGATGAGCACCGGCGTGCCGACGTACGGAGAGCTCTTGAGCAGCGCCTCGAGCGGCTGCGGGGCGATGTTCTTGCCGTAGGCGTTGATGATGATGTCTTTCTTGCGGTCGGTGATCTTGAGGAAGCCGTAGCTGTCGATCTCGCCGATGTCGCCGGTGTGGAACCAGCCGTCCTTGTCGATGGCCTGCGCGGTGGCCTCGGGGTTGTTCCAGTAGCCCTTCATGATGTGCGGGCCGCGCGAGAGGATCTCGCCGTCGTCGGCGATCCTGACCTCGACGCCGGGGATGATCGGGCCGACGGTGCCGATCTTCCGCCGCGCCGGCGTGTTCACGGAGATGACCGGCGACGTCTCGGTGAGGCCGTAGCCTTCGTAGATCTCCAGCCCCGCGCCGATGAAGAACGCGGCGAGCTCCGGCGAGAGCGGCGCGCCGCCGGAAAAGACGAACTGCACGTTGCCGCCGAGACGGGCCAGGATTTTCTGGAAGACGAGGCGGTCGGCGACGGCGGACTTGAGCTTGAGGCCAAGCGGCATCGGCTTGCCGCTGACGCGGTACGGCAACCGCTGCTCGCCGATGCGCAGCGCCCAATGGAAGATTTTCTGCCGCGCCGCCGGATACGTCGCGACCTGGTCCATGATCCGCGCCCGCATTTTCTCGAAGAGGCGCGGCACGGCGGCGAAGAAGTGCGGCTTCACTTCCTGCAGGTTGTCGGCGACTTTGTTGACGTTCTCGGCGTAGGCGATGGTGCAGCCGAAGGTGAGGTAACAGTAGTCGGCCATCCGCTCGAGGATGTGCGAGAGCGGGAGGATCGACAGGCCGACGAGGCGAGGCTGGATCGGCAGGACCTGGAGGCCGGTGGCGACGTTGCTGGCGATGTTGCCGTGCGAGAGCATGGCGCCCTTCGGATTGCCCGTCGTGCCGGAGGTGTAGACGAGCGTGGCGAGATCGCCGGGCCGGCTGGCGTTGCGCAGCTCGTCGAAGCGACGGCGATTCTCGACGTCATCCGCCGCCCGCCCCTTCACGACGAGCTCGTCCCACGTCACCACCCCCTCGGGGCGCTCCGCAGGCGGATCGCAGACGAGTACGGTGTGCACCGACGGGCAGTGCTCGCGGATCTCCTGGATCTTCTGCAGCTGCTCGGGCGTGGAGCAGAGGACGGCGACGGCGCCGGAGTCGTTGACGATGTACTCGATCTGCCACGCCAGGAGCGTTGGATAGATGGGGACGACGACGGCGCCGTCCGCGAGGATGGCGAAGTCGGCCATGGCCCACTCGGGGCGGTTCTCGGAGAGGATGGCCACGCGGTCGCCCGGCTTCACGCCGAGGTAGCGGAGGGCGGTGGCGACGTGGCGAACGGTGTCGCGGAACTCGGGCACGGCGACGTCGACCCAGGCGCCGTTCTTCTTCGACTTCAACACGGCCGGGCGGTCGACGCCGCACGTGACCGTGAAGATGTCGTTGAGAGTCTTGATCTCCATGCCGGACGCTCCCCCTCGCGAGGGAGCGATCATAGCGCGGCTATGCGACCTTCAACCACTGCCACAGTTCACCGAGGGTCGGGCGCTTGCCGTACGAGAGGATGCCGACGCGGAAAATCTTCGCCGTGACCCAGAAGAAAGCGCAGATGGTGGCGATGGAGACGGCGATGGAGATGGCCAGGTGCGCGAGCGGCGGCTCGGAGACGAGCGCGCGGACGAACATGGTCAGCGGTCCGAAGACGGGCGAGAGCGAGAAGCCGATGGCGAGACCCGAATCCGGATTGGTGATGATGGCAAACATGAGGAACCACGGCAGCATCATGAGCATGGAGATCGGCGCGATGAGCTGCTGCGCCTCCTTCTCCGAATTGCAGACGGCGCCGGCGACGGCATAGATGCAGACGTAGGTGAGATACGCGAGGACGAAGAAGACGAAGAAGTAGACGAAGACCATCGGCCGCAGGAACTGCGTGACGTTGATGCCGGCCAGCGAGGCGACGGTGCCGGCATACGCGCCGACGGCGGAGAGCATGACCATCCACGCGGTGACCTGGGTGAGCCCGACGAGGGCGACGCCGAGGATCTTGCCGGTGAGGAGCTGCCGCGGCGACATGGAGGAGACGAGGACCTCGACGACGCGGTCGTTCTTCTCCTGGATGATGCCGCGCATGATCTCCAATCCATAGATGAACGACGGGATGAGCAGGAGCGCGGCGAAGAGGAAGCCGAGGATGAGATTGAGCTCGCCGCCTTTCTTCTGCTCGCCGCTGCGCGAGAGCTGCACGGCGTCGGTGGGGATGTCGCGCGTGAGGGCATCGACGGTGTTCGGGTCGATGCCGCGCCCCGAAAGGCGGAGACGCTGGACGGCGCGGTTGGCGATGGAGCCGAGGCGCTCCTGAGTGATGACGTCGGTGGAGGAGCGGCTGTAGAAGGTCATCTTGGCGTCGGCGCCGTCGATGGCGTCGGCGGGGATGATGAAGACGCCGTCGAGGCGGTTGCTCGCATTCCGATCGGCATTCAGGCGCTCGAGGTACGGCTTCACATCAGTACCGGCGACGTACTCGGCCTTGATGGTCTGCGGCAGCTCCCCTCGGCTGCGCCCGCGCAAGGCCTTCTTCGGGTCGGGCACGACCGGAGCGATGGTGCGCGTGAAAGCGCTCTGCAATTTGCCGGTGCCGTCGAGCACGGCGACTTTTTTCTCGCCGAGTCCGCGCGCGACCATGAGGCCGGGAAGGAGCATGGCCGCCGACATGAGGACGGGGAAGAGGACGGTCATGACGATGAACATCTTCTTGCGCACGGCCGCGAGGTACTCACGCTTCAATACCGCGAGCATTTTTCTCATCGCACGACCTCCAGAGTCTCGTGTCCGACTTTCTCGATGAAGATCTCCTCGAGCGACGGCGCGGCCACTTCGAATTTGCGGATGCGCAGCCGGCCGACGGATGCCTGCAGGATTTTCTGCGGATCGGCGCCCTCGGAGAGGCTGAGCTCGGCGGCGTTGTTGACGATGCTGGCCCGGCAGACGTCGGGAAGGGTTCCGAGGAAGTCGCCGTCGCCCTCATAGTCGATGTGCAGGGTGTTCTTGCCGAAGGATTCCTTGACCTGCTCGAGGGAGCCGTCGAGGACGACCTTGCCCCGATGGATGAGGACGATGTCGTCGGCCATGCGCTCGGCCTCGCCCATCATATGGGTGGAGAGGAGGATGGTCCGCCCCTCTTCCTTGAGCTCGCGCAGGAGGTCGCGCACGATGACCATGTTGACCGGATCGAGCCCCGACTGCGGCTCGTCGAGGATGATGAGCTCGGGGTCGTGCAGGAGGGTGCCGATGAGCTGGACTTTCTGCTGGTTGCCCTTGGAGAGCTCCTCGACCTTGGCGTCGCGCTTCTCGCCGAGCTCGAAGCGCTGGAGCCACTTGTCGATGTCCTTGACGACGCCCGCCCCCCGCCGCCCCTTGATCTCAGCAAGGAACTGGAGGAGCTCGACGACCTTCATCTGCTTGTAGAGCCCCCGCTCCTCCGGCAGATACCCGATCCGATCGCGAGCGTCGCCGCCACCCACCCCACCCGCCCACTCGATGGTGCCGGAGTCGGGCAGAAAGATGCCGGTGATCATCCGGATGGTGGTGGTCTTCCCCGCCCCGTTCCGCCCCAGGAGCCCAGTGATGGTGCCCCGCCGCACGGAGAAGGAGACCCCATCCACCGCCCGAACCGCGCCAAACGTCTTGACCACATCCCGAACCGCCAGAACGACGGACATACGCCGCCCCCTCGCCGGAGAAGTTGGAAACGCGGCGTATTGTACGCGGGGAGGGGTCAGGGATGGGGCGGGTTGAGGTTGCTGTCTGTATCGTCGAATGGTGAAGAGGTAAAGAGCTTCTTTAGCTGTAATACTATCCGGCTAAGTTGACGTCCGATCCAATCGCCCGATTCCCCTCGGCCTTCCGGAGCTGCTGATGCGGCAACAGCGATGAAAACAGCAAACGTTAATGCAATAAGTGTGCGTGTGGCACGGGAATGCATGTAACCCTCCTAAGAACTCACGAGAGTTCGAGCCTGCGGAGGGCGCCCTTGCCTAGGAGTGTCTGAGTAGAACTTTTCCCTACCCTGAACTTTAGTCGGCGTAGAGATGGAGGGACGGTCGGGGCTTTATGACCGTTGCACGAATCTCAGCAACTGCTTTTTTGTCCAATCGGCCATCGATTGCTGCTTCGCGAAGCAGGCCGAGAGCGGACATGGCCGACTCAGAGGTGGTCATCCCGGCAGATGCAAAGTAATCCAATGCTTCGCGACAGGCGTCCGTTACCTGCTGCATGCGACCCGCAATGACAAGAGCTTCGGCAATATCGATCGTCACCTCGGCGACGTTATGTGCCCTGCCCGCCGCTACGAGATCACGCCGCACTTCGCACAGCAGATCAAGCGCTTCACGATCGCGACCTTGCGCAAGTAGAACGAGACCGAACTGCCAACGCGTCTTCGCAATACTGCTCAACATTCCATGTTTCGAGCCGATTTGGATTGCGAGCGTAAAGTAACGTCCAGCAGCTTCGAAATCGCCGAGTTCGCGATAACACGCGGCTATATTCTGAGCCAGTCCAGCGCGCACATCCTCAGAAACCGGTTCAGCGTCTAGCACTTGATAGATTGAAAGAGCGTCGCGATAACGATGTAGCAAGTAAAGGTTAGTTGCCTCCGCTCGCTTCACTGCACTGAACTTCTCTCGAGACCGGTAATGTTCGAAGATATCGCCTGCTGCGTGCACTTCAGCCAGTCCTTCGCTGTACCTCTCCTGCTCCGCACAAATCAGCGCAAACACCACCCCCGCCCGTGCGTCGTCGAACTCGGCGTAGCCGCACTCCTTGAATGCGGCACGCGCGCGCTCCACCGCGCACAGCGCCTCGTTGTACGAGCCGGTGAAGTACAGCGCGTAGGCTCTTTCGCGCCAGGCGTGGCCGCGGAGGCGGGCTGCGGTCGATTCGCCGTAGCGGGTGGGTGGGAGGGTCTCGGCGATCTCGATCGACAGCGCGGTGAGTTCCAGCGCCTCGGGTGGGGCAGTCTCGATCGCGCGGTAACTCGCCTCGAGCAGCTTCCGCACCATCCCCGCCGTACGCCACTCCGGGTGGGCGTGCAGGGCGGGGGTCCATGCCTCTTGCGATTGCGCGAGCAGCTCGTGCACCCACGTCTCCGCGGCGGCGTCCTCGGCGCGGAAATCGGATTGCGCGTGAGTGAGGAACGCGAGGACGTTCGCGTTCGGCTCGGGGGAGATCTCCGTGCCGTTCCAGACGTCGGGGGACTTCAGCACGTCGGCGAGCTCGCGCACCGAGGCCAGCGTCTTGCTGCAGGCCGGGCAGGCGGCGATGTGCGGGTCGCGGTCCAGGGCCTCGTCGCCGCCCTCGTCGAGGAGGGCGATCAGCACTTCCTCGTCGTAGTGGCCTTCGCTCGTCATCATCGCGTCACCTTCGTGATGCTGAGGTAGATCTCGCGGGCGCGTTTGAGGCAGTTATGGATCAGCTTCTCTGCGTAGCGGTTCGTCGTCTCCATCTCGCGGGCCACGTCGCCGGCGGAGCGGCCTTCGAAATAGTGCAGGTAGAGCGTCTGGCGGCAGCGCGGCTGCAGGTAGCCGAGCGCCTGGCGCACCGTCATCTCCTGCGCAACGCGCTCCGCCACGGCGTTCGACATCGGATCGCAGCGCTCCTCGAAGTCCTCCGGCAGCGACTCCGTGCGGCCCTGCGCGCGCCAGTAGTGGCGGCTGGCGTTGCACATCGCCGCCACGAGCCACGCCTTCGCGTTCTCGATGCGCGTCCCTGCCTGCAGATACGACAGGAACACTTCCTGGATGAGGTTCTCGGCCTCGCTCTCCGGCACGCGGAACTTCCGGCAGGCAACCGACAGCAGCAGCATGCGGTAGTCGACGTACATGACACCGAGGTCTACCTCCGCAACTTCAGCGGGGACGGGCGCCGGCACCGGCGCTTCGGCCGCGGCCGCCGGGGAGATCGCTTCGAGCGTGTTCTGTTCCAGCACGTACGCCTACCTGAGACTCCGGCTTCGTTAATTATGGATTAGACCCGGCACACCTTACCACGAAAATCAGTTACGGTGAAGTTCCTTCTTTCGGACTGCCCGCAAACCCCTCGGAATGCTATCCTCCGCGGTCCGATGAATGTTCAGCAAATTGCCCAGAGTGTCGACGATGTGTGGAGCTCCTCCATCGTTCCGGCCCTCCAGCGCTACATCGCCATCCCCAACCAGTCTCCCCTCTTCGACCCCGAGTGGCGGAGCCACGGCTACATGCATCAGGCCGTAGCGCTGGCGAAGGGGTGGGTCGAGCAGCAGCGGATCCCCGGCCTCACCATCGAGATGCACGAGATCGACGACCGCACGCCGGTCCTCTTCCTCGAAGTCGACGGCGACGCCGCGTCGACCGTGCTGATGTATGGGCATCTCGACAAGCAGCCGGCCATGACCGGATGGGACGAAGGCCTCGGCCCGTGGACGCCGGTGCTGCGCGACGGCTGTCTCTACGGTCGCGGCGGCGCCGACGACGGCTACGCGATCTTCGCCGCGGTCTCGGCGATCCGCGCGCTGAAGCAGCAGAACGTCGCCCACTCGCGCATCGTCGTCGTCATCGAGTGCTGCGAAGAGAGCGGCTCGACCGACCTCCCTGCCTACATCGATCTCCTGGCGCCGCGCATCGGCACGCCGAGCCTCGTCGTCTGTCTCGACAGCGGCTGCGGCAACTACGAACAGCTTTGGATGACGACGTCGCTGCGCGGCTCGATCGTTGGCAACCTCACCGTCGACGTGCTGACCGAGGGCGTGCACTCCGGCGACGCCAGCGGCATCGTGCCGGAGTCGTTCCGCATCCTGCGCGTGCTCCTCGACCGCCTCGAAGACGCGAAGACGGGCGAGATCATCCCCGAGTGGCTGCACGTCGAGGTCCCGCCGCAGCGCCTCGCCGAGGCCCGCGACACCGCGCGCATCCTCGGCGACGAAGTTTGGAGCAAGTTTCCGTTCCTTCCCGGCATGACGCCGGTGACGAAAGACCCTTTCGAGCTCCTCATCAATCGGACGTGGAAGCCGGCCCTGGCGATCACCGGCCAGGCCGGGCTGCCGGACCTCGTGCAGGGTGGCAACGTCCTCCGCCCGCAGACGTCGATCAAGCTCTCGCTGCGCATCCCGCCGACGCTCGACGCGACGAACGTCGAGTCGCGCCTCAAGGAGCTCTTCGAAAGCGACGCCCCGTACGGCTCGCGCATCGTCTTCGAGCCGGAGAAAGGCGGCGCCGGCTGGTCGGCGCCGGCGCTCGCGCCGTGGCTCGAGCAGTCCGTCGAGCGCGCCTCGCAGACCTACTTCGGCAAGAGCGCCATGACGTGGGGCGAAGGCGGCTCGATTCCGTTCATGGGCATGCTCGGCACGCGCTTTCCGAACACGCAGTTCCTCGTCACCGGCGTGCTCGGGCCGCACAGCAACGCGCACGGCCCGAACGAGTTCCTGCACATCCAGACGGGGAAGAACGTCACGTCGTGCGTCGCCCAGGTCCTCGGCGATCAGCACGACAACATCTGATCAGGCGTGTCCCCCGGCGTACTTCTTCTCCCCCGCCTCGATCCGCATCGGCAAGCGGTTCTGCGGCGGCGGCAGCGGGCACGTCGCGTACGGCGTGAACGCGCACGGCGGGTTGTAGGCGTGATTGAAATCGACGATCGTCTTCCCATCGACCGGCGGTGACGCGTAGAGATAGCGCGCGGCGCCGTACGTCTCGTGGCCCGCGGTCTGGTCCTTGAAGATGATGAAGAGGTCTTTCTCGCCCTGCTCGAGAATCGGATCGAGGCGGACCTCAGTGCCGTTCAGCGTGAAGACGAGCGCGCCGGGCGAGACCTCGTCGCTGGTCATGCCGAGGACGTTCGTGATCGGGATCTTCTTCGGCGGGTTGTACGGCTCGAAGCGGGCTTCGACGCGGTACTGCTCGTTCGGCGGGAAGTAGTCGAGGCCCTTGAAATTTCGCCGAGCCTCGGACTGCGTGTCCTTCGCGCGGATCGCGAACTTGTCGTTGCGCTTGATCGCCTGCATCGAGCGCGTGTCCGCCTTCACGATCGTCGGCCCTTTCGGATTCGTGTCGTCGAGGAGCGGCGCCGGCGCGGTGACCGACTTTCCATCGATCGTCAGCTTAGGGTTCGGCGCGACGCTGACGACGCCATTCGCGAGCACGAAGCGGACCGGCAGCGGCGGCGTGCCGGCGATCGTCACGTCGTTCGCGCCCGGCTGCAGCCAGTGCAGGCCGACGAGCGTCAGCCAGCTGCTGTCGCTGGTGAGGCGGGCGCGGCGCTCGGTGCGCCACTTCATTTCGTCCTGTGCGAAGTGGTCGTCGTGGCGATGGCAGGCGGTCAGTGCGAGAGCGGCAAAGAGAAGGCAGCGTTTCACGTGAGGTAGGATAGCCGGACCCGATGGTTTCGAACTGTAGCGGACGTGTGTCCAAGAGCCGTGAGCAGAGTGGCGCCGTTCCGTCCAGCCGAGGGGGAGCGTGAAGCGGTGATCGCGCCGTGGAGCGAAGAGCGCAAACTGCTCGCGGCGATCCGCAACGGCGACCGCGCCGCCGCGGAAGAGCTCGTCGAGCGGACATACTCGGCGGTCTTTGCCTCGTTGTACCGGCTGTGCGGCGACCACGACCTGGCCGCCGACTTGACGCAGGAGACGTATCAGAAAGCGTGGGCGGCGCTGCCGAACTTCGACGGCCGCTCGCAACTCTTCACGTGGCTCTATCGAATCGCATACACGACGTTCCTGAATTACGTGCGGCGGCCGCGGCGGATGACGTCGCTCGACGAGCCGGACGCGCCGGAGATGCCCGACCGCGCGCCGGGCGCCGACGAGGTGCTGAGCGATCGCGAAGAAGCGGCGCGGCTGCGCGCGGCGGTGCTGCGCCTGCCCGACGACCTGCGCTTCACCGTGACGGCGCACTTCTGGGGCGGGCTGGCGGTGAAGGAGATCGCCAAGATCGAGGACATCACCACGGTGGCGATCCGCAGGCGGCTGCACAAGGCGTTCTCGATTTTGGAGACGTCGCTCGATGAGGAACCGACATCATGAGTCCGAACCGGAAAGCTGACCTGCAGCGGAAGCTGGCCATGGCGCCGATCCCGAAGCCGCCCGCCGGCCTCGCGGAGCGGATCAAGAGCGAGATCCCGCAGCACCTCCTCGTCGACGCGCGCAAGGAGCGCGAGCGGCTGTCGCGCTCGATCGCCTTCAACCTGCGCGTGGCTGCCTCGATCATCCTGCTGATCGGCTCCGTCTACCTGGCGCTGCGAGTGATGACGATGAAGGACCTCGACCGGACGGCGATGGAAGTGCCGAAGAACGTCACGGTGATGCCGAAGGCGCCCGCGCCGGCGGCCGCGCCCGCGCGCGTGGCCGAGGCGGCGCCGCCGCCGGTCGTGCTGCGGAAGTCCGCTCCGGCGCCGAAACCCGCGGCGGAGCCGAAGCGCGAACGGGCGCGCCGCGAAGAGGCGGTTGCCGGCGGCGGCAGCGCAACCGGCATCGCGGCGCCGGCGGCTCCGGCGGCCGCGCCGCCGCCTCCCGTCGCTGAGTCGATTTCGGTCACGGCGGCGGCGCCCCAGGCCGTCGCCGATGCAGCGCCGCGCGCGGCCGCGAAGGTGAGCGGCGGCTTGCTCTCCGAGGCGAACGCGGAAACGTTCTCATACGCGCCGGCGATGCTCTTCGACATCGCGATTCCGCGAAGCGGCGCACCTCTCGAAGGGCAGGCGCTGATCCAGCACTTCGCCGCGCCGGGCGAGGCGCCGGACGCGCTGCGCGTCGACGCCGAGGCGGCGGCGTTCCAGGAGAAGACGCTGCTGCGCGTCTCCGTCGACACGCCCGAAGTCGAGCATGCCGAGGGCGGCTCGCGGCCGCCGATCGGCGCCGACGCCACGCTCGACGTCGCCTTCGACGACGACGCCGTCGTGTCGCATCGCACCCTCGCCGGCACGACGCACGCGTCCGCAGCGGCGCTGCCGTCCGGCACGTCCGTCACGGCGCTCTACCAGATCGAGTTGAAGCCGGGTCTCAGTCATCGTGCGACCATCGCCACGGTCACGCTGCGCTACCGCTCCGTCGCCGACGGCAAGGAGCACGTCGTCCCGCAAAAGCTCCGCGTGTCGGACGTGCGGGCGTGGCGGTACGCGTCGAGGCGGATGAAGGGGACGTCGCTCGGCGCGGCGCTCGTCTACCGCTTCGAGCCGGCGGAGACGATCGCGGAGAGGGCGCGCGCGGCAGGGCTCGACGAGCTTGCGGAGATCGCGGAGAAGCGTTAGCGCCGGCGGCCGCCGCCGAAGTTGCGGACCGACTGGAAGTGCACGTCGAAGTAGTTCGCGGCGGCGCGCAGGGCGCGCGACACGGCCCAGGCATCCTTCGACGGGACTTCTTCGAGCGCGGCGCGCATCTGTTCGGGAAGCTTCATCCGGCAGCGGCGGCAGAGCGCGGCGCCGATGGTCTTGTTGAGGTCGCAACGCGGGCACGAGGGCCGCTTCGCCAATCCCTGAACCTGTTCCTTGTTCAACGTCATGACCGTTGCTCTCCCAAGGATTATCGCACCGTGTTACGGACGCTGGCGATAGAACGTTGGTTGCGCGATAAAATTCGCCGCCATGGGTGAACGCGTCGAATTCCCGTCCAACCGCCACACGTGCCAGGGCTATCTCGCCGGGCGCGGGCCGGCCGTCGTCGTCATTCAGGAGTGGTGGGGCCTCGTGCCGCACATCGAGGACATCGTCGACCGCTTCGCGAAAGAAGGCTTCCTGGCCATCGCGCCCGATCTCTTCCACGGCAAGACCACGAAGTCGCCGGACGAGGCCGGGCGGCTGCTGATGGAGCTCGACGCCGACCGCGCCGAGCGCGAGATCGCCGGCGCCGGCGACTACCTCCTCGGCCGTCCGGAGTGCACCTCGAAGACGTACGGCGTCGTCGGCTTCTGCATGGGCGGCGCGCTCGCGCAGTACACCGCGACGAAGGAGGGGGCGAAGGTCGGCGCCGCGGCGAGCTTCTACGGCGGCTTCAGGAAGCTGTCGATGGACTGGAACAACCTGAACGCGGCCCTCCTCCTCATCTACGCCGGCAACGACAAGAGCGTGCCGGCGGCGCAGGGCGAGGAGCTCGGCGCGAAGCTGAAGGAGATGGGGAAGCGCGTCGACGTCGCGGTCTACCCGAACATGAACCACGCCTTCTTCAACGACACGCGCAAAGAGGTGTATGACGCCGACGCCGCGCACGACGCGTGGCGCCGGACGCTCGAGCTGTTCCGCGCCAACGTTCGTTGATGCGCGTCGCGCGCATCGTCGTCTTCGCCGTTCTGCTGATTGCCTGCGCGAGCGGCTTCGTCTCGCCGCCGATCGCGCTCGCCCTCGGCCTGGCGCTGGCGCTGACGCTCGGCCATCCCTCTCCGAAATACAACTCGAAGGCGACGAAGGTCCTGCTGCAACTCTCCGTCATCGGCCTCGGCTTCGGCATGAACCTGCAGACCGTCGTGGCGGCGGGGAAGCGCGGCGTGGCCTGGACCGCGGCGACGATCGCGATCACCCTGCTCCTCGGCTTTCTCGCCGGGCGCGCCCTGCGGGTGGCGCACACGACCGCGCACCTCATCGCCTCCGGCACGGCCATCTGCGGCGGCAGCGCCATCGCCGCGGTCGGGCCGGTGCTCGGCGCGAGCGACGAGGAGATGTCGGTCTCGCTCGGCACCGTCTTCATCCTCAACTCCATCGCCCTCTTTCTTTTTCCGCCCATCGGTCATTACTTAGGCCTGACGCAGCCGCAGTTCGGCGTCTGGGCGGCCATCGCCATCCACGACACCAGCTCCGTCGTCGGCGCGGCGGCGAAGTACGGCAGCGAGGCGCTGAAGATTGCGACCGTGGTGAAGCTGACGCGCGCGCTCTGGATCGTGCCGCTGACGATCGGCACGGCGCTGGCGTTCCGGCGCAAGTCGGCGAAGATCGCCATCCCGTGGTTCATCGGCGGCTTCGTCCTCGCCTCGGTCGCGCGCACGTACGCGCCGCCGCTCGAGAGCATCGTGCCGATCGCGCGCATCGGCCTCACGATCACGCTCTTCCTCATCGGCGCCGGCCTGTCGCGCAAGAACCTCGCCGCCGTCGGCGCGCGCCCGCTGCTCCTCGGCGTGCTGCTGTGGATCGTCATCTCCATCGGCTCGCTCCTCGTCGTCCTCCGCGCCGCTTAGTACAATCCGCGCTCCGATGGCCAACGCGTCGCTGCAAGGCAACCTCGAGTCCTTCCGGCTTCCGGAAGTCCTCACCTTTCTCAGCACGGCGCGCAAAACCGGGACGCTCGACGTGGAGAGCGCGACGTGGAAAGCGTCGCTCTTCTTCGACGCCGGAGCGCTCGTCTACGCCACCTCGAATCAAGCGTCGCTACGCCTCGGCGAGCTGCTGCTGCGGAAGCGGCGCATCTCCTCCGAGCAGTTCGCGCAGATCGACGCGCTGATGCAGAGCGACGGCGGGCGCTTCGGGCAGATCGCCGTGCAGCAGGGCGTGCTCGGCGACGAGCAGCTCCGCGACTTTCTGAAAATCCAGGTCTCGGAGATCCTCTTCGACGCGTTCCTCTGGAAGCACGGCGGTTTCTTCTTCCTCGACGAGATGACGCTGCCGCCGTACGCGATCACCATCTCGGTCGACCTCGCGAACCTCATCATGGAAGGCGCGCGGCGGATCGAGGAGTGGGAGCACTGCGTGCAGCTCCTCCCCGACAACAAAGCGGTGTTCCGCGTCGTGCCGAGTCCCGAGGGGGACAAGATCACGCTCTCGCTCGACGAGTGGAAAGTGCTGTTCCTCATCAACGGCCAGCGCACGCTCGAGGACCTCTGCAACGAGAGCGACGATCCCTTCCACGTCTACCGCGTCGTCTACGGCCTGCTGTCGAACAAGCTGATCGAGCCGGTGCCGCGGCGCGCGAGCGAGGACAGCGGCGTCGCGCCCGCCGTCAGCGACGAGACGATGAAGCAGTCGCCGGCGAATTTCGGCGCGGAGTCGACGATGCGCGAGCTCGCCGACGACACGAACCTGCTGATCTCCTCGGAGGCGCGGCTGTCGTACGCCGACGTCACCGCGCCCATCGTCGCCCAACTGACGTTCGCGACCGGCGTCGCCGCCGGCACGGTCATTCCGCTGACGGAGAACGAGTACCGCATCGGCCGCCAGCGCGACAACGAGATCCAGCTCGGCGACCTCGGCGTCTCCGGCCACCACGCGCGCATCTACCGCGGGCCGGACGCGTACGTGGTCGAGGACCTCAAGAGCCGCAACGGCACCTGGCTCAACGGCGTGCGCGTCTACCACTCGTCGCTCAAGGACGGCGACACGGTTCGCGTCGGCGAGACGGAGCTGACGTACGCGGTGCTGTTCGCTACCGCGTGATCTTCGCCGTCCCGTTCATGTACTTCCGCAGCGCCTCGGGGACGATGACCGATCCGTCGGCCTGCTGATAGTTTTCCAGCACCGCGATGAGCGTCCGCCCGATGGCCAGGCCCGAGCCATTCAGCGTGTGCACGAAGCCGCTCTTCTTCTCCGCCGTTTTGTAGCGGATGTTCGCGCGCCGCGCCTGGAAATCGAGGAAGTTCGAGCAGGAGGAGATCTCGCGGAACGTGTCCTGCCCCGGCAGCCAGACCTCGATGTCGTACGTCTTCGCCGAGGTGAAGCCCATGTCGCCGGTCGAGAGTGTGACGACGCGGTAGTGGAGGTTCAGCGCCTCGAGGATCGCCGCGGCGTCGCGCGTCAGCGCCTCGTGCTCGTCCCACGAGCGCTCCGGCAGCACGAACTTCACCAGCTCGACTTTCTCGAACTGATGCTGGCGAATGAGCCCGCGCGTGTCCTTTCCCGCCGCGCCGGCCTCGCTGCGGAAGCACGGCGAATACGAGCAGAACCAGCGCGGCAGCGACGCCGCGTCGAGGATCTCGTCGCGATAGAGATTCGTGACCGGCACCTCGGCAGTCGGGATGAGGTAGTAGTCGCGATCGGTGAGCTTGAAAAGATCGGCCTCGAATTTCGGGAGGTTCCCGGTGCCGCGCAGCGAGTCGGCGTTGACCATGAACGGCGTCAGCACCTCGGTGTAGCCGCGCTTGCCGTGCTCGTCGAGCATGAAGTTCATGATGGCGCGGCTGAGCTGCGCGCCGGCGGCGTTCAGCACCGTGAAGCGCGCGCCGGTGATCTTCGCGGCGCGCTCGAAGTCGAGGATGCCGAGGGCTTCGCCGAGGTCCCAGTGCGGCTTCGGCGCGAAATCGAATTGCGGCTTCTCGCCCCAGACGCGCTCGACGCGGTTCGCGGAGTCGTCGGGACCGACGGGCACGCTGGCGTCGGGGACATTGGGGAAGTAGAGCTCGAGGTTGCGCAGCTCGTCCTCGACCACGCCGAGGCGCTCGTCGAGCTGCTTGATCTCGTCGCCGACGCGCTTCATCGCCTCGATCTGCGCCGAGGCGTCCTGCTTCGCCTTCTTGAGCTGCGCGATCTCCTGCGAGGCGGCGTTGCGCTGCGCCTTCAGCGCCTCGACCTGCGTGATCGTGCGGCGGCGCTCGGCGTCGAGCTCGAGAAAGCGCTCCAGGTCGACCGACGCGCCGCGGTTCTTCAGCGCGTTGCGATAGTCGTCGGTGCGTTCGCGAAGGTACTCACGGGACAGCATCGGACGCGGATTGTATGGGAATGTGCCGACTAAGCGATTGGCGATTAGCGGTTGGCGATTAGGCCCCCGCACGCCCTCCTAACCGCCAACCGCTAACCCCTAATCAACGTCCCACCGCGCGATGCCTCGCCTTCGCCGCGTCCGCGATGTCGCCGCTGATTACGAGCGCGTAGTTCTGCCGCCCGCCGCTGCCGATGCGATTCGCCGTCACCGACACGGTGTAGTTGCCGGCGGACGGATTCGGGATCGACACGACTTCGACGTTGTTCAGGCGATCGGGCTGGCCGGGATGGAGCGCGTCGTTGCCGAGAATCGTGGTTCCGGCGGCGTCGACGACGCGCAGGTCGAGGTCGTTGACGAGCTCCGGCGTCGGATCGGTCGTGCCGCGCACGACGCCGGGAGGATCGGTCCAGACGAGGACGGCCTTGAGCGGCGTGCCGGCGCGCACCGCGATCGCCGTCGACGTCGTCTCACCCTGCGCGAGGCCGTTCGCCACGTCGGCAACGCGCAGCTTTGCGATGTTGCCGGGGAAATAGAGCACGTCGCCGAGGACCGGGAAGCCGAAGCCCTGCGTTGCGTTCGGCGCAGGCGGCGCGTTCGTGTAGCCGCCGTCCGGCGTGCCGATGTACGGCACCGAACGCGCCGCGGCGATGATCGTCGCCTTCAGCAGCGCGGCACTCGGCGTGAAGCGGTCGGCGGCCGCCGGCGCGCCGCTCGGGTAATAGCCGGCGGTGTAGTACTGCCGCACCAGCGCCGCGGCGCCGGCGATCGTCGGAGAGGCCCACGACGTGCCGCTCTGGCTCGACATGTCGCAGTTGTGCGTGCCGATGCTCAAATCGCTGTCGGCCGCGGTGACCTGCGCCGGGCCGACGACGTCGGGCTTGAGGCGGCCGTCGCGCGTCGGGCCGGCGAGCGAGTAGAGCGCCAGCACGTCGTCCTCGGTGTACCGCACCGTGCGCGTGCCGCCGACCTGCAGCGTGTTCTTCGCGCAGCCCGGCGCCGAGAGCGTGCTCGCCGGCGGCGCGGCGTTCTGGCCGTAGTTGCCGGTGTTGAAGACGACGAGCATGTCTGGATGGTCATAGACGAATGCATCGACGTCGCGCGCCGACTGCGAGTAGTTCGCGGTCTTCGGCGCGAACGCGTTCCCCTGCGAGTCGCCCCACGAGTTCGAGTGGATGCGCGCTCCCTGCGCGTACGCCTGCGCGAGGATCGGGCCGAGGTTCACCGGGCAGCCGATGCCGGGGCGCTGCGAGCAGTTGTCGCCGCCCGTGTAGCCGGCGTCCTGCACGATCAGCTTCGCGCCGGCGGCGATGGCGTCGCCGTAGTCGTGCTCGACCGGCGTGCCGCGATCGGCGACCGCCGACGCCGCGGCGTGCGTGCCGTGGCCCTGGTTGTCGAAGGCCTTCGGATTCGCCGGATCGTCGCAGCCGCTGGCGTTCGGAAACGCGGCGCAGGAGTAGAGGAAGTCGTACGCGATGATCTTGCGGCGGCTGAGGTCGACGGCCGTGTCGCCGACGCGCAGGTTGTACGGCGGCGCCGACCCGTCGGCCTCGGCGAAGTAGCAGTTGTCCCAGTCGACGCCGGTGTCGAGGACGGCGATGATCTGCCCCTCGCCGTGCAGCCCGTGATCGAAGAGCGGCATCGGACCGTACGTCGAGCCCGACTGCAGCGTGTGGACGGAGATCTCGTTGGCGGAGAGAGGGAAGGCGATTAGGAGGAGGACGGCAAATAACTTGCGCATCGAGCGCTGTGAACCGTGCGCGGCGGCGGCGTAATCCAACATTAATAGAGGTGACGGGGAACAGGGAACGGGTGACAGGTAGTGGTCGTCGCGAAAATACCACCTGTCACCCGTGCCCTGTTCCCCGTCACCTAGTGCACAAACTTCCTTCGATTCCGGATGTAGTCCGCCAGGATGTACTCGCCCAGCCGGTCCGGCGACGAGTAGAACGCCCGCCCGCGGTTGATCTTCGAGAGCTGCTCGACGAAGTTCACCAGCATCGGATCGGTGGCCAGCATGAATGTCGTGATCGGGATGCCGGCGCGGCGGCAGCGGTCCGCTTCCTCGAGCGTGCGGTTGACGATCTTCATGTCCAGGCCGAAGGAGTTCGTGTACAGCATGCCCCCCTCGGTCAGCGCCGACGGCTTGCCGTCCGTGATCATGAAGATCTGCTTGTTGTTGTGCTTCCGCCGCCGCAGGATGCGCTGCGCGAGCTCCAGCCCCGCCTTCGTGTTCGTGTGGTACGGCCCGACCTTCACGTACGCGATCTCCGAGATCGGCACCTCGACGGCCTCGTCGCCGAACAGCACGACGTCGATCGAGTCCTTCGGGTACTTCGTCAGCACGAGCTCCGTCAGCGCCAGCGCGACTTTCTTCGCCGGCGTGATGCGGTCCTCGCCGTAGAGCACCATCGAGTGCGAGATGTCGATCATGACCACGGTCGCGCAGCTGGAGTTGTGCTCGGTCTCGAAGACTTCGAGGTCCTCCTCGGTCATGACGATGGCGTCGTCGGGATCGCTGTGCTTCATGGCGTTGCGCAGCGAGCGGATGGAGTCGATCGACATCGGGTCGTCGCCGAACTGGTACGGCCGCGTCTCCGTGAGCCGCTCCGTCCCCTGCCCGGCGTTCTGCACGGAGTGAAAGCCGGCGGCGGACTTCTGCAGGCCGCCGAAGATCTCGTCGAGCGCGTCGCGGCGGATCTGCCGCTCGCCGCCCGAGGCGAGGACGACGTTGCCGTTCGCGTCCTGGCCGATGACGTTCTCCTCGGTGAGCTGCGCGAAGAACGCCTCCAGGTCGATGTTCGGATCGATGTAGCCGCGCTGCTGCAGCATGCGCATCATCTGCATCGCCTCCTCGACGTCGCCGCCGCTCTGCAGCAGCAGCTGATTGAAGAGACGGCGCAGCCCTATCTCCGCGAGGAGCTGCCGGATCAGATCCGGATCGAGCCAGGAGTAGCGGTGGCGCATGCGTTAGCGGTTGGCGGTTAGCGGTTAGCGGTTAGGGGTTCGCGATTCGGGGTGGGCGGGCCTAATCGCCAACCGCTAACCCCTAACCGCTTCATGCCCTCCCCCGATTCAACTTCTCGATCCACCTCGCAATTGCCGGATTGTTCGGGAGCATCTCGCGCGCTTCCTCGAGCGCGGCCATGGCGTCGGCCTCGCGGCCGAGGACCATGAGGATCTGCACGCGGAGCTCGACGAGGCTCTGGTAGAGCGTGAAGTCGGTGACGCGCTGGTTGGCCATGAGCGACAGGGCGCGGTGGACGAACTTGAGCGCGACCTCGGGCTTGGAGTCGTTGAGCGCGTCGGCGGCGAAGCGGTGGAGCATGCGCGGCGAGTCGCCGAGGAACGACTTCGCGTCGACGAACTGCTGGAGGGCCTCGCGGATCACCGCCTCCTGATCGGGGAACCAGCCGTCGCGGATGATCCGGTCGATCTGGCGCGAGAGGTCGGTCGGAATTTCGGTCGTGATCCTCATTCGGAGATCCTTTGCCACGTCATCCTGAGTCGGCGAAGCGCGACGAAGGATCTCGAAATGCGACGACGCTGGCATTCGGAGATCCTTCGCCGTCTTCGCGGCTCAGGATGACGATGCGATCATTTCACCGTCCTCAGCACGTTGAACTTCATCAGCTCGTGGAAGGTGATCGTCGAGTCGAGGTCCTCGCGCGCCAGGCGCAGCGCCTGGTGCAGCCCCTCGAGCACCATCTCCATCCAGAACGCCAGCTCGAACTCGCCCTGCGGCTGCGCGTACTTCTGCGCGGTCTCGGCGAGGCGCGGGACGCGCTTCAGCTCCGCGAAGTAGTCGGCGAACGGCTGCTCGTCGGAGAGCATGACTTTGTTGCCGTCGACGAACCAGGCCAGGATGGCGTCGTAGTTCGGATCGCCCTTCGGCGCTTTCTCCTCGCGCTGCGGCGGCGGGGCGGGCTTCCTCACGCGGCGGCCGGCGAACATGTCGTCGAGATCGTCGGGATCGACGTCGTGGCGCCGCTCGCGCGTGCTCGTGCCGGCGCGCTCGACCGGCGGGAACTTCGATTCGAAGAGCTTCGCCACGGCGGTGCCGATGAGCTTCCGCGCCACGACCTCGGCGCCCTGCTGCTCGCCCTCGTAGACCATCTCGACCTTGCCAGTGATCGCGGGGAGGAGCATGGACAGGTCGGCGAGGCGCGGGAAGACCGTCATCTCGCCGGTCATCGCGGCGCGGCGCTCGAGGTTCGAGTGCAGCAGCTCGAGCGCGGAGATCGTGAGGCGCGCGGAGACGCCGCTCGACTGGTCGACGAGCTCCGACTCGCGCGCCACGAACGCGACCTGCTCGATGAGCTGTCGCACGTAGTCCGGAATCTCGATCTTCACCTTCGCCGCGCGCCGCGTCCACGCCTCCTGCTGCGTGATCTGCATGGCCGTCTCGAGCTTCTGCGGGTAATGCGTGAGGATCTGCGAGTCGATGCGGTCCTTGAGCGGGGTGATGATGTTGCCGCGGCTGGTGTAGTCCTCCGGGTTCGCGCTGAAGACGAGGACGACGTCCATCGGGATGCGTACCGGGAAGCCGCGGATCTGCAGGTCGCGCTCCTCGAGGATGTTCAGCAGCGCCACCTGGATGCGCGGGGCGAGGTCGGGGAGCTCGTTGATGGCGAAGATGCCGCGGTTCGTGCGCGGGATGATGCCGTAGTGGATGACTTCCTCGTCGGCGTAGGTGAGGCGCTGGTTCGCGGCCTTGATGGGATCGATGTCGCCGACGAGGTCGGCCACGGTGACGTCGGGCGTGGCCAGCTTCTCGCGATAGCGGTCGTCGCGATGCAGCCACGTGACCGGCAGGTCGTCGCCCTTCTCCGCGGCGAGCCGGCGGCAGCGCTTGCACGTCGGCTGCAGCGGCGAGTCGTTGATCTCGCAGCCTTCGATGACCGGAATGCGCTCGTCGAGGAGTGCCGTGAGGGAGCGGAGGATGCGCGTCTTGGCCTGCCCGCGAAGGCCGAGGAGGATGATGTCGTGCTTCGAGAGGATGGCGTTGTGGATGGCCGGGACGACGGTGCGCTCGTAGCCGTGGATGCCGGGGAACGCGGTCTCGCGATGGGCGATCTTGGCGAGGAGGTTCTCGCGCATTTCGTCTTTGACGGAGCGGATCGGATAGCCGGAGGCGCGGAGCTCTCCGAGAGTGTGGATGGCGGTCATGGAGTCTCGGGGTCTTTGTTGAAGTCGTTCATGGCGCGGCGGAGATCGCCGCGGGCGAAGAGGAAGAGCGCTTCGACGGCGCGGTCGACGTTGCGCTGCACGATCGGAAGCTCGTCGTCGGTGAAGTTGTCGAGAACGTAATCCCGAAGCCGAAGATCGGGGTAGGTCGCGCCGCGCACACCGAATCGTAAGCGCGGGAATCGCTCGGTCGCAAGCGACGCGACGATGGAGCGCATGCCGTTGTGCGTGCCGGCCGAGCCGTTGGGGCGGATCCGCAGCTTGCCGAGCGGGAGATCGATCTCGTCGAAAACGACGATCAAATCGCTCGTGTCGTCGAGGTAGGCGTTGACGAGCAGCCGCACCGCGTCGCCCGAGAGGTTCATGTAGGTGAGCGGCTTGGCGACCTTGACGGCGCCCCCCGCCACCCGCCCCTCGCCGGTCATGCTCTCCTTCTCGTGGCGGTTCAAGTCGATGCGGAATTTCTTCGCGAAGGCGTCCGCCACCACCCACCCGACGTTGTGCCGCGACCGCGCGTAATCCTCCCCCGGATTGCCGAGGCCGACGATCAGTTTCATGCGGAGGCGAAGGGTACAATGACGGCCATGGAGGCGCTACCGGAGATCGTGACCGAGCATCTTGCCGAGGTGCGCGCGCTCTGCGAGAAATACCGGGTGAAGCGGCTGGCGATTTTCGGCTCGGCGGTGAAGGGGACGTTCGATCCGGCGACGAGCGATTTGGATTTCGTGGTGGAGTTTTATGACGACGTGGTGGGCTCCGCGGGATGGCATGCGTACTTCGATCTGAAGTTCGCATTGAAAGATCTTTTCGGGCGGGAAGTCGATCTAGTCGAGTGGGACGCCGATCTCAAGCCGCGTTTCCGCAAGAGGCTCGAGGCGACTCAACGCGATCTGTATGCAGCCTGAGGTGGAAGATCGTCTTCTCGACATCATCGAAGCCGGTGAAAGCATCCTGGAAATGATTGCCGGGATGTCGTTCGATGAATACAAGCAGGCAGCGATTCGCCGCTTGGCGGCTGAACGGCAACTGATCACAGTCGGCGAGGCGCTCAACGTCGCGCTGCAGAAGGATCCAACGCTGCGCAATCGCATCACGGAAGCACGAGAAATTGTCGATTTCCGCAACATGCTCGTGCATAGCTATTCGAACATTCGTCACGACAAGGTATGGGCCGCGATGACGAAGGAGCTTCCCCAACTTCTCGCCGAGGTCCGCGCCCTCCTCCCGCCCGCCCCGTAGCGAACTGGTCAGGATTTCGCATCAGCGTCTTCCATCCGATGAGCTCTCCGGAACGGATCGTCGTCATCGACGACAACGCCAACGACGTCCAGGTCACGCGGCGTTTTTTGGAACGCCGCGGCTTCGCCGTCTCCGCGGCCACTTCGGGCGCCGAGGGGCTGGCCATCGCGCAGACCATCACGCCCGACGCCTTCGTCGTCGACTACCGCATGCCGGCCATGGACGGCTTCGAGGTCACGCGGCGGATCAAGGCCGATCCGGTCTTGCAGACCATCCCCGTCCTTCTCCTCACCGGCGCCGACTCCGCGCAGTTCGTCGTCGACGGCCTCGGCGCCGGCGCCGACGACTTCGTCACCAAGGGCTCCGACCTCGAGATCCTCCTCGCACGGCTCCGGGCGCTGCTGCGCGTCAAGGCCTACCAGGACCAGCTCCGCAAACTGAACGACCAGATCACGCGCGACCTGCAGATCGCCCGGCGCGTCCAGGAGGCCCTCGTGCCGCAGGGCGCCTTCCGCGGTCCGCGCCTCGAAGTGCGCTCCGCCTACATCCCGAGCGAGACGCTCTCCGGCGACTTCTACGACTACTTCATGCAGGACGACCTGCTCTACCTCTTCGTCGCCGACGTCTCCGGGCACGGGCTGCCGGCGGCCATCCTCGTCTCGCTGCTGAAGAGCTACATCCACACCGAGGCCGACGCGGCGACGCCGCTGTCGCGGTTCATGTCGCGGCTCAACGACTTTCTCTTCAGCGTCAGCCTGCCGACGCAGTTCGCCACCGCGCAGCTCTTCCGCGTCGGGCCCGACCGCAGGCTGCACTACACGAACGCGGCGCATCCGCCGTTCCTCCTCTTCCGCCGCGAGTCGCGCCGCGCCGCGCTCCTCGAGGAGCCGTCCCACCTCCTCGGCGCGATGCCGCAGATGACCTTCGACGAGCGCTGCACCACCGTCGCGCCCGGCGACACCCTCTTCGTCTATACCGACGGCCTCACCGACCGCCGCACGGCCGGCGGCGAGTTCTACTCGATCGACCGCATCGCCGCGCTGCTCGAGGCCGCGCCCGACGCCGAGCTGTCGACGCTCTACGACTCGATCTACGCCGACGTCGCCGGCTTCCCCGCCACCGACGAATTCCGCGACGACATCGCTTTCGTTGTAACGCGCTTCCAGTGACGTTCGTATACTCGCGGCATGCGTCGATTTAGCCTTGTCTTCCTCCTCTTCGCTACCGCTCTGCGCGCGCAGGACGCGCCGCGGGAGATCTTTCCGTCCGACTACACGCCGAGTCCGTGCGCGGTGAAGACGTCCTGCGTCAGCTTCCCCGACTCCGCCATGGCCTCGGCCGCGTATCAGTTCTACGCGCTGCAACTCGATCAGGATTGGGCCGTCAAGCACGGGCAGGAGATCAAGGACGCGATGGCGCCGTTCTGCCGCAAGCATTCCACGTGTCAAGCTGCGCTGACGAACTCGTACACATTTTGCGCCGACGTCCTCGCGGCCGACGCGCGGCCGCTCTGCGAAAAAATGTTCCCGAAGAGCAAGGACACACACGACTGGGAGCAGTGCAGGCAGTACCTCGAGGTCTATTTGCTGGGCATCGACCAGAACAGCGTGAACTCGTGGAAGACGGCGCAGGCGTGCGCGAAGAAGCAGCCGCCCGTCGCGCACACGAAGCCGCTCGACGTCTGGGTCGTCCCGAACCCGATCCCGTACGAGTACAAGGGTTACGTGACGTTCTACGGAACCGATCCCGACACGAAGGTGCCGATCCTGGCGGACGTCAAGTTCGAGAACCAGACGATCTACGCCGAGGCGAATCCCGCGGGCAGCTCGGCGACGTTCTATCCGATGAAGCTGCCGTTCAAATACGTCCGCGTGCCGAACAAGGAAGGGCATACCGACGCGCTGCCGCCGATGGTCACGATCGGCATCGACGGCTATCCGCCGGCAACGTTCCGCCTCCCTGCGACCGTGCCGCGCGCGATCGCGGAGATGACGCCGGCGACGCTGCATCCCGGAAAAAACGTGATCACGGTGACGGCGCGTGACTCGATCAGCGGGCGCGCGATCGACGGCCGGGTGATGCTCGGCGTCGACGAAGCGGGCTTCACGGCTCAGCCGATCACGATCGAGTGGAAGAAGGGAACGAAGCGGCCGGAGCTCTGGCTCAGGCCGTACCTGAACCGCTACGGCGACGTCGTCCTCGTGCCGGCCGAGAAGTGAGGCCGACGAAGGAACAGATCGCGGCGGCGGCGGGGAAGACGATCCCCGACGTGATCGCGTCCGGCCTCGACGTCCTCTTCTGCGGCATCAATCCGGGCCTGTACACGGCGGCGGTGGGGCATCACTTCGGCCGCCCCGGCAACCGCTTCTGGCCGGTGCTGCACCGCGCCGGCTTCACGCCGCGGCTGTTCGATCCGTCGGAGCAGCGCGCGTTGCTGCCGCTCGGCTGCGGGATCACGAACCTCGTCGCGCGCGCGACCGCCGCGGCCGACGAGCTGACGGCCGAGGAGCTCGTCGCCGGCGCACACGCGCTGGAGCGGAAGGTGCGCCGCTTCGCGCCGCGGTTCCTGGCGGTGGTCGGCATCCAGGCGTACCGCACCGCGTTCGCGCGGCCGCGCGCGAAGCTCGGGTTGCAAGAGGAGACGATCGGCGCGACGCGGATCTGGGTCCTGCCGAATCCGAGCGGGCTCAACGCGCATTACCGGCCGGAGGAGTTGGTGGTGCTGTTTCGGGAGTTGCGGGAAGCGCTTTGATGATCAGGGCACAGGGCGCAGGTCACGGGGGACAGGTGGTTGCCTTGTGAATTCGCAAGCACTCGCTGATGGGCAGCAGTCGTGCGGCCGCGAGAACACCACCTGTGCCCCGTCCCCTGCGCCCTGCGCCCTACCTAGGCAATCTTCCGCAACAGCTCCAGCGCCTGCGGCTTCTTCTCGTACTTCACGTCCGTCGCGGCGATCTTCTCCAGGTACTTGCGCGCCTCGGCGGCGTCGTCGCGTTTGAGGTGGCAGCGGGCGATCCAGAACCACGTGTCGACCAGGTACTCGTTCTCGCTGAAGCGGTGCGTCTGCACGGCGCGCTCGAACGCGGCCGCGGCGTCGTCGAAGCGGTCCTGCGCGTAGTAGATGCGGCCGAGGTGCGTGAGCGCGTCGAAGAAGTCGTAGGAATTCTGCTCCACGCTGTCGAGCACTTGCCGGTAGTAGCGCTCCGCCTCGTCCATCTCGCGGCGGTCGAAGTGGATCGCGCCGCAGAACAGCAGCGCGTTGCGGTAGAAGTACGAGTTGTAGAACGGCGCGTTCGCGTCGAAGAGCTGCAGCGCCTCGCGGAAGAGGTGCAGGGCCTCGTCGAACGCGTGCAGCGCGTACGAGTTCAGCGCCTTCAGCGCCAGCGCCTGCGCCGTCACGTTCGGGTGCTGCGAGTAGCGGAGCGACGAATCGTGCAGCTCCTTCGCCTGCGCGTAGTCGCGCTCCTCGTGCGAGAGATTGCCGAGGATCACGTACGACTTGTACTTGATGTCGTTCGCCTCGTCCGACTCCTCCGATTCGCAGGCGGCGCGGAAGCCGTCGCGCGCCGCGGCGACGTCGCCGGCGTACAGCGAGGCCACGGCGCGGTAGTACGTCGCCTCCAGCTTCGTCAGCACCGTGCTCCCGCCCGCGGCCAGCTGGTCGATGAACTTCGTCACCAGCTGCGCCAGCACGCGGTTGTCCGACGTCGGATCGACGATGAAGTTGTGCAGGTACACCAGGCGGTTCTCGAGGATGCGCATCAGCTCCAGCATCAGCGTGATCCGCTGCGTCTCCTCGCTCGTCTCCTTGAACAGCGCGGCCAATTGCTTCTGCAGCGCGCCGTAGCGCGCGTCGTACGAGGCCGCCTTCGCCTCCGACGGCTCCCCCACTTCGTTTTGCAGCTTCGTCTCGAGGGCTACGCGCTGATCGACCACCTGCTTGATCCGCGCGGCCATGTCATTGGAATCGGGCATCGGTTCTCCTACTCGCGGCGCCGTGCAATCGGAGTTCCAGCGACCTCGTGCAGGCGGAACTCGATCTGGTGGCGGTCCTCGTCGATCGACTCGATCTTGACGACGACGTGGTCGCCGAGGCGGAGCTCGCGGCTCGTCGACTCGCCGCGCAGGCGGTGCTCGCGCTCGCGGAACACCCAGAAGTCGCCGCCGATCGTCGCCACCGGAACCATGCCCTGGACGAAGATCTCGTCGAGCTCGACGAAGAGGCCGAACGGGGCGATGCCGGTGACGATGCCGGGGAAGGTCTGCCCGACTTTGTCGCGCATGAAGATGACCTTCTTCCACTCCAGCACCTCGCGCTCGGCCTCCTCGGCGCGGCGCTCGCGCGCGCTCGCCTGCGCCGCGATCGCCGGCAGCGCGCGCTCCACGCGGTCGCGCCGCTCGCCGTACATCGGCCCGTTGGCGAGCATCTCGGCGAGGTTGCGGTGGACGATGAGATCGGGATAGCGCCGGATCGGCGAGGTGAAATGGCAGTAGTGCTCGATGCCGAGGGCGAAGTGCCCGAGCGACTCCTCGGAGTAAAACGCGCGCTTCATCGAGCGGAGGATCACGTTCGTCAGGAAGCGCTCCTCCGGCGTGCCGGCGACCGCTTTCAGGATCCGCTGCAGCTCGCCGGGGCGGATGTCCTCCACGTCGCCGCGCAGCGTCAGCTTGAACTCCTTCAAGATCGTGCGGAGGTCCTGCAGCTTCTGCGGATCGGGCTGCTGGTGGACGCGGAAGAGTCCCGGCTGATTGGCGAAGACGAGCTCCTGCGCGACGACCTCGTTCGCGGCGAGCATGAACTCTTCGATGAGGCGGTGGGCGACGTTGCGCTCCGTGGCGGTGATGGTCTCGATCTCGCCGCTCTCCGCGAGCACGACGTCGGCCTCGGGGAGGTCGAAGTCGATCGAGCCGCGCGCGTCGCGGCGGGCGCGCAGGATCTCGTAGAGCTCGTGCATCCGCTCGAACTCGGGGATGAGATAGCGGTAGCGCGCCTCGAGCTCCGGCGTGCGCGCGGTGAGGATGGCGTTGACGTCCGTGTACGTCATCCGCTCCTTCGTGCGGATCACCGACTTGTAGACCTTGCGGTTGACGAAGCGCCCGCGTTTGTCGATCTCGATGTCGACCGAGAACGTGAGCCGCTCCACGCGCGGGTTCAGCGAGCAGATGCCGTTCGAGAGGCGCTCCGGCAGCATCGGGACGGCGCGGCCGGGGAAGTAGACCGACGTCCCGCGCTCGAACGCTTCCTCGTCGAGCGCGCTCCCCTCGGTCACGTAGTGCGCGACGTCGGCGATGTGCACGCCGAGGAGGTAGTTGCCGTTGGCGAGGCGCTGCACTTCGACCGCGTCGTCGAAGTCCTTGGCCGTCTCGCCGTCGATCGTGACGATGTTGTGCTCGCGCAGGTCGACGCGCTTCCCGAGCTCCGCCTCCGCGACCTCGACCGGCACGGTCTCGGCGGCGGCGAGCACCTCCGGAGGAAAGATGTGCGGGATGTGGTGCTTGCGGATCGTGACTTCGATGTCGACGCCGGGCTCGCCGATGAAGCCGAGGACTTCGACGACGCGGCCGGACGCGTGCGACGTGGTGCGGTCGGGATAGCGGTCGAGCTCCACGTTCACCATCTCGCCGTTGCGCGCGTCCATCGTCGCGCCGGACTCGATCGTGATGTCGGTGTCGATGCGCGGATCGAACGGCGTCACCCACGGCGCGTTCGCGTCGTCGTGAAAGCGCCCGACCACGGTGCGGTGCGCGCGGCTCAGCACCTGCGTCACTTCGCCGGCGTAGTACTCGCGGTTCTTGACGCGCTTGACCTGCGGGTCCTTGCGGTCGCTGCGGACGATGACGAGGTCGCCGTTCATCGCCCCCTTCATGTTGCGGCGGTCGACGTAGATGTCGGGCGCGTCGCCGCCGCCGTAGATCGTGCCGTAGCCGTCGGGGTGCACGCGGATGCGGCCGGCGTGGTAGGGCGTGAACTCGAGGAGCGAGTAGCGCTTGCCGCGGACGGGGACGACCAGGCCGTCGCGCTCCATCTCCTCGACGGCGCGGGCGACGTCGTCGCGCGAGGCATCGGGATCGGCGAGACGGTCGGCGATCTCCTTGATGGCCAGGAGGCGGCTGCCGCGCTGGCGCAGCAGAGTCGTGATGTTTTCTTTCAGGTCAGGCACGTCAGCGCGTGCGGGAGCTCTTGCCGTTCGACTTGGGCACCCGCACCTGTTTGGCGGAGACGCGGCGGCGGACCGGACGGATCGATTCGGCGAAGCCGTTGAGCATCGTCTGCGAGCGTAATTTGTTGTGAAGCGTGTTGCGATGCACGCCCAGCGCCTTCGACGCCTGCGTGACGTTGCCGCGGCTGGCCGACATGGCCGCGACGATGTACTTCCCTTCGAAAGCCTCGACGGCTTGCTCGAGAGTGATGCCGTTTCCGATTAGCTCGCGAATGATCTGATTCAAGCGATCATCGATGCTGCTTACCATCGATTGTCCTCATGACTAGGAACGTTTGGAGGAGCGAGATTCTACACCGCACATCGCGCGCGGTTGCCACTCATTTCAGAGTGCCGCGAAAAAATATTTTTCGTGCGCTTCATCGCTTGACAAATGTTTTCGGAAGGAGCAGACGCAGCAACGCGAGCAGCGTGAGGAACGCGCCCGCGACGAGCGGCACGGAGCGATAGCGGAAGGCGACGTCGTGCTTGCCGGCGGGCACGCGGACCGCGAGAAAGTCGCCGCTCGCATCGAGCGAAGCGGACTTCCCGTCGATGTCGACCGACCAGCCGGACGCACACTGCTGCGTGACGATGACGGTTGACGCGTTCGGCAGCGCGACCGCGGCGTGGATGAAGTTCGCGCCGAACGCGAGCAGCGTCGGCGGCGGCGACACGAGCGGACGCGCGGCGTCGTTGCGGTAGACGACGACGTCCGCGCCGCGCGGCGCGAGGACGTAGCCGACGGACATGGAGCTCAAGAGGGTCATGCCGCGGTCGCGCACGGCGCGCTCGTACAGCTCCGCGTAGCGCCGCGAGACGAGCGGCGCCGCGGTCCACGCATCGAAGCGGCGCTGATAGAGATTGAGGTAGCCGGCGATCCAGGCGCGGCGGTTCTCGGCGACGAGGCGCGGATCGCCGGCGCGCACGATCTTCAACGTGCGTCCGACGCCGGCGTCGTACGGCACCGGGTTCTTCCACTGCATCGGCGCGGTGACGAGGAGCGGCTTCGTGAACGATAGAAGTTCGGCGGCGATGGCGACGGCGACGAGCACGGCGATCGCGCGGATCGGAATCCAGCGCGCGACGACGTCCCATCCTTCCACCGCGATCGCCGCGATGGCCAGCGCGCCGAGCGGCACGAGACGCGCGGGGTAGCGGAACAGCGTCAGCGGCAGATGCGCGAGGAGCGCGGCGGCGGACGCGGTGGCGAAGACGATCGACGCGACGAGGAGCGCGAGCCAGCCGCCGATGCGGCGCCACGCGCAGATCGCGCCGATGAGGGCGAGCGCACACGTGACGACGCCGACGTAGACGACGGGAATGAAGTGCTGGCCGAGGTGCGGATCGAAGCCGTTGCCGGCGAGCGACGGCGGCACGGCGATACGCAGCCAGTCGCGGAGCGGCATGGCCTCGCGCAGGTCGGCGGCCGATGCGCCGGCGCGGTCGCTGCCGCGCAGCATGGCCAGGAACGGCACGAGCTGCACGCCGGCGAGCGCGAACGACTGCGCGGCGACGTCGATCACATCGCGCCGGCGCACGAGGACGAAGATCAACGCGCCCACCGCGGCGAAGAACGGCTCGCCGGCGAGGAACGACATCGCGATCGCCGCGGCGCTCCATCGCGCCGAGACGCGCGCGAGGCCGCACCAGATCACCAGCGGGATCCAGGCGAACGTCGTCAGGTTGTTCTGCACGTCGAGCAGCGACAGCGTCGGGCCGCAGACCATCAGCGCCGTCGCGCCGATCAGCGCCGCGCCGGGCGAACGGCGCCGCGCGAAGAGCACGAACGCGCCGCAGCCGAGGAGCGCGAGGTGCAGCGCGAGGTAGAGCATGTACGCCGTCTCGAACGGCAGCGCCAGGAACAGCCACGCCGGCGGATAGAAGACCGCCGTCTGCGGGTTCGCCAGCCACGGCTCGCCGCTGGCGTTGTACGGGTTCCAAAGCGGCAGGCGGCCGGCCTGCAGCGACGTCGCCGTGTACCAGCGCAGCGGCTGGAAGTAGTCGGTGTGGTCGCGGAAGGTGAAGACCTCGCGGTGCAGCAGCGGACGCGCGACGAGGAGGAGAGCGAGCGCGACGAGGAGGGCGGCGGCGAGGCGGCGCATCATTCGCCGCGCGCGCAGAAGCCGCGCACGATCTCGCGCGTCAGGCGCACGCCGGCGTCGAAGAAGCGCTCGCGGATCCGCTCGTCGGTGCCGTGCACGGTGTCGGCGTCGTAGTAGTTCACCTTGAACGGCGCGATGCCGTAGGCGACGATGCCGCGGGCGCGGAAGAAACGGCTGTCGCTCGTCCCCGCCTGCACGATCGGCCCGACCGTCGATCCCGGCTCGCTGGCCATGAACTTTTTCGCGAGCAGTTTGTAGAGATCGGTGTCGGCCGGGCTCTCCGGCGTCGGCTCGCTCTCGAGCAGCGTCGTGACTTCGCCGCGCTTGCCGACGAGCTCGCGCACCTTCGTCTCCATCGGATCGGTCGTCTCGTCCGGCAGCAGGCGGATGTCGAGGTCGGCGGTGCCGGTGGCGGGGATGCAGTTCGTGCAGGCGCCGCCGCCGAGGCGCGTGACGGCGATGGTGTCGTGGAGCAGCGCGCGGTAGCCGGGGGAGAGGACGCGCTTGATGCGCTCGACGTCGAGCGGCTCGCGCACGGCGCGCAGGACCTCGCCGCGCTCGTCCCTGCGCGGCGCGCCGGCGGCGTGGAAGTAGCGCTCGACCGACGGGGTGAGCCGGTACGGCATGTCGATGGCGCGGATCTTCTGCAGCGCGTCGAGGAGGTTCGCGAGCGTGCCGCCGTCGTCGGGCGGCGCCGCGGCGTGGCCCGGCCAGCCGTGCATGGTGATGCGGAGAAAGAGCGGCACCTTCTCCTGCACCTCGATGCCCCAGAAGCCGACGTGGTCGACGATGGTCTCGTTGTAGCCGCCTTCGTTGAGGACGTAGCCGACGTTGGCGAAGAGCTCCGGATGCGCGTCGAGGAGCGCCTTGGCGCCGTGCAGGCCGCCGAGCTCCTCGTCGGGGACGGCGAGGTAGACGACATCGCGCGCGAGCGGAAGCTTGCGGCGCTTCAGGTTGAGGACGCCCATCAACTCGGCGATGCCGAGGGACTTGATGTCGAGCGCGCCGCGCCCCCAGATGTAGCCGTGGTCGCGCACGCCGCCGAACGGCGGCTTCGTCCACTCCGAGGCGATGACCGGAACGACGTCGATGTGATGGAGGAGCAGGAGCGCCTTCGCGCTCGAGCCGGAGACGAGGCGCGCGTAGACGCCCTGGCGCTTCGGATCATCGCCGACGAGCTTCGCGTCGATGCCTTCCCTGACCAGCACCTGCTGCAGAAATCGCGCGCCGGCGGTCTCGTTGCCGGGCGGATTCTGCGTGTCGATGCGGAGGTATTGGACGAGCAGATCCTGCGCTTCGCGCTCGGCGACGTCGGCCTCGGCGTGCGCCGTGCGGCGGCACGCCAGCGAGGCGCACAGGACGGCGATGAACGCGAAGACGATCGCGCGGCGCGGCATGCGCGGCGAAGTATATGTGGTGGCGTTCGTCTGTTATCCTCGTCGAAATCTTTCCCGGAGGCTCCATTTGGACGGATACAAAGGCGGCTGGATCGAGATCATTGCCGGAGGGATGTTCTCCGGAAAATCGGAGGAGCTGATCCGGCGCTTGCGGCGCGCGCTCATCGCCCGGCAGCGCGTGCAGGTCTTCAAGCCGCTCATCGACGACCGCTTCGGCACCGAGGAGATCGTGTCGCGCGACGACCGCCGCCTCAAGGCCCACTCCGTCGCCACGAGCAACGAGCTCCTGGCGCGCGTCGAGATCGGCGTGCAGGTCGTCGGCATCGACGAGATCCAGTTCTTCGATCCCGGCGTGATCGACGTCTGCATGCAGCTCGCGGACGCCGGGCTGCGCGTGATCGCCGCCGGGCTCGATCAGGACTACATGCGCCGTCCGTTCGGGCCGATGCCGGGACTCCTGGCCGTGGCCGAGGAAGTGTCGAAGATGCACGCCATCTGCGTCCGCTGCCGCGGCGCCGCGCATTATTCGCAGCGCGTCTCGGGCGGCAATGCGCAGGTCGAGGTCGGCGACTCCTCGTACGAGGCGCGCTGCCGGGCGTGCTACGAGGCCTACAAGGCCGCGCCGCAGGAAGAGCCGGCGGTGCAGCTGACGATCGGCGCGGAAGCCTGACGGCTGACGTTTTTTGTCAGCGGCGTGCACAGAAAATGGCCGATTTCGGCGTCAACGATCGGCCATCCAGCCGTCAAACCGCTGAGAATCAAGCCGTTTAGCATCATCGCGTGACGTGGCAGCCGCTTTGCCGAAGCAGGCGTATCCCGCATGCAGAAAAAAGGCTTCACCTTGATCGAGCTGCTGATCGTCGTCGCGATCATCGGCATCCTCGCGGCCATCGCCATTCCGAACCTGCTGACGGCCATGACGCGGGCGCGGCAGCGGCGGTCGATGGCCGACATGCGCACGCTGGCCACGGCGTGGGAGTCGCGCAACGTCGAGGTGAATCGCTACAACGCCGCGGCGGCGGGGTACAGCGGCATCGACCAGACCGTTGACCTCAGCGACCTCGAGGCCGCGCTCGTCCCGACGTACGTGCGGAAGATCCCGAAGCTGGACGGCTGGGGCCAGCCGTTCCTCTGCTACACGGAGGTGGCGTGGTCGAACGCGACGGGCGCCAGCCGCTACGCGATCATCTCCGGCGGCGCCGACAAGGTCGTCGACCCCGGCAGCGTCCCCGGCCCCACGACGAACTTCGACTGCGACATCATCTTCGCGCAAGGCGCGTTCGTCACCTACCCGGAAGGGATTCAGCAACAATAACTCGTTTCTGTTACTCTCGTTTCACTCCGTGAAATTCATCCCGATCGCACTGACGCTTCTCGCCGGCAGTACGGCGTTCGCGCAGGCGCCGGCGCCGCTGCATGTCGGCAAGGTTCTCGTCCGCAGCCTCGACGTCTACACCGCCAGCGAAGCCTCGCGCGGGCTCTTCTACCGCACCGCCGACCGCCTGCACATCGAGACGAAGCAATCGGTGATCGAGTCGTTCCTCCTCTTTCATGAAGGCGACGAGTACCGCCCCGAGCGCCTGGCGGAGACGGAGCGGAACCTGCGCGCGCTGCGCTTTCTCAAGTCGGCGACGGTCGTGGCCTCGCCGCCGCACGACGGCGTCGTCGACGTGACGGTGACGACGCAGGACGCCTGGTCGATCAGCCCGGAGACACAGGGCGGCAGCAAGGGCGGCTCGAGCACGTACGGCATCAACCTCTCCGACGGCAACATCTTCGGCTACGCGAAGGACCTCTCCATCGGCTGGGACAAGGGCGCCGACCGCACGCGCAGCGCGATCGAGTACAACGACCCGTCGTTCTTCGCGCCGTACTGGAACGCGAAGGTGCGCTTCGCCTCGAACTCGGACGGCTACGAGCACAAGGTCGTGATCAAGCGGCCGTTCTTCTCCTTCGCCACGCCGTGGTCGGCCGACTTCTCGTACGACGGCTTCCGCCAGCAGGACAAGCTCTACATCGGCGGCTTTCCGCTCGATCAGTTCGGACAGCTGCACCGGCAGGCGGTGGTCAGCTTCGGGCGCGCGCTCGATCCGAACGACGTGCTGGCGAACCGCGTGACCGTCGGCCTGCGCGCGGTGCGCGATCAGTTCTTCGAGAGCGAGAGCTCGTTCGCGGCGGCGCCGGCGATGCGCGACTTCCGCTACGTCTTCGTGCGCTACGACCGCGTGGAGAACGATTTCCTGAAGCTGAATTTCGTCAACAAGGATCTCCGCTACGAGGACTTCAACCTCGGCCGGCAGATCTCCGCGGAGGCGGCCGTGTCGCCGTCGGCGCTCGGCGTCGACCGCACCACCGGCTTCGTGCGGATGAGCGTCGCGGACGGGCGGCGCGTGAGCGAGGACGGCTTCATCCTGCCGAGCTTTTCCGCGGAGACGCGACTCGACTCCGGGCCGCAGAACGCCATCGCCCGCTCGTCGCTGACGTTCGTGCACCGCCAGGACGTGGGCGACTATCCGCGCACGCTCGTGGCGCGCGCCACGGCCATCAGCGGCTGGAACGTCGACCGCGACGTGCAGTTCTTCGCCGACGGCGTCACCGGCTTGCGCGGCTACCGGATGCACACGTTCGTCGGCGACCGCGCCTTGATCGTGAACGTCGAGGAGCGCCTCTACCTCGGCCGCGAGATCCTGCAGCTCGTTTCCCCCGGCGTCGTCGCCTTCGCCGACTTCGGCAACGCCACGAACGGCGGCGTGGCCGATCTGATGCACCTCAAGAGCGACGTCGGCATCGGCTTCCGCATGGGCCTTCCGCGCACGCCGAAGAACCTCCTCCGCCTCGACCTCGCCTACGCGCTGAACCGCGATCCGCTGGGGCGGCGGGGATGGCTGGTGTCGTTTTCGAGCGGACAGGCGTTCTAGGTTCTTAGGTTCTCAGTTCTTAGTTCTTAGGGAAGCTCTGCGCAAGTGTCATCCTGAAGCCGCGTAGACGGCGAAGGATCCCCTGCCCACATGCGCGTCTCTCGCAGAAAGGCGGGGGATTCCTCACCGTCTGCGCGGCTCGGAAT
>Ga0070717_10000071_pt1 | contig 84759 bp, 64 predicted proteins | sample LARL113metaG_FD_71366 | JGI IMG/M metagenome (GOLD analysis project Ga0070717, IMG submission 71366) | Corn, switchgrass and miscanthus rhizosphere microbial communities from Kellogg Biological Station, Michigan, USA - LAR L11-3 metaG | ecosystem: Host-associated > Plants > Roots > Rhizosphere ...
GGCGGAATGCAGATGACGGCGCAGCTCCTCCACGATCGCGCGTCGAATGCCGGTGACCAAGCACTCAAACGCATGTCGGGAAACATTCTGACCAGCACCGGTCAAATGCTCGCCTTCGTGAAACAGTTTCTCGCCAACGCTTCAGCTGACCGCGGACTCGTGATGAATCTGGAGTCCATCTGTCTGAATACACTTTCGTCAAAGGTCGTGCGTCAGTATGCGGAAACGGCCGAGCGAAAAAATATCCACCTTCATCATCACACTCCGCCCGGCAGCGCGCTGGTGCGGGCCGATCGAGCGGCGTTGGAACAAGTGCTCGATAATCTCATCTCGAATGCGGTGAAATTTTCGCCCGCAGGAAAAAATGTCTGGGTGGAGGTCGAGAGCACGGAGGACGGTCATCGCTGTAGTGTGCGCGACGAAGGCCCAGGTTTCACGGCCGAGGACCGGGCGCTCATGTTCCGCCGCTATCGCCGCCTCAGCGCTCTGCCCACCGGCGGAGAACCTTCCACCGGGCTCGGGCTCAGCATCGTGAAAAAACTTATGGACGCTATGGACGGACAAATCGAATGCCGCAGTGCACCGGGGCTCGGTGCCATGTTCGTTCTCCAGCTTCCGCCCGCCGGCGGCGACTACGCGCCATGAATTTTCTGGTGATCGACGATGACAGAGTCTTCCGCGAGGCAACCTGCTTGCTGATCGAAGACGAAGGCCACTACGCCGAGAGCGCCGCGAGCGCAGAGGTGGCTATGTCCTGCCTGCGCGAAGACAGCTTCGACGCGGTGTTGCTGGACTTGAACCTCGGTCGTGAAAACGGCCTGGCCATACTCCCGGGGATTCTGAAGCTTCGGCCCAATATTCCTGTAGTGATGTTTTCAGCACAGGGGAGCGTGAAGACCGCGGTCCAGGCGCTGCATCTCGGGGCGGTCGATTTTCTCGAGAAGCCTTTTACGCGGGAGCAGTTTCACACCGTGCTCGCCCGCCTGCAGCGCTTCACCCAGATGGATCGCCAGATCGAGAAGCTGAAGCAGGAGGTCGAGGAGACCCAAGCTCAGACCCTCGAGCCGATGTTCGATTTCGACACGCCAGCGATGAAGCGTGTCATGGATGTGTTGATACGCGCCGCCAAGACGCCCGCCTCTGTCCTTATCTTGGGCGAAAGTGGCACGGGCAAGAGCGTGGCCGCCCGCGCCCTCCACGGCCACAGCCTGCTGGTCGACAAACCTTTTGTCACCGTGAGCTGCCCTTCTCTCTCTAAGGAACTGTTGGAGAGCCAGCTCTTCGGCCACGTGCGAGGCGCGTTCACCGGGGCGATGAAAGACCATTGGGGCAAGGTCAAGGCGGCCGCGGGCGGAACCCTCTTCCTCGACGAAATCGGCGACCTTCCCCTCGAGATCCAGCCCAAGCTTCTCCGGCTGTTACAGGAACGTGAATACGAGCGCGTGGGAGAAACCGTGACCCGTAAGGCCGAAGTCCGGATCGTGGCAGCGACCAACCGCGACCTGAAACAGCGCGTGATCGATGGGGCTTTTCGCGAAGACCTTTTTTATCGGCTCAATGTCATCACGGTGGAGATGCCGCCGCTGCGCGCTCGCCCCAACGATTTGATGAAGTTCGCCGAGCACTACATGCGGCACTTCGCCGCCCAATGCGCCCGCACGCTCAGCGGTTTCACCGACGATGCAGCCGCCGCGATGCTGCGTTACTCCTGGCCGGGAAATCTGCGCGAGCTCCGCAACGCGATCGAGCGCGCGGTGATTCTGGCGTCCAAGGACAGCATCAGCGCGGCCGACTTGCCGTCGCAAGTGCGCGGTGGCCCGGACGGCACGTCGATCAATGGCGACGACGGTCCGCGGATCGGAGCGCCCCTTTCCCTCGACCAGATTGAAGAAGCCCACATCCGCGGCGTCCTCGGCCACGCTCCCAGTTTGATCGAGGCGGCCCAAACTCTCGGCATCGACCAGGCGACGCTCTATCGGAAACGGAAAAAATACGGGATGACCTGAGGGCGCTTAAACGCTTTCTCGTGCTCCGTTTTTTTGTATTTGGGACCGAACTACATGCCTTCGCTATCGAATGTGTAGCTTCGGCGGGGTAAACGGAGAAAATTTCGGTCCGATCGACTGACCCCAGAGTTTGAAACGTAAGCCGGGCAGCGCGAGGCCGCGAAACCACTTGGGAATCCGGCCTTGTGCATCCAGCGGTGTAAATTGGAGCACGCGGTGGCGTCCAGCCGCATGGCAAAAAACCGCGACGAATTTCGGGAGCTGTCGCAGCTGGTAGGGCTCGATAAAATACGCAATCTCGTCGCTGTAAGAGCTGCTGCGTTGACCGTCGCCTTGGCGGGTGTAGCTGCGTTTTCGGCGCAAGCCCTTCCCGATATATTTTGCCGATTCCTCGGCACATTCTTCGTCCGCCGCCTGAAGAATAATGCGGTTGCGCAAATTCCCAATGATCGGCTGCGCGTTTTCTTTGCCGCCGAGAGCCTTTTCCAGCTGCGCGCGAAACTGAGTCGAAATCACCGTGGTCACGTGAAATTGGCGTAGGATATCGACGTCGCCGTCGATCGGCATGATGAAGCGCTGCGCCTCGTCCTGCCAAATGACCATGAGGTTGTAGTTTTTCTTCGTCGGCGTGCGGGAACGCGCATGCGCATAGGCGAGGACCTTGAGCAGGGCGCAAATATAGCGGCGCTCGATCGCGTATCGCTGCGGCAACGACACGAAGATCATTTTTCCTTCGTCCATGCAGCTCATGGTGAAGTTGGCGGCTTCGGCCCCGAATACCTGGTGGATCGCATCGTCCGTGAACCAACGGAGATAGTTGGTGATGGTGCCCTTCACTCCCTCCATCTGCTCCTGCGCGCGCACATTCCAATACCGTTTGCCGAAGTGATCGATCGCCTGGAGGAGCAACGTGGGTGCCACCCCGCGAAAATCCGGGATCAGAACGGTTTTCCCCGAAGCGTCATTTTCCCGCTCCGCTTCGTTCGAGGGAACCTGCTCGACAAACAACCCGACTCGATCCTTCACCAGCCGCTGAAAGTCCTCTTCGTTGGTCAGGATTTCGTAGATACCGCGAAGCGTGGGTGCCACCCAGGCCTCGCGCGGCACGCCGACCTGCTGCTGCCACTCCCGCAGGCCGCGAAAAAGATCGATCGCGGCGCCGATGTGCAGACCGGCCTGGGTCTTGAAAAAACCTTTGTCCTCCTTCCCTGACGCAACCGCTTCCGCGACCATGAGAATGGCTTCGACGTACTGGGAGGTGCGGACCTGCTCGTCGCCAAGGATATTGAAACAGAATGGAGGCTTCCAGTCCGGCGCGGCCTTCTCTGGACGGGTGCGAAGTTCGCGAACGTCGTTGCTGCGTGAATACGTTTCGAGAATCGGCAGCACCTCGTCGGCAAAGAAGCTTTTTTCGTCGATAAAGAGGCCGCCCCAATCCGATTCGGAGCGGCAGAGTTGGTGCATGAGCAACTTGAGTGCTTCGGTTTTTCCGCTCCCGGTCGCCCCGGAGATGTACCAGCCGCGGCAAAAATCGTTTCGGCTCCAGCGCAATTGCTCGATGGCCAGAGCAACGGGATCGTCGGGCCGGCTTTTTCCCTCGGAACGAAGAGCGGCCCAGGCAAACGCGCCCAAGCCCACCCCGCCTAGGACAGCCTCGGGTAACCAGGACTGCACAGCGGCGAGGACATTTCGCCCCTCCGGAAAAATTTCATAGCCGCAGGCCAGACTTCCGGCCGCAGCGAGCCCGATCAAACCCGCGGTTAACCCCTGTAGCCAGGGATGCTTACGCGTAAGAGTAGGAGTGGCCTGCCCGATGCTGCTGAAGTGTCCCGCCCGCCGTAATCCCTGCTGCATAGCCCAAAGCAAAACCAATCCATTGACAGTGTCACGATTTTTATCTTGTAAAGGCCCGTTAGGGAGAGCGCTGACGTGATCGACCACACCTTCGTCTTCTCCGCATCACCAAATCCATGTCTGAGAAGCCTGTCTCTCCTCCTCCCGCGTCTGAGATGCTGGACGACCCATCCGACCGCAATCACGCCTTCGATGAAGCCCTTTTCGCCGCGGGTTTCAATGATTTGCCGGCAGTCAAAGCCTTGCGTCGTTCGTTCGCGATGCGCCAAGTCGCGGAGGACGACCCCGCGCGCGTGCTTCTCGAGGTTTGCGCGAAGTTCGACGAACGCCTCACCGCCCTGGCAAATCGTCAACTGGCCAGCGGTGCCACGTTTCACGACGCGGTGGAAAAATTTCGCGATGCCATTTTCCACGGCGCGCCCCAGTGGGAAGGTGCGACCATTCGCCTGGCTCGGGTGGAGAAACAATGCCAGGCGCTTGAGCAGCAGCTCGCCCTCGTGCTCAACGCGGTGGCACAGGCCGTGCCGGCGCTGGACCGAGCCGGCGCCGATGTGGTTCAAGGCGCTCGGCTGATCGAGGGCCGATCCGTACACGCCGTGTTGGTTCGCTATCTTGTGCCCTTGCTCGCCTTCGGGCTCGGGGTCTCCGCCGCGGCGTTCCTTCTGCACCGCTAGCCAACCAAGGCGGACGGCGGATTGCGACGAAGCGTTTACACCGGGAGTTTTCTCCTTTCGTTTCATCGGTGTAATGCTGAAGAAAGTACTCCTCCTTCTCGTCTTGGTGCTTGTAGTGATTCAGTTCATACACCCGGAGAAGAATACAGCTCATCGAGCGCAACCGGACGATCTCTTCGCGCAACAACCCGCACCGGAGGACGTCCGGGTTGCGATCGAGCACGCCTGCTACGATTGCCATTCGAACCACACCCGATATCCCTGGTACGCCCAGGTGCAGCCCTTGGGGTGGTGGCTCGATCGTCACATCAGAGAGGGCAAAGACCACCTGAATTTTTCCGAGTTTGGCCGTTATGCCCCGAAGCGCGCGGCGCGGAAATTGGAACAGTCCAGCGAACAGATCGAAGACGGCTCGATGCCGCTCAGCTCCTACACCTTGATCCATCGCGAGGCTCGATTCACGCCAGAGCAGAAGAAACGAATTCTCGATTGGCTCGAAGCCATCCAGGAGCGGGTGAAGGCAGCGGGCGAGTGAGCGCTTCAGCGCACACCTCGCTCACCTCGTGGCCGTGCACTCCGATTTCGTTTTAATCAAACCCGCGCGCCAGGCGCTCTCGGAGCTCCTCGATCACGGCGTCGACGTCGACTTGTAACGCGACGATCTCGTTCAGGATAGTTTCGAGCTGAGCGAGGGGAATTAGCTTTCGTTCGCGGCAAAAATCGCCCGCGACGGCTGCATCCGTGAGATAACCTCGGGCGCGCTTCAACCAAGCGATACAGAGTCCGCACTCGTCAATCAGCGGAGGCCAATCGCGCCCGTCCAGAGCTCCGGCGAGCTTGCCTCCCGCTTTGGTGAGGGAGCGCACCAAATCAACGACCGGATGATCGTCCGCCTGGGCAATTGTATCCGGAACCCAACCACCGCGGTCCGACTCCGCCATGACCCGCAAGCTGAGCATCCGTCCGCGCTCGGAGAGCGGATGTCGGCGGTCAAGATCGGCGATAAATTCCGGATCTTTGGAAATTTCCTCCGCGGCCCGATTTAGTTCCGCCATCCAGGTGGCCCGTTCCTCTTCTTCCTCCGGGGTGAGCGGCCGGGCCTCAGCTTCAGACCGCCGGCGTTCCAACTCTTCTTTCAGGATCGCTTCGAGGTCGGCGCTTTCACCCGCCTGGTCCAGACGCTCCATCAAACGATCGGTCAGGCGATCGGAATCCGAAATCATCTCGTCCGCTTCTTCTTCCGAAAGCGGCGGATCTTCCGCGCCCGCAAACGTTTCGTCCTCCTCTGATTCACCCCATGGTTCCTCAAGGATTTCCGCATCGCTCGAGGTGATACGGAACGGTTTCGGTCCAGACAGTGGACCGAGCTGATCGAAAAACTGCTTTATGAGTTCGGCCTTTTCCTGCTGTTGGCGCTCTTCTTCCGCCGCGGACATCTCCCAACCACCGTCGCACGAAATCGTCAGTTCATAGTCCGCCGACTCGATCACCACCCGGCCGTTGGCGGCGCTGTACCATTCGAAATAAACACTATTTCCCCAATGCCAGAGGAAGGGCTTCTTCTCCTCGTAGTAGCGACCGATGTCTTCGATCGGGATGTCAGGGACCTTCACTTTGCGCGAGGCGGTGAAATCACCCACGACGCCGACCTGCCTCGAATCGATAGCGGGGGCGAGGCCGGGGCGCGGATCTCGATTGATGAAAAGCAAACTTCGCCCCGCTAAATCGCGATTCGCGTTACCTTGGAGCTCAAGTTCCACCGGATCGGCTCTTCCCAAAAACCAAAGACGACCCACCACCCGTCCACGCGTCCGGTTGTCTACTTCACCGCGAACCACATGGGATTCGATGCGCCAAGCCATGATGCTTGGACCCTGGACCACGTCGCCGGTTCTCGCGAGAAGCGAAATCATCCACTCTCCTCTTTTCCGGAGAGAAAAGTCAGATCACAGTCGGCCTGCGACAGCGCTGGATTGTGACTTCACTCCGCGTCCTCCAGCGCCCAGGATTCACAGCATGGACTGTTACCACCAGGCCCGCGTTCTCGTCGATCAGGCTCATGCCGCCGACCCTCAGCACACCGCAGACGGGCGTCCGGCTGAACTGGTTTACGCCGATCGCATGGAGGCCTTCGTGGAGCAGCTGGTGCCGGCGGCCTCATCCCTTTTACGACTGGCCGCACGCTGTCAGCATCTGGAGCGTTGGTCCGTTCCACGCGCTTCTTTTCCTCTCGATAAAGCGGGCTACCATGCCTGGCGCCGCTCGCTTTATGTTAAACAAGCGGACCGCGCTCGAGAGCTCCTTCGGGAAGCGAGAGTGCCAGAAACCGAAGCGAACGAGGTGGCCACGTGGGTCGCGAAACTCGGACTCAAAACCAACGCCGGCACCCAAGCGCTGGAGGACGCGGCTTGTCTGGTATTTTTGGAAAACGAAATTGAGTCGTTCGCCGCACAACACGCCGATTACCCGCGCGAAAAATTTATCGATATCCTGCGCAAGACGTGGCGAAAGATGAGCCCTCGGGCCCAGGAGCTGGCTCTCGAACTAAATCTTTCAGAAGAAATCGCGGCCCTGGTCCGCGATGCTTTGGGAACAGCGTGAGGGCAGCGACGAGGTCGTTTTGAAAATCGTCGCCGGCCTCGGTCTGTGGGTTGGGACGAAGAAGCTCTCTCTAAAACGCCAATTGCAGGAGAACGCACTCTCCTACTCCACCGTCACGCTCCCTTGCAGTGCGATCCGGTCGGATGACGGGCCAATCAACAGGCGGTAAACATCGGCCTCGGTTTTCCAGCCGTGTTCATGCACATCCCAAAATCCGAGGTCCCTCGCGGTTACGCGGATCCGCACCACTCGGGTTTCCCCCGGCTGCAAGACCACTTTCGAAAATCCCTTGAGCTCTTTCGCGGGGCGCGGGACAGAGGCTTTCTCCTGGTGGACGTAAAGCTGGGCAACCTCCGCTCCCGCCACAGAGCCGGTGTTGGTGAGGTTGAACTCCACCGTGACCCGACCTTCCTGCCGAATCGAATCCGGCGTGATCTTTAAGTTTCGGTATTCAAAGGTCGTATACGAAAGCCCGGAGCCAAACGCGTAGAGCGGCTCGATTCCCTTCTCTTCATACCAGCGGTAACCGACAAAAACGCCTTCCTTGTACTCAACATTATATATCGGGTGAGCCATGTTATTGTCCTGCTCCCAACCCGCATAGAGCTTTTCTCCCCGCGGGAAGTAGTTGGAACCTGGAGACTCGGCGAAATGTTTCTCGATCGTGATCGGCAGTTTGCCGGACGGGTTGACCTGTCCGGAGAGAATTTCCGCGAGAGCCCGATTCCCGATCTGCCCAGGATACCACGCGTAAACGATCGCGGCCGCGGAATCGTTCCAATCCGTCATTTGGATACCGCCACCCGAATTCACGATTACGACGGTGTGCGGATTCAAGCTTACCGCCCGCTTCACCGCGGCCTCGTCGCGCTCCGGCAGTGCGAAGGGCCGATCCCAGGACTCGCTATCGAACGTCCCCGTGCTGACCAAGACCACGTCGGCTCCGGAAATCTGCGCATCCGTCGGATTTTTCACATACTCGAGTTGCTCGCCATAAGTGTCCTTCAAAGCCTGCAGGAGGGTAACGACGTTGTAGCCCTCGACCGCCGCCGAGCCGCCACCCTGGGCCAGATGCTCGACGAAGATACCGGTGAGCAAAATCTTCTTCGTGCCTCCCTTTTTTAGCGGAAGAATGCCTTCTGCGTTCTTCAAGACCACAATCGCTTCTCGCGCGGTCTGCAGCGCGATCTCCTCGTGTTCCGGGAATTTTTTAAGCAGCGACTCATCCTTCACTGGACGATCGTATAGTCCCATCGCGATGCAGGTTCGGATGATACTCCGGGCCATCCGATCGATCTGCGCCTCGGTCACTTTGCCTGTATCCAACAAACGTTGCGCGTCGGCTTTGATAAATTTTTCTCCCGGCATCTCCAAATCCTGGCCCGACTTGATGATCTTCTCCGCGTCCCAAACGGACCACCAATCCGTCATCACCAGCCAGCGAAAGCCGAGCTCTTTTCGCAGGAGCTGAGTGATCACGTATTCGCTCTGTCCCGCCCACTCCCCGTTGACCTGATTATAAGAAGTCATCACGGCCATTCCGCCCGCATCAACACCGGCTTTGAAGCCGGGTAAATAGATTTCGTGCAGCGTGCGTTCGTCGATCACCGAGTTCGAGGTGCGACGATAGTATTCCGTGTTGTTGGCCAAAAAGTGTTTCAGGGTCGGGATCGTGCCTGTATCCAAAACTCCTGTCACATAGCGCTCGATCATTCGCGAAACCAGAAAAGGATCCTCGCCGAAATATTCAAAGTTTCGTCCGTTTTGAGAGATCCGATATATATTCATTCCCGGCCCGAGCAGGACCGCGATTCCACCCGCGCGACACTCCTCGCCAATGCTGTGCGCGTACCGGTAGGCCAAACCCGGATTCCAGGTCGCGGCGAGACCGATCGGCGCGGGAAAGGCGGTGGATTTTTCCAGCTGTTGACTGAGGTTCCGGCGGATGTTCACGCCCTGAGTTGCGTCCGAAAGGTAGAGCTCGGGCATGCCGTATTCGGGAAATCCTTTGATAAAAAATGAATTGTAGCCGCTGATCAGCTCGAGCTTCTGCGGCACGCTCAACTTCGCGAGCACCTCCCCCGCCCTTTTATCCGCCGCTTCATAACTCACCGGAGGCATGAACGAAGGCTCGGCCAGAGAGGCAGTGTACAGGCTCATAAAAACGACGAGGAGGCGAAGGGTACGAATTGCCAGAGCGTTCATAAAGAAGAGAGGCGTTGACCTGCTCCAACAACAGAAAGTGCACCCGGGGATAAGTGCAAGGGCCAGCTGAAATCCCCCAATTCATTAGAGCAGCTGGGCACAAACGAAAGCCTGATCGCCCCGTAGGTAAAAATTAACTACCTACGACCACGAAACGGTGAATCCGCCCGCAGGCAGAAGACCGATATTTTCACAGAAGATAACGAAGAGAACAAAGCGTCGCAATCGTGTCTCCGCCTGCTTTTTCAAGGGCCCGTTTCGGGCCCAAGCAATGGCTCACCATCATGACCTTGGGTTCAACGCTTCGTTTTCTTGGTTATCTTCTGTGACAGGATTGAACCGTCGACCGCCTGCCAGTCGTGTCACAGCAGTTTAATACAGGTCTGCTAAAGCCGTCAGTGCAGGCGGCATCAGTCTGAACCTGGCGCTTTGGTTTTTGGAATTTTGGTCAGCCACTCACGCCACCACCGGCACCTTCGTGCGATCGAAGGCATAGAACGGTTTGGGTGTGTCCGCGGTGGGCGGATGCGGCACGACTTTCCAGAACTTGCCTACCGTCATTTCCCATTCGTCCAAGAGTCGCCGCGCATGAGGACTGGTCGTAAGGGTTGCGTGGATACCGATCAGTTTCTTCAAACTGTCGATTTCCTCCTCTTGATTGAGACGCTCCAGGCCGATCATTGCCGGATTGATCAGGTCGGGAAATTCGTCCTTGGCGTCATAGACAAAAGCGAGGCCGCCGCTCATCCCGGCGCCGAAGTTTCGTCCCGTCGGGCCGAGAATCACGACCAGTCCGCCGGTCATGTATTCGCAGCCGTGTTCGCCGACGCCTTCGACCACCGCGGTCGCACCGGAGTTGCGCACCGCGAAACGTTCGCCCGCCCGGCCCGCGGCAAAGCAGCTCCCGCCGGTCGCCCCGTACAAACAGGTGTTGCCGAGCAGGGCGTTCTCGTGCCAGGCGTATCCAACGGTTGATGACGGGCGAAGGATGATCTCACCGCCGTTCATGCCCTTGCCCACGTAGTCATTCGCTTCGCCGTTGAGCGTGAGCCGAACTCCGTTGACCAGAAAGGTGCCAAAGCTCTGGCCCGCGCTGCCGTTGAAGGTGAGATCGATCGTGCCCGGAGGCAGACCGACGTTGCCCCGCTGATACGCAATCTGGCCCGAGAGATGCGTGCCGATATCGCGGTTGACGTTGGTCACCTTGTAACGCGCCACCAGGCGCGCGCTCTTGCCGAGGATGACGTCGCGCGCTTCCTGCAAGATCGCTTCGTCGAGCGAGCCTTCGTTGCCGAAACGCTCATTACGCTCCCGGGTGTGGTAACGCTCCGTTTCGCCGGTGGGATCAGGGTTGTGGAGCAGGCCCGCCAGGTTGACCAGCTGACTCTTCGGATTCGCCGGATCGTCGATCTGTTCGAGGAGATCGGTGCGGCCAATGATCTCGTTGAGCGACTTGTAGCCCAGCTTGGCCAGGTACTGGCGCACGTCTTCTGCGACGGCGTTGAAGTAGTTGATCACGTTCTCCGGCTTGCCGCGGAATTTGGCCCGCAGGTCTTCGCGCTGGGTGGCGACGCCAACCGGGCATGTATTCAGATGGCAAACACGGAACATCGCGCAACCCGCGGCAATCAGCGCGGCCGTGCCGAAATTGAATTCTTCCGCTCCAAGGAGGGCGGCGATCACAATGTCGCGCCCCGTTTTCATCCCGCCGTCGGTCCGGAGCACCACCCGGTTGCGAAGCCCATTCATCATCAGCACTTGATGCGCTTCGGCCACGCCGATTTCCCAGGAGGAGCCGGCGTTCTTGATCGAAGCGATCGGCGAGGCTCCGGTGCCACCTTCATGACCGGAAACGAGGACGACGTCGGCGTAAGCCTTCGCCACCCCCGCGGCGACCGTGCCTACGCCGGAACAGGAGACGAGTTTTACGCAGACCTTGGCGCGTGGGTTGACCTCTTTCAGGTCGAAAACCAGCTGGGCCAAATCCTCGATCGAATAAATGTCATGATGCGGCGGCGGCGAGATCAGGGTCACGCCGGGCACACTGTGGCGGAGTCGCGCGATCAACGGCGAAACCTTGTGACCAGGCAGCTGGCCGCCTTCACCGGGCTTGGCGCCCTGGGCCATCTTGATTTCGATTTCCTTGGCGTTGGCCAAGTACTCGGCCGTGACGCCGAAACGGCCCGACGCGATCTGCTTGATCGCGCTATTGGCGTTGTCGCCGTTTTCCCGAATGGAGAAGCGGAGCGGGTCTTCGCCGCCTTCGCCCGAATTGGATTTTCCGCCGATCCGGTTCATCGCGATCGCCAGAGCTTCGTGGGCTTCGGGCGAAAGCGCGCCGAGCGACATGCCGGCTGTGGTGAATCGCTTCCGAATGTCTTCAATCGATTCGACTTCATCGATCGGCACGGCGATCCGGCCGGCAAAGCGGATTTTCAGCAGATCCTTGATTGCGACCGGCTGATGATCGTCGGCGTTCTGGCGAACCTGGGCGAAATCGTCCGCGCTGCCCGATTTGAAGAACTTGTTCATTGAGGCGATGAACTTCGGATTCCAGGCGTGAAACTCGCCGTCCCCCTTTTTGTTCACGCGGTAGTAGCCTTCATTGTGCAGGGCCGGAGCGGTTCCGCCGATGCCCACGTTGTCCGGATCGGCCGAGTCGAAGGCCGGAAATGCACGACTGTGGCGACGCAATGCTTCTTCCCCGATCTGAGGATAATGAATTCCGCCGATGGGGCAGGGTGTTCCAGTAAAACATTCCTCGACGACCTTGTTGGATACACCGATCGCCTCAAAAATCTGCGCCCCGCGATAGCTGAGCAGAGTGGAGATACCCATCTTCGCCATGATCTTCAGCAGTCCGGCGTCGATCGTGTCCTTGTAGTTCTTGCGTGCTTGATCGACGGATACGGGTTTCGAGGTTTTACCGGCAGCCGCCAGATCGGCCGCTGTATCCAAAGCCAAATACGGATTGACCGCGTTGACGCCGAACCCGAGGAGACAGGCGATGTGATGCACGTCGCGCGCTTCCGCTGTCTCGGCCACCAGATCGCATTTCAAGCGAAGCCCGCTGCGCACGATCTGCTGGTGGACCGCACCCACGGCGAGCAACATCGGAATCGGCGCCTTGTCGGCGGAAATTCCTTTGTCGGAAATGATGATCACCTTGGCATTGTTGATCTCGACCGCGGCTTGGGCCCGCGCCGCCAGCTCTTTCACCGCCGCCTCGAGTCCGGCCGGACCTTTCGCGACGTCAAAGTGCGCGGACAGGCGCACGACACGTCCTTTCAAAAAAGCGACATCGAAGAGCGCGGCGACTTCGTGATTGTAGAGAAACGGCGAGTCCAGCTCGACGTAACCGCTGGTCTTGGGAAATTCCTCGAAGAGCCCGAGACGCCCGCCGAGATACATGGTCAGCGACATGACCGATTTCTCGCGGATCGAGTCGATCGGCGGATTCGTGACCTGGGCGAAGAGCTGTTTGAAATATTGGTAGAGCAGCCGCGGACGCCGGGAGAGCACGGCGAGCGGGGTGTCGTCGCCCATCGAGCCGGTCGGCTCCATTCCTTCGGCGAGCGGAGTGAGAATCAGCTCCACTTCGTCGAGATCGTAACCAAATGCGATTTGCTGTTGTAGGGAGATAGTAGATACGGATTGGCTTGATGTAGGCGGGGTGCCCCCACCCTGCGACGACACCGCCGCTTCTCCGATCGACGTCTCACTCCGGGGCGGCGGCGATCCACTTCCTTCGGATCGCTGGGCCGCGAACGTGTGCAGGTTGACCAGATGAGCGTCGCACCACTCGCGGTAATGGGGATCGCTGGTGAATTTCACCTTCAGTTCGTCGTCGTCGTAGAATTTCTTCTCGAGCAGATCGACCGCGATCATACGACCCGGACCGAGGCGACCGGAGCGAATCACCTTGCCCGGGAAGTCGTGCACTAGGCCCGCTTCCGAAGCCAGGATGACATAGCCGTCGTCGAAAATCTTGTAGCGCGCCGGCCGCAGACCATTGCGATCGAGCGAGGCGCCGATCACTCGTCCATCGGTGAAGACCACCGCGGCAGGACCGTCCCAGGGCTCGATCATGCAGGAGTGATAACGGAAAAACGCGCGGGCTTCGGGCGTGAGTTTTTTATCTTTTTCCCAGGCCATCGGCATCATGATCATAGCCGACTGCAACGGATTGCGTCCGCCCAGGGTGAGGAGTTGAAGGCCGTTATCGAGCGAAGCGGAGTCGCTCATGCTCGGCTGCACGAGCGGCTTGAGATCGTGGAAACGTTCACCCCAAACGCCGTAAGCGGTGCTGCGTTCGCGGGCATGCATCAGGTTCCGATTCCCGCGGATGGTGTTGATCTCGCCGTTGTGCGCGAGCATGCGGAACGGATGCGCGAGGTGCCAGGTGGGAAAGGTGTTGGTCGAGTACCGTTGGTGAAAAACCGCGAAGGAGCTGGTGAATTTCGGGGACTTCAGATCGAGGAAAAATTTCCTCACCTGCGGCGCATTGAAAAGGCCCTTGTAGACGATGGTGCGAGAGGAGAACGAACAGATGTAGAAGCCGTCGACCTTCGCTTCGATGACTTTTCTCTCGATCGTCTTCTGGGCGAGAAACAGCTTTCGCTCAAATTCGTCGTCACTGATCTCATCCTTGCGAGCCACCAGCGCCTGCACGATCAACGGTTGGGTTTCGATCGCCTTGCGACCAAGGGAGGAGTTATCGGTCGGCACATCGCGCCAACAGAGCCACGCGAGGCCTTCCGCCTTGATCGCCTGCTCCACGATTTTTTTGCAGTGGGATTGTGAATACTCGTCGTCGCGCGGGAGAAAAATCATGCCGACGCCGACATCCTGATCCCGAAAAAGCTTTTTCTTTTTCTTCTCGAGATGTTCGCGCAACAGCTCAACCGGCACCTGGGTGAGAATTCCGGCGCCGTCACCCGTGATCGAGTCCGCGTCGATCGCGCCGCGGTGCGCGAGCGATTTGAGAGCCGTGATCGCGCGATTGACGACGTCGTAGGAGCGCTCGCCAGAAAGTTTGGCGATGAAGCCTACGCCGCAAGCGTCGTGTTCAAAGTCGGAACGATAGAGCGGTGACGGTACGATCTTGGCCATAAGAAGATTTTTGCGCGGAAAGAGGAAATATACTAGCGGCGATCCGTCCCCCCGGGTCAACAGTGGGCCAGAAAACGGAGCCAGTGCTGTGCCACGGACCGGCACAAACTAGGGGCTTTTTACAAGGCGAGGACGGGAATGAAGGGCGGCAGGCTGACCTAACCTAATTCCCATGGCTGCCGTTGTAGCCGGGGGCGCCGACCCCGGGGATCGAAAGCTTCGGTTCGGCAGTTCGGCGAGGCCCGCGATCCAACACGGTTCACTTACTCGCCCTCGGAATCACTCAGTCCGCGCCATCGTCTGCGACCTTTCAGAGGTTCGAAAATGGCCCAACGGGCCGGCCATTCCTTAGCCCAGCCCAGCGGGCTGGGGACAAGCAACGCGATCCCTGCGCCCCAAACGGGGCGCGATAAAGACAGGCAGATTCAGGTTCGCAGGTCGCCGGCCACGCTTGACGGTGCGGGCGTATTTATCGCGTCCCTACAGGCCGCAGCCAGAATTCCATCCTCACCTAGGCCGGATGGCCTAGGCTAAGGAATTGCCGGCCCGTTGGGCCTCCTTGTGACATTACTAGATTCGACTGAGGGCCCAGCGCCGTTCGGGCCGTTCACACATAGCAGCCCGGACGGAGCCGGGCCCTCCATCAGACCTTTTCTGACAAACGCTTTGGCGCCTCTTTGCGGCCATGGCTTGATCGAGTCTGCTCTTGGTTAACGCCGATGTGGCGCCGACCCAGTGACCGAAGTTGAAAACTCAATACACCGAGGTCAGCGCCGTTGATCCAACCAAAAAAAATGGCGGTCCCGCAGGACCGCCATTGTGCGCAAATGTATTCGACCCGTAATTACGGGAGATCGGTGTAACCCATCAAATAGCGATCACACTCGCGCGCCGCGCCGCGGCCCTCGTTGATCGCCCAAACGACGAGGCTCTGACCGCGACGGCAGTCGCCGGCGGCGAAGACGCCCTTGATGTTGGTGGTGTACTTCTCGTGCTCGGCTTTGATATTCGACCGGGCGTCGCGCTCGATCTTCATCTCGTCCAGGAGGGTCTGTTCCGGGCCCATGAAGCCCATCGCGAGTAAAACCAAGTCGGCCGGACGGGTCTGTTCCGTACCCGGAATTTCCTTGGGGATAAACGCGCCTTTTTCGTTTCGCTCCCAGGTGATCTGGACGGTCACGAGTTCTTTCACCGCGCCTTTTTCATCGCCGATGAACTTCTTCACCGTGGTGAGATAAACGCGAGGATCCGCTCCTTGCTTGGCCGCGGCTTCTTCCTGACCGTAATCCATCTTGTAGACTTTGGGCCACTCGGGCCAGGGGTTGTCGGCCGCGCGCTCCATCGGGGGTTTGGGCAAAATTTCGATCTGCACCACGTTCTTGCAGCCCTGGCGGAGGGAAGAGCCCACGCAGTCGGTTCCGGTATCACCACCACCGATCACGACAACGTGTTTACCCGCAGCGGTGATCGGAGCGTGTTGGGGACCACCGTTGAGCAGCGCCTTGGTGTTGCCGGTCAGGTACTCCATGGCGAAGTGGATCCCCTTTAGATTCCGGCCTTCAATCGGAAGGTCGCGGGGCTTGGTCGCTCCGGTGCAAATGACCGTGGCGTCGAACTCCTTGGCAAAGATCTCCGGCTCGACGTTCTCGCCCACAGTCGCGTTGCAAAGGAATTTGATGCCCTCGCTCTCCATCAACTTGATGCGGCGAAGGAGCACTTCCTTCTTGTCCAACTTCATATTAGGAATGCCGTACATCAAGAGACCACCCGGGCGATCAGCCCGCTCATAAACGGTCACGAGGTGGCCGGCGCTGTTCAGCTGAGCCGCGGCGGAAAGTCCGGCCGGACCGGAGCCAATCACCGCGACGCGCTTACCCGAGCGAACCTTGGGTGGCTGCGGATAAACCCAGCCCTCTTCCCAGCCTTTTTCGATGATGGCGTGCTCGAGGTTTTTGATCGTGACCGGCGGATTGTTGATGCCGAGGACACAGGAGCCCTCGCAGGGCGCGGGGCAAACCCGGCCGGTGAAGTCGGGGAAGTTATTCGTCTTGTGCAGACGATCGAGCGCCTCGTGCCAGAGCCCGCGATAAACCAGATCGTTCCACTCCGGGATCAAGTTGTGAATCGGACAACCCGCGGCCATGCCGCTGATCAGTTTGCCGGTGTGGCAGAACGGAACGCCGCAATCCATGCAGCGGGCGCCTTGAGTGCGGAGTTTCTTCTCCTCCATGTGGTGGTGAAACTCTTTCCAGTCGCGCAGCCGTTCGAGCGCAGGCCGGTCTACGGGAAGTTCCCGCAAATACTCAATGAATCCAGTTGGTTTGCCCATGATGAGAGGAGGAAGGAAGGTGTTGTGAAACCGCTAAGGGGCGCCAAGCCGCGCTACATTCCAGGAGTCGGCGTATTCAGTGTCTGGTGACATAAATAACCGGCAACGAGCACGGACTGGCGGTTTCCAGGATTGGTGTGGGATCAGGGTTAGTTGCCGCCGACGCGGGACAGGTCGCGGGCGTTTTCTTCGAAGGCGGCCATGATGGCTTCTTCGCCGGTCAGACCCTGTTCATGGGTCCGCTTGATACAGGCCAGCATGCGCTTGTAGTCCTTCGGCATCACTTTGACGAACTTGGGCAACAGCTTGTCCCAGTCGGCCAGGACCTGCTTGCCGCGTTCGCTTTTGGTGAAGGCGACGTGCTTCTCGACCATCTCGCGCAGTTCGGCGGCTTCTTCCGGTGTATCCACCTTTTCGAGACCAGCCATCTGCTTGTTCGCGCTGGCCGCGAAGGTGCCGACTTCGTCCAAGACGTAAGCGACGCCGCCGGACATCCCGGCAGCGAAGTTACGACCTGCCGGTCCGAGAACAACGACACGTCCACCGGTCATGTATTCACAACCGTGATCGCCCACCGCTTCCACCACGGCGTTCACTCCGCTGTTGCGCACCGCGAAGCGTTCGCCCGCCATGCCGGCGATGTAGATTTCACCCGCGGTGGCACCGTAGAGAGCGACGTTGCCCACGATGATGTTTTCCGAGGCCTTGAAGGTCGATCCAGCAGGAGGGAAGACCGCGATCTTTCCACCCGAGAGGCCCTTGCCCACGTAGTCGTTGCCGTCGCCTTCGAGGAGGAAGGTCATGCCCTTCGGCATAAATGCACCGAAGCTTTGACCCGCGGAGCCCTTGAAATGAACCCGGATGGTATCGTCCGGCAGACCCTCGGCGCCCCACTTTCTCGTCACTTCGCTGCCGGTGATCGTGCCCACCACGCGGTGAACATTCTTGATCGGCATCTCCGCGACGACCTTTTCGCGATTTTCGATCGCGGGTTTGCAGAGGTCGAGGAGGACGGTGAGGTCGAGCGACTTGTCCAACCCGTGGTCCTGCTCCATCTGGCAATACTGTCCCACGTCAGGACCGACGTCGGGTTGGTAGAGCAGATTGCTGAAGTCGAGGCCCTTGGCTTTCCAGTGATCGACCGCTTTCTTCGCTTCGAGGCGTTCGACGTGTCCAATCATTTCCTGAATGGTGCGGAAGCCGAGTTGCGCCATGAGGAGGCGAACTTCCTCGGCGATGAAACGCATGAAGTTCACCACGTACTCCGGCTTGCCGGTGTAGAGCGCGCGGAGGCGGGGATCCTGGGTCGCGATGCCGGCGGGGCACGTATTCAGATGGCAAACACGCATCATGATGCAACCCGTCGCCACGAGCGGAGCGGTGGCGAAACCGAACTCCTCGGCGCCGAGCAGGGCGGCCATGACCACGTCGCGTCCCGTTTTGAGCTGACCGTCGGTCTCGACCGCGATGCGGCTGCGCAGATTGTTGAGAACGAGGGTCTGGTGAGTTTCGGCCAGACCGAGTTCCCAAGGAAGACCCGCGTGCTTGATCGAGGTTTGCGGCGAAGCACCGGTGCCTCCGTCGTGTCCTGAAATCAGCACGACGTCGGCGTGAGCCTTGGCCACGCCGGCCGCGATCGTCCCGACGCCGACTTCGGCCACGAGCTTCACGCTAATGCGGGCGCGACGGTTCGCGTTTTTGAGGTCGTGGATCAGCTCAGCCAAATCTTCGATCGAGTAGATGTCGTGGTGCGGTGGAGGCGAAATCAAACCCACGCCTGCAGTGGTGTGGCGGGTTTTCGCGACCCACGGGTACACCTTGGTGCCGGGCAGCTGACCGCCCTCTCCGGGCTTCGCGCCCTGCGCCATCTTGATCTGAATTTCGCGTGCATTGACGAGGTACTCGCTGGTCACGCCGAATCGGCCGGAAGCCACTTGCTTGATCGCCGAGTTCTTCGAGTCGCCATTCGGCATGGTCGGAAAGCGGTCAGGGTCTTCTCCGCCTTCGCCCGTGTTGCTCTTGCCCCCGATGCGGTTCATCGCGATGGCCAGCGTCTCGTGCGCTTCCTTGCTGATCGAGCCGTAGGACATCGCACCCGTCTTAAAGCGCTTCATGATTTCTTCGACCGACTCCACTTCCTCGATCGGAATGGCGGTGGCCGGTTTGAAATCGAGCAAGCCCCGCAGGGTGCAGAGGCTGGTCGCCTGACTGTCGATGAGTTTTGAATACTCGCGGAAGGTCGAGAAATTGCCGGTGCGGACCGCTTTCTGGAGGCGGTGAATCGTCTCGGGATTGAAGAGGTGAAACTCACCGTCTTCACGCCACTGATACTGACCGCCAACAGGAAGGACGTGACCATTCACTTGGCGATCCGGGAAGGCCATGCGATGCCGTGCCAACACTTCCTGGGCAATGACGTCGAGGCCGATGCCGCCGACGCGCGAGGGGGTCCAGGTGAAATAGTGATCGACCACGTCCTGACGAAGGCCGACCGCTTCGAAGACCTGGGCGCCGCGGTAGCTCTGGATGGACGAGATGCCCATCTTCGACATGACTTTAATCACGCCCTTGCTCGCGGCTTTGACCAGGTTCTTGCAGGCCGTCTTGTGGTCGACGTTGAGCAAGAGTTGATCCTGGATCATGCCGTCGATCGTCTCGAAGGCCAGGTAAGGATTGATCGCACTGCAGCCGTAGCCAATCAGGAGGGAGAAGTGATGAACCTCACGGGCTTCGCCGGTCTCGAGCACCATGCTGATGCGGGTGCGCAGACCTTCGCGAATTAGATAGTGGTGAAGCGCCGCAACGGCGAGGAGCGACGGAATCGGAGCGAATTCACGACTGACGCCACGGTCGCTGATGATCAGCACGGTGACTTCATCGTCCTCGATCATGCGCCGGGAAATGACGCACATTTCCTCCACCGCCTTGGCCAATCCGCGCTCACCGCGGGTCACGCGGAAGAGAATCGGGATCACCCCCACTTTGAAACCAGGGCGATCGAGACGCCGGATTTTGGCGAACTCCTCATTGGTCAAGACCGGCCACTTCAACTCGACGCGCCGGGCGTCAACCGGGCCGGGGTGCAAGAGATTGCCCTCGGAACCCAGACGGGTTTCCGCCGAGGTGATAATTTCTTCGCGGATACAATCGATCGGCGGGTTCGTGACCTGCGCGAAGAGCTGCTTGAAATAATCAAAGAGCAGGCGCGGCTTATTCGAGAGCACGGCGAGAGGAGCATCGTTGCCCATCGAGCCGGTGGCTTCCACGCCGTCCCGCGCCATCGGGCTGAGGATGACACGTTGATCTTCGAAGGTGTAGCCAAACGCGACCTGCCGTTGGAGCAGAGTGTCGTGATCGGGCGCGGGCACCGCAGGGGCCTCGGGCAAATCTTCCAGACGCACGAGATTCTCCTCGAGCCACTGGCGATACGGATGCTCCGTCGCCAGCTGCCGCTTGATCTCTTCGTCCTCGATGATTCGGCCTTGCTCCGTATCCACTAGGAACATACGTCCGGGCTGGAGACGGCCTTTCATCACGATGTTCTCGGCGGGAATATCGAGCACGCCGGCCTCTGACGCCATGATGACGAGATCGTCCTTCGTCACATAGTAGCGCCCCGGACGCAGACCGTTGCGGTCGAGAACCGCGCCCATCAACTTGCCATCCGTAAAACAAATACAGGCCGGGCCGTCCCACGGCTCCATCAAGCAGGAATGATACTGGTAGAAGGCCTTGCGCTCCGCGGACATGGTCTCGTGGTTGGACCACGGTTCCGGAATCATCATCATCACCGCGTGCGGCAGAGACCGTCCCGCGAGAATCAGGAGCTCGAGCGTGTTGTCGAACATGGCCGAGTCAGACCCGTTTGGATTGATGACCGGCAGCACCTTCTTGATATCTTCGCCGAACGCCTCGGAAACGAAATGGGCTTCGCGGGCGTGCATCCAATTCACATTGCCCCGCAGCGTGTTGATTTCGCCGTTGTGGGCGATGTAGCGGTACGGATGCGCGCGATCCCAGCTCGGAAAGGTATTGGTGCTAAAGCGCGAGTGGACCAACGCCAGCGCTGTCTCCACCGCGGGATTCTGCAGATCGGTGAAATAGGTCGCGAGCTGCGTGGTCAGCAGCATGCCCTTATACACCATGGTGCGACAGGAAAGGCTGGGAAGATAAAGCGATTCGCTGCCGTCCATCCCTTCAGCGCGGATCTCGTTATAGACGCGCTTGCGGATGACGTAGAGTTTCCGCTCAAACGAGAGGTCGTCGGTCAGATTCGCAGCCTTGCCGACAAAGATCTGCCGCATGTACGGCTCGGCCGACTTGGCGGTCTCGCCGAGCGAAGCATTGTTGGTCGGAACGGTGCGCCAGCCCAGGAAGGACTGACCTTCGGATTGAACGATGTGCTCGATGCGCTCTTCCACCCGGCGGCGCTTGGTCACGTTCTTGGGCAGAAAAACAATGCCCGTGCCGTACTGGCCCGCTGGTGGAAGCGTGAGGCGGGCTTTTTTGCAGGCGTCGACCAGGAATGTATGCGGAATCTGGATCAGGATTCCGGCGCCGTCACCCGTATTGGCCTCGCTGCCCGCTGCGCCACGATGATCCAGGTTCTCCAAAATCTGGATACCTTGACGAAGGATCTGGTGCGACTTGCGGCCCTTCATATCGACAAGGAAACCGACGCCGCAGGCATCATGTTCAAACCAGGGATCGTATAAGCCCTGTTTGACGGGCACGCCGGGAGTAGGAAGCCGACGCGAGCCGGCACTGTCACGATTACACTGCTTATCAGAGGACGGCGTATTATTCACAAGATGGAGAGAAAAGGCCTAACAGGTTGAACCAGCGAAAAAGGGAACTTCAAGAAAGCATCCCGTCCGAAAGCAAGGACGCGACGCAAGAGGTGAGAACGTGAAGATTAAAAAAGCGACTGACGAGTGCGTAGAAAGGGCCGGTCCCACATTTTGCAGGAGCCGGCCCAGAAGTGAAAATCGGGATAGCCCCAGCGTTAGAAGAAACGGATCGTTTTAGGGGCCATCTTGGCGTGTTCTTCGTCCGTGCAGGGAGCGTTGGTGGGGACATCTGGTTGAGCGCCGTTCGGCTTCACCAGATCGTTGGAGAGGAGATAATTTTCCACCTCTTCGCCAGAAACGTCGGCCAGCATCACGCCGTCGACCTCGACACAGGGGGAAAGGGGCTGACCTGACTTCTGAACCATCTCGGCGTAATTGGCGCGATCGTTGATGATATCGATGTCTTCGAACGGCAGGTTATATTTGCGCATGATCGCGCGAACGCCGTTGGACCAGCCGCAATACGGTTTGAGATAGGCTTTGATCTTCATGCAGGTAGCAAATGGACGGACAAAAGCGGCGCAACATATAGGAGGGCTTTTCCTCCAATCAATAGAAACTTTGACGTCCGTGTAACTTTTTTGCCGTCCGTGCAGGTCGCACGAAAAATCAGGGCCCAGAACCTGGTTCGGTTCGCACCCACACTCGAAGTCGTTGCCACCGGGTACGTCCAAGATTGAAGCCCACCACCTCGTGGGTTCGCCAGTTGGGGGCGCCTTCAAAAGGGGCAAGCACGCTGGCAAATTCCGCCGGGCCAGGATGCACGCGAGGCGGAAGGTTTTTTCCAAACCGCCGCAGCAGTCCTGCGCGAAAAAAATCCAGCGGGTCGCTCTCCTCCACCAGCGTGGCCACGACCAACGGTCCGGGTCGCCGCACGTCCTCCGTCAGCTCCGCCGCATCTTGAGGAAAGGTCCACTGCCGGCCGGTATAAAAAACCAGGCTGGGTTCCGAAAAACCAGCTCCGACACACCGGGTTGTGCCGGGGAGATCGCGCACCCAGCTGGCCGAAGTCGCGGTCAAGCTGGTTTGCTGGAGCGCGCGGCCCATTCCTTCGCCGCCGACAATGATCAGAACCAAGGCAGGCAGGACCATTCCCAAGCGCTGGACCAGGGCACCCACGAGTCCCAGAAGCAGCCCAGCCAAGACCGCCACCGTACCGATAAATGCGCCTCGTAGCAGGCCCGCTTCGCCCGGGATCTCGGTTAAACTCACCACCGCCACTACGCTCAGCAAAACGAGAGCGATGAGGACGACAAAACCCCAGGCCAACGTCGTCGCCGGCCGCGGCCAACTCGCCCGTTCGCTCGAGAGCGCGCGGCCCAACAATAACGCTAGTGCAGGAAAAGCGGGGAGCACGTAATGAGGCAACTGGGTCGCGTAGGCGGTGAAGATCACGTAGGTCGCAGCGATCCAACTGACCAGCCACGCCGTCCGGTCGTCCCAGCTCCGACGCACGATCCAGGGCAAAAATCCGACCAGCCCAATCCAAGGAAACAAACTCAGCGGCGCAGTTCCGATGTAGAAGAAAGGTGAATACCCACGGCCGTTAAAGCGTTCGAAGCCGCGCTGCACCACGTGCTCTCCCATGCCGACGTGCCAAAACCGTCCTTCCGTGACAATCAGCGCCGGAATTCCCCAGGCTGCGACCATAATCACGCTAATCGCCAGGCCCGGGACTACTCCCAGTCGAGCCCACGGCAGCGGCTTCCGGAAGAGAATGAATCGATAGATCAACAAACCCAAAACAGGCACCGCGAACACGATCGGCCCCTTGGCCAAGAAACCCAGCCCGAGCGCCCCGTAGAGCAACCACCAAGCGGGAGTGCGCCAAAATTTTTCGCCCTCGCCCCCCAGCAGTTCTTTCAAGGCCGCACAGGCGACGAGAACGCACGCGACCATTGGCATGTCGGCCAGAGCGAGACGACCGTGAATAAACACCTGCAGGCACGACGCCAAAATGGCCCCAGCGTAGAGCCCCACCGCGTCGCCAAACCAGCGGCGTCCGACCCACCAGGTGACCAGCACCAGAGCGAGCGTGGCTGCAATCGCGTGAACCCGCGCGCCCAGTTCCCCCACTCCGAAGACCGCGTACCCGGCTCGCATCAACCAGTAGGTCAGGACCGGCTTATCGAAACGCTCGTGTCCATTGAACGTCGGCACCACCCAGTCTCCGCGATCCATCATCTCCCGGGTCGCGGTCGCGAAGCGGGGTTCGTCTCGGTCGATCAAGGGCAACCGGGCCGTTCCGGGAAGGAGAATGGCGAGGACCAAGGCGGTGAGCAGCCAAGGCGCGCGGCGGAAGATCCAGGCAGTCGTCATTTCGCTCGGGTTCAATTGCGATCAACCTTCACGTATTCACTTTGTCTGGACAGAATACGTCGCGCGGCCAAGCCGAAGAGCAAGCCGATCGCCAGCCCGAGACAGGAACCGGCCCAGACATCCGTCAGGTAGTGGCGAGTCAAATACCAGCGAGACCACCCCACCGCGAGCGAGGCCACGATCATGGCCGCACCCGACCGAGGTGCGAGCACCACAACCGCTCCGGCCACCGCCATGCAGTGCGTGGCGTGTCCCGAGGGAAAACTGGCGTAGTCATAGCCGAGGTGAAACCAGTTAGGACCATCGAGCAACGACGTGGAGGGCCGGGGTCGCCCCACGATGACCTTCAAAATATTGACGAAAATGCCTCCCGCGCAGCCCGCGAGCAGGCCGGCCAGCGCAGCCCAACCTAACCTTGGCCGCCGTCGCCAAAATCCCACTACCGCAAGCAGAATCAAGGCGAAGAGTGGCGCGAGATGAAGCTCACCCCAGTGGCTCAACTGACCGGCAAATGCCGCGTAGCGGGGGGTTTGGTGGCCGCGCACCCACGCTTCCAATGCCGGGTCCCACGGATGGAGGAGTCCAGCGACTATGCAGGTAAAGCCCGCGAAGAGAACCAGCCAGAGCCAGCGCTGGCGTACCAACACGCCCCACTCGCGCAGGAGCGCCCACGAGGCTTGGCCAAGATCCCGCAATCGGTTCAAGCGCCCCTTTCCGCCACGGGCGAGACGAGGTGCCGGGTCTTAATATCGAGCCAGAGATTATAGGAAGCGGTGAACGTCGGGAAGAGGTTGGAGATAATTCCCACCGAGTCGTTTTTCCCGAAAATGAAATAACTCAACAGGGCCACATTTCCGACCAGGCTCATGTACCAAAAAAGCCGGGGCACAACCGGACGTCCAGCCGCACGCGAAGCGAAAAACTGCACCACCCAGCGGCCGCCGAACATGAACGCGCCGATAAAGCCGATGATCTTCCACGGGGTCACAATCCAGCCGTGTAGTTGAAAAATAACTTCATTCATGATTCAGATCCGATTTCGCTGACAACCCGCTCGATCAGGAGAGGAGCGGCCTTCAAAGCGCGTGGGTGTGAAGCAAATCGTATTCACCGTCCCATCACCGCTTGGCTCCGATCTGGATGGGCTCGCCCGCGCGCGCGGTTCCGCTCGCATGAACCGGCGCAGCCGCCGGCTCGCCAACGATTTTGATATCGGAAGGAAACGGAATGTGCCGCTGGAGCAACCAACTCACCCCGATCAAATCGCGAATCCCCCGCCAAGCGCGACCGCCGATCGTATATTTGGATACACCGCGCAGGCGGGGACGATGGTTGACCGGAATTTCTACGATCGAGAGCCCGGCGTTTTTCAACAGCGCGGGAATATAACGGTGCATACCGTTAAACGGAACCAAGTAGCCCACGTGCTCGCGATGCATCGCTTTCAACGAGCAGCCCGTGTCGCGGATTCCGTCGTGGAGGAACCAGCGGCGAATGCCATTGGCGATGCGTGAGGCGACGCGGCGATTCCAGGTGTCTTGGCGATTCTTGCGGTAACCACAGGCCACTTCGGCTTGGGCGAGCGCCTGTACCAGCAAAGGAATGTCCGCCGGATCGTTTTGACCATCGCCGTCCAGCATCACGCAAATCTCTCCGCTCGCCCGATGCAGCCCGGCATAAAGCGCGGCGCTTTGCCCGAGATTGCGTCCGAGCGCGACCAGACGCACACCCGGCTCGGCGAGAATCCGCGCCTGCGTGGCATCTCTACTACCGTCGTCCACCGCGACAATTTCTGCGTCGGGACACGCCGCTCGGACTTCGCGCAGGAGCTCGGCCACGTTTTCTTCCTCGTTGTAAAACGGAATAACGACGGAGAGAGACGGCTTCATTCGCGCGGGGAAAGCAGGACCTCTCGGCCGAAGGTCGCCGAGACGGCGGAAAGGAAGATGACGTAGCGTGGTAGCATAAGCCCACCGAAAAGACCCGCGATTGCTCCACCGTGCAAGCCACACCTTCACCGCCCACTCGCAACCTCCCCTTATCATTCATCGAATTCCGGCGGAGAAGACGACCGTGTAGGCACGAGGCCTACCTCAAAACAGATTTCCGAAACCCCACCGAAAAACCGAAGGCGAGAGAAGGTCCTCAGCTTTTTCCTAGCCAGTTTCATCTCCACCCTCTACAGGCAAATCAATGAAAGTCCTCGTCACCGGTGCGGCTGGGTTCATCGGCTACCACATCTCTAAACGATTGGCTCAGACTAACCGTTGCGAGGTGCTCGGCATCGACAACCTGAACGATTATTATTCTGTCGACCTGAAGCGCGCCCGATTGAAGCAGTTGGAATCGTACGACCAATTTCGCTTCATGAAGCTGGACTTTAGCGATGCCAAGGCCACCGAGGGGCTCTTCGCTCTTTTCAAACCCGAATACGTCGTTCACCTCGGCGCTCAAGCCGGCGTGCGCTACAGCATGGATCACCCCGGGGCCTACGTGCAGAGCAATATCACGGGTTTTCTGAACATCCTGCAGGCCTGCCGCACGCATCCGCCGAAGCACTTGGTCTTTGCTTCTTCCAGCAGCATCTACGGCGCCGGCGCCAAAATTCCTTTTTCCGAAGACCAGATTACGGACCAACCGATCTCGTTTTATGGGGCCACGAAAAAAAGCAATGAGCTGATGGCCTATAGTTATGCGCATATTCACGGGTTGATGATCACGGGACTGCGCTTCTTCACCGTTTACGGCCCCTGGGGTCGCCCGGACATGTCTCCGATTATTTTCTCCAAAGCCATCACCGAAGGCACACCGCTGAGGCTCTTCAATCACGGCCAATCGCTTCGCGACTTCACCTACGTCGATGACATCGTGGAAGGGGTATTGAAACTCCTCCTCTATCCGCCGGCCGAGCGGCCGGTGCCGCCGTACCGCGTTTTCAATATCGGCCACCACCGCCCGGTGGAAGTCCGCCTTTTTGTCGAGATGCTGGAACGCTTGTTAGGCAAAAAGGCGAATATAGAACTCCTTCCCGCCCAACCTGGCGACATGCCCGAAACTTATGCCAGCATCGATCGGATCCACGCCGCCGTCGGGTTCGAGCCCAAAGTTTCGCTGGAAGAAGGTCTCAGCCGTTTCGTGTCATGGTTCCGTGAATACTACGGAAGCGGACCAACTTAGCCTTTTATGGACGGCGACTGTGCCGCTTTGATCGTCCTCCTGAGACCGGGAGTGACGACAAATTGAAATAATACTATTTACACCCGTCGCAGGCCAAAGCCCCGTCGGCTAAAGGGCCTGGTTTTTCCAGGCCCAGATCCTATCATCCAACGAACGCGCTCTCCGGACTGGGCTATTTATCATGCCCTTGTCTCAAGGCAGCCGCGTGGCCGCATGGAGTGCAGCCCTGACTATAATCCGGCGTGCGCGTTTTTCAGCTCCACCGCAGGGGCTTCGCTCTGTTCGTGTACGATCGAGGGAATGATATAGCCGATCATATTGCGTTGTTGATTCGCCTGGTCGGTGTGGCGGAAGAGGCCGCCAATAATCGGAACTTTTCCTAGCAAGGGAACGCGGGTGTCGTTCTTCGTCGCGGAGAGTCCGGTCAAACCACCGAAGGCCAACGCCTGACCTTCTTCAATCGTCGCGGTGAACTCATACTTTTGGCTGTCGACGATCGGGTACGTGACTTGGGGCGTGACCTGGCGAAATCCAGAGAGCCGGCCCAACTCCATTTTCACCACCAGTCGAATCTTCGGTTTTTCGCCGGCCGCTCCTTTGAAATAAGTTGGCACCACGTTGACCGCCGTACCGATCCGCTTGACCGAAATGCGATTCGTGGTGGAGCCGAGTCCGCCGTCCACCGCGCCGGGCGAGAGCGTGCTGGAATCGAGAAACGGTTCTTCTTGTCCGACGGAGAAGAGCGCCTCGTGGTTCGACGTCGTGACGAGGAAAGGGTTTTCGATCTTCTCACTCTTCGCGTCCCGCTCCAGCGCGTTGAGCTGAAGAGAAAGCGCGGACGAACTTAAGATCGCTTGCGGCGGCCAGCGCTTGTCGGTGAGGCGCTGGAGACTGATCCCATTTTCGTTCGGAGCGACGTTGCGATCGCTCAAAGATATTTTCGGTTGAGCGTCGCTGAAATCGATGCCCAGAATTTTTTGCGGATCGCTCGAGGTGGCGAAAAATCGGGCCTCGATCCGAATTTGAATCGGCGCTTGGTCAGCCTGTTTGACGTATTCGGCCACGTGCTCGTGCTGAGAACGATAGCAAACAACGTAGAGCGAATTGGTTTTAGGCAGATAGAGCACCTTCTGGTCTTTCTCCGCACCGCGTGGCACGCGTAAGGTGTGCTGCACGCTTTTTTCATCCGGCAGTTTGCCATCGACCGCGATCACGGTCTGGGAAGCCAGGGGAGGCAAACCGATCAATTCTCGCACATCTTCCAAGACCTGCTTCGAGTCGATTTTATAGATCAAGCTGAAACCCTGTCCCTGCGAATTGCCACCGGACTGGGCATTGCCGGAGGTTGTACCCATGGTTTCGATACCCCCTTTCTCCGCGGTGACATTGTCGAGATTGGCATGTTTAAACTCGTAGGTCTTTGCGATCAACGCACCGGCGCTTTCCCGCGAGAATAACCACATTCCATTTTGGTAGTTCATCGCGAAGCGGTACCGATCCGCCATGAGCTGAAGCAAACGCCAGGGATTGATCGTGGCGCTCATCGAAATCGTCTCTCCAAAATCTTCCTGGGTCGGAGCGATATGATTCATCCCGGCGCTTTGAGCCACGATCTTGATCGCGCTCGCGAGAGTCGCGTCCTCGATCGGAATCTGCACCGCCGGCAAACTTTCGAGACGCGCGATTTCGCGTGCTTCGTCCATTTCGGGAGCACCGCTCGGAGCCTGCACCGCGTGCCCGGCGATGGGTTGCCGCGAAAGCTCCACGACATCGTCGGCCAGGCGAGAGGCGGGAGCCTGCGACCAGAGTGAAGGTGTGCCAAGCGCGAGGGCCAGAAGGCCGATCCGCTTCCATTGAGGGGACTGCATAGTATTCATAAACTGGATAGTTTTAAATTGGTTCAATTATCGGTCGGAAGAGGTTGCTTCGGCGTCCTTTGCTTTCTGCTCATAGTGCCGGCGCGCTTGTTCGTTTTGCTGCTTGAACGTCTTTTCCAGCACGAGCATCGAAGGCAGTCCGACCAGCGCCGCCATCATCGCGATCACCAGTCCCATCACGGCGAGGTTGATCGGCTTGACCACCTTTGGCAGAGCCTCGATGCGCAAGTTGGCCCGCTCGGAAAATTCCTCGGCCAGACCGCGCAATACGCCTTCCAAGTCGCCGACTTCCCCGCCCGCCTCCACTTTTCCCGCCAAGCGTCGGCCTTCATCCAAGCCGAGACGCATCCGTTCCGCCAAAAACGCCTTCTCCATGTCCGCTCCCGCGGCGCAGCGTTGATAAGCCGCGAGGAAAAAATTCTCCACCACCGCGTTGCCCGAAGCTTCGCCGGCCAGTCGGAAATTCGTTTCCGGGTGCACGCCTGCTTTGTGAAGAACCGCGAAGAGCGGCAGACTGCGCGAGAGGGCGAGGTTTCGCACCAACGGCCCGATCGCGGGCAGCTTCACCACGAGGAGCTGAGCTCGCCTGGTCTTCAAAATTCGCACCGCCGTTTTCCAAGCAAGATAAGCCGCGAGCGCCATGGCTGGAAAAGCGATGTATCCATTTTGTGAGATCCATTGGCCGAGGTCGGTCGCCACCCGGTACGGCCAAGGGAGATCGAGGTCCAAGCCCTTGAACATCGACGCGAAGTTCGGCACGAAATAAACCAGCGTGACGATCACCAGCACCACGAGCATCGCCGCCGTGATAATCTGGTCCAGCATCGCAGAGACGAATTTGCGCGACCGCGACGCCTGCTCCCGCAGGGTGGACGCAAGAGACAGATAGATCGCGGCTCGCTCTTCCGGCGGAAGCTCGGTCGCCGCTTCGGCTAACGCACAGTGAGCGCGGCTGAAAACGTCGGGAAACTCCGCCAGCGCCGCGTGCAGGTTGCGACCTTGGTTCATCCTCCACCGCACCACGCCGAGAATTCCACGCATGCGGGGTGAACTCGCCATCCGGGTCGCTCGGACCAAGGCGATGCTCTCTGTGCCACCACCGCGGACCGTGACACCGAGGTTTTCCCACAAGTCGGCAATCTCTTCCGGTTTGGCTTTAGCGCTCACCCCCACTCCATCCCAGAAGCCCGCCGGTATCCGCCGCGCCACTTCGTCCGGGCTGAGCCCAACGCCCAAGTCGGCGCTTTCCTCATACGGCGTAAAGACCACGCTGCGATAAGAAGGGACAGTTGGGTCGTCCCGACGAAGCACAAGAAAACTCCGGACCCGCCAGGGCCGGCGTGAAAGGGTATCCACCGAAGGCAGCGGAACGGTACGAGCGGAAGGAGCGAGCGTCGCCATTTTATTGATACAGGTGATTCCACTCCTCGCCTTCCCAGGCATCTTGGAGAGTGAGCGCTTCCTCGACCGAGGTGACTCCGGCGGCCGCGAGCTCGAGGGCATTTTCGAAAACGGTGAACAATCCCCGACTGCGCATCCACTCGGTGTAGACCTGCGTGACAGCCTCTTCCTCGATCATCCGTCGCACCGCTGGCACGTTGGGCAGAACTTCCATCGCTGCAGCCCGTCCGCGGTAACCGCGTCCGCGACAGTGCTCACATTCCCGCCGGCGGTCGCCGGGTTTAAATAAAACTTCAGGTGCGCTCAACCGATGGTTGGCAAAAAGCTGGAGCTCTTCCTCATTGGGCGCAGCTTCCCTGCGACACTTCGGACAAACCCGGCGCACCAGGCGCTGGCAAACCACCAGGATCAACGACTCGGCCAGCATGTTGGCTTCCGCGCCGAGATCGGTCATGCGGATCACCGAGGTCGGACAGGACTTGGTGTGAAGCGAGCCAAAGACCAAGTGCCCGGTCAGCGCAGCCCGCAAAATCGTTTTCGCTGTATCCTCATCGCGGATCTCGCCGATCAATCCCACGTCGGGATCTTGCCGCAAAAAAGCTCGATTGAGCGTTTCCCACGTCACGTCGCGACGCGGATTCACCTCAGCCTGATTTGTGCCCTCGAGCAGGATTTCGACCGGATTTTCCAGCGTGGTGACATTCACGTCCGGCCGATTTAAGACCGACAGCGCGGAAAAAATCGTTGTCGTTTTACCCGATCCCGTCGGTCCGCAAACAAGGATCAAACCTTCGGGCCGGGAAATAGCGCGGGAAACAAAGCGGCTGGGCCGCGGCGGCAACAACGCTTCGAGCGGCGGCACGGCCCCTTGGCGCGGAAGAAAACGCAGCGCGATCTTTTGTGTGACTCCACGAACTGGATACGCGCTGGCGCGCACTCTCACCGTTTGATGACGGCTGGCCACCTTCGCCACGATCTCGACTTGGAAACTGCCGTCTACCGGTCGGTACTTGTCGCTGCCCAATCCGACCTGAGTCATCAGACTGTAAACCATCGACTCGCCAACCTGCGCCGGCACCTCGAGGATTTCCTCCAGGATTCCGTCGATACGTTGTCGCACCCGGGTGACGCTCGCACCGGGTTCGATGTGGAGATCGGTCGCTCCGTCCAACAGCGCTTTGTAAACCGCCCATTTCCAGAGGCTCTCCGGTTCCGCGGAGTCGCGATGGCGCGGATCGACCCGCGACCAATCTTTCTCCTCGAGTACGATCAATCTCTCCTCCGCCTCGACCACGTCGGACTTGCCCGAGCGACCGCTTGGTGTGCTGGGCAAAACGATTTTAAACGGCGCGCTCGTGTTGCCGGACGAAGTGGCTGCGGTGTTGGCCGGGCGATGATGTTGCTCTTCGGGAGCGCGCAGTAACCAGTGGATGGTCCACCCTTCTCCGAGTTCGGCGTAGAGGCGGTCCTCCGCCTCTGCCTGCGGTAAGTTCGGCGCGGCGCACCACAAGGTCTGCTCCACCTCCGCAACCACCAGGATCCGTTTTCGCAGAGCGTCGGGCAAACGACGCTGGGCCAACTCTGGAATTCTTAAATTTGCGATCTGCACCACCCCACCCTGTCCAAGTAGGCTTCGCAAAGCCGCCGGATAGCCGAACGGAAGGTGCTCGTCTGCCGTCTCCGCGCGCGCGAGCGCGGCGTCGAACGCATGGAGATCGTGACGGCGATGAAGGAAATATTCTCGAATAAACTTCAGCGCGTTGTCCCGCTCTGTCGGCACCACCAGGGTGTCAGGAAATCGTCCGGTGCCGCCCCCAATCGTGGTCATCCAACCTTCGTCGTCCGCCACTCTTCCTTCCAACACCAACGAGACGTTGGCCAGCTGCCGCTCGTAATCGTCGCGACGCAAACACACCGGTTGGAACGTGCCCCACGGCAAAGGCGGTGGCCGAATCGCCACGTCCATGTGGCCCAGAACCAACAGCGGACCGACCGTTCCGACCGGCACCCAGGGATAATCGGTGGGTTCGAAGCGACTGCGCGTGGTGTGTATCCACGCTCCCAATAGCAACGCCGCCTCCGCATCCATCGTTGAGGCGAGGCAGACGGGGTACATTCCGTGCTTCGCATAAAGGTCGCAGAGCTCGTCGGCCCGGAGAAGAAAACCGTCGAAGCCCGAGCGGTTATCCAGCTCGGGCGGGCGGGCTTGCCGGTGAGGGCGCCAGCCGATCGGAACGAGTTCGAGATTCTCGGCTTCCATCTTAGTTTTTCCGCATGCTCGGTCCGAGCATGACGACGGCTTCAACCTGTCCGGGCTGCTGCGGATCAAGCGAGGTGAGGTGGAAAACCAGCCGGTCATCCTCGATCGCCTTCAAGACCACCCGATATTTCGGCAACAATGGTTCCCGCCCCAAATGAACTTCGTCTCCCGGCTGAACGACCACGCCTTCGATCAAGAGCAAGGGATGGGGATCGCGTATCACCGAACGGATACGGCCAGACAAGAGGGTCGGCAGTTTGGTCGCGGGATCGTCTTTGTCGCGCAGTAGAGGCAGCGGCCGCTCCGGCTCAGAAGAGGCTTGAAAGGGATTTCGGCGAATCACCACTTCGACCGGCTGTTTTTTCGAGGGAAGGCCGACCGAGTAGCTGAACTCTTTGCGCCCTGCCTGCGCGAAAATCGCCGCGGTGAGAAAGGCGGTAAAAGCCAGCGTTGCTTTGGATGAGGTATTCACGGCTTCGTTACGTCGGCCGACGCGGCCATCAGTCCACTCGTGAGGCGAGGGGAAGATTCTTCGACCGGATGCAAAAGCGTCACGCTCAGCTGGACGGACCGGCTCGCATACCCAGAGAGCGTGAGCGATTCGATGCGGGCGTAGGCGAATTGATTTTCGACTACACCGAGCCAGGTCACGATCGCGGGCAGCGATTCGCTGATGACGGTGAGGGAAACCTGCTGCACCTTGATCATCGTGTTGCCGACGGGATAGGTTCGAGGATCGGCTGGAACGGTTGCTCCTTCTGACGTGAGCCCGGTGCGGGTTGCGAGCGTGGCCAAGGCGTTTCTCAAATGATTTCCCAGCTCTTTAGGCGGAGCGGGCCGCAGGTAGGCTTCCCACGCCTTTACAAACTCGCGCAGGGGTCGAACGTGCTGATCTCGGCTTCGCTCCTCCGTTTCGGCTGAGGCCTTTTGATCCGAAGCCTGCAGTGCTTCGTAGGCAGCCTGGGTGAAAGCAACGCGCTGACGCTCGCTCCACCAGGAAGCAGAAATGAATGCACCCACGCAGAGCAGGAGAAAGAGAATCAAAACCGTAAAGGTGGCCCGATAGTAGGTCATCGATGTCGGGTTTAGGCGCCAAAACTCGGAATGATCAGATCCCAGGCATAGACGACTCCGCCCCGGCGGGCGGTGGATGAGATGGGGTCATCGCGTTTGCCGATCTCATAGCCGAGCTGGTAGAGTTTTTCCTCCACCGCGCGGAGGGCGCCGCGTTGCGCGTCCTCACTGCCGAGCAAGGTGAACTTTAATTTTGCCTGGGGCAGACCTTCCGCGGCCTGGACCGTCAGCGCGTCGAGCGAAACCTCGGTGGGCAGCGCAACAATCAGCGCATGCACCAGCGCCTGAGCATGGAAATTCCGGTCCACCCAATCCGCAATGTGGTGAGCTCGGATTTCTTCTCTTTTCAATTGCTCGATCCGGCTGCGCGCTCCCGCTGCGGCCAAAAGATTAAGGTCGCGTTCCGCCCGCTTGGCCGAGGTCTTTCCGTCGAGCCGAAACGACTCGGAGAGTTGTATGGCTGTTCCCACTACACAGCAGAGGGCAACCAGGACCGCGCCATAAACCGCGCCTCGAACCCAGCGCGGGAGAGCGAGACGCATCTCTTGCAAGTCAGGGCGAAGATCGTGCCGCACGCGTTCGTCGACCGCAGCCAAGAGCACGTCTTCCGGTTCTTGGCGGACGTCGATGCCTTCGGGGACACGACCGGCTTCGAACGAAAACGCCGTTCCAATAATTTCAACTCGGCCGTTCCAATCCTTCAGGCTCGAGGGAGAACTGATGCGCTTCGCCACCTGAGTCCGCACCTCGTAGGGAGGGCGGTTCACCAAATAGGAGAGGGCTCCGTCGCACGTATCAAAAGCGCCTTCGCGCACGCCGACGATCAATGCACTCTGTCCATCATAGGCGACAAGGGTGCAGCTCGGCGACTCCCCTTGTTTTTGCAGCTTCGCCAGATGACGCTCGAGGAGCGCAAAAACCGCGATGCGGATGCCGGCGATTTGGAATCCATTCGCGCGCGCTTCTTTTTCCAGCGGCTCCAACACCAGCCCGCGCACGCCGCCCACCACTGACCCTTGCATCGTCGGATGGTCGATCGCCACCCGAATCGCATCCTCCGCCATTCGGTCGTCGCCAAAGTCGCTGACCTCCTCTCGCACCCGCAGCATCTGCTCCACGCCGGACGCGTTCAGCGAGGCCGCACTCGTGGCCGAGATCGCGGCCTGCCATTGCTGCTCGATCAAGAGGAGAGCCCAGCCCGAGGTGGCTTTGGCTTCGGTTAAAAGATGTTCGCCCCATTCTGCGGTCCCTCGACGAAAAGCGATCGAGCGGTGTCCTTCGATCTCCGGAGTTCCTTGCCGATCGAAGCGAACTCGTTGCGTCCATCCCATCCCGGTGCCACCCCCACCAATCACCACGATGGATCGACCCTGAAAACGGCGCCCCAACGAGAGCGCCGCGTCTGCCGGATGCGGGCAATAAGCTTCTCCATTGAAAAGCTCCAAAAGGGGACTGAAGGCCGAGTTCACGAAGCGAGCGTTAGTAATTATATGACGTTGTCAATTTTTTAAACCAAAAGCAATCCATCCGTAATTTTATCTTGGATACTCTGTTCAAAGGTGATCATGCCCTGCTGTTTCCCCGTGAGCTGTTCATTACGCAAGCCGGTCGATTGGCTGTTCGCGATCATGCTCATCAATTTCGGGACGCGTTTGAGCGCGCCGGGCGATTCCCGCAGTGTTAAGATATCGAATACCGGCACGAGCCCCTGGTGCCCTGGAAGCAAACGCATCGCCACGATCACTTCGAGCGCGAGAGACAAGGTCTGCATCGCCGCGGATTTTTGGCCAAACGGCACATCGAGCAGCGCGGCAAACCGTTCCGTGGCGGAGGCGGCGTCGTGGGCGTGAAGGGTGGCCAAAACCAAATGGCCGGTGAGCGCGGCGGACAGCGCGGTCTCAGCTGATGCTTTATCGCGCAACTCCTGCACCCCGATGCAGTCCGGGTTCTGGATCAGGGCTTCCTCCAGACCGACGGCATAACTGCTCACGTCTTCCCCCACCTGCCGTTGATGAAACATCGATTTCTCGGTGTTGCGGTGCTGGAACTCGATCGGGTTTTCCAGCGTGATGTATTTTCCCCCGCGAACTTTGGAGCGATGCTGGATGAGCGACGCCATGGTCCAGCTCTTGCCCGATCCAGTCGGGCCACAAATCAGAATCAGCCCTCCAGAAAGAGCGGTGACCGTTTGCGCCAAAATGGGGGGCAGGCCGAGTTCGTCCGGAGGCATGATCTCCTTCGGCAAAGGACGAATGGCCAGCTCCTCGCCCAAATGGTGGCGGGCCCAGGTGCAACGATACCGACGACCGTCGATCTCGATCACCTTGATCAACGCCCGCAAACGCGCGGGCGTTTCGCGCCAGGGTGGTGTGCCAAGCAGCGCGGTGACCCCCGCATCCCAGTCAGCTTTCAGCCAGGGCTGTAACGAACATTGAAGAAAGGTGTTAGCCCGAATCCCGACCTCGCCGGTCGAAAGCAGAGTTAGATCCGTCACCCCGGTTTGGTCACACGCGCGGATGAGAAAACTCATCACCCGCTCCAAGGACTGCCGAACCTCGGCATAAGGCTGCGTAGTGGAATTCATGGTACAAGCGGAACGGAAATCGTGTCGGTCACACTTTCCACCCCGTTCACCTGAGGTCGCCCAATACGAGCATTGATCGCGGGAACGAGAGGAGCGGTGAAATCCGCCAGCCCAGGAGCATCCGTGCTTCCATCGTAGAACGACGCCACTCTTTCCGGAGGCGCGAGTTCGGTCGCTTGGCGTTGAATGGTCCAAGTGCCGGTCAACGGCCGAATTCCCGGCAGGCCGCTAGGTGTTGCGGACAAGGTTTGATTGGAACTCCAAAGCACCCGCCCCGCGGGTCGAAAAAACGACACGGTGTTCCCGGCGCTGGAGTCCCCCGGGTACGATCCAAAGTTCCAGGTAAAGCTCGGCTCCACGGTTGACCACTGAGAGCCGAAGCGCTCGCGCACATTCGCCGGATAAGTGAGAGTGGCCTCGACGCGACCGGTTCCAATGGCCAGCGCTTGCGCGTAGTCAATGGGGACGGTTTCACCCGAGGGATACTCGACTCCACCCACTGAATACGTCGGCCGTCCCACATCCAAACCGAGAATAAAGTCCAAGGCATCGCTCGGTTCATAGACTTGGGTGCGTCCTCCCTCTTTCACCAGCCAGCGTATCCGGCCGTCGGATAGGGTCACCCGGGTATCCGTGGCTACGTCGCCGGCGTATTCGCTCCAAGTTTGCCCACGCACGGACTGCGCGAGCTCAACCGCATTGAGCTCAACCAAGGCAGAACCCAAGCCGGACTGCGTACGAACTTCCGGCGCCGTGGTTCGCAGATGAACCAACTCACTTGCCGCCGAACTTTGCGCCCGCAGAATCAGGAGATAAGGGTCAGTTGGCCCTGTCGGCGCGCTCAAACTGAGAATCGGCACCATCGTTCCACTCGATGGGTTGAGCAGCGGCGCAGAAAGTTTGATCGGGGTCAGCGGCGGCAACGGATCTTCCCGAGGGGGCGTCGGCACCGATCCGGCGCCGATTTCAAAGCCGGCAGGGACTCCTCGCTCTTCCGCTGTGTCCTGTAGGGCCATGCTCAATACGGTAATCTGCGGTCGTCCAACGCGAGGCGAGAGCTCTCGGCGGTCCACCGTTCCCATCATCTCGCTCGGCGCCTGGAAATCGGTGATCGCGTGCATCACCGGCGTTTGGCGCGGATCCACGCCTTGCAAAATCGCTTCGTCGGCCGCGCTTCGCCAAGCCTCGCGCCGGCTTTGCTGGGCCAGCGCCGAGCCGATCTGCGGGAGCATACGGAATCCTCTCATCACCGGCAGCATCGCGATCGCAAAAATCACCAACCCAACAATGATCTCTTGAAGAATGTAGCCTTGTCGGCCGCGGAAGAGAGGGACGCGGTTCATAACTCAAAGAAACGTCTTGGCCGCCGCCACATAAACCGCCCGGGGCATTAGGTTCTCCGCAGAGAGCGGCATCGAGCCGACCTTGAACGTATTCGCCAAGATACTACTTCCTGCCCAGTAGCTCACGTGTCCCACCGAAAGCGGACCGATGGCAGGTGGAACGACGCAGTCGCGGTCCAATAAAATCGCGCCGTTCACCCGTGAATCCGGCGACGCCTCGACCTGAGCGTGATAGCAGACCAAGACGATGGGACGTTGAATCGCGTTGGGGAGCTGCAGCCTGATCGGCCCGATCGCGCGATCGACCGGTCCAGCGACGACCAGGAGCATGGGAGACGTGCTGCTCCCGCTATCGGTGAGGATCAACGAGCACCCGGCTGAGGTGGCGTAGATGACCGCTAAGTCCTTCGTCGCCACTTTGGGGCCGAGCGTTCCTTCACCAAAAGCACCCACGTCCAACGTGTAAGTTTGTCCAACTTCGGCCCCGCCCGCGAGGGAAGGGTTTGCAGGACCCGCGCCAATTTGGATGAAGTGAGTCGCGCCGGCGTAGTCAGCCGCATTCTGCAAATAGCTCTTGGAAAAAATGTATTGGTAAGTCTCCGACAAAGCCGCCGCATAACGGTAGTGTCCCGGACGCTTTGAACCGGTGGATAAACTGGGGATGCTAGCTGAATCGCGACTCGGCACTAGCCCCTGCGGCCCGAGCGGCATGTCGGCTGCGGGCGTAACGGCGGTTCCAGAAACGGAGGGGCTTCCAATCTCGTCGGGCAAATCATAGGGCATCAGGCCGAAACGGCTGACCGGCACGGAAACCAAGCGGCACTTCACACCGAGCGAGTACGTTTGAGCGCTCTTCACCGCCGTTCGCGTGAAGGTGTAGCGAACCTCAAAGGTATTTGACTCTGCGATACGCGGCCCGGCATAGGCCATCAGCTCAGGGGTACAAAGCAGGTCGAAGTCGGACGAGCGTCCATTGAGCGCCGAAGGGGTCCCGGCCAGATCGGGAAACATTCGGGGCATCAGAGGGCAGCTCGAAATTTCGATGGAATTGACCTCCAACGCCCCCAGCGGTGCGGTCCCGAGAATGGTCCTGAGCTCTGCCTCGAATCCGCGATCCGCCGATGCCAAACTCACCCCATAGACAGACTGCGCTGCCTCCCGCGTCGCGCGCTCGAGGCGCACCGCGGCCGCAGCGTTTTGCCGCGCAATTTCCAGTGCGCGCGACGTGCCTCCGATGGTGATCACCGCGGCGGTGTGCAACATCAGCATCGATCCCAAGATAATCACCGCGACCAACATCGAGGCGACGACCGCGGACCCTCGTCTATCGTTTGCACGTCGTGAGCTCACGGGTTGACGGAGAGAAAATAAGTAAACCGCGAGAACAGCGGTGGCTCGTCGTGCGCCACGCCCCGAGTCCCGGCATAAAGGCACGGATCCGGAAAAACCGTCATCACCGGGCCTTCCTCCGCCACCCTGCCCTCCTCATAGCGATACCAAAAATGGCGGGCTCCGATCGACGCCGCGGAAGCCACAGAGGCTTTTTCCAGAAAGGTGCACTTCCAGGTGTCACCAGAAACATCATACAATTGGGTTTCTCGACGCACCCAATTTTGCGGCAGAGACGCGTCGTCGAGGGCGACCGGCTTTTCCCGAACTTGGATCAGGGCCGTGACGGCGAGCTGGTTGTTCCAGGGTCCGATCACCACCACACTGAAGTCAGCGGGAGTGGCCGCAGTGGCCATTGGCCCAAGCTGAGAGGCATAAGCTTTATGGAAGGCGTAGGCATCGGTCGGGAGTCCGGCCGCGAACGATCCAATCACCGGCAACGCGGTCGCCGCCAGAGGAGCGCCGCTCAGCCGAGAGGCCGCGGTGGGGAGTCCTTCATGGCTTCCTCCTAAAACGTACACCGCGCGAGCCGCGTTGAGTCGCTCCATCAACGCCCCGTGTAACTTCACTGAATCGGCGAAAGCAGCGGGCGAGGGCGCAATCGGAAGCACTTCCCCCTCGACCGACAAAGCCGTCCCAGGCAACAGCCGCTTCCCCGCTCGGACCATTCCGATGCACATCAACAGAAATAAACCAAGCAACACGACGCCGACAATCACCTCAGGCAAAGTAAAACCAGAGCGCGATTGCCGCCGAGCCGCGGACAGTGAATTAGTAGGCGACAGCTGCTCCATCGTGAAGAAGCACGGTCGGCGAGCGAACGCCTCCCGTAAGCTGCACCGCATACCCGCCGCCCATTGAAAGATAATCCGTGGGCGCTCCAGCGAGAAGATTTTCTGTAATCAAAAGCTGGAGACGAGCGGCGTCGTCGCCAGCCGACGTCCAGGCCGCCGTCGCTGAAGGCACAGTGAGGGCGAAACTATCGCGCGCCGCATTGATCAACCGCGCGTTGTGCATCGCAGCATTTTCCAAGGACGACCGCCGGATGCCGGAATACACGGGCACAGCAATCATGGCGAGCAGACCGATGACCACAATGACCACCACCATTTCGCTCAGCGTATAGCCACGGCGCGAAACAAGATGACGCGGGGTACCCTTTCCTCGCGATGAGGACATAATCCCTCCGTCCATGGTCGTTTATCGAACTCTATATTAGCTCAGGCAACCCGTGGATTAGGGTCGAACCGAAGGCTGATTCAGGATCGGAGCAAAAAGCGGTGCGCGCGCCACGGTGCCAGGAGTAAAGGTGTAGGCGGCGGCATTCAGGTCTTTTTCAAGGCGTACTTCTTGCGCGGCAGCATTCGCATTGGCCGAAGGAATCGAAACCCCGTTGCGCAACGCGGCGAGCGCAGCCCCGCCGTCGGTCCAGGCCGTCGTATCGACACCGCCATTATGAATCGCCGTCATCATTTGATTCAGCATGTCGGCGTTCTTGATTTTTACATTATCCGCTCCGGCATTGCGGACGTTATTATAGATCGGGACAGCAATGGCGGCAAGAAGGCCGAGAACCACGATCACGATGATAATTTCCGACATCGTATAGCCTCGCCGGGACTGAAGAGAGGCCGACTTTCTGGGTGAGCTGAACATGTTAGTTGTTAAGAGCATAGAAGATGAAGGAGGAAAAACCGTTCGATAGTCGCCGACTGACCAACCAGAACCTTAGGCCGTGATGGGTGTTGATCATCACCGCCACTGTAGAAAGACTCTGGATACAGTGTTAATTTGAAAGTCATTGTCTATCTCTTTTGCTTTACAAACCGCCATCCGCTAGCTGGCTGTTATGTAGGGGAAATCAGGGGCAAATAACGCGGTTACGGCTCGATGGCCGAATCAGTTCGCCGGTAGCTGCGGGCAACCACGGAGGCGGGAGACGAGCGGGTTTTCGGGCGTTCCGCCACGGCTGGCGTTGAATCCGAATGAGATCCTTCAGTTATGGCCGTATTCATCATTGAGATACGCGGACTGGTCCGCGCCCGGACAGGGACCTCTGCAGCCGCCTCGCTGTCAACTGAAGACGCGGCGCCCGCCAGCGAACTCATCGCGCGAGACGTGCTACTCAGGACAGACGCGCCCATCGAAGCCATCACTCCCGCCGGTCCACCACGAGCACCGAGCGGAGCGAGACGCGCCGCGGCAAGGCCGACCGACGACGAGGCTCGCAGCGCGGCCGTTGCAAGAAAACCGGCACCGGAGCTCGCCAAACCTGCCGTCGCTGAAGGCACGGCCAATGAAGCTCCCCCTGTCGCGACCGCGCTAGCAGCGGTAGATGCAGCGGAGGCGGCTTGACCGAGCTGCGCGCTGGCGAAGGATGCCCCCTTTGTCATGGTGGCGGTGAGCGCTAGCGGAGCCCCAATCGCCGAGGCGATGATGAGAAGTGAGGTGAGTGTGATCACCAGGACGATGACTTGTAAAAGCCCCCACGGCATCGCCGCCGCAGCTCCGGCCAAGTAGCCGGCTGAGGCGGCCTCCAACGGAGGCGCTCCCCCTGCTCCGCTTCCAGAGAGGGACTCCAGGGTTTTCTGCGAAACCGCGGCGACCCACTGCATCACGCTGATCAAAATGGAACACGCAATCGCGTTACCGAGTGCCCACGCGACCGGCCAGAATGCGACGGATATATATTTGATAATAAAGTTCGAAGCGGCTCCTCGCATCGGCGCGAACGACAACATCGCGATCATCATGGGCAGGAACACGTCCATACTTTGATGGAGCAGCTCTCGAATAAAACTGCCGAGCTGGAGAAAAACCATTCCGATAAGAAGTGCCGCGGTCGGAATAAAAAGCAGCACCATGACGAGGATCTGGTTAGCCACCGCATGAAGGGCGGTGCCGATTTTATCGAGCGCATTGGTCATGGTCGACCACGCCATTTTCATCCAGGTCCAGGCCAGCTTCGTCCAGGAGGCATCTTGTTTTTGAACCGGCGCGTTTTTAGCCAAGTCTTTGTCCTGCGAGGCATCGTTTAGCACATCCTGAACGGGTGATTCGTTCGGCAATATAACCAGGAGGGCATTCCAACAGGTTTTAATGGTATCCAGCCGATCGTATTTACTTTGGGCCGCTACGCTGTCGCAGGCCGTGTAAATCTTTTCCCCAATCGACGGCCCGGTTGCCATGAGCGCAACTGTCATGACCAGCGATGCCACCCAACCCATCGATTCTTCACCGCCCCGCGCTTTGGCCACTTTACGTATCACCGAAATCATTACCGCGCCGTACCCCAGGGCGGTGAAGACCAGGCGAAAATAGTCGAGTTCGCTTTTCATCCCACCGAGCACAATTTTGGAATCGAAGAGCGCCGTGAGCCGGTTTACCTCCTCATGCCACGCCGGATCAGCCCAAGCGGACGCACCGCTCAGCACCAGCGCCAGGGCGGCTAAGCCCGCGAGTCGCCACCTGCGGCTAGAACTCGAACCGAGGCTCAATGGGTTTTGCTTCATTCGATATATAATCGGGATTATGGGGTACCGGCAGCATTCTGCACCGCGTCGTTCGCGCGGGCTCGCATTTCATCGAGAGCGGCTTCGGCCTGCTCCAAACTGGTTTCGGTCTCTTTGCGGGCCTCGAGCGCGGCGTCGCCCACGAAGGCCTGCAACTCCGTCTCCGCCTGCTTCACTCGAGCAGTGAGAATATCCATCCGCTGCTTCGATGCGGCTAGGCCCGCTTGATGAAGGGCAATTTCTGTTTGTGTCGTCGCACCACGGATCGCGCTCAAGGCCGATTCTTGATAGTCGAGTTCTTGCCGGTCTACCTCTTGTTTTTTCTTTAATATATCCTCCAAACGTCCTCGGAGCGCTTTCTCCTTGGCCATGGCAACGTATCGCTTGGTGTCCCGCCTCATGGTCTTGCCGAAAACCTGGTAGCTCTCATCGACTTTCAGGGTGTGCGCGAGCTGTTGCCCCGTACCTTTGAACAGCGTCCAACTTTTTTCCGTAAAATCGACCAGCGCCTCGCTCGACTGCATCGCGTTTCCCAACTTGGTCATTTCCAGTGCAGGCCGCGAAGCCTCGACCAGTTTTCCCGCGAACTTTTCAGGGTGCCCGATGATATCGATCGTTTCTTGAGCGCGATTCACTTGTTGTTTCGCTTTATCGATCATCTCAATCCACTTGGGTAGTTCATTGGTCGCCCAAAGGAGTTCCTGTGCCGGATTCGAGGCGACGATGACCACGTCGCCGACGCCCATAATCGCAAGGGCCTTTCCCGCCGAGGCGAGAATCAGGCCTGCCGCTAACCATTTGTTTTTCATCGGTGTAGTTATTATTCGGTGACACTGACTGTCACGGTGTGAGGTTCCAACTTGCGCCCGTCCGCCGTCACCGTCGGCCCGGGAACAACATAGTGGACGGTCTTGCCTTGATTGAGGTCATCCACCGTGGGGCGCGCCTCCAGGGCTTGACGTAGGAAATACTGACGCTTGATCGCATCCGCCTGTCCTTGCACGTAACCATCATCATAACTGGCTTGGACCAGTTCGGGATCCTTTCCCAATGCCAGACCTGTCACCAAAGCGCCAATACCGGCGCCGGCAATCGCCACTTCCGGTTTTTTACTGTTGAGCGCGTACCCTAGCCCTCCGCCAGCCGCAGCGCCTGCGCCAGTCATCAGTGCTCGTTTCGTTGTAGAAGGGACAATCGAACATCCCGTGATTCCAAGCCCAGCGGCGATTGTCACCGCCGCGATGATCATTCGGTTTATCATGTAACTGCCTTTCGTTTTTTCTTCCCGCGTTTCGCGTGCTCCAATTTTTCCGCTTCGAGCAGCACCCCTTCCACCGGGTCTTCATAATCGTTGAGAATCTTCATCCGTTCGTCGAAAAGTTGTCCTGAACTTTCCGATACATAAAGCATTTCACGGGTCGCATAATTTCGAGCCGTGCCGCAGCTCACACCGTTTCCTTCCTGGCACCAGATGGCCATCTCCGAATACCTTGGGTCCGAGTTTTGGTATTCCGGAGCGGAGTAGTTGCGGACCATCTCCTTGACCGAGCCGGAGAGCCCGATGGCTGCGCCGAGATCGTCGAGATCGGCCCGATCGTTTTGACGGAAGATCCAAAATTGCTTCGAGTTTCCGAAGATCACGGGACGGAGTTCCGACTGAGCAAGTTGGCTGTATTGCTGAGTGACGGGGAGGATCCGGTATCCAAATTTCCCCATTTGCGCGTACATTTCGGAAAACAATTCCTTCGCCCCGCCTACACCGATATAACGACTCGGCTCTTCATAAATCCCTTCTTTGCGCCAGGCGCGGGGCAGCGTGATGACGTGCTGGCGGATGACGTTGCCGAGCAAATACACCGCGGCTTCCTTCAATTCACGGTTGGCCTCGGGCAGAAGTCCCAATTCAAAATGCAGGAGGCGGTTGGTAAAATTCCGGTTGCGCACCCCATCGAACAAACATCCGTTCGCACCGTGACGCGTCCACGCCCGCAAGCGCGAGGCCAGACGCATCACTTCGCGCTCATCATGATGGCTCATCGGCGTGTGCTGCATGCTCTCGACCAAGGCGGAGTGAGTGGGAAACTCGTCCGGTAGAAACATCGAGATCCCCACATTGCGCACCAACACCGCGCTCTCCGGCCGCCGTAGAAAACCGACTAGTTCTTCTTCACGGATCGCGGCTTTGAGTTCGGCAAAGCGATCTGGCTCGTGCTGCTTCAATTCGCGCAAATCGGCCCAGAGTTCCATCGTGCCTAAATTAGACGCGGATCCCAGCTGCTGACGTTGCTTCTCGATCATCACCGCCCAGCGAGCCGCTTCGAACTCTCGCTCTGCATCCCGGTTTCTCCAATCGTTCCAAGCCTGGCTATAGAGGCGATTCACATATTCGCCATACATCGCTTTCCGGTCTGTATTCACTTCGGGATCCTGGGCCCTACCCGCCATCACGCCCAGCAAGCCGGCGGAGAGGGCAATTTGGCTCTGGGAAAGTGGTGCGCCCTGCGTATCGAAGTAGTTGAGCGTGATACCGCCGTCGGGGTTGAGAATAATTGATTCGCCGCCGAGCAGTTTAACGGCCGAGGCGTAGGACATGCCCTCTTCGACGATACAACGAAATTTATAAAAACAGTCGGTCTGCGAAATATAATCAATGACCTGCGAACTCTTCCCGACCCGCGTGGTGCCGATCACCACTCCGTGTTGGGGTGTATTGTTCGCATAAGCACGCATCCCGATCAAGTTGCCGTCACTGCCATTGTAGATCACTTCACCTTCGTCCATGTGCCCGGTGAACGAGGCGGAAAGCGGCACCATGTCTTGCAGGAAGCAGACCGTCGGATCAGCTCCGCCCAGGGCGAAGAGGTCCCAATCGCGGTAACGTCCACCGAGCCGACCGGGGAGGCTCTCGAAGAAAAGATTTTTCGCCGCCGCGGGCTCTTCCACGTGAAAATAGCGAGCGCCGTTCATGTGAACGATCGCCTCTTTCAACACCATGAGGCGGGCCTGCAGCACTTCCAGGTTCGTATCCCAGACCCGGATCACCGGTAGGACGGAAAAAGGACGGGCGTATCCATTTTGCAATGCCGCGATTTTGCTTCGCTTCTTCTGCGCCATCGTATCGGCCGACTCTTTCTCATCTTTCGTGACGTTGCGCTTCAGTCGCTTCAGCTCGATCTCGGTCTTTTTAACCTCGGCCTGAACATTCAACGGATAACAGTTCAAGGTGTAACTGTAGTTGCCGCTCAACGACGAGGTCAGGGCCCAGATAATCCCGAGGTACGTCTCTAACGGCCACTGACGCAGCACCACGATGGCATGGTAGTACCCATCGAATTTAAAGTAGATTGCGCCCTCTCCGTCCTCCGTCGCGATGCCGTTGGACGGGCAACAATTTTCAAGGATGGTCGCACGCGGATCGGGATCCCGTTTCCTCAGGTCGCCGGTCAACCGCAGACTGGGATTGAGGAAGGAACTCCAACTCTGGAAATGTTCGCGGTCGCCCATCAACTCGACGCGAGACTCCGGCAACCGCGTGCCGAAACCCTCGAGTCGGTCGCCAAGCGACTTCGCGACCTGGGAAAGATAGGTGTCGAATTGCTCCGCGGTCTGCACGCCTTTGCGCGGCAGGGTCGAAGCCTTTTTTGCCACCCACACTTCCATCCGCTCGCGACGCAGACGCCCCTCATCCATCGCGCGTTGATAACGCAGAAAACGTTCCTCGCGCACCGCACGACACCAGCCCCGCGCGCCCTGCTCCACGGTCTGACGGCGATAGGCCTCCAGCTCTTCTTCGTAGTCGGAATCCACTCGCCACTGGAACTGCACGGACTCGTCGGAGCCCAGCGTATTGAGCCATCCGCCTAAGCCGGAGTAGTAGGCCTCACGCGTCCCGGGATCTGCCGACTTCAAGTCGGGGATCCCGAGACGCGCCCCTCTGGCCAAAACCGTCCCTGAGCTTAGACTATCGCCGAAAAATAGTAGATCCCGCGTAAACCACCCATTAGGTGCCTCAGCCATAGTGTTGCTCCTTTTCCATCATTTTTGCCAAAACTGCGTTGCGGGGGTGATGCTTTCGACACCAAGTCTGCGGACGCAGTTTGAAGGTTGTGCCATGTAACCATCGGTCGAATACGTCGCTCTGGTAGGCGGGCGGTCGGCCGTGAACGAAAAACTTAATCCAAAGTGCGGAAGCGATCACCGGCACAAGTCCGGCCACAAGCCGGGTGAAAACCGGACGACCCGACAGCGCGAAAACCACGAACATGCCGCCGAGCGCGCCGCCAACCAGGTAGAAGGCGACCATCCCTTCGAGGTCCCAACCGAAGACCGAAACGATTCCTTTTGAATCGGGGCCTGCGTGGGTGGGCGTGACACGCACCGGTCGATGGTCCTGTGACATGGTCAAACCAGCTGAATGCCAAACGCGTCCCAAAAGCCGGCGAGCTTGAACGCGGCGATCATCAACCAGGGTGCTCCGGCAATACCAAACGCGCCCCAGATCATGCGCATTCCATCTTCTCCGCGGCTGGTTTTTTGCGCGCCCTCAATTCCTACGTACATCGCGATGGCGAGGAAGAGGGCGATGATGATCCACAATCCATATTGCAGAAGGTTCTTCATTTCGTCCGGCATTAACATCTTCGGCACCATCGGAATTCCTAGCCTTTCATAGATATGGACTCCGTTGAAAGCGGCCTGCACCGCCCACGGAACGGCGGCGATAAGAAAGCCGCTCTTGATTTCAGCAAAGGCATCCTCGCCTCGAATCCATTGCTTAAATCCCATTCCAATTTTGATCATCGCGGTGACTGAGCAACCAGCCAACACGGTGAGAATCGCGAAACTGATAAGGTCACCGAATTTCTCCGGCACCTGGATCTGTGCTGCTACCAGCGGGAAGAAAGGAAGGGCTAAGTTCATGCCTGAGTTAAAGTATCAAGTTAGTTATTTTGTCAATGTTTTATGTTTTAAAAACATGATCTCATCGTTCGCCCCTCTAAGAAATCGCGTTTTTCCCATACGGTCATTTTTGTGTTTACAGATGTGATCTTTTAATGATTACATCTGTAAATGAAACCGATGCCGAAGATTTCCGACGCGGAATGGGAGGTGATGAAGGTCCTCTGGAAAAAGGCTCCCTGTTCCGCTCAAGTCGTAATCGATGCCCTTGCCGGGCCGCAGGAGTGGACGAGCGCCACGATCAAAACCATGCTCAATCGTCTGGTGGGAAAAGGCGCGGTGATCTATGAGAAGAACGGCCGCGCCTACGTCTACTCGCCAGGGATCACCGAAGCCGAGGGACGACAGACCGAGACCGCGAGTTTCATCGATCGCGTCTTCGACGGAGCGCTCAGTCCCCTCTTGGCTCACTTCACCAAACAAGGCCGACGCCTCAATTCCGATGATATCGCTGCACTGGAGAAAATTTTGCGGGACTCGCGCAAAAAGCCATGAAAACGCTGCTCCTCGATCTGGCTCTGCGCGGCACCCTCGTGTCGGCCGTGGTTCTACTACTCGATTTAGCTCTCGGTCAGCGCCAGCAACCGCGGTGGCGGCGTGCTTGGTGGTTACTCGTAGCGCTGGCATGGATACTTCCGTTCCACCTCCCCCGCATCGCGAGCGTTCCCGCGCTCCCCGCGCTTCAGCTCTTCGAAGCTCCTTCGGTCCAGTTGAACGACACATCGCAATTCATTCGGACTTCTCCGAGCGCAAAGACCCTTGACTGGTCAAAGCTTCTTTTCGCCCTGTGGCTGGGGGGCGCGGCCTCCAGTTTTGGAATTATTTTCCTCCGGACAGCTTGGACCGTCCGGACGTGGAGCGGAGTACGCCTGAGCACCGATCCCGCACTGCTCGACCTCTTGGAAGACTGCAAAGCTACGGCCGGCGTGCGCGCCCCAATCGGCCTCGTGGTCACACCGTGCGTATCCAGTCCGGCCTTACTGGGCTGGCTTCGCCCCAGAATACTGCTGCCAGAGCCATTGGTCGCCGTCGTTGGACGGGAAGAGCTGCGCGGCATCCTGCTCCACGAATTGGCTCATTTTCGTTCGGCGGACATCCCGCTGCAGTGGCTCTTCGGCCTCGGCCAAAGCCTGCACTGGTTCAACCCCCTGGCGCACCTGGCGACGCGGCGATGGATTCATTTTCGCGAGGTCGCCGCGGACGCGTCTGCGCTCGACTGGATGCCCGCAGCGAACCGCGAGGCCTACGGCAACGCTTTGATCGCAGCCATCCGGCAAGCCAATCCCCTTCCTATTCCTCGCGGCGCCCTGGCGCTCGGGGAATCTCTCCAACAACTAAAACTACGTCTCACCATGATTGCCTCTACTCAACGCCGCGCACGGCTCGTTTGGTTAACCGCCGTGGTCACCATCGCACTCTCAACTGCCATTGCTCTTCCCCGCGCTACCTTTGCGGCGGCATCGTCGCCTTCGGAAGATGCAGCCAAATCCAGCGCGCAAGCCGCTACTGATGCATGGCTGAGATTAATCGACGAAGGAAATTTTACCGAGAGTTGGAATACTGCTGCCAGCTCATTCAAGACCGCGATTACCTCGGAGAAGTGGAACACTAGAATCGGTGAGGCACGTAAACCCCTGGGCGCCCTCATCAATCGCACACGGGCTTCCTCTCTCTATCAAACCAGCGTGCCGAAGCCGAATGGAGATGTGATCAAAGGGGAGTTCGTGATCGAACAATACGACAGCTCCTTCGAGAACCTGAACGCCGCGAGAGAGACCCTCACTTTCACCAAAGATACCGACGGGCAGTGGAGGGCCGCCGGATATTTCATCAAACCGCGTTGATCACGCCGACGGGAGAATGGCTACGTGGCATTCCTGCCGAAAGTCACTCCGCAGACTCCGTTCTTTCGGAGTCTGCTAGTTTTGCTGGCGCAAGCCTTTTGATCATCTCGTCATCAACCCGTGAATACATTTCGCTGAGCACCCGCTTGACCCGATGGTGCGCGCTCAATCCGGCGAACTGTTCAGGAGAAAGGACGCCTTTAACTAGTTGTTCTACTTTTAGGTCAGCCTCTGGGCCATGCTGCCCGCTTAGGATGGGATTTTTCTCTTCACCGGGAATCCGCGGGTAGTGCGCGGCTTGGTAAGCCGCTTTTAAGGCGTCGCGCTGCGCAGGAGCGAGCGGGGAAAGGCCGTGATCCGCCAGACTGTTCTCGAAGTCCGTGACCTCTAAATCGAGTTCGCGGTAGAAAGACGCGTATTTGATATCATGGTACAGGGTCTCACCCACCAGCTCGAATATCTCCGCATCGACGGTGACCTGCGCCTGCATCACGGCATGCACGCCCAGCGTGGTCATTCTCTCCGTCTCTGAATTGCCGGTAATCTCCAGCGCGTCCTTCAGCCCGTAGTTTCTGTCCTCTAGCAGCTGCTTCAATCGCTCAAGTTTTTCGGGAGGCAGCGTGGTTTTAGGCAGAACGTGGCCGTAAAATCGAAAGATGTCTCGTCGCATATCTCGTCGCCGAAACGGCTGGTACGAGGGATCCTGCTCGATCTGCTTTCGGAGAGCGGCCGGTTTGTTCGAGGTGGCAGAGGGTAGGTCGGCCGATCGTCGTGCAAAAAGCGCTTCGGCTGCGGCCACTTTCTTCCGGGCGGAGTCCAGTTGTTGATCGACGTCGGCCAGTTTCCGCTCGGCGTCCTGCCGTTCGGTCAAGGCCGCCTGCCCGACCTTTTCAGATTGAACCCTGAGCTCCGCAAGCTCTGCCCGATTGCACATCGCGCGATAAGCAAAGACTCCGCAGGCCACCGACGTACAAGCTAACCAAAGGAGAAGGATCTGGCGCATGGTGTGATCAGGGGTGGGTGGCCGAGATACGTTGCTCAACAGCGTGGCGTTCATGTTCGAACCGAAAGTGCCCGGCTAGGAGTTCGCGTTGGGACTGGGTAAAAGTGGGCCCGAGCTCATTGATTACCGCTGCTTCGGCGGGAGTAAGACCCGAGGGCAGAAGGGAGATCAAGGGGTGGACCTCGCCGGAGCGATGCGCGCGCTCTGGAGCGTAGATCTTGTCCTCGAGCAACGCAGCTAACTGCTTCCCCTGATCAGCTGTCAGGGCGTGACCTCCCTCCCAAAGATCGGCGGCAATGCCCATTTCCACACGCCCAGGGTTCGAAGACCGCCGCGTCTCAACGGCACGCATCGTCGCCAATCCATCGTCTCCGAGCAAGGATCGGAGAGCTTCGTCGGTCGAGGCTCTCAGAGCCGCCCGTTCTTCAGCCGTAGGATTCCGTTCTCCCGCCGCCATCGCGCGGCTCCGCGCCAGTCCCGATTCAGTTTCATAGGTCACCAGAATTTCCTTCAGCGCCTCGAGCCTTTCGGCGGAAAGCTTCAACTCGGCGAACAGCTCCGCGTATCGACCAGTCACATACGTCCGCATGCGTTGCCTGGATAGGCGCACATACTCTGGATCGTTGGCCAATATCAGGGCGACTTTCCCGGAACGAATCCTGTTCGCCGCGATGGGCCCTTGACGTCCCGGCGGCGGCAAAGCCGCCAACTTTGTCTCCATCGCGCGTAAGCCGCGCAGTGTTTCGTCCAGACGACGTTCAGCGACCGCAACTTGCTCAGCGAGCTCTGATTTCGGCGGCCCGTTCGCTACTTGAGCCGCGAAAACCACGATTGCTCCGTTTTGTTGTGAAACGGTGTGCGCGAGGACGGTCGTTCCGACTGTCACCGCCAAACAAATACCGGTCAGTGCAGCCGTGCTGAGTTTCAGGTTCGCGAGGGTTAAAAGGGAGAGTAGTCCGCCCGACGCAGCGGCAGCCGACGCCGCGCTGGTCAGCGCGCCCGCCGTGATCGAGGCGGCCAGCCCGGAGGGAATGACCACGGAGGCGATAGCCTGCTGAGAAAGCGCGAGTCCCAGCGCCAGCGAGGTAGAAGTGATGCCGCGCCGCGACAAGAGAACTCTAAGCTTTTCGAGTGCGCGTTCAGCACGTTTGCGCGCGGTGTCTTCAGAGAGGTGAAACGTCTGACCGATCACGGCGTAGGGCTGATTATCGAAGTACCGCAGCAAGATCATCTGCCGGTCGGATTCGGCGAGTTGATCGAGCGCAGCGTCAATCACCGGCCCAAGCCGGCTCCAGTCCGCCGCACTATCGCCCGGTGACGAGTTTTCTTGCATCATGACAGCCTCCGTTTCACGAGCGCGGCGGCGTTGTTCTCCTCGAAAAGCCGCCGCCGCCGCGTAACGGGTGCTGGTGTGAAGCCAACCAACCAGCGAGGGATGGTGGATGAGCCGTTCCGCTTTTCGGGCAAGATCGGTGAAAACAACCTGGGCAATTTCCTCCGCCCGATGCGTATCACCCCAGCAACGACGCAGAGCCGCGCCGTAGACCAGTGGAAGGTGGCGGCGAACCAGCTCACTAAAAGCCGCCTCGTCGCGGGAAGCGAGGTAACGCCGGAGAAGGGTAGGATCGTCTAGCATGAGAAGCGTTTCTCTCCTATCTGCCGCCGACGCGGAAATCGGACAAAAGTTTTTGCGTGGCTCCGGCTAACTTGGGGCGCAATGACCCAAACGCTTGAATACCACTTGCGCGCCGGTTGCTTGCGAGCAGCCCAAGGGCAGTCAAGTGCAAGCTCAGCCCTTCAGGGCCCCGGCGGTCACACCCTTGACCAGATGTTTCTGGAGGGCGAGGTAGATGATGAGTATCGGAATGGTCACTACCACAATGCCAGCGAAGAGCATGCCGTAGTCGTTTCGATATTGGGCCACCAATGAGAGGTTGGCCAGGCCAAGCGGTAAAGTGCGCACGCCCTCGCTCTCAGAACCAGAGGTGAACATGAAAGCGAAGAAATACTCTTTCCAAATTCCGATGAATTGAAAGATCGCGACCGTGATCAGGCCGGGGCGAGCCAAAGGGAGAAGCACGCGCCAGAACGCCGTGGCTTCGGTGCAGCCATCGACCACCGCGGCTTCATAAAGCGAACGCGGCAGCGCTCGGAAAAAACCGGAAAGAATGAAGATCGCAAAAGGCAGCCCGTTCGCGATGTACACCAGGATCAAACCGAGCCGCGAGTTAAGGAGCCCCAGGCTGCGCAGTTCGAAAAAAAGCGGAATGATGCTGAGCTGCACTGGCACCATCAGTCCGGCCAGAAAAAGCAAATAGGTCACCTGGCCGAGCGGATGATAGAAGCGACTCAAAGCATACCCCGCCATCGAGCCGAGGATGAGTATTCCTGTTACGGATACGCAGGTGACGAGCAGACTGTTGACGAAATAGGCGCTGAAGTGCGCCTCGCGCCAGGCGCGGGTGTAATTGCCCCAAGCCAGGGTGTCTGTCGTAGGCAGCGCAAAAGCATCGCGAAAAATGGCCTCACTCGGCTTGAGGGAGCTGTACGCCACCCAAATCATGGGAAACACCACCCAAACAAGGTAGCCGGCGAGCGCGGCAAAAAGCAGGCCGCGGGAAACGGAGAAACGGGCGCGAGTCACGAAAGACTGGATATGGAGCAACGGAGCCGCGCCGCAAGGTTCGAAGCCCGCACGTCACAGGCTGCCTCAAATCGCGGCGAGGGCTCCCCGCTTCGTTCTCGTCTCGCTCGAAAAATATTTCGCCCGGGCCATGGCGAACCGCCGGGCAAAATTCGTCCGATCAGGCCTTGCCAAAGAGTCCGGTCAAGGGACGAAACCAGCGACGATGGCGCTGGCGAACTTCGTTGGCGTAGACCGCATAAGTCGCATCGATGCTCGAGAGATGCCGTTCCTCGGTTCTGGCCCGTATCCAGTAAATGAATGCGAGACCGCTCAACATGAGGCAGTTTCTCACGCTCTGCTCCAAACCCCGGCTGTCCAACCATGGCACCGCAATCAAAAGGAAGGCGATGATCTTGGAAATGTAGGCGGGGTGTTTGGTGAAATAATAAGGCCCGGTCCGCACGATTCCGCGATGGGTCAAATTGGAAAATCGCAGGCCGAACGAAATCGTGGCCCAGACGAAGATGGTTTCGAAAAACAAAATCGCGCCGCCCCAAAGGTACAAAAGCGGCTGACCCGGATTGATCCATCGGTCCCAGGAGTTGTCGCCCCAGTAACCAAGATAGAGGTCCCCGATCATTTTCCAAAAAGGCATGTAGCACATCAGGGCAGCGGTCCAACCCAGCGCGGTCGGCTCGGCCGAACGCACGTGCGACTGCACCCAACGCAGGGTCAAAACGTATCCGCAGGACACGAACGCGAGATCGATCGTGAAGAGGAAATTGTGGAAATAGTGAAAGCCGGTGAGAAAATCCGGCCAGCCGCGGTAGATCAGGCCAGGAAGGTTGTCGCAGAGGTAAGTAAACATCAGCGGCATGAAAAAACCTTTCACCGCCCAGGTCCGGAGGTGATTGCGAACCTTAGCCCAATCCACGTCGCGAAAATTCAAGAGGATCACGCGTCCAAAATACCAATACCCGTCGTAGGGTTCGGACAGTCGGGCATCTATTACGAAGAAGTACGCGGCACACCCCACCACCGCCCAGGGAGCAACAGCGCGGCACAGGCTAAAAAAGTTACTATAGAAACCGGAGTCCGGCTGGAGGCTCGGAAAGTACTCGGGAAAAATCCAATAAAGAAACCCCAGCAAGACAACGGACCCGAGAAGTCCGACCAGTTTGGTCACCGTGCGTCCGACTGAATAGGAAGGCGGGCGGGTCGTACTTTCTCCCGTTTGCCGAGCCCGACGCCGCAAGAGGATGCTGTCGCACACGAGCATGGGAAGCGACGTGAAGGCCATGATCGCCAGGCCCTCCCAATACCGTGGAAGTCCGACCGCGCGATGCAAGAGCTGCTGCCCGATGGCTTCGTATTTATTTAGGGAAATCACGCCCAAGATAAACCCGACCACGCCGATCCAACCGGTAAGCGAAGACGGCACAAAGTCAGCTGGAGTGAGGACGGGGGAGTCGGACGACGGAGGGGAAACTGCGTCCACTGGAGTAGGCCGAACCGTCGGCTTCGTTTTAGTCGGCATCGTAAACGTTGGGGCTAAAGAAAAGGGGTCCGCTTAGATTCGGGAAAACCCAGCTGGTTTCAAATTGAAAGAGGCGAGCCTGTTTCGGGCGAAAAAGTGACGAGGCAGCAGAAGCTAACGGCCCCGGAGTCGCGAATATCATGTTTCGCGCCGGAGCACGAGTGAGGGCAAAAGAATCGGGACGACTTAAATCGCGCGCGGCCTCCTCCTTTCTTTCTAGTCAGCCGCTGTATCACGTCGACCCATACCGCGCAGCACCCCGAGGGAGCCGATCAGGACGAGCAAAAACATCAAAACCGCGATCGCGGTGGCACGGCCGACTTGGAAGTCCTTGAACATGGTCGAAACCATCAGGGTGCTGAGAACGTGGGTACCGGTCACCGGGTCTTGAGAGGTGAGGAGCCAGATCATTTCGAACGTATTCAAACCGGCGATCACGATGAAAACCGCGGAGGTGGCGAGAACGTCCCAAATCAACGGCAGGGTAATGGTAAAAAACTGTCGCGCGGCCGATGCGCCATCCAGTTCGGCCGCTTCATAGAGTTCAGGGTTGATGCCCTGCATCGCCGCCAGATAAAGCACCAAGTTGAAACCGCAGGCCATCCAGAGGTAGATCGGAATCAGCGCGCGGTAGAGGTGTCCTTGTGCGAGCCAGGCGTATCCACGAAAGGACTGCAACCAGTCGTTCCCCATCCACTGACCGATCTTGACCAGCGTCGTATTCACCAGGCCTCCGTGCGGATCGTACGCGTTCATCCAGAGCAATGTCGCCGCGATTCCACCGAGCAGATTGGGAAAAAGGAAGACCGCACGGAAAAATCCGGCGCCCCAAACTCCGCGGTGAATCATGGTCGCGAGGAGCAGGGCCATCGGCACCACCGCCAAGGTTGGCACGATCATCACATAAAGGTTATTGCGCAGCGCGAACCAGAACGCGTCGCTCTCCAGCAGAAGCCACTTGAAATTAAACCACCCGGCCCAGCTGCGCTCGGTCAATCCGTCCCAGTGGGAAAACGCCCAGAAAAAAGACGTCAGTGCGGGCACCAGAACGAAGGCGGCAAAGACAAAAAACGCGGGCGCGACAAAACTCATGGCCAGGGAGGCTCGAAGCGGCTGGCGCGTATCCAAGGTCTTCTTACGCGTCCCGCTCTCGTCTCCCTGCGCTCCTCCGATTCGTCGCCAGAGGCTGCTGCCAATCAGGGCCAGGAGCGCGACCGCGATCACGCTCAGGAAAGCGACCGCTTGCCTGGGGTGTTTGACGTCGATGCGGTTTTTGTCTTTCGCCCGCGCCATCTCGTTGGCCGCGGCTCGCTCGAGCTGATCCCCAAATTCCTGGGGAGTGATTCGACCGGTCATCAACCGGTACCGAGCGTCGGTCATCGCTTGATTGAACAACGCCATAAAGGCCGCGCTGCCTGGAGGAGCGGAGTCAAAGGTTGCCGGCGCTCGCCGCATCATGACCGCGATCTCCTTCATCGCGGGGTTGAGGTAATCTTCCGGTTCTACCGCCCGCAGTGCGACGGGAGACTGGAGCTGCCGGGCAAATTCGCGAGTCTGTTGGCGAGAGGTGAGAAAACGAAAAAAATCCACCGTGGCGCGCTCCCGCACTGCGTCGCCGGTGGCAAACATGAAGTAGTAGCCTGCCTGTGCCTGGATCGTATTGGGATCGGTGATACCGTCGGCAAAAACCGGCAGGTTGAACGCACCGAGCTGGAAATCCTTTGGAATTACGTCGCGCATTTCACTCACGAACCACGCGCTGATCGTCATCGCCGCCCGCCGATCCAAAAGCGCCTGTTGCGCCGCTGTGTGGGTCATGCCTTCCCAACCCTCCAGGAGATAACGGGTGGTGATGCGTTGCACAACTTCCGCGGCCCGAACGAAACGGGGGTCGGACCGCGTGCCGGGCAGAAGTTCGTTGTAGGCCCGAAATCCTTCGGGTCCGACCAGACTGTAGTGAGCCGCGCGGAGGAACGCGTCACCGTAACGCATATAAACACCGGGGAACGCCATCGGCGCCACACCCGCCGCCCGCATCGCTTCACAGAGCGCGAAAAATTCGTCCCAGGTTCGCGGCACGGCCCAACCGTGCTCGGCAAAAAGGGCCTGGTCGTAGAACACCGTCCACACGCCGTACGCGAAGGGAATTCCGAATACTTGACCACCCGGACGAGTCCAACGGTCGAGGACGCCGGGGAGAAAGCTGTCGCGCCAACGTCCGTCGCCTTCCCAATTTGGCCCATCCAAATCCGCCCGAAGGTCTCGGATCTTTCCGTTCGCGATGAGGGTGTCGTAGAGCAGCACCGCATCTGTGGCGTCCGGTAGTTCTCCCGCCATGACACGGATCCGGACCTTCTCGTGCATCCGCGCGTCGCCAACTAGATTCACTCGCACATCGGGCCGGAGACGTTCGAATTCCCGCGCGGACTGCTCGAAAAATCCTCCGCCGAAGCCAGCCGCGAGCACCGGAATATCGATCACGACTTTCTCCTGAGCGGTGCGTCGAACTTCCTCGGCTCGGAGTATGCCGGCCGCTCCTCCCGCGCCGAGAAGCGCGCAGCAACAGAGGACAAAGCGGAAGACGGGCATGAAATCTCCTTGCGGGCGGAACGATGGAAAGCAAGCCGAGGTTCCGCCGGCTTTTGGGCAGAAACCCAATTTTAGAGGGCGAAAATTCAAAACCCGCGCTTCGTTTCGCCAAAGCACACGACCCTTTCGCGCCGCGGTTTTTTTGGGTTGCGCGCTCGGGGAGCATCGATCTCTCAGCTTCACGAATTCGTTACTCAATGTTCCGTTCGCTGTAACATACTACCCCTAGTTTGAGTTCGGATGCGTGCCTCATCTTCCGGACTCAGCTGCCGCGTTTTCGCGCTGACCAAAAAAATCGCGATCCTTGCGACCGCTTGCTATGGTTTTCTTTTCGTCGCACCGAGCGGGCGTGCGAATCACACGCCGGAGCCGGAGATCATCCCGGCCACGTTCAAGGAACTCGCCGCCTGTCCATTGAAAGTGTCGACTTCAGGAGCTTCGAGTCTGCTCGTGGCTGAAGAGCTCTCCGACTCAGTGCGCCGGTGGAATGGACGGCGTATTGAGATTGTTGGATACATGATGCCCCTCGTGCTCGAGGAAGGACGCGCCCGTCAGTTTTTAATCATGCGCAATCAGATGGCGTGCTGCTACGGGCAGGCGCCGGCAGCCAATGAGTACCTTGTGGCCAAGGTTCCAGCGCCTGGCGTGGCGGTGACGATGGATACGCCGATGATATTTCGCGGCATTCTTCGGGTCGCTCCCGTGCTGGTGGATCGACAGGTGGTGGAATTCTACGACCTCGAGGACAGCGCGACGCCTGCCAAATTTTCGCCATGATTTATCGGAGACTCACACGCACCCTCACCGCCGTCGCTGCAGCGATGACTCTTCAGGCCGCGCTGCAGGCCAAAAGTCTGGGCTGGAATGCCGACGCTTTGACGGTGGAGCTACAAGAGATTCATCGCATCGCGCCACCGCCTGAAGGGGTGGCCGAGCTCAAATTTTCTGATTTTTATCTCACCCCGGTCGGTGCCGGCGGACTGCAGATGACGGAAAAATTGAAAGGCCTCGCCGAACACCGGGTGCGTATTCTCGGATTCATGGTGAGGCAGACGCAGCCGGTGCCCGGCTTGGTCATGATCACGCCCTACGCGGCCTCCACGCACGAGGGCGAATATGGACTTTGTGACGATCTGCCGCCGGCCACCCTTTTTGTAGAGGTGCCAAAGTATCAGGACATCGCCGTGCCGTTCAGTCCCGGTCCTCTGCTTCTGACCGGTCGCCTGCATCTGGGGCGACGAGATGAGGCGGATGGACGCGTCTCTTTCGTGCGGCTGGTTTTAGACCCGGAGACGTCCCCCACTCCTACGGCTCAACCCACTGCTCGCACGGCAGAGGCGCAAGCCACCGCCGGTGTGGAAAATCTGAATACACCTCGAACCCACTGAACCGGATTCCCTTTATGCCTCACCGCTTCCTCGCCACCCTTCTGGTCGGCATCGTCGGCACCTCCGCGGTTGCGACCGCTGCTCCTACTGTCTCGCGTTTAACTCCACCGAGCTTGCTCTTCTCCGCAGGCGTGACGGGCGCTCCCTATATCGCGCGTTTTCTGCCTAACCAACGTTTCGACCTGCAAGCGACAATCCGCCCTGATAGTGGGCAGACGATTGTCAGCGCAGTGTTCGCGGTGGACGGCACGCCGGTCGAAGGTTTGGTCACGCTCCTGCCGTGCGATGCACCCGGACTGCCGGCCAACACGGTCGCTCCGACTCTCCGCGCGTACAGCAACGCGGGACCAGGGGTCCACACCTTGACTGTGACCGCCACTCAGAGTGACGGACAAACCGTCTCTGCTGCGGGCGACTTTCAAGTCGTCGCGGTGACGCAGAACGGTCGCCGCGCTAAAAACGTGATCGTGATGATCGGTGACGGCATGGGCATCGCGCACCGCTCGGCAGCGCGAATTATGTACAAAGGTGTGGCTCAGGGGAAAACCCTGGATCCACTTGAAATGGACGCGATGGACGCCACCGCCTTCGTCAAAACCGCATCCCTCAATTCGATCGTCACCGATTCGGCTCCAGGAGCGTTTTGCTACTCGGGCGGAAACAAAGCGAATAACAACCAAGAAGGCGTTTTCCCGGACGACACGACGGCCAAATTCGACAATCCCCGAGTTGAGTTGATGGGCGAATTCCTCGCTCGGACGGGGGGCAAATCGCTCGGCATCGTCACCACCGCTGATGTTTTCGATGCCACTCCCGCCGCGTTCGGCGCGCACACCCAAGACCGTGGCGCGGGCACCGGCATTTGCGACGGATATCTCGACGAACAGACGCCCAAGTCCAATCTCCGCGTGCTGCTCGGTGGAGGCCGTAAATGGTTTCTCCCCAATTCGACTCCCGGTTCGGCGCGCTCAGCCTCAACCGATTCCGTCCTTTCCGCCGAACTCGCAACCGGGTGGGGCGTTTCAACCGGCGCTTCCGATCCTAGTCGCGACTTGCTGGCCGATTTCCAGAACGCGGGTTTCACTTACGCTCCGGACAAAACCACGTTGAGCAGTATCCCCTCCGACACGACAAAACTGCTCGGGCTCTTCGCGCTCTCGAACATGAACGTGGCGAAAGACAAACTGGACGGCCGGCGCGGCGTGGTACCGGCGGGTGCAAGTCAGCCGATCGTCGCCGACTATGGTTTTCCCGACCAACCGTTGCTCGAAGAAATGACGCGTGCGGCTCTCACTGTGCTCTCAAAAAATGCGAACGGCTTTGTCCTCATGGTCGAAGGAGCTTCGATCGACAAGCAGGCGCACAACATGGATTCGGAACGCTGGCTGATCGAAACGATCGAGTTCGACAAGGCCATCGGCGTGGCCAAGCAGTTCGCAAAGGCGAATCCCGACACTTTGGTCATTGTCACCGCCGATCACGAATGCGCCGGGGTGAATATCATCGGGGCGTCGATGGTGACCAATGCCAGCCTGACGACCCGTGCGACCAATCCGGATCAAGCGACCGCCGTGACCAAGCTTCGCGATCAGGTGGTGGGGACCTACGACGCAGCCGGCTTTCCCATGTATTCACTTGCTCCTGACGGGTACCCCGTTTCGACCGACGTGGATTACAAGATGCTGATCGGCTACGCGGCGAACGCCGATCGCTATGAAGACTGGTTGACCAATCCGCGCCCCCTTCGAGACAGCCAACAGCCCTTCAACGGTGTTGCTCCGTTGAATACGTATCCGAACGGGCCACTTGAGCGCGACACCACAAGCAACTTTTTCATCACTGGCCAGGTGCCGGGCTCATCCGCCGTCCACACTGGTTCGGATATTCCACTTACCGCCAGTGGCCGCGGCGCTTCGCTCTTCAAAGGCGTGATCGACAACACCGACGTCTTTTTCCTCGCGATGCAGGCTGCTCTCGGCGGCGCACTCTGAGTCTCAGATTTTTCAATTTATGAAATTCTCTCTCTTTCGTTCCGTCGCGGCGGCGGCTTTCGCGGTCACCGCGTTCACCGCTTCCGCGCAAATCATAAACGCCACGTTCACCTTCGATTCCGTCTCTTCGGGCACGAACGCCAATACGTTCGCGACCCCGCAGATCTCGTTTCACGAAGCCCACTACGTCCCCTTCACCGACTCCTTCGGGGATCCGATCAGCGGCAGCGATCATTGGGAAGTGGATACAGCGAGCGATCTCCTCAATCCGGTCACGGTAGAAAATCCATCGAACTATGGGCGTGGAAGTGCGCCGTCGCCGACCAATGCGCTGCAAGCCCTCTGGCAACCGGTGTTGGTCAGCTTCGACCGGCCCTATCTTCTAAATGCATTTTCGACCGTACTGGACAACGATCCCTATGGGTTCACCGAGAAGATCGCCTTCATCACCAGCACCGGGATTTCGAGCGAGCTCTGGATTGATCAGACCACTCCGGGGTACGTGGCGGGGGCGTCAAACCGCGGAGAGATCACTGGCATCGTCTTACCGAGCGGAGCGTTCTACGACGATCTGTCGATCTCGCTGGTGGCCGTGCCCGAGCCTTCCACCTATGGTTTGATTGCGGTTGGGCTCTGCCTGGGTCTAGTAGGCCTAAAGCGGATACGATCGAGGAAGTAGCTCAAAAGCTGTTAGACCGGCAAACGGCCGTCTTTCTCTCTGAGCAAGACGGCCTTTTCGCGTCCCAAGTTCCCCGCACCACCCCAGCGGCTCGCTCCCTCAGTTTTCTAGTCATCGGTCGTCCGAGCCGGCTTGAGCAGACGGAATCCCGCCTGTTGCAGGCCGCGTCGCACCGCGCGCACGTGGGCGTGATCTCGTGTCTCCACCGTGACACTACAGTTGACCGCGCTTACGTCGGGGCCGCTGAAGGCTCGATCGTGCACGATGTCCCGAATACTCGCGCCGGAGTCGGCAATGACCTTGGCCAACGCGGCCAAGCCACCGGGCCGGTCACTGGTCACCGCGGTGAAGCGCGCGAGCCGTCCGTCCGCGACCAACCCTTTTTCAATCACTCGGCTCAAAATGGCCGGATCAATGTTTCCTCCGCAGATGGTGAGGACCACGGTTTTGCCGGCCAATTCCGGAAGTTTGCCGGACATCAGGGCGGCCAGAGGCGCGGCGGCGGCTCCCTCCACCACGGTTTTTTCCAACTCGGCCAAGCGAAGAATGGCCAGGGCGATCCAGTCTTCTGATACGGTCACGACCCGGTCGACCGCGTTTTTGGCCAGGGCAAAGGAATTGGTCCCGACTTTGAGCACCGCCAACCCGTCAGCCAAGGTGGCCCGACGAGGAATCGCGACCGGCCGGCCGGCCCGCAGAGCGGCGGTGAAACTTGCCGTCGCGAGGGATTCTACTCCGATGATTTGGACGGAAGGACGTAGGGCTTTTACGGCGACAGCGAGGCCAGCGATCAGTCCCGCTCCGCCGATAGGCGCGACGATCGCTTCGACGTTCGGAATCTGTTTCAAGATCTCAAGCGCCATCGTACCCTGCCCTGCGATGATGTTGGGATCATCGAAACCGTGGATGTAGCGAAACCCTTTCTCCTCGGCTAAGCGGTCGGCGGCCGCGCGCGCTTCGGCGAAATCGTGACCCTCGACAATGACGTCTGCGCCGAGTTTTTGGCAGGTCGTGATCTTTATTAGCGGAGCATAGTCCGGCATCACTACCGTCACCGGGACCCGAAGCAAACGACCGTGGTAAGCGAGCCCGAGGGCGTGATTGCCCGCCGATGCCGCAATCACCCCACGACGGCGCTGAGCAGGGGTGAGAAGGCGAAGCGCATTGCAGGCTCCTCGCTCCTTGAACGATCCGGTCCGCTGAAAATTATCGAGCTTGCAGAAGACGTGGGCGCCGGTGATCTCAGAAAGAGGAATGGATTCTGGGCAGGGCGTTACAGCGACATGACCGGCAATCCGACGAGCTGCGCCACGAATGTCCGCGAGGGTCACCGACATGCAGCGACTTTACTCGCCTCAGCTTCGGCTGCAAACGAGGAAGCGGAAGAGCAGGTCATCTGAGACCTGTCTTCCGCTTGCACCGAGGAAGAGCGAACGAAAAAGTAAATGCTCCAGGACGCTCTGTAATTATTTAGCTGCCTCGGAAGCGGCCTTGGCCGCATTTTCTTTCGCGCGGTGAGCGGCGATCCGATCGCGAACCGCTTTTTCAAAAGCAGCTTGTTCTTCGGCGTTGAGCTTGCCGTCTCCGTCCTTGTCGAAGCGCTTGATTACGGCCGGACGATTCTTGAGATCGGCAATGGCTTCCGCCCGTTCGTTGTCGTCGAGTACACCGTCGCCATTTTTATCGTACAGCTCCAGCGCCCGCTCGTGGATCTTGGCCTTGCGCGCTCCCATATGCTTTTGCGCGTCGGCCTTGGCGGCGGCTTTCTCGGCATCGTCGAGTTTGCCGTCTCCATTCTTGTCGTAGCGCTTCAGGAGTTCAGCTTGGCGGGCGGCTTTGTTGTCTGCCGGAGCGGCGGCCGTATCCGAACTGGCGGGCGGCGTGGTGGTGGAATCTGCGGCTCGGAGGGCCGGGATAAGGAATAGCGTTGCTGCAAAACCAGCGGGAAGTAGGAATGAGGGTTTCATGCTTAAGCGAAGTAAACTTTTGTCGTGGAAAGAGCTGAATTTAGTGACGCCTCTCCTGGCGGCCGGTTACATCAAAGCCTAGGTTCCATGTTCCAGGTCACCTTTTCCGAACAGAGCATGCGAGAGCTCAACCGGCTCGATAAACTCGCTCAAATGGAGGCGATCGAGCCCATTAGTAGCCTCAAGCCAGCCCACCTCGCCAACCCGCGGGAGCCGCTTGGGCGTTTCACTCGGGCGGGACAACCGCTCTACCGGTTGCGGGCTGGGGAATTCCGTTTTTATTTCGAGGCCAGAGGAGAAACCCTGCATGTGCTCTACATCCTCCACAAAAACTCCCTCGAGGACTTCCTTCTGCGCAACAAGCTTCCGGTTTCTGAAGCGCAGTTGGTGGAGCAGCACTCTAAATTTTGGAAATACCTCGAGAGCCTGACCAAATAATAGCCATGGCCGACGCCGATCCGCGGGAAGACCCGTACACCGTCAAACAAGCCAGTCGGATTTTTTTCCTGCCAAATGCGATGACGGCGGGCAATTTGTTGTGCGGCTTCATGTCGGTGATCCAGTGCATTCAAGCCCGGCTGGCTGAGACGTCATTGACTCTCACCTACAACGGAAATTCACCCGCCGACCACTACCGTTATGCGGTGTATTTGATTCTTGGAGCGGCCGCTTTTGACGCGCTGGATGGTCGTCTCGCGCGCATGGGAGGCCGCGAGTCTCTCTTCGGAGCGGAGTTTGATTCGCTGGCTGACGTGATCTCGTTCGGCATCGCACCCGGGCTGATGATGTTCTTCTTCATCTTGGCCCCGTCTCAGGGTCATTTTCTCTGGTTTCGTGATATCGGCTGGTGCGTCGGTTTCATCTACCTTCTGTGTGCGGCCATGCGACTGGCTCGCTTCAACGTCATCACCAATCCCCTCCTCCACGGGAAAGCGAAGGACTCGAACAAGGATTTTGTTGGCCTTCCCGTGCCTGCGGCCGCCGCGACGGTCGCGGCAACCATGCTTTTTCTCCTGCAGCTGGCTGAATCCGATCGCTCCCTGGACCGAGCGGCTCTGGTCCTGCCCTTCCTCATGCTGATGATTGCACTGCTGATGATGAGCACGGTTCGGTATCCAAGCGGCAAGAACGTCAACATGCAGACCCGGACGCGAATCAAACCGTTTGTCGGCCTCCTCGCGCTCGCCAGCTTGGTCGTCTTCTACAAAGAGGTCGGTTTCCTCGTGATTTGCCTCTCATACGTGCTGTTTGGCGTGGTGCGTCATTGGCGTCGGCGAGCCACTGGACAACGCCCTCCGCCCGCCTTTGGGCCGAGCGTGTGAGCAACTCACCAGCAGCCGACCAACAACTTCAGCCTTGCGCATAACCGCCTGGTTACTGATGAGCTTCCTGAGATTGCTCACACCTCCAAACGGCCTGGTTTCAGAGGAGAAACTGAAGGTTATGGGGGTTTTTCACAGCCCATATGAATACTGATAACATTCCTTATTGAACTAGGTTCTATTTATACTTTGTTAGCTTCTCAAAGACCGTGCCCTTCCGGCCATCCCCATGAAATTCAAAATCAACCGCGACCATTTCAGCAACGGGCTTGCTCAGGTCCTCAACGTCGTCGGCTCCAAAGCGACGATGCCTATCCTAAGCAATGTGCTGATTGAAGCGGAGAAGGACCACGTCACCCTCACCACCACGAATCTCGACCTCGGGATCCGTTGCAAAATCAAGGCTGAGGTAAAGGAAACCGGCGCGGTTACACTCCCGGTGAAGCGGCTGGCCACGATCGTGCGTGAGCTGCCCAATCTGGACGTCGGCTTCGATGGATCACCCAATCATCAGGTGAAACTCACATCCGGGGGCTCGAACTTCCGGATCATGGGCATCGGCAAGGAAGAGTTTCCTCCGCTGCCGGAGTTTGGCGACGAGAAGTCGTTCACCTTGGAGCAGGCTGAGCTGACCTCGATGTTGAAGAGTGTGGCCTATGCCCAGTCGAGCGACGAGACGCGTTACATCCTCAACGGGGTGTATTTCAATTTTAAGGACGGCAAGTTATCGCTGGTTGCTACTGACGGCCGCCGGCTCGCTTTGATCAGTAAGGAAATGGAAGTACCGGCTGCGAGCGCTGGAAGCATCATCTTGCCGGCAAAGACGGTCGGTGAGCTCCTTCGCATGCTGGACAAGGGGGAGAGGCTTAAGATCGCTTTCAACGATCGTAGAGCGGCCTTTCAGATCAATACCGACCGCGACAGCAGCGGATTGATGGACAGCATTTACCTCTACTCGAAAGTCGTTGAAGGGAATTACCCGAATTACAATCAGGTCATCCCGAAGGAGACCCATCAACGGATCAAACTAGAGCGCGAGTTGCTGCAACAGTGCGTTCACCGCGCCGCTCTGGTTTGTAGCGAGAAATCAAATTCGGTGAAGATCAAGTTGAGCAGCAACTTGCTGGAAATCACTGCGCAGAGTCCAGATTTCGGCGAAGCTCACGAATCGATGGCGATCGCCTACAGCGGCCCAGAGTTGCAGGTCGCTTTTAATCCCCAGTTCATCATGGACCCGCTCCGGGCTTTGACCAAGGACGAGGTCTTCTTCGAGGTAAAGGACGAGGTCAGTCCGGGTGTTTTCAAGACCTTGGATAGCTTCATCTGTGTGATCATGCCTGTGCGCTTGAGCTAACGGATTTGACGGTTAAGGTGGTTTCCCGCCTGGGAAATTCCCCCTCAGGCTCTCTTTCCGATGGACTTTGCCTACCTTCTGTTCAGCGCGATGTTTCTTTCGCTGGTGCTTTACCAGTTGAATCAACGCGTGGCTTCGCCGGTTTTGGCGATTTTTAACCGCTGGTTGCGCTGGATCATCTTTGCGATTGGGGGGGCCCGCATCGCGCTCGATTTTGGTTGGATTGATCGTCCCTATTGGGCGGTTTGTATCGCCTTTTTCCTCATCTGGTTTCTCTGCGAGACGCTCTACAACTGGCTCGCGATTCAGGCGCTCAGCGTGAGTCCCTTGCCGCTTTTTCCACGGTTCGCGGTGAATAATTCAGGCGAAGAGTGGCCCACCGCGCCCCGTTTGCTGAAGATTCGGGAATGGCTGAGGAGCCGGGAATTCAAACTGGCGCAATCGCTCAAAGCCGAAGTGGGCCCGGGAGTTTATTTGCGTGTATCCGTTTACCAAGACGCGGCGGCAGAAATCCGGATCCAAGTGACCTTTCTTCCTCAGGCCAACGGCGCGATTTCGGTCTGCTACAGTATCTCGTCCCAAACCGTGAGCGGCTTTCGCTACGTGACGGACAATCTCTATCTCCCCTTCGGAGGTTTCTACCCCGAGAATTGGTTGGTCGAGCGCAATCCGTGGCGTCGCTCCCTCGAGGGGATGTTGAAGCGTCACCGCCAGCGGATCGGGAAGGCGAAAGAGCTCCTGCTCTCCTGGAACACGGATCCATTGAATGATCTGAACTCACAGCAACGTGAGTTGGAGCAGATCAACACCGAGCTCGGTTTCTTGTTGCCTCATGCCGAACGTGAAGATTTCGGCAAGATGTCATTCGAAGGCCGTTACCGGGTTTGGAAAGAAATCTGGCTCCTGAATTATTTCGGCCGTAGCACGCGGTACGAATAAGCGGGTCGGCGGAGTCGCTCTGTTTCTCAAAAAGAGCGACCGGATTCGAACCGGGACGTATTCACGTTTCCCCTACAGGAACGCAGCGAGAATCGAGGTCCTGCCCTTTTCTGAGGTGAAGGGGCTAAGCGTGCATGAAACATGCGTGGGAGACCGCGCAATGGTAACGAGTCTAATTAGATCCAAAAAGGCTCCAAGCGCCCGTTCCCCCAGGGCGGATTGGAATAAAAAAAGAGGCCGCTTTTCAGCGGCCTCGTCGATCACTCAGTAGTTAACTTTTGAGTACTTAGAGAACCTGGTACAGCTCGACCAGAGCGATTCCGGTGGTGTCGCCTACGCCGCGGACCACCACAGTGTAGGTGCCAGGGGCTAAGTTCACGACGGTGGCTGCGTCTTTACTATCAGGATCGAGAGGAAAAGCATGGAGGTCCTGAGTGACACTCTTCGTTTCCGCCAAGTTATCGCTGACCGACCAGTCGTCGTTGATCGCAATGGTCTCACCCTTGCTGTTCACCACTTCGAGTTTTGGATTGTCGAGCACCCCGGTGAGCCCGAACTGCTTCAATCCCGGTCCGACCGCACGTACCAAGAATTTTTTCGGAGCATCGCCCGCAATCACGATGCCTGGGATGAGAACCTTCGATCCCGTGCCAACAAAGGCGCGAGCCGAGATGTTGATCAGCTGGTTGGACGTGGTGGTGTCGATTTCATAGAGCTCGGCGAGGGCAACCCCCACCGTGCCGTTCACGCCCGAGATCACCGCGGTGTAAGCGCCTGGTTGTAGCGTGGCGACCAGTGCCGCGTCCTTACTGTCCTTCTGCAACGGGAAGGCGCCGGTTTGCGATTGCGCGGCATTCAACTCCGCCAGATTGCTGGTGATGCCCCAGTCGTCGTTCGAAGCGATGGTGTCACCCGCCGCATTCGTGATCCGCAAGAACGGATTGGCCAACACGCCGTCCACGTTGAATTGGGTCAACGTCGGGCCAACCGCGCGAATCAACATTTTCTTGGGCGTGGTTCCATTGATGATGAAACCCGCGATCAGGACATTTCCATCCAGTCCGACTTGGGCGCGCGTCGAGAGATTCACCACGCGGGTTTTTGTGCCGACGGTGAGGACAGCGGGAGCGCTCGTGGCCGTACCCGCCAAATTGGAAGCGACGACGGTGTAAGTTCCGGCATCAGACGCTTGCACGTTAGAGAGCGTTAACGTCGCCGACGTACCGCCCACGACGGGAAAGCCGTCTTTTTTCCATTGGTAGGTGGGAGTCGGATTTCCCGAAGCCACCACCGTCAGCGTGGCTGTATCTCCGATCGCCGCGTATTGACTTACTGGATGCTGGGTGATCACGGGGCCGGCAGCAGCAGCGCCTACCGTAACGTGAGCTATATTGCTCGTCACCGAGGAATAACCATTTGTGACTACCACTGAGTAGTCCCCTGCATCGCTCGCGGATACCGAAAGAATAGTATAATTTGAACTGGTCGCCCCTACGATATTAGAGCCATTTTTAAGCCATTGGTAGGACACATTGGTCGAGTACGTAGAGCCAATGGCGGTTACTGAAAGGGTGAGGGCAGAACCCGCAAGCGTCGACTGTGAAGCCGGTTGCATCGTGATGCTTGGTCCATACGGATTGGCGGAAACCGAGACAACCGAGTCTGCGCTGGTTACCGATCCGTAGGCATTTGAGATGACGACGGAATAAGTTCCCGCATCGTTCAAGAGGCTACCGTTAATATAGAGGGAGCTACTTGTGACGTTTATGCCTTGGTATCGTAAAGTTGAAGTCAGTGGAACTCCGTCTTTGTACCAATGATAACTAAGTGGACCGGCTCCCGCGGCCCCGACGTATAAGGAAAAGGAGTTCCCCATCGTTGCGATGACCGATGGCTGCGGTTGATCAATTATGACCGGGCTCGCTTTGACAATTACAGTCGCAATCGAGGAATCGACCGTTGAACCTTGGTATTCATTTCTAATACTTACCCGGTAGTTCCCGCTTTGGGCACTAGTGATCTTGGGCAGAGTCAATACTGAAGAAGTAGCCCCCGAGACGGAGTTCCCGTCTTTGTACCAAGTATATTGTAATGTTCCCGGCCCTACTGCGGTCACACTTAGATTCACCGTTGTACCGGCGTCTACAGTTTGAGAGGTTGGGTTGACCGTGATTGAAATCGCATCAACGACGGTAACAACGGTTGGGTTACTCGTTATTATACCGGCCGCATTGGTAACTGTCAGCGTGTAAGACCCAGCCGTTGCCGATGTCACGTTTGAGAAGTTATAGTAATATGAAGTCGCACCCGCTATCGCCACGCCGTCTTTTTTCCATTGATAAGTCATAGGAGAAGAGCCCGACACGTTGGGGTATATATATAGACTGCTTCCGACAATGAGAGTCAGGGGCCCCGGCATGTTCGTGACAGTTGGAGGCGTAAATACCGTCAACAGCGCATTCACGCTGTTGAGAGTAGTGCCGTCTCCTGTGACGGCGACGCTGTAGGTGCCGCCTTGATACGACTGCACATTCGTGATCGAGAGCGTGGCTCCATTCGCTCCCGCGAGATTTTGCCCGTTGAACTGCCACTGATAGGTGATGGCAGAGGTCGCGGTCGCTGTGACGCTGAAGGTCACGTTGCTTCCTTGATTGGCGTAGAGGCTCTGGGGTTGAGCAGTGATGGTGAGCGCGGCCTGTGCCCAGGCACAGATCGCAAATAGAGAGAGGGCCCAGCCGAGCCACCGATAACGAACAAGTGTAGTATTCATGTTAACCGCCCACGGGAGACCTCCTCCCAATGTTGCAAGCGGCCAGCTAAACCGTCGGAACCAACGACGGTCAAATGAATCCTAGGGAATTTACCCTATATGGCTGTAGTGCAAGGCCTAAGCCTCAGAGGTTTTAAGCTTTCCTCAACGTGATCACACACTCCAGGTGGCGCGTCTGAGGAAAAAGATCGAACGGCTGCACCGCGGTGAGTTTGTAGCCGTGCGCAATAAAACTTTTTAGGTCGCGCATCTGGGTTGCTGGATCGCAACTTACGTAGGTTACCGCCCGAGGGCCAAATTGGAAAAGCTGGTTTAGGAACGGTTCGTCGCAGCCTTTTCTCGGCGGGTCGATCACCACCACCGTCTCTTCCGCGGAGAAACGGAGGCCATCGAAAATTCGGGAGGCGTCCCCCGCGCGAAAGGTGGCGTTGGTGATCCCGTTGGCCGTTGCGTTTTCGCGCGCAAAGGCGACCGAGGTCTCGCTGATTTCAACTCCGGCCACCGCTTCAAACGCAGTCGCCGAGCTGAGGGCGAACAAACCGCTTCCGCAGTAGGCGTCGACGAGGAAACGCGCTCCCGTACCGGCCGCTTGCTCGCGGACATAGGAAGTGAACTGCGGGAGGATAAACGGATTGTTTTGAAAAAAATCCCGGGCCAAAAAACGTAGTTTTAATGTCCCTACGGTTTCAGTGATGACCCGGTCGTATTCAGTCGTCACTTCGCCCGAGGCTTCGCGAAGAAGCAGGGTTCCTCCGCGGGTGAACTCGCCTGCGGCGGCGCGCTCTCGGGTCTCGGCTCGCAGTTCGGTCAATCGCGTGTTGATGCGCTCGGTTGCGATTTCACAGCGCGGCACGTCGACCAAGTCGAAGCGGGTCCCTTGGCGGAGAAAGCCGATCGGGAAATTCGTCTCGTTGATCTCAACGGGCTGCGCTCCCGACGCACTCGAGGGGTCACGGGGCTCGTGACTGTGAATCCGCGGTGGATTGAAATGCGGAGTGATTTTCGAGCGGTAGCCGTACTGCTGCGGCGAACCAATCACGGGCGCGACCGGAAATTCGATTCCAGCCATGTACTTCAAGAGCTCTTCGACTTGTTGGCGTTTCCAGACCAACTGCTGCTCGTAGGTGAAATTCTGATACTGGCAGCCTCCGCAGCGACCGAATACGACGCAGGGCGCCGCGACGCGGTGGGGCGAAGGGCGCAACACGGCAAGGAGATCGGCTTCGGAGTAGTTTTTATGATTTCGAAAGACCCGGGCTCGAACCCGTTCGCCGGGCAGAGCGAAGGCGCACATCACGACCCACCCGCCTTCGCTAGCGCTTCGGCGCGGCAAGTCCGCCTCTGTGCCTTCCGGCTCCTTTGGATGCGAGACGGTGGAAAGATTTTTGTTTTCTGGCGGGGTCGCTACTTGGACTCGGCCGAGCCCGATCCCGAGATTGGTCAGCGTGCTGATCTCCAGCTCGATCTCTTGGTGATAGGAAAAGGGGGTGTCGTTGAAGCGTTTTTTGCCCACAGCAGACACAGAACATAGCGGAGTCTAAAACTACAGGCCAATTCTGGATCTGTTTTTGGCTTTGCGGCTTTTCCCGCGATGCATGTCTTTCGTGGACCGATGCCGCCTTCCGAGCTTATCACTAGCCTCCAAAACCCGCGCGTGAAGCAGCTGGTGAAGTTAAGGGATCGCCGTCCGCGGGATGACGCAGGCGTATTTTTAGTCGAGGGCTACCGGGAAATTCGGCGTGCTTTGGAAAAAAACGTCCGACTGCAGGAGCTTTATTTTTCTTCCGCTTGGTTCTTGGGCGAAAACGAGCCGGCCCTCATCGAGCAAGCGGTCGCGGCCGGCGCACAGGTTTTCGAACTTTCCAAGGAAGCCTTCGCCAAAGTCGCGTATCGAGAACGTCCCGACGGTTTGTTGGCCGTTGCACCCCAGTGGAAAAAGACCCTGTCTGACCTCCCACTTGGACCGGAGCCGTTTCTCTTGATCGTCGAGGCGATCGAAAAACCGGGAAACCTCGGGACGATTTTGCGCAGTGCAGACGCGGCGGGCGTCGATGGTGTGATCGTCTGCGATCCAGTCACCGACATTTTCAATCCCAACGTGGTGCGCTCTTCCACCGGTGTGCTCTTTTCGGTTCCTGTGGCGGTGAGCGAGAGCGAGCCGGTTCGGTCGTGGCTGCGCGAGCGAAAGATCCGCGCCGTCGCCACCACGCCGGCCGCGACCCAGCTTCACACCGAAGCGGATCTGCGGGGCTCGATCGCGATCGTGATGGGGAGCGAGCAGTATGGGCTCAGTGAATACTGGTTGAAGGAGAGCGATGCGCAGGTGCGGATCCCGATGGCGGGCCAAGCCGATTCGCTCAACGTGGCCATGGCCACGATCATCACGTTGTTCGAGGCGGTTCGGCAACGAGGGCCGAGCAGGTAAGTGCCTCCTTTTGATCGGGACGATCTCAGGAGCGGAGCGAGGCGATTAATTTGGCGGTCCCCTGCTCCATCGTGATCTTCGGTTTGTAGTTGAGATCTCGATGCGCCGCAGCGGTGCTGAACCAGTGGTCTTTGGCCAGTTCCGCGGCGACAAATCGGGTCATCGGCGGTTCGCCTTTTAGGCGCAGCGTCTGCCAGAGAAGTTCGCAAAGAGCGCCTATCCGGGAGGCCGTCCCAAGCGAAAGGTGCTTCGTCACCGGTTTTTCTCCCAGCGAAACGAGCAGATGGTTGATCCACTCCCAAAGCATGATTGGTTCGTCGTTGGTGATGAAATACGCGCGTCCGGCGGCCGCGCTTTGGTTTTGACGCAGCGCGACCTCGCCCAGGAGATGCGCGTCCACCGCGTTCTCAACGTAAACCATGTCCACTCGATTCTTCCCCTCTCCGACGATGCGCAGTCGACCGGCTCGGGCGCGCGCGAGGATTCTGGGCACGAGATGCGGATCTCCTTCGCCCCAGATCAAATGCGGGCGCAGCGCAACGGTTCGAAGGGTGGGGCCATTTGCGGCGAGCACGTCCCGCTCGGCGACCGCCTTGGTGAGTGGATACGCCGAGGGACAATCCGTGGTGAGGGGCAGGGACTCATCGGCCCCAGCGAGATCCTGGCCGTTGTAAACCACACTCGGCGTGCTGGTGTAGACCAGCTGACGCACGCCGTGCTCGCGGCAGCCTTCGATCAGCGCGCGAGTGCCGAGGACGTTCGCTCGAAAAAAATCATCGTAGGCGCCCCACACCCCAACTTTGGCCGCGACATGAAAGACCGTATCCACTTCGTCCCCACAAGCCGCTTTCACCGCGGCAGCGTCGTCGAGCGAAGCGGTGATAAACTGCACGCCGCGAGCAGCAAGATCCGGTGCCGCATGCCGCGCCAGGACGACGACATTCCGTTTTTCGAAAAGCAACCGCTCGACCAAGCGACGGCCAAGAAAACCAGTGCCTCCCGTGACTAGGGTTTTCATCTGAAGAACCTGGCTTCTGCGGTCTGCTTGGACACCAAAGCCTGAACTAGCCCGACTCTCCATAAAACCGGTTTTCGGTGGGAAGAAAGTGGTTCTATCCTGTGTATCATCACAGAGACTACGCGATCGGTTTTTGTTTTTCCGCCCATTTGGCTAGGGTGAGTCGATGGATTTTGGCGTTGTGCCGGACGTCGACCGGGAAGTTGGGATGGAAATAAAAATGAGTGATGGCACGAGTGATAAAATGCGCGACGGCAAGCTCGCGCAACTGGCGTGCGAGAATGGTTTTCTCGGTCGAAGAGATCGATTGGTTTTCCGGTTGAATCACCATAGCGGGAACTTGGCGCGGGCGTTCTCCTAGGCCAATCAAGGCGCAGCGTGCGACCCCGGGCAGAGATCGGAAAACCTGTTCGCAAGGTTCGGTGAAAAGCAATCCGTCGGCCGTTTCGACTCGCTCGACCTTTCGTCCACAAAACCAGAGCCGACCTTCGGCGTCGAAATAACCGCAGTCTCCCATACGATGCCACACCGCGACGGCAGCCGACGGACCCGTCGGGGAAGTGACACGTGGCAAGGGACAAGTAACAAGGGAATGCGACGCGGCGACCGAGCTCGGGACGATTTGAATTTTTGCAGCCGCGGTGGCTTCTGGGAGAGCGTCGTAATATTTTGTCACTACAGGGCTGGAGACGATGATTTCGCCTATCTCGCCACGGGGAAGTTCCTGGGCTTCCGCGAAGCTCGCGATTGGCCCCTCGTGCAGCGCAATGATTTTGACCTGTACCTCGGAAACCGGATGGCCGACGCAGGTGCCGCTGTGAGTTGGACCGTTTTTCGAGTATTCACCTTTCGCTGGCGTTTGGTTTTCGGTTCGGAGAGCGATGATTTCTGCCGCCGAAACTGAGCTGACCGGCAACGCTTCGGTTGCGCCGTAGGGGCTGTGGAGTTGTCCGTGGCTAAGAAATTGACGGGATTTTTCCCAGAGGAGCGCAGGAACGGGAGCTCCAGCACAGAGCACGCGTTTGAGGGAAGGAAGTGTCGTGTTAGTCCGAATACAATGATCGGCGATCTTGTTCCAGAGGGTCGGCGAGCCGAAGGAATTGGTCACCCGTTCCTGTTGGATCGCTTGCACGATTTTGGCCGGATCAACCGTGGCGGGGCGGCTCGGGTCGATCTCCGGGACCACCGTGGTCATCCCCAAGGCAGGATTGAAAAGCGCGAAGATCGGCAGCATCGGCAGGTCGATCTCTCCAGGTTCAATTTTATAGGTCGCCTGGATCAGGCGCACCTGGGCTTCGAACATGCCGTGCTCGTAGCAAACTCCCTTGGGCGCCCCGGTTGAGCCGGAGGTGAAAAGAATGGCGGCGAGGTCGGTTGGATTGCGAAAAATCGGGTCTTCAGTCCGGTATTCATTTACCGGCGACATCGCAGCCGTGAGGGGTCCGGTCAGGCGGGCCAGGGGACTGCCGCTGGCGGGAACGCGCACCTTCAAAGTCCGAAAGGAGGAGCGAAAAACCCGACTGATCAGCCGCGCGAGAGGGATGCCGAGGAGCACCCGAGGGCGGGATCGCTCGACGCAGGAGAGAAAACTTTTCAAACCCATTCCGGGATCGATCACGATCGGGACTGCTCCGTGGCTGAAAAGGGCAAAAACGGCGGCGATCAGAGGCAATCCTTGTCGTACCATAACCAATACACGATCGCCTGGCTGAACGCCGTAGCGATGCAGGCGCATCCTCCACGCCGCGACTTCCGCGTCGAGTTCCGCGAAGGAGAGCGTGAGGTACTCGATCGCTCCGCCAGAGTTGCGTCCTCGGGGAATTTTTAGCGCGGGGGTGGTCGGTTGTTGAGCCGCTCTCCGCCCGAGATGGCGCGCGATGTTCGCTGATTCAGGCACGGAGAGGAGGCCTCATTGAACGGCCGAGAAACGCAGCGTTTTGGAAAAGGCAGGGATGCCGGGTTCCTGCCCCAGTGCTCACGGTGTGGGCGTCGGCGGACTGGGCTTCTCTTCGTCGTTGGGAGGCGGAGGTGGATTGAGCGCTGGTTCGTTGCGCAGAAGATCCGCCTGCCAAGGCATGAGAATGTCGTCGATCTTGTCGGGAGTGCGCGCGACTTGAGCCAGCTGGGCTCGGTTCGCGATCAAGGTCGGATCGAGTTGGATCTGGAGAGCGATGCGATCGCGATCCGCTTTTAAACGGTCCTGGAGCGCCAGTTCCTCACCGTTAAGTGGCTGTTGGTCGGAGCTGCGGCCGCGGCGACGAGGGAGAGAATGCGGGTCGCGCGCGATCCCCGCCTCCAGCGCTTCGAGTAGACTTGGCGCGAGCCGGTCATGGCGCTTTCCCAAATGCACGTGCTCGAGCAGGGCGCGCGCGGAAAGCCCGTGATCGGCACCCTCGGAGATTTTTAAAAGGAGATCGTTGCCCGTGACTTTGAAGGGAGGAACGTCGAGTTTACGCGCCCACTCTTCGCGCCAGTGCCAGACGGCGTGGAGCACGGCGAGACCGGGGGGACGCAGCCGCTCGGAGCGGCCGATGCGCCAGGCGTTGTCGTCGTCGCGAGGAAAGCCGCTGAGCGCTGATTCCATCTGCCGCTCGCACTGCTGCTCCAACCACGAGAGCCGGTTGAGTTTCACCAGCTCGGCGGTGAGGATGTCGCGCAACTTCGGCAGGTGGTAAACGTCGAGCGCGGCGTAGTCCAGGAGCTTGGGCGTCAACGGACGTTTGGACCAGTTGGCCTTCTGAGAATCCTTGTCGAGCTGCACGCCGAAATGCTCCTCGAGAAGAGCTGCTAGGCCGATGCGCTGCCGGTTGAGCAGCTGAGCCGCAAGCATGGTGTCAAAAATACTTTTGGGACGAAAGACGCAGAGATCGTAGAGGAGGCGGAGATCGAAATCGCTCCCATGCATCAACAGGTGTTTGGTCGCGAGACGTTGCCAAAGCGGGGTGAGGTCAATCGGAGCCAGGACGTCGACCAGGTAAATGTTTCCCGCGACAAAAAACTGCAGCAGACAAACGCGGGTGCGGTAGTGGTAGAGGTTGTCCGCCTCTGTATCCAAGGAAACCTCCTCGCTTCGGTCGAGATCCGCGAGAAGCGGCTCGAGCAGGTCAGGTTTGTCGATGAGCTGATAAGCGGGCGTGGCGTTCAAGACAGTAAGTACTAGCAAACCGGGTCTATCCACCGGGTCAAAAACGAATCGATGAGCAACGGCAGGTCGCCGCTGTATCCGCCTTCCAAGACAGCAGCAGCGGGACAAGGCGCGGCGTGCAACCAGCTCCCCAAGGTGGCAAAGTCGCCGATTTCTAGGCTCATGTTCGTAATTGGGTCGCGAGCGTAGGCGTCGAAACCGGCCGAGACCAGGATGAGCTGGGGGTCAAAGGCGAGAACTTCGTCCCAGCTATCCTTCAAAACCCCCAGGTGTTCTTCACGCGAGGTGTGAGGAGCGACGGGAAAGTTGAGGCAGTTGTCCGTATCGCGTGTGCCCGTGCCTGGGTAGCCGGGATATTGGTGGACGGAGACGAAGCGGATGCCTTCTTTGCCCAACAGAATGGCCTCGGTACCGTTGCCGTGATGCGCGTCAAAATCCCAGACGGCCACGCGAGCGAGCCCCTGTCGCCGGAGGTGGAGGGCGGCGATCGCGATCTGATTGAGATAACAAAATCCCATCGCTTGCGTGGCGGTGGCATGGTGGCCGGGCGGGCGCATTAGCGCGAAGGCGGGCTTTTTTTCGCGGTGAGCGCACTCTGCCGCGGCAAGCGCCGCGCCGACCGCGCGACGAGCGTGATCGACGATTCCGGGAAAAAAGGGAGTGTCGCTGTCAAAATCCGGCGGTCGCTGGAGTCGTTTCAGAAGTTCGTCGCTGTGGGCCAAGCGCAGGGTTTCCCAGTCTGCCATCGCAGGCAGCCGCCATTCCCAGTCCGGATGTACAGTTCGTAAATGCTGAACGGACTTGAGCGTACGCGCGGGTTGCTCGGGGCGCATCGAGGAACCGTAATCGGCACAGGCGGGATCGTGAAAAATCACCATTCGACGCCCGAAGTGTTGAGGCGGAGATGTTGAGAGCAAACGGTTTTTGAGGCTACCGGGCACAGATAACCCTTTCAGGCCAACGGAACGGAGGGAAACGGCGCCGCGAACACTCCTGGCTCCTGCCAACCCAGAAGGATGGAGCGAATCTGCGCTTTCGCTCGCGCCATCGTCTGGCCTAGATTGCGGAGATGAATGTCGTTGTGCTGTGTAGTGGTGGCATGGATTCGGTCACGGCCCTGTATTGGGCGGCCCGGGTGCAGCGCGTGCAGGCGGCGGTGAGTTTTGACTACGGCTCGAAGCACAATCACCGCGAAATCCCCTTCGCTGCGGAGCACGCGGGAAAGTTGGGGGTTCGACACGAGGTCATCCCGCTCCAGTTCATGAATACACTGTTTGCCTCGGCGCTCCTCGCCTCGGGAGGCGACATACCGGAAGGGCACTATGAAGCGGAAAATATGAAGCAAACCGTCGTTCCTTTTCGAAACGCGATCATGCTCTCGATTGCGGCCGGCTTTGCGGAAAGTATCGGAGCGGAAGGACTGGTCATTGCCGCGCATGGAGGAGACCACGCGATATACCCCGATTGCCGGGAGGAGTTCATGCGGGCGATGGGCGATGCGATGCGCCTGGGGACTTATGCCGCCGTGCAGTTGCTGCGACCCTTCATCAACCACAGCAAGGGCCAAATCGCGGCCGAAGGGGCTCGGCTGGGCGTGGATTTGGCGCGGACGTGGTCCTGTTATAAAGGCGGACCGGTCCACTGCGGCAAATGTGGCACCTGTGTGGAACGCCGCGAGGCCTTCGCGCAAGCGGGATTGGCAGACCCCACCGTTTACGTATCCACCGAACCTCTACCGAAAAGACCGACGGACCGGGGAGGAACACTTCAGCGTTGAATGCTGGGTGAGGACTTTGAAATGGCTGAACTGACCGTCTAGACAATCCGCGCAGATTAGCGGAGGCTGTTTCCTCCGGTCCTTTTGGGACCATTTCTGCACACGCTTCATGTTGATTTCGGAAATTTTCTACTCGCTCCAAGGCGAAGGCGAACTGACCGGCGTTCCCTCGGTGTTTGTCCGTACGTCCGGCTGCAATCTACGATGCAACTGGTGCGATACCCCGTATGCCTCCTGGCAGCCGGAGGGTGAGGACCGCTCGGTCGAAGAAATCGTCGCCGAGATCCAACGCCACCCGGCTCGGCATGTGGTGTTGACGGGCGGAGAACCGATGATTGCGAAAGAAATTCACCGATTGGCGAAGGAGATCAAACAACTCGGGCATCACATCACGATCGAAACCGCGGGCACGGTGGCGCCGGACGGAATCCCCTGCGATCTCGCGTCACTCAGTCCCAAGCTGCGCAATTCCCAGCCGGACGATCGGCTCCCGCCTGCTTGGCGCGAGCGGCACAATCAAACCCGTTTACAACCGGAAGTCTGGCGCGCGTGGATCGATTCCGGGGGGTACCAGTTTAAATTTGTGATCGCTTCACCTGACGATCTTCGGGAGGTCGAGACGTTATTAACCGCGATCGAGCGACCTGTCCCCGCGCACAAGGTGCTCCTCATGCCGGAGGCGACCAACTTGGAACGGATGCGGGAGCGGGCGAGCTGGCTGTCGGAAATCTGCAAGGTGAAAGGCTATCGTTACGCGCACCGCCTCCATATCGAGCTGTATGGAAACCGGCGGGGAACTTAGGTCTGGGTCGGTATCCACCGGACACAGACGAGAAGGGTGACGCGCTGAATTTTTTTCAACCTAGGCCCCCTCTCGGTTTTTCCGAGTTCGGCGCGAAAATCGCTCAGAGAGTCGGGCCGTTGCTCGTTTATGGAGCGTTTTTCGCAATCCTTGCGTTGCGGCGGACCTGCCATTCCAGGTTAAACTTGGCCCTCACTTTTTCTCTCATGTCCACGCCCCCTTCCCTCGCCTCTTCCGATAAACTGGTCCACGCCATCAACCTTCGGCTCGCCCTGCTCGGATGTCCGACGGTCGACTACGCGGAAGGCGCGGGTTTGACCGAGTTGGCCTCGCCGATTTTCGCGCGTTACCGGGAGACGACCCGCCAATTGATCGATCCGCTTTGCCCGGCGGACCACCGTATTCAGGCGTGGCTGGAATCTTATCTTTCGGATGTAGGACCCTCGCCGTTGCTGCCGGCGCGGACTTTTATTCTTGATGAACCGGGACTGGCCCGCGCGTTGTCGCTGCCGGCAAACGGCGACGAGTTTAGCTCGGCCTTGCTCAAAAGCTATCGGGTACGCCAAGGCGTGTTGCACAATCCAGTGAACGACCGGCGCACCACGCAAGGGGTCTTTCATATCGCGGAGGGCGGGCTGCCGGTCCCCGACGATAAGCTGGCCGTGCCGAAAACAACGTATTCAAAAATGTTGGACATCGCGTTGCGTCCGCCGCGCGAGCTGCTCCGGCTGCCGTTTACCTCCGGTCAGAGCGCGCAAGCGGAGTGTTTTGTTTCCTTGTTGCTGCGGCCCTTGGTTTGTCCGGCGGTTCCGGGTTTCGTGGAGGAGAAGCGGATGGAGATTCGTTTCCTCGCCCCTGGCTCGCTGGTCAGCAACCTGGATTTCGTCGAAGCGATATTTGGCAACGCCGGAGATCCGTATTTGCCCGACCATGACGCAGGCTTGGACGTCGATCACTGGACGGGACACACGGGCTGCGTAATCCTGGCACCGCACCTCACCACGGTGCCGAAGCACCTCGCTGGTTTGCCGCATTGGGATCTGGCCACCCCGAGGCAGCGCCGCGATGGCATGTGTTGGAAGGACGAAAACGAACTCTACAATGGAGGCTCCGCTTTCAAACTCACCGCGCGCGATGCGCGAGGTGTGATGGTCACGATCATCGCGGATAACTACTACGGCTACTGCAAGAAAGAGGTGAAGACGCAGATTAGCTTTTCGTCGAATCTCTACGGGCTGTCCGAAGAAGAGCACGCCGGCGGCGCTTTGGTTTATCCCAGTTACGATCTCGGCCAAGAATTCTCCGGGTATCCTACGATCCGCGAATATTCTTTTGACGAAGTGGTCGCGCAAAATAGCGATCGCCTCGAAGTGCAGCCCGAGGGTTATGCGGTCGATCGCCAGTTTGCGGAGGTCGTCTATGTGCCTCAGGACTCTCGTTTCAGTTTGGCGAAACAGACCATCACTTGGACAGGGAAGGACGGCGTCCCGCGCCAAATCAAGTTGCTCGCGGGCAAAACCTATGTTCGCCCGAGTGGATACCGCGTTCACATCGAGCCTGTGCCAGGAGAGCGCGGCGCTTGGCGAATGGTGGGCACGGTGCCGGAAGGCACGCTTTGTCATAAACCCTGCACGGTTTCCGGCGGGGGAAAATCCGAGATCTCGAAGGCGATCTCTTACGCCATTCTCCCTGGGCACGTCTTCGTCACGGACCTGGATCGGGATTTCGATCTCGTCGCGGCGATTCTCGCGCGGGACAACTCGAACCGCTTCAAAGATCCGACGCGGAATGGCAAGGACTCCCGCAGCATCCTCAGTCCCGAGCGCTCACTGGGCAGCGTGATCAAGCTCCTTACTCCGTCCCGCCGGGAGTACACCGAAGAATACAACACCTGGCTGCGCGGCATTCCCCAGCACATCAAAGAACTCCTCCTTGTCTTGAAACGATTCCATCAACCCGAATGGGGTGAAGACTGGCGTCGTCATTTCTCGGTGGATACAATCAATGGTCGGCCCGGTTACGAGTTGAAGTTGGAAGGAGACAAGCTCGTGACCAACTACCTGCGGGTTGGTTTTGAAGAAGACGGTTCCTGGCGAGTCTTCGGGCTGCGCAACGATTTTCATCCGGCGGCCAAAGTGCAGATGGAGGACGACATCACCGCCTCGGTGGTGGCTCCCCGCTCCCGCCTCGCGGAAAAGCTGCTCGCGAGCCGAGGAGAACAATCGGCACCGGCGGCAGGCTCGTTGAAGTTTGTCCAGAACTGTGAGGCGAGGCTTTTTCAGCGGCCGGACGACGCGATCCATCGTGGCTACGACCAGCAGGCGGAGGCGGACATGGCTTCGCCCGGCACGTTCTTGTCGAACTACGAGCCGCTGACCGTCGCCAACGCCGAGGCATTGATGGAGGACGCGATCGGGTACACCGCGTACACCGAGCCGATGCGAAACCTCATTCGAGCGGCGGCGGAGGGCGGAAATTCCTCGCCGCGGTATTTCGTTTCTTCGGCTCATCCGCGGATTGTCGACGGAAAGGCGACGAAAAATCCGAGATACCTGCAGAAACGTCCTGACATGGTGGATACAGTGGGGACCTATGTGGCCGAACTCGGCGCACGCCTGCACCGCGGCCTGCCGGCCTCCGCACCCCTGCTCACACCGGTGAATGTGGTTGCGCCGGGGCGACGGAACAACCCTCCGGAAAAAGGGATTCGGGCCCTCGCGGTCTTCAATCCCGTTCATTTTATGGAGCTGCCGGAACTTTTTCTGGAGTTCATTAGCAGCATGACCGGCAAGTCTCCTTCCACCACGGGCGCAGGTTCAGAGGGTGCGCTCACCAAAGGACCTTTCAATGCCCTGCCGCCCATCTTGGATCTCAACGCGGCCTTGATTTCGCTGATCCTGACTGGGCACGATGGTTTTGTATCCGCCGCTGGATACGTCGGACCGAAAGTCCGGGTCGACCACGACGTGAGCCTCTTGGTCCCGGAGGTTTTTTCCCGCATGACCGCGGCGGAACGCGAAGCGAAAGCCCTGATCGCCGATGGTTGCTTAGAGCGCTGCGAGGATTTTGTTCACGAGGGAAAACCCGTTCTGGCGAGCCGTTTGGGTTACCGGATTACGACCCGGTTTGTGCGGATTTATTTTGGACGCGTCTTCAACCATCCCCATGTCGTTTTCACCGACGAGATGCTGCGGCCGGAGTTGCAGGATATCTCCATTTTCGTCGACGGCATGGACAACATCGTGGCCACTCATCGACGAGTCGCTGAGTCTTATTTCAACGACGGTGGGATCGCCCTCGCCTGCCCACCCCTGCGGGCACTGCTGCACATCATGGCTTATGGAAGCTACGAGGGGAAAACGCTCAGTTCTCCCGAGGTTCGGGCGCTCTTCACCCGCGAAGCCTTGCTGAAGAGCGAATGGTATGCGGAGCGCCTGGATGCGAAGCAACGCGTCGATGTAGCGCTGTGGCGACGTCACGTGTCATACCTGGAAGACTACACGGACCGGCCAACCTATAGCGATTCCGTGGCGCGGCTCAATCTCAACGCCAAGCTCAAGCACGCGAAAGCCATGTTGCAGTCGGTGGAATCTCCGTCTTATCGCGCGTCGTTACAGGGCAGCCTCGGTGTTCAACCGTTATAACGAGAAGGCAGTACAGAAAAGGGATCGAGAGAGAATCACGACGAACCAGGCTGGCTCGACCTCGGCGCGGTTAAGACGGCGCTGAGGGTGCTTGTGCGTTTGGAATGGCTTGGCAAAAGCCGGCCTGGGATTATTTAGCCGATATGATGCAAACACGGGTTGGGCTGTGGGTCAGCGCGTTGGCTCTTTCCGCAGTGGTCCGAGCGCAAGATCTGATGTGGACAGAATTGGAGACAACGACCGAACCGCCCCAACCGGCATCGATGTTCAAAATCTCTGGTCGCGAGCTTCCTGCCGTGCCGGAGGAGATCAAAAAACTTTCAGAAATCGCCTACGCTGAGGTCACGTTTGTGAACGATGGCAAGCGCGGCTTGGGCCGTCCGATGGATGCGACCAGCCCGTGGCTCTTGCAGGCACTGAGAGACGGACTGCAGGATTGCCGAATCGAGGCGACCGATGGGCACAAGATGCCCGGGGCTTCTTACGACAGCGCACGTTGTTATCTGATCTTCAACCCGGCGTCGGCGGGGACCCGGTCTCGCGATAGCACGCCACGCGCCTTGTTGGTGCGATCAGCTGTTTTTCCTGCGGCGATGGTCAAGGGCGAGGGGAAGCACGAGTCCTGGACCGATCTTCCCAAGGATATTGTGGCCGACGTGTCGGTCGATGTCGGTGGAGCGGTCACGGACGTGGTGGCAGTCGGATTGCCTCCCGGCAAGTTGGCCACAGCGGTAGTCACCGCGGTAAAATCCTGGAAATTTGCTCCGGCGCGGCACGAGGGTATTCCCATCGCAACTACAGTGAGGGTGCCAGTGCTTTTTAGCTGGCCGACGCTGTTCAGCCTTTCAGACCTGACTCAACCTCCACGGCCGATCCGACAGCAGAAGCCGGTCTATCCTCTGTCTGAAAGGAAGGGCGGCTTTAAAGGAGTGGTCGTGGTGGATTTTGTGGTGAGCAAGTCAGGCGAGGTAAAAGACGTGGTGGTCTATCAATCGAACAACCCCAATTTCAACGACCCGGCGATAGAAGCAGTCCGGCAGTGGAAGTTTGAGCCCGGTTATGTGGGCGGCCGAGCGGTGAGCACGAGAATGCGGGTGCCGATGGTTTTCGAACTCAGCGGAGTCAATGCTTCGGAAAGGTATGAGGTGTCCAAAGGAAAATCTTCCAAGTTGCCCCCCGAATTTCAGAATGATTTTCCACCTCGAGTGAAGAATGTGGCCTTGGGCGTGTATCCATTCGAGCAGCTTCAAAAAGGAATTGGAGCCAAGGTCACCGTCTTATTTGCCGTCCGACCGGACGGCAAAGTGAAGTTCAGTGATGAGAAGGATCAAGTCTTGTCTGACTTCGATCGTGCCGCCCGCGCGATGGTGGAGGAATTCGAGTTCGTTCCCGCGTCAAAGGACGGAAAGCCGAACTGGGGAATGCTAAAAATCGAAGTGAATTTCGAACGAAACAGTGAACAAGTGGTGGTTTCCGACTCCGCTCGCAGGATTTTGCGCGAGCTCCAGAAAAAAGATCCCGCCATCTTCCGCATCAACGAAGTCGATCAAAAGCCCGAGTCCCTTTCTCGTCGTGCCCCCATCTTCCCCAGCGAGCTTTTGGAGAAAGCCGAGGAAGGAAAAGCCATGATCGAATTTTTTATCGACGAAGCCGGCAAGGTACAATTGCCCCACGTTGTCTCCTCGTCGCATCCGAGTTTCGGATACGCGGCGGCTCAGGCGGCATCGCAGTGGCAATTTAAACCCCTGACTCGTTCGGGCAAACCGGTCATCGTCCGAGCCCAGGTCCCCTTTGTCTTCGGCGCTTCTTCCGTTCCAAAAAATCCGGACCAAGCGAGTGCGCCCGCGCCCCATTCTTGATTCCACCTCAATCGAATTGGGGCCGGTGAATGACGGCCCTCATCCGCCTTTGCTGAAGGGTTTTTCGAAGGCGAAAAAGGGAGTGCGATTCTACGTTCGAAAGAGCGACGCAAGTCTACGTTGCTAACGCAAATCTGCCGCCAGCGGCTGTAAGGTTCCCCGCCTGTCGACCGAGACGCGTCCCCTCGCCTCCAATCCGCGCTCAACGCGCTCAGACTGTAATCGGTGAATGTCTCTGATCGAGTTGTTTTGTTGAATGCTTGTCTCCAGAAAATGGAGACAGCGTGAAGACTAGACAAGCGGCAACGCAACCTCCCGGCTCGACCGCTTGCTCATGCCGACGTTGGCCTGTGATTCGCGAGGGCCGAGATGGTCGACGGTCGATGGAGCGTTCACAAAGCGCAAACGAACTTAGGCGAAGAGTGATGTCCGAGGTGCCCTTACCCCAATCCTGGTGAGATCGAGGTGAGGGCACCCGCCCGGCCCCGGAAGCCGAAGCAACCGGGGAAGGGCGAGTGGAAGAAAGTAAGCGTATTGGCTTACTGGGTACGGAT